>Ga0105241_10004391_pt1 | contig 10427 bp, 16 predicted proteins | sample KBSC64metaG_FD_80422 | JGI IMG/M metagenome (GOLD analysis project Ga0105241, IMG submission 80422) | Corn rhizosphere microbial communities from Kellogg Biological Station, Michigan, USA - KBS C6-4 metaG | ecosystem: Host-associated > Plants > Roots > Rhizosphere > Soil | place: Michigan, USA...
GTGGTACAGGCCGTAGCTGATGATTCGCTCCGTAGGGATTGCGACCGGCGCCGGCTGTGGCCGGTCGAACGCAGTGGAGCTAAGCACTAGCACGGCTCGACAACACGCACATGGGCCCGGACCGACCTCCGGACAGCCACACGCGGGACAGATGGTCGTAAGGTCATCCAGTCGTCTCATCGCACGGCAGGGTGTCCAGTACCGAACCCTCGCTCACACGCCGTTCGTTCACTGCAGATTCCTTACGTCCTAGAAGACGTGCCCGTCTCCGTCCTAATTAGCCCCGCCGGTCAGTCCACGCGTGATTAACGAGAACGACCTCACCGTCATCGGCGTGAGAGCGACCGTCCCCTGCGGCGTGGTGGATCGCGGTGGCGGTGATGCGGCGCCGCGTCTGCTGCCGACAGACGCTTGTGCGGCGACGGTGTAGTTCGGCGGACCGGTCACGCCCAGCGCGAGCAGACACAGAATCGCGCGGCCATCCGTTCATCGACATCTGGCAGGCGGTCGAGCCGCCACGCCTCGGCCTCTCTCAGTAGTGGTGGCTCCTCGCTGGTTTGGCCGTGGCCCATCAACTGCTCGTCAGGCCATGTTTGCTGGTCGGTGAGGGGAAGGGCAGCATGGGCTGGACGCAACTATTCCAATACTCCAAATTGACGTTTGGGCAGGACTCCGTCGGGGTATATCCCGTCGTGCGACGTCTAAGTAAGCGCTGAGGGAGTTATTGCCCAAGAAGCAGACTGGAGACGATAGTGGCGCCAATGGCCGCTGAGAAGACATCGCTGGAAAGCGGGTGACGACGATGGCACACCCACGATCGCGGAAAGATCGCGACGCTGATCAACCGTCAATGCATGCGTTCGAAGCGGCCCAACTTGCCCCTAAGTACATCACCGCGGTTGTTGACCGCCAACCGACGCAGATAACCGCGGTAGAACCCGTCGACGAGGGTGGCTGGATCGTCGAGGCCGAAGTCGTCGAAGACCGGCGGATCCCGTCGACGGCGGACATACTCGCGCTGTATGAAATCGAACTCGACGCCGGCGGAGAACTGCTGGCGTATCGGAGAACTCGTCGTTACATGCGCGGCCAGAGATGGTCACCGGAGCGGGATGCGGAGCAGACCGTAAACGGAGACACGAACGGCCCCGGGCCGCAGTGACACTCGCCGCCGGCGTCGGTGACCTCGACGAGGAACTGCTCACGCACGGTGCGGAAGAATCGCTCGCTTGCCTCGTCCCTCGGGTCGGTCGGGCTGCGAATGTATCAGAGACACACCGAGTTTCGCGCAGGCCCGCAATAGCCACGCTCGCAGAGAGCGCTGCCGTTGTCCGCACAGACCGAGCGCGGCACGCTACGGGCGGTTAGCCCCGGCGTGTGCGCCGCCGTCAGCCGCACGGTCTCTTCGGCATAGCCGAGCCGGTAGCCCACCGAAAGCCGGGTGTGGTCGTCCAGGATTGCGAGCACGTAGTCGGCGTCGGCAGGCAACCCCGCCCCCATTTTCACGCCTGCGAGGCGTCAACGACGGGGCGGGGGGCTTAGTTAGTCCATGCCTCTCCATGGTTGTGGGGGAAGTCCAGATCCAACCCGTCGGCGGGCGGGTTGCGCTCACGCCATGACGGTGCGGCCGTTAGCAAATGGGCTGACGACCGGGTTAATTGATCCAGTAACGGGTACTCCTACCAGGAGCGGAAGGATGTTCACCGAACGAACGGAGCGCGCCGTGCGAGGAGCGGACCAGGTGACCGACACGGCCACTATTTGTCCCGCATGCGGCTTTCCGATGGTCGGTCCGAACCAATGTCAATACTGCCGAGCAAGGCTAGTACTTGAGCTTCGTTGCGTTCGGCGACAGAAACGGGCGCAATCTCGAACCAAGGAGGGCCATCATGCGACTACTACGAGGCTTGCTCGGAGCCCTGCTGTGGATCCTCGCGGCCGTAGTGGGGCTTGTCGGTCTGGTGCTGTGTGTGACGGTCATCCTGCTACCGCTGGGCATCCCTATGGTGATGCTCGCCGGCCGTCTCTTCACCCATGCCGTGAAGTTCATGATGCCGCGCTCGCTCGCGCATCCGATCGACGAGTTAACGAAGACAACCAAGAAGAAGGGCCGCAAAATCCGTTCTGTTTCCTCGGACGCAGTTGCCGATACCGCTAAGAAGGCACGCAAGGTCGTGCGCAAGCAGCGCAAGCTTGTTGCTTGAAGCACCCGCCTGACGTTTCGACTCTGGCTGGTGAGGTACCCACGGGCGGGACGGACGGCCCCGGGAAGGAGGAGTAGACACTGTGAGCGGTATGGACAGGGCAAGGAACAAGCCCCAAAAGTGTATCGGTAAGGCCAAGGAAGCGTTCGGCAAGGCCACGGGCGACAAGAGCACTGAAAATGAGGGCAAGGCCGACCAGGCGAAGGCCAGCCTCAAAGAGGCTGGCGAGAAGGTCAAGGACGCGTTCAGAAAATATGTGCCGCGTCACCGTGGTAGTGCGGGTGACAGCCCAGGCAATAACGCCTCGCCCACCCTGAGATGACCGTCGCCAACGTCAAACAAGACATCCACGAAGTGAAGGACGCCCGCCGTGACCACGGACAAAACCCCACCGCCCCCCCAACCCGGACCTAATGCCGGGATCGACGACATCCAGACCGACATCGAGCAGACGCGCAAGGAACTTGGCGAGACCGTCGAGGGCTTGACAGGCAATGCCGACGTCAAAGATGAGGTTACGCAGAAAGTAGCCGACAGCAAGGACCGCATCACCGAAAAGGCGAACGAGACAAGAGAAGTCGCCGTCGAGAAGGCCGATGCCGCACAGTCCGCGGCCCGCGGGGCCTTCGCCGACATCACCGGCTCGCTCAAGCCCCGTGTGCCGATCGTGGCGCTGATCGCGGCAGCGGTCGTGGTCAGCGTCGTGGTGTGGCGCCGCCGATGATTCAGCACCAGCATCAGCGGCCCGCAACCAGCGCATCCCAACCCACGTTGCCGAGGCGGGGGTAGCTCAGCGGCGGGGAATTCGGACGTGCTAATTGTCGACCTGGTGTCCGGTGTCATCGCTGCACATCGAGACGGTCGGCGGCTCCACCTACGCGAGCAGCGTCCTAAACAACCGCCGGCGACAGATCCGCGGCGCGCATTCACCCAACTTAACGACCTCGGGATCGTCGGACTTCCGGCCGGCGGCCGCAGGTGCGTCGCTTCGACGATGTGCGCCTCAACGTAAAAGCGGCGGCACACCCTCCCGGGGCGCGCCGTACACCCCGGACCGGCGGTCCGGGCTGGACAACGTCCTGGTTGGGACGGCGGGATCTAGGTCCGCGCTGCGGAATTGACCCAAACGCATTATGACTGGAGTCGACTCGGCGTCATATATGAGTCGCTCTGGAAATCTTGGAGGCTCCTGACCTTGGAAACGAGGATGGAGTCGTGCCGCCCGAAGGAAAGCCGCCGGGGAAGCCAACCAGTCGTCGGTATAGCCCGGAGGAGAAGGTGGCATCCGGATGGTGCCCAAGTTGGGTGTCGAGTCGGGTGCGGCGTGAAGTGGTGCGGTTCTGGGCGCCAGGCCGACCTCGACGACGGGAATGCGCCGGGAGTATCTACCGCGGAGTCGAAGCGGATCTACGATCTTGATCAGGAGATCCGAAGATTCAAGCGCGCCAACGAGATTCTGAAACGGGCGGCAGTTGCTTCGGGCGGAGTTCGACCGCCAGCAAAAGAAGTAGTCGGGTTCATCGACGCTAACCGCGGCGACTTCGGGGATGGAGCCATCTGCATGGGCAGGGCTTTAGGTGAGTCCGAGCACGTACAACGCGAACAAGCCTCGAAGCCCGTCGGCGCGGCGCGGGCCTGCCGGACGCCGTCCTGGAAACCAGCGTCCCGGCAGCTCGGGGAGGACAATAATCGGGTCTACGTCGCGCGCAAACTGTGGAAAGCCGCCCGCCGCGCCGGCTAAGACATCGGACGCGATAAGGTTGCCCGCCACATGCGAGTTGACCGGGATTACTGGCGCCCGCCACGGGAAACAGGTGCGCACCACCAAGCCCGCTCCCGCCGCGCAGTATCCTGACCTGATGGGGGCGAGACTTCACCCCACCGCCCCCAAACGAGGGTCACCGACCTGAGTTCTCGTGCCGGCCCGGGCCGGGTGCCCGCGTCCGTTTCATCACCGACGCATATCAGCCGATGATCGTAGGCTGGCGGGTCGCGGCGCATATGCGCATTCCGTACGGTGCTCGACGCCATCGGGATGGCTGACTGTGGTGAAAATTGCTGGGGTGGAAGAGTGTTGGAGGGGTTGCGATGTCAACCTCTGATGCCGGATGTCAGTTTAAGTCGATCCGGAATAGCGAACGCCTCGCTGAGATCGGCGCCGCGCCATCGATCGGCACCGTCGGCGACAGCTTCGACACCCTTGGCTGCGGTGGTCGGTTACGCATGCGTAGGGAGCCAAGAACCACACTTTGGGACTGGCGCAGGATCCACACAATCAACCCGACGATGAGCAGGATGGCCCCAGTCGTTCCCAGAATGGGGATGCCGAGGACGTAGCCCAGCGCCAGGACGGCGATTCCGAAGCTGATGAAGATGATCACGGTGTCCCCGAATCTATTGTCATTCACGCGCCTTCTGCGTCGACTTCAGACCGAACGGTGTGTACACGTGATTATGGAAGTGATTACCCGGAACGGCCCGAGTGCAAACCCGTGTGAGCTCGTAGGCGACCGCGGTCGCATCGAGGTTCTCGGCGAGCGACGTCCGCGGCCCCGTCGTCGGTGTTACCCACCAACCTCTCTACGAGGGCGTAACAGATTCCGCTGGCTTATGCCGGCGTACGTGGAAGACCCATGTGTCACATCACAGACCGGTGCTGCGCACGAAGCCAGAACTCCGACTGGCCAGGCCTGCCAGACTCCGAGGCGGAGTCGGCCGCGGTCGGGCACCGACCGGCCGATGCTGTGGGTCCAGGCACAGACTTTGGCGGTGGGCTCGGGTCCGGGCGGCCGGCGTCGAGGCCGGCCGCCTCGACCACGTTGTCACGTGAGATGCATTGCAGGGCCTGGTGTTCGGTGGTGGCCAAGGTGTCCGGCGGTGAGGAAACGGTAGTTCAATCCTCGGCGAGCTGGAGGGCCTCGCAGAACACCACCGCGACTGCGGGCCAGCGGATGTGCAGCTTGGCGAGCCCGTTGGTTACCACGGCGGACGGACCTGGTTGAGCTTGAACAGCGGCGAGTATCGGCCCTCGACAACGACCGCTACCCGGGGCAAGGCGGCGACGTCGACGACCTGGTCGCTTAACTCGCCGCTGGTGAGGCTAGCGGCCATTTTACGGTGAGGATTTGCGTTCCACGCTCCCGACCAGTGCGCCGCCGTCGCGCCGGATGCTAGTAGCGCTCCGCCGGTGAATTAGCTCCGGTTTCGGGGATTGGACCGGGGGGTATTAGCCGAGTATGAGTTCGCGAGAGAGGGCGAGCGGCCGGAGCACACCGGTGAAGCCGCGCCGTGGACGCGCGGCCGGCAGCGGGAAGACCAATGACCGCGGCAACCTGACGGCAACAGTCGAAGCTGGTCCGGCCACGGCAACAGCCGAAGCTGGTCCGGCCATGAGATCAACGCCTCCCTCCGAAACCGCCGTGGTGCGACCGCCACGCAGGCGAACGGCAGCCACGAAGTCGACTACCGCCGCACCGCGGCGCGGCCCACGGCGGGCGGAATCGATGCCACCACCGAAACGATCCGATGCCAGCGGCGTATCAGCCTCGGACATGTTCCGGCAGCGCCACCCCGACACCGCCGTTCCCGGACAGGTGCGAGGCCACCCCACCTCCGCGAAGCCGGCGACTCGGAAGCGTTCCCGAGAAGAAAGGTCCCGCGCGTCCGCGCCGTCGCGGTCCACCTCGCCGAATCGCACGCGCCCGCCGGTCTCGTCATCGTCCGAATGCAGCGGCCCTACCAACGCCCCTCGCGGCCGGGTTTGGTCGTCGGTCGAGGCCGTCGTGGAGTGGGTAAAGACCCAAGTTCACCGGCTTCTGGACGCGGTGCGACACCGCGGGGAAGCGCTGACGAGGAAGGTCCAGGAGTGGATGGACACGCTCGTCGAGGCGATCGCAAACGGTGGTGCCGGCGTGAAAGCGGGGCTGGAAGGCATTCGGGCTCTCCTGACCGGTAAGAATCCTGTGTGGGCAGCGATCAAAGGTCTGGTATCTGGTCTGAGCGGCCAGGCGAAGATCGCCCTCGCCCTTCTCTTGGTCCTCGGACTCCTGCTCGGGCCGGTGCTGCTCGTAGTCCTCCTGCTGGCCCTCGTTGTCGTGGCGCTGATAGCGGCGGTGCGAGCCGCCGCCGAGTAACCTCTCGACCGGCGAGAGTCGGTGAGCGGCACCGGTTCCAGGTATAGGTCTGGGATGTCCGTCGTCATTCTTCATACAGCGAGAACTACGCAAGAGCGATCGTCTTCGAGAGGGTTGCTTTTCGCGTCAAGACGCCCACCCCCCAACGAGTCCCCGTCGGCATGGCGCTAGCAGCAGCTCCGGGCGTCGAGACCGTAACGGCGAGCGACATTTTCGGTGCGCGCAGGAATGTCGAGTAGACGCCGGTGTATCCCGGTGTGGGCGTTCGCGATCCAGGTGCGCCACCGCCCGACAAGTCACTTCTCGCCCGCCTCGGCGGGAGGTCTCGGCCGTCGCCACTGCTTAAGCTGGCTAGCGGAGTCCTTGCGAGAGAACGATGTTCGGGTAGGAGTCCGGATCAGGCGGTTCGTGAGTTGATTCTCGAGTGAGCGCTCTCGTGCTCATCTGCTGTCGGCATTCGGGTTTTGTCGGCTGCGTCAAGGGGTACCCCGTCTGCACAAGGGTATCCAGAAGTCAACTAAGGCTTCTGGATTCGTGGCTCGACGGCCACGCGACGAGTCTGAGGACCACACGGCGGCGAACCCGAATTCGGCGTTTATGCCGGAACTCCTGTTGCCTCGCTGCCTCAGCGTCAGACGGAGGCGGCAGCCATGACTGTGACGAGCAACGGCGAGCGCGTCAAACACGTGTCGGCGCAGCGGACTCCTTCGTTGCATCGTGCTGTGAGCCTGCGGTCTCGAGCAGTGTTGCTGGGAGCCCGTTTCGGCGTCAAACCATTCGTGTCGGCATGGATGGCCGCACCCGGCCTTCCCTGGCCGACCGGGTGGGTCGATGAAGCCGCGCGCTGGCTGCCCAGGCCGCGCCACACCCAGATCGGTGAGATCGTCCTACCGCATTGTCGCGCCGAATGGGTTCGGGCCGAGCGCTCAGGCACCGCGCGGGCCGTCCTCTACTTCCATGGCGGGGCCTTTCTCACCTGTGGCCTAAACACCCACCGCGCGTTGGTGTCGTGCCTGTCCCGGTCGGCCGATGCCCCGGTTCTCAGCGTCGGCTACCGCATGCTGCCCAGGTACCCGATCAGCAGTGCGGTCGCCGATGCGCTGGACGGCTATCGATGGCTGTGCGAGACCGGCTACGGTGACGGCGACATCGTGGTGGCGGGCGATTCCGCCGGTGGCTACCTTGCCTTCATGACCGCCCTGTCGATTCCCGCCGTGGGCTTGCCGAAACCTGCTGGGGTGGTGGCAATTTCGCCTCTGACCGACATTCGCCCGGACCGCGCCGGGTTCGGGAAGGCGGCGCGTTGCTCGGTGTTTCCGCCCCAGGCGGCGGCGGTGTTCGCCCGCTACGTCGCGCGAGCGCAGTCGCGGATCACGGTGGACGGCGAGCCGGGACCGTTGGCCTCCCCGGTCGCCGAAGACGTACGCGACCTGCCGCCGGTGATGATCCATGCCGGTGCCGACGAACTGCTGCGTGGCGACGCCGAACTGATGACCGATCGACTACGGGCATCCGGCGTGCCGTGCGACCTTCATCTCTGGCAAGGACAGGTGCACGCGTTTGCGGTCGCCGCACACGCCACACCGGAAAGCAGACGCGCGATCGGGATGATCGGGCAATTCGTGCAAGACGTCACCGCCCACCACCATTCGCCTCGAAACCGGCGACCCAGCACGACAACAGCGTTGGCTGTGGCATCCTGACCCCGCCGCTCTGGACGTCCCGGAGCGGCTCAGATCTGAACCTTCGGCATGGCCGACCTCCCCGGCTCGTGGGGTCAGGCGCCATGTTGCTCCGCTTGCTGCTTGCTTGCTTGTGAACGGATTTGTCTACGAAAACGCGGTGCAACCGTGCAGATGGCGCGAGATGCGGTGCGACGGCTGGGGCGATGGATCATGACTTCCGCGTTAGGAGACCACGAGGCGACCCAAGACGGCGATTGCTTGGCCATTAACCCACAGGTCACAGGCTCACCCTGCAGGAGCTGGAAGCAAAATGACTGTCACACACAGCAATACGCCGACGAGGCCGCGGAGACGAGGATCCATAACATCGTTTCGAGCAGCCGCCGTAGCAGTTTCATGATGAGCTTCTTGGTCACTCAAGTGATTGACACCGTCATCCGCCCTGCGGTGACTGCGCGTGTGGGCGCACGTCGCATCAAGGGATGTGCATCAGGTCGCCGGCAAGGGTGAGTAGGCGGCGGCCGAGCTTCGTGACGGGGATTCCGAGCGGAAGCAGGATTACCGTCACGCACAGCACCATGCCGACGAGCCACACCACAGCCGCGACGATCCCCAGGACAATGCCGAGCACGGCCGTGAGAATCCCTAACACCACCCCGAGCAGCCCGTTTAGTCCTCGCAACATGATGACCTCCTTGGTCATGAAAGGAATACCCATCGCGGCCTGAATTAACCGAGCCGTCAGCCGGCGTTCGCTGAGTATTGACAGCGTTCGTTTCCGCCGCGATTCGCGCCGGACCATTTCCTGCGTCGGCCAATCAGCCATTGTTGGTCAGGGGGTTGTTCTGGGTATCCGTGGTTATGCAGGGGCCGGACCGCGAGGATGAACGATGGCCGATAGCGGCGTCACGAACGCGTACGAACCAGGGATGACGCAGTCTCAGCACCATCCTGATCAGTCACCTACGAATCCGGCGGAAAGGGTCGTTCGTCGGTTCGATCGCTGGCAACAGCGGCATGGTGTCATCAGTTTCCCGATTGCGGTGGTCAAGAAATTTGGCGACGACGAAGCCGGCAACCTAGTCGGTCTGCTGGCGTACAACTCATTCGTCGCCGCATTCCCCTTGCTGTTGGCATTCACCGCCATCCTCGGCGTGACATTGCGGGAATACCCCGGACTCCACGCGAAGCTCGTGAATTCAGCGTTCGCTGAGTTTCCCATCATCGGTGGCCAAATCCATGACCAACTCGGTGTCGAAACCTTCAGCAGCACGTTGCCTTCCCTGATGATCGGAGTTGCCGGCGCACTCGTCGGCGGCCGCGGGTTCGCCCATACCCTGCAGAACACCCTGAATACGGTGTGGGCGGTACCCAAGGTGGACCGGCCAGGCTTTTTCCCCCGTTATTTGCGCACCTTGGCATTGCTGTTGCTTCTGGGCCTCATCGTCGTCGTCACCGGGGGCGCCAGCACCGCCGCTGCGACCGCGACCTCCCTCGGTTTTGGCGGCCTACCGGCACGGGTGGTCAGCCTGGCAGTCGGGACGGCATTAGGCTTCGGCTTCTTCGTCGTGCTTTTCCGGATTGCTGCGGCTGGGCGGGTGCCGACGCGCTCGATGCTCTTCGGCGCTGCGGTCAGCGCACTGGGTTGGCAGATTCTGCTGACGGCCGCCGGGATAGTCGTCGCCCACCAGTTGCGCCACGCCCAGGCTGTCGCGGGTTTCTTCGGCGTGGTTCTCGGGTTGCTGGCATGGCTGGCGCTTCAGGCAACGGTGATCGTATTCGCGATTGAGATCGACGCCGTTCGTGCGAAACGCTTGTGGCCCAGGAGCATCGTCCCGCCTCCGCTCACCGACGCCGACAAGTCGTACTACGCCAGCGTGCTGCGGGCCGAAGTGCAGCGACCCGAACAACGGCTCGACCTCGCGTACGAGACAGACGAGAAGGCGGAGACTCAGGCTTCCTGAGCCGCTCTCGTCGTCGTGATGATCATGCTGCAGCGTTGGCCGCGCAGGTCTCAGTCCGTCTGGCGGATGAGGCCAAGCGGTGAGTTCGGTGCGCTCGGTGTCCCGGCCTCGCCGCCACCGGCGCCCTGGTGGCGGGCCGAACTCGTGCGGTGTTCGCGCGCTCGTGTGAGGTCGGCCGGTGCGCGCAGACTGGTGGGCGACAGTCGACGGAGACGGCGGCGCGGTGCGTCGAACGTCTGTTGATTAAGTCGATGAGGATTCGAAGAACCGTAACAAGTCAGCGCTCGGCCTCATCTCCACTGCTCCGCCCACTCGAATCGTTCGCTGGTCAGCGATTCAGCCGATGATTCCGACTCAGAGTCCTTCTCACCGGCCGCAGCAGCCGGGGACCTATCAGCGGACGTCGGCCAGTGGCGCTCGGCTAGAAACTACTGTGTTGCA
>Ga0105241_10004392_pt1 | contig 10426 bp, 10 predicted proteins | sample KBSC64metaG_FD_80422 | JGI IMG/M metagenome (GOLD analysis project Ga0105241, IMG submission 80422) | Corn rhizosphere microbial communities from Kellogg Biological Station, Michigan, USA - KBS C6-4 metaG | ecosystem: Host-associated > Plants > Roots > Rhizosphere > Soil | place: Michigan, USA...
CTGGAGAACCGTAATGACCGCGCCACTGGGATTGATCGAAGGCTATTACGGCACGCCGTGGAGCTGGCAGGACCGCGGGGAGACCATCGCGTTCCTCAAAAGGCATGCCTATGACTTCTACATCTATGCTCCCAAGGCCGATGAATTCCTGCGTAAACGCTGGCGCGAAAATCACCCCGCGGCGACGGCCATGGCGTTGCAGCGACTGGCCGCGCATTGCCGCGCGCACAAAATTCAATTCGGCATAGGCCTTAGCCCGTTCGAGCTCTACCGCGACTTTGATGCCGCGGCGCGGGCGGCGCTTGGCGCCAAGCTCGCGCAGTTCGATAGCTGGGGCGTCGAAATTCTTGCCATCCTGTTCGACGATATGCGCGGCGACCTGCCCGACCTTGCTGCGATGCAGGTCGAGATCATGCACTGGGTTGCCGCGCATACGAAGGCCACGAAACTGATCGTCTGTCCAAGCTACTATAGCGACGATGCGGTTCTGGATCGGTTCTTCGGTCAGCGTCCGAAGAATTACCTGGCGGAGTTTGGACAGCGGCTTGATCCCAGCATCGCGGTCTTCTGGACAGGTGAAGAAGTCTGTTCCCGCGAATATTCGCCAGGCCATCTGGCGCGGGTGGCGGAACAATTGCAGCGCAAGCCGACCCTCTGGGACAACTACCCCGTCAATGATGGCCAGCGCATGTCGCCCTTTCTGCACGTGCGCGCGATGACCGGACGGCCGGCCAGTATTCGTGGGCATCTCGCCGCCCACAGCGTGAATCCGGCACTGCAGCCGGTACTGTCGCGCATTCCTGCGATCAGTCTGGCGCAAAGCTACCTGCAGGGTGAGTCCTACGAGTATGGTCGCGCGTTCCTTGAAGCGGCCACCGAAGTGGCCGGCGCCGAGCTTGCGCAAAAACTGCGCGATGACATCCTCTATTTCCAGGACGTCGGCCGCAATCATCTGGGTAAGGCGGAACAGCGGCTACGCCGGCGCTATGCTGACATCGCTCATCCCGCGGCTCGCGAAATCATCGCATGGCTCGACGGTGCATACGCGTTTAAGGAAGAAATCGCCTAGAGCGCTTGCAACCAGGCCAGGAGCCGCTGGTTCACGTCTGCCGGGCGTTCCTGCTGCGTCCAGTGCCCGCACCCAACCAGCACATCGGCGCCGCGCAGATCCGTCACATGGTTGCGCATCAGCGCGATGGGATCTCCGCGCCCCAGCATGTTGAATGCCAAATCGCGCGTGCCGCCGATGAAGAGCGCCGGTTGCGTGATCTTGCGGTCGGCGAAGTTGCGCAGATATTCGAAGTCGCGCTCATGATTGCGATAGCGATTGATCGGTCCGCGAAATCCGGAGCGCTCGAACTCGCCGACATAGTAGTCAAGATCGGCGGCGCTGAGCCAGGCCGGGAAAGGTTCTGGATCGACGAGGCCGTCGAGCAGCCGCTGGGCAGATGTCTTGTTGGTCGGCCAGGTGCCGTCAGGCGCGTCGCCCGACAGCGCGTAGTAGAACTTGCGCAGGAACGCGCGCGGATTGGCCTCGGCTTCCGCTTCCGGTTCGCTCGGCTTCTGGAAATAGGCTTGGTAGAAGAAACGACCGCGCTTGGTGAAGAGTTCGTCGAAGATTTCCGTGAAGGGTCGCGTCGGCGGACCGAGATACGGTACCGAGAGCGCGCAAACCGCGCGGACTTTGTCGGGGCGAACGAGTGCGCTGTTCCACACGATCGGCGCACCCCAATCATGTCCAACCAGGATCGCCTGCCCGTCCGGGCTGAGCGTGTCGATCACGCCGGTGACATCAGCGATCATCCGCTCCATGGCATAGTCGCCGACGTGCGGCGGCTTTTCTGAACCGCCATAGCCGCGCACATCGATGGCGCACGCCGTGAATCCGGCGTCGGCGATGGGACCAAGCTGGTGGCGCCAGGAAAACCACGACTCGGGAAAGCCGTGCACCATGACGACGAGCGGCCCGCGCCCTTGCACGGCACAGCGCAGGCGAACATCCGCCAACTGAACGAACTTGAATTCTGCCATGTCCGAACTCTACTGCGCCCGGCAAACCCAGCCTAGCCGCTCCTTGGTGATCTCCGCCTCTTGCGCCGGCTGCGCAACATCGGTCTCATGGTGCGAAGAAGAGCGGGGATGGCATGACTATCGCGTCGGTCGAGAAAGCAAGACAAGCCCAGGCAAAAGCCCGCGCCACGCCGATCGATCAGTTCGATGTCTCCGATCCGGAATTGTTCCGCAGCGACACGTTATGGCCGTGGTTCGAGCGGCTGCGGCGGGAAGATCCGGTCCATCTTTGCCCCAACAGCCGCTTCGGGCCCTACTGGTCGGTGACCAAGCATCGCGACATCATCGCCGTCGACAGCAATCATCGGGTCTTTTCCTCGGATTCCGAAATCGGTGGGATCACGATCCAGGATGGCCGCCAGCCGCGCGAGCAATCGAGTTTCATCGCGCTTGATCCGCCGCTGCATGATGCCCAGCGCAAGGTCATCGCGCCGATGTTCACCCCCGACAGTCTTTCGGTGTTGACGCCGCTGATTCGTTCGCGCGCCGCTCAAATTCTGGACGAGCTGCCGCGCGGACAGACGTTCGACTTTGTCGATCGCGTCGCTGTCGAGTTGACCAGCCAAATGCTGGCGACCCTGTTCGATTTTCCCTTCGAGAACCGCCGCGTGTTGCCGCGCTGCTCGGATCTTATTCTGGCAATGCCCGAGCCTGGCGGCATCATCGAGAGCGAGGAGCAGCGCCAGGTCGAACTGTTCCAGATCCTGAGCCAGTTCGTCGCGTTATGGAATGAGCGTATCGCCCTGCCGCCAGCCAACGATCTGGTTTCGTTGCTGGCCCATGGCGAGGCCACCCGCCGCGACACTCCGGAATGCTATCTTGGCAACATCATCTTGATGATCGTGGCCGGCAGCGACACAACGCGACACTCGATAACCGGTGGTCTGCTCGCGTTGAACCAGAACCCGGCCCAGTACGATAAGCTGCGTGCCGATGCGTCGCTGATCGACACCATGGTGCCGGAAATCATTCGCTGGCAGAGCCCCGTCGCCCACATGCGTCGCACGGCGATGGAAGATACCGAGCTTGGCGGCAAGCAGATCAGGAAAGGCGACAAGGTCGTGATGTGGTACGTTTCGGGCAACCGGGACGCGGATGCGATCGACCGGCCCGATGAATTCATCATCGACCGCGAACGGCCGCGCCAACACGTGTCGTTCGGCTTCGGCATCCATCGCTGCGTTGGCATGCGATTGGCTGAAATGCAGCTGCGCATCATGTGGGAGGAAATCCTCAAACGTTTCCCGCGCATCGATGTGGTGGGTGAGCCCAAGCGGATGAATTCGAATTTCGTCAAAGGCTATGAAGCCATGCCAGTGCACATTCCGACATAGGCCGCCAGCCAGGCAGCAGTACAGGAGAACGTCGTGAGCAGAGAATTCGATGTCGTCGTGTTCGGCGCAACGGGCTATACCGGGCGGCTCGTTGCGGAACACCTGCTTAAGACCTACGGCACGGCCGGCGCACTAAAATGGGCCGTCGCGGGCCGCAACGCCGACAAGCTGGCGGAGGTGCGAGACCTGATCGCGGCACCGTCGGCCATGCCCTTGCTGTTCGCGGACGCGAACGATCAAGCCTCGCTCGAGGCACTCGCCGCACGTACCCGCGTCGTCGTCAGCACGGCCGGGCCCTATCAGCTTTACGGTTCGGGTCTGGTCGCGGCTTGCGCAAAAAATGGCGCGGACTATGTCGATCTCACCGGCGAATCGCATTGGATCGCCCAGATGATGGCCGCGCATGAGACGCAGGCGAAGAAGAGTGGCGCCCGCATCGTCTTTTCCTGCGGCTTCGACTCGATCCCCTTCGACCTCGGCGTGTGGTTCGCGCAGGAAGCAGCACGAAAAGTGTTTGGTTCCTATGTGCCGCGCGTGCGTGGCCGGATCCGTGGCCTCAAGGGCGGCCTGTCCGGCGGCACGCTGGCGAGCGGCCAAGCCACGATGGCGGCGGCCCAAAAAAATCCCGAGATCGGCAAGACGCTCGCCAACCCGTTTGCGCTCACGCCTGGCTTCGAAGGACCGCCGCAACCCGATGGCGACACACCCTATGACGACAAAGTCGCCGGCTCCTGGGTCGGACCGTTCCTGATGGCCGGCATCAATACCAAGGCGGTGCACCGCACGAATTTTCTGCTGGGCCATCCTTGGGGCACGGATTTTCGCTACGACGAGATGCAGATCCTCGATGGACCGCCCAAGCCGTCGGCAACGCCCGGCCTTGGCGGTTTCAATTTCGGCGCCGCCGGTATGCCAAAGCCCGGTGAAGGGCCAACGCCGGAAGAGCGCGACAGCGGTTGGTACGACATCGTCTTCATCGCCGAAGCCGCTGACGGTCGCACCGTGCGTGTGGCGGTCAAGGGTGATCGCGATCCCGGCTATGGTTCGACGTCCAAGATTCTCGCCGAATCCGCACTCGCGCTGGCCTTTGACGTGCCGCGAACGCTGACGTTGGGTGGCTGCTGGACACCAGCCGCCGCGATGGCGCCGGCGCTGCTGAAACGGCTGCCGGCCCATGCCGGACTGACGTTCGAAGTGGAGGGCTAAGCCCGCTCTTGCATTCCTTATTGTTTATCGATAATGATGTATCGTTTCTCGGTAAACTATTTGGAGATGCACCCATGCCAACGGTCAGCGTCCTGCCCAAGATCTTTCGTTGGGTCTTTACGGTTTTCGCGCTGCTCGCCGTGCTCGGCGGGCTCGCCATCTGCCTTGTGATGGTGATTGATCCGAAGCTGCCCGCGGATACCCATTTCGGACCGCTGAACGTCGATCTCCTGGGACAACCGGGCACGGTGGCTCTGCGCCCGACCAACGGTGACGCCGACTTCACCGTCACCGCACTTCGCGGCAGCGTCACCGTGTTCGTCGAACGCGCGGGCGGGCTGATTGAACTTCTCAAGCGCTACGGACTTCCTCTGATTCTGATCAAAATGATATTCCTCGCCGTCCTGTTCGATTTGCTGCGTCGGCTGTTCCGCAATGTCGGTCGCGGCGAGAGCTTCACCCGGCAAAACGTGAATCTCGTCCAGATCGTCGGCGTGTCGCTGCTCGTGTTCTCGCTGGTATCGGCGTTTGCCGAAGACTGGTTCGTACACGCGCTCTACGCCTACGTGGCGCAACATTCGGTGGTTACGATTTCGGGAACCGCGTTGCACTTGCCCCCGGCGCACGGCATGAGGTTGCCCGGCGGCGGATTTCCGTTCGGCACTCCAATATTTTTCTCCGGCCTTCTGGTGCTCGCCCTATCGGAGGTTTTTCGCCAGGGCCTGGCGCTTAAAAATGAAAACGATCTGACGGTGTGAGATCATGCCCATCAAGCTCAATCTCGACCGCGTGATGCTCGAGCACCATGTCAGTCTGACCGAATTGGCCGACCAGGTCGGCATCACCTTGGCCAACCTGTCGATCCTCAAGACCAACAAGGCGCGGGCGATCCGCTTCAGCACGCTGGAGGCACTGTGTCGCGTGCTGCAGTGTCAGCCCGGCGAACTGCTCGAATTCGTTCCCGACGGCAAAAGCAAAGACTGACATCGAAGAGATGGCACATCAAACGGAGACCTGTTCGCTTCAGAGCCCGGTTTAAGGCGCCAGTGTTGCCGGGCACGGCGCAAATTCTTCCGCCAAAATCGCATAGAAGTACTCGTCCCACCATTGGCCGCCGGGGCGGGCAATGCACGCCTTGAAGTGGGCTTCGCGCCGCATCCGAAGTTTCTCGGCGATTCGCCACGACGCAGGATTGTCCGGCTGGCAGGTGGCGATTACGCGGTGGCAGCCGAGCGCACCAAACGCATGGCCGAGCAGCGCACGTGCGGCTTCCGTCGCATAGCCGAACCCCTGGTGTTCGCGCGCCAGTGCCCAGCCGACTTCCCACGTGGCGGGCGCAAACCAAGGGTGAAAGGGCATATGCCCGATGAGTGCCCCGCCGGACTTTTTGGCAACCGCAACCGCTCGAGGCGCCTTTGCGTTCCGCATCGCAAAGGCGCGGGCGCGCGCTTTGCTCATGAGTCCCTCTGGAAGGAATGCCGTGACTTGCGGATCGGACATATAACTGTAGACCGCGCGCCAATCCGCGGGCTGGAACGGACGCAGGATCAACCGCTCGGTCTCGATCGGCGCGAACGGGGCGTCGTGGGAAGTAGCCGATGATTTCATAGCGGGTGTGCTCGAGCGTCGTGCGAGCTTGCAGCAATTGCTGGCGCAGCTTCAAGGCGCGTTGGAAGGCGCGTCCCGCACGGGACGTCGAGCGCAAAAATGGTGGGCTTCAGAGCGCCCAGTCTTGTTCCGAAAAAGCGTACTCGGCGGGATGAACCAGCGGACTGAGAATTGGTAGTGGAGCGGGCGTGGACTTCCGCTTTGGACCGAAGAGATGGTCGGCGCTATTGGCTTTGGCTTGCGCCCGCCCGCCACAGCAGAACCACACCCATCACGCACGGAATCATCCACGGAATCGCCGGAATGCCCACAATCCAACCCGCTGTCAGATACCAGCTGGTGAACGCGGCCCTCGGGTCGGGAAAGGAAAGACCCCGCAAAGCAAGAAGTAGTGCCGCCATCAGGCTCAAAACAATCATTGCAAGCGCAGGGCTCCGCCCAAGCCAGAGGACGCGTCGAAGCGACGCTGCAAAGGCGGCAGTGCTGAGATAAGTCAGCAGACCGCCAATGAACAGCACAATCTCCGACCAGATCGCCAACGACAGCATCTCGGGTGGAATATGTTGGTTGCCCGCCTGGGCTCTCCAGGAAGAGTAGTCGAGCGCAAGTGATGCCCAGATCAGATATACTGGGCTGGCCATCGCGATCGCAGCAAAACCGAGAGCGGAAAATAACCGCTCGCCTGCGTCGCCGAGCGCCTCGCTCAGGACGATCAAGCCGCCGCCCACCGCAATCGCACTGACAAAAAGCACGATGTAGCGCGCAAGATTTTCCGAGGCGCTCGCTTGGTCGGGCCTGCCAAATCCGGAGAGCAAGGCGAAGAGTATCCAGGGTGTGATCAGCAATGACCCTGCGACAGCAAGCTTTTGGCTGTCCTGTGGCCCCCTGATCATCCTCGATGCACCAAGAATCCAAGCCGACGGACAAGCAATCAAGAGTTGGGCGGCGCGTACGGGGAAGGCGTACTCCGCGCGTATCGCAAACAGTATCGTCGTTGCCAAAAAACTCACACAGACGAGTGCTAGGCTTATTCGTTGACCAAGACTGTGGCGCTCCATTTTCCCCCCATTTTCTCGCTGCGCTCGAGAAGGGACACTAGGCCGTCAGAGCACGAATTTCCGCTTCGACTGATTGCAGAGGGTTCGTACTTTCATCTTGCTTGGTGAGGATCACCGCGAACAAAATCAATTGGTTGTAAGATGGCGCACCCGGAGCGATTCGAACGCCCGACCCTCAGATTCGTAGTCTGATGCTCTATCCAGCTGAGCTACGGGTGCGTTTAAGGGCGCCGAACCTATGCAGCGCGGCGGCCAAAGGCAAGCGACGTTCCGGTCCTGATTCGGCACGCGCGATTTGCCCCAAGTCCTTCCGCCGCCCACGAAAATCTCCCCAGAAAGCAGCCCCGCGCACCCTTGTCCGCACCGCGCGCGCTGTTTAAGACTGCTGGTCAGACTCGCGCACTTTAAGATTCTGCGCGGGCGGGCTGGGATTAGCCGGTCGCTTCCGTCGGGGGAAAGCGGACCGGTTGCGCGGAGATCGGCATATGAGGGGAATTCTGGCGACAGGCCCAAAGCTTAAATCTCGCCTGATCAGTGCGTTGGCGCTCGCCGCGGGCCTTGGTCTTGCCGGCTGTTCCGATGTGGACAGTGCGCTGTTCGGCGATCAGGAAGATACCGGTGCCCCGCCCGCCAGTTCGTCGGATCAGTTTCCGCCGGGCGGGCCGGGCACGCCGGGCACTCTGCCTGGTGCCGTTGGCGCCGCGAGCGGTTCGGCGCCCGTAGTTGCGATCACGCCGGTAACGATCGAGCCCGGCTCCAACACCGGCACGGCCGTCAGTGCCACCATCGCCACTTTGCGTGGACAGATCGCCACGATCGAAGAACATCTTGCCGCCAACGCGGCACGGCTGACCGAACTGCGCAACCAAGGTGCCGACGCGGCCAGCGGTTATCAGGATGCCAAGGCGCGCATCACCACCAGGCTGCAGGTCGGGACCACGCGCGGAAATCCAGAACTCGTCGCCGAATGGAACGTCGCACAAACCTCGCTCGACGCGCTCGCCGGCAACATCAACAATCTGAACGCGTTGGGCGCCAGCATCGTCGCAGACTCGTCCGCCACGCATTTTGCCCTCGACCAGATCCAGGCGACCTACAATGTCACGGGCGCGGTCGATGAGGACCATCGCCAGCTGCGCGTTCTCGAAGACGAAACCAACCAGACGATCGTGCTGATCGACCGCCTGCTGCGCGCCACGTCAGAGGATACGCAGCGCCAGACCGCTTATGCCGCCAACGAGCGGGCCAACTTGACGACCTTGGCGGCGGCCATCAAGAACGGCGAGTTGTACGGTTCGGACCTGGGCACACCCGCTCTCGCCTCGGCCGGCGGACCGTTGACGTCGGCGACGCTCGCCTATGCCGGAACGCCTCTCGTGGTGATCCGCTTCGATCATCCCGGTGTCGACTATCAGCAGATCCTCTACGCCGCGTTGAGCCAGGCGCTGCAGACCAAACCAAATGCCGGTTTCTCTGTCGTCGCTGTGTCGCCGACCCGCGGCACCGCGGCAGCCGTGCAGCTGGCGCAGACATCGGCCAAGAATCATGCGCAGGAAGTGATGCGCTCCATGACCGACATGGGTGTGCCGGCAACGCGGCTTGCAATTGCTTCGGCCACCGATCCGGGCGCGACGTCGAGCGAGGTGCGCGTCTTCGTCCGCTGAGCACTCGCTTGCCGACTTGACGGGCCCCGCGCGATGGCGGGGCCTTGTCTTTTTCCGCTCTAGCCGACGCCATTCGCCTTGAACCAGTCGAGCATGCGCGCCCAGCCTTCATGTGCGTCCTTCTCGTTGTAGGACGGACGGTAGTCGGCATTGAAGCCGTGCTGGGCATCGGCGAACACATCGATGCGCGACTTCGTATTGCCGGCCGCGGCCAGCGCCTTGCGCATCGCTTCGATATCAGCGGCGGAAATGTTCTGGTCCAGCCCGGCATAGAGACCGAGCACTGGTGCCTTGATCTGCGGCGCAAGTTCGATCGCCGTATGCGGGCGCATGTCGTTATCGGTGCCCGCCAACGGGCCATACCAGGCGACGCCGGCCTTCAGTGCCGGACTATGCGCCGCATACAGCCACACCACGCGGCCGCCCCAGCAGAAACCCGTGATCGCGAGATGACTGGTGCGCGCGCCTTCGCTTTTGGCAAATGAGACCGCGGCGTCCAGATCGCTCATCACCTCGCTGTCGGGCACTTTGGAAATCACATCTTTGAACAGGTCCTGGATGTGGGCCATGTCGTACTTGCCGGGATCGCCGTAGCGCGCATACAGCGAAGGCGCGATCGCGTAATAGCCGCTATGGGCCAAACGCCGGCACAAATCTTTGATGTGCTCATGCACGCCGAAAATTTCCTGCACCACCAGAACTACCGGTGCCGCCGCCTTGCCCGCCGGCCGGGCGCGATAGGCCGGCATCTTTCCATCGCTGACCGGCACCTCGACGGCACCGGCGTCGAGACCCGTCGCATCGGTGATGATGGCATCGGCGCGAACGGGGCCCGCAGCCAAGGTAAAGCCCGCCACCAGCGTGGTCACGAACGTCCGCCGCGCGATCGGCGGCACAGTGTCTTCAGTCGGTCGGCCCATCTTTATTCTCCCATTGCTTGGTCATCGACGTTGAAAGGAGCACCCAATTCACTTCGCGGGAAACAGCTGGCGATAACTTTGCAGCGCGCCCACAGGTTCCGCCTCGAACACGCCACGTGCGATGGCACGTGCGAGGCAATCGGCCGCGAGGCTGCCCAGTCGCATGATATTGCGCTGCCGCGGCTCGGCGATGGCGCGTCTGGCCGTCGCCACGGCGAAGACGATGTCGCCGTCGAACGGCGTGTGCACCGGACGCAAGGCGCGCGCGAAACCATCGGCGGCCATGATCGCGATGCGCTTGAGTTCAACGGCGGTTACTTCGGCGTCGACGGCGACGATGGCAAGCGTGGTATTCTCGCCCGGTAGTGCTGCCTTCATGTCGGCGGGCAAATCCAGATCGATCGCGGTGTCGCGGGTCAGGCGCCGGCCGCCAAACTCATCTTGCTGTTCGAAGGCAAAGGCCCAGAACACGTCGGTTCCCGGCAGCAACGGCGAACCAAGCGAATTGACCGCGGCCAGGGCCCCGACCGTGTAGCCATCATCGCTCACCGCCGAAGTGCTGCCGA
>Ga0105241_10004393_pt1 | contig 10426 bp, 7 predicted proteins | sample KBSC64metaG_FD_80422 | JGI IMG/M metagenome (GOLD analysis project Ga0105241, IMG submission 80422) | Corn rhizosphere microbial communities from Kellogg Biological Station, Michigan, USA - KBS C6-4 metaG | ecosystem: Host-associated > Plants > Roots > Rhizosphere > Soil | place: Michigan, USA...
ATCACTTTCCGGATATCTGGATGCCTTCCAGCAACAGCGCGACTTGCAAACCCTGCTACGGGATCGCCACCAAAAGGGGAACGAGTGTAACCTATGTGTCCGGTACGATCTGATAGCTATACCTCGGGTCGCTCAGGCTCGACTCTACAGTGCTTCTGTCCGAGTCGTATGAATTCCAAACGTTTTGCTCATCGCGGGGAGAAACCGTCCAGAGCCTTACAAATTTTTACGCTACTTCGCTGATTCTTTACACCTGATCGGTTCGTTGGCCGCTAGCATGTGCCCCAGGCCATGGGGACTCGATCGCTAGCAGTAGTCTGTGGGTTCATCTTCTTAATAGGCTTCTGCACCTCGCTCGCCCAACGGGCCGCCACCAGCGCCGAAAAGGGCCAAGACCAAGACAGTGCTCTGCCGGAAGTCGCCTTTCCCAGAGATGACGAGGGCCTAGAGGCTTTGCCGGAACGACAAAAGTTGCAACTCAAGACAGCCGAACAGTTCAAGGTCTTTTGTCGGTTCCATTTTAAAGATGACTTGAAGAACAGCGGTATCACCTTCGTTCATCGAGTCGTGCCCTACGCCGCCGAGCAGTACATGCAAGTCCACTACGATCACGGCACGGGTCTCGCCGTGGCAGACGTTGACGGGGACGGATTGTACGACATCTACTTCGTGAACCAGGTTGGCGGAAACGAACTTTGGAGAAATCTGGGCAACGGAAAGTTCGAGAATATTACCGGACAAGCTGGCGTCGGCCTGAAAGAGCGCGTCAGCGTCAGTGCCTCCTTTGCCGATGTCAACAATACGGGTCACGAAGACCTCTTCGTGACCACCGTCAATCAGGGGAATGTCTTCTTCGAAAACGACGGCCACGGCAACTTTAAAGACGTTACTGAAGAAGCGGGCCTTGGCTTGGTGGCTCACTCTTCCGGGTCAATGTTCTTTGATTACGATAACGACGGTTTGGTTGACCTGCTGGTCTGCAACGTGGGCGTGTACACCAGCAATGAAAAGGGACACTATGGAGAATACGTCGGGCTCAAAGACGCGTTTCTCGGTCATCTCTATCCAGAACGATTCGAATACCCGGTTCTCTACAAGAATCTGGGTCACTACAAATTCAAAGATGTCACGGCTGAAGTCGGTCTCAGGCCTTACGGCTGGTGCGGCGATGCAACCTTTGCCGATGTAAACGGGGACGGCTGGCCGGATGTGTTTTTCTTGAACATGCAAGGAGCCAGTCACTACTTCGAAAACGTGGAAGGCAAGAAGTTTGTCGAGAAAACGCAGGAATATTTTCCACGAACACCCTGGGGAAGCATGGGACTGAAGTTTTTCGACTACGACAACGATGGCCGAATGGATCTTTTCGTTACCGACATGCACTCCGACATGATGGAAGAACAAGCCCCACATCATGAAAAGGAAAAGGTCCAACATCACCGGCCGGACAAGATGCTGGGTGGAGCTGCGGATAAGTTCATCTTTGGCAACGCCTTTTATCACAACTTGGGTGCAGGTCAGTTTGAGGAAATTTCCGATCGGATCGGAGCGGAACAGTTGTGGCCCTGGGGAGTCAGCGTTGGCGACGTCAATGCGGACGGGTGGGAGGACATTTTCATCACGGCGGGCATGAATTTCCCTTTTCGCTACGGGATCAACTCAATGCTGCTGAACGACCGGGGCGAGAAATTTCTCGATTCCGAATTTATTCTCGGGATCGAGCCACGGCAGCAGCCCTACACGCCCTGGTTTGTCATGAACTGCACCCATCACGACATGTTACCTGACCTGGGCTTGGGCCAGGCGGTCTGCGGGAGACGAAACGATAAATTTATTGTCACCGTGCCCAAAGCAAGCCGATCCTCCGTCATCTTTGATCTTGATAATGACGGCGATCTGGACATCGTCACCAATGATTTCAATTCGGAACCTCAGGTGCTGATCAGCGACCTCTCCCAACAAAGGACAATCCACTGGCTCAAAGTCGTTCTCATCGGCACAAAATCCAACCGCAATGGCCTGGGCGCGACCGTTCGGTTGCAGATCAATGGTCAGACCTACACCAAGTACAACGACGGTAAATCCGGCTATTTGTCCCAGAGTGTCCTGCCTCTCTACTTCGGTCTGGGTGACGCGACAAAAATAGATCGCATCGAGGTCGATTGGCCGTCGGGACAAAAACAGGTGGTTAGTAAGGGTTTGGATGAGAACCAGACATTGAGAATCACCGAAGCCGTCCAATAATCCTCCTGGAAAATCGCGCCACCGCCGCCAAACTTTAGACTTCGTATTGAGAGATCGACCGCGCCCGCGGAACGCAGTAGCATTCTTGTGCGGAAGTGTGTGGTGAGTCCAGAAGCCAAGTTTGTTATCATGGCGGCACACTTTCGGCCACGATCAGTGCTGTCCGCATGGAAGCTCCCCATCAACAGCAAAATTCCGAGTTGAGGAAACAATATGAAGAAAATTATTTTAGGTTTCGGTGTATTGGCTCTGCTGGTGTTACCGGCGCTGGGTCAAGACAAGGAAGAGGATCGGGTAGCGAAAGCGGGAACCGTCATCAAGGAAATTCTGGACATCCCCGATGACATCCCGCAGGACGTAATTGACCGGGCGGATTGCGTTGTCGTTTTACCTTCCGTCTTGAAATTCGCCTTCGGAATTGGTGGCAGCTATGGCCGGGGTGTGATGACCTGCCGTGGCGGCAAGAATTTCCATGGCCCGTGGAGTGCTCCGACCTTGATGGCGCTTGAAGGTGCTAGCTTCGGACTGCAGCTGGGCGGGCAAGCCACTGACTTCGTGCTGTTGCTGATGAGCTCAAAATCGGCGTCCAGTATTTTGGAAAGCAAGGTGAAGCTGGGTGGGGACGTCTCGGCGGCTGCCGGACCTGTGGGTCGGAATGCCTCGGCAGAGACTGATGTCACGCTGCGGGCCGAAATTCTGTCGTACTCCCGCGCCCGGGGACTCTTCGCCGGAATATCGCTGGCGGGATCAACCCTCCGTCCAGACAATGACGCCAACAAAAAGCTTTACGGCAAAGAGGTGAGCGCGAAAGCCATTGTGTTTAGCAAGGCTGTACCCGTTCCCAAGTCTTCGAGGCTGTTGCTTTCCACGCTGACTAAGAAGTCTCCCAAGAACACGTCAAAGAACTAGGACCGCCCACAAAGTCCTTCTAAAACAGAGAACGCCTAGCTCGACTCCGAGCCAGGCGTCACCCTCGAATCATGCCTTCAGACAATTGAGCCAGCGGATCTGATTCACTTGGTCAATCCCTAAGTCCGTACAGGCTTACTTTGGGCCGTCCACCCCACTTGTCTCGGCCGTACCAGAGGTCGAGGCTCTGGATGATGCGCCGTTCGCCGGGCAGATTGATGACGCGGGTTTGCCCGCCGTCTTGAATGTGAGAGCGTATCGCGATCTCTTCTTGCGAACCGTTTCCATAGCGGACGATGACCCGCTCAAAGTTGATCGCGCCACCGCTGATACGCAACTGGACAGCACCGTAGGTGCCAGCCGACCGGCCAACTTTGATGCTGTCATGGTCCTGTGAGCCATCCACATGGGCCTCTCCGAGGTATTCCCACCGTTCCCTTCGGGCATGGAGAGACGTACACAGCGCAAGTACGAACACGAAACTAATCGCCCACTTAACACGGTTCCTCGACATTTTCTTTCCTTTCTTAAATCCCATCCAACGCTTCATTGACTGGATTTTCAGGGGATTCCTGCGAAGTCGTCGAAATTTTATGCTGGCCTTTTGTCGGGAACTAAAGACAATTTGGGCCGGATGGCATGTCGGTTTCGAGTCCTCTGCTTTCTCGCGGGGCTGCTCCACCGCGGCCAGAGACGGAGCCCTGAGATTAAAATACCCGTCCAAGTTGGAAGAACCATTTGCGATGTCCGCTGTCGCCAACGCTTCCGCCAAAGACCAAAGGTCCAACCGCGGTCTCGGCCAGGACGCCGAGAGCGAAGTCATTCGGGAATCGGCTGGCGTCGGGAAAGCCATACACCTTGCCGAACTCATAGCCTGCGATGGCATAGACTTTCTTTCCCGCCAGTCGGGGCAGGGTCAGCAGGTCGTGCAAATATCCAGCGCGGAAGAAGTAAAACTGATTGCCAAAAAGTTCGTTTGTGCCATAAGCACTGAGGCGGTTCGAGCCGCCGAGGAAAAACTGCGGAAACCCGATGCTGGAGAAACCGAAAGTGGTTCCGCCTTCGCCGACCACGAACAAGGATGCAGGTCGGGTAATGGGTTTGAAAAAGCCGACGCGCAAATCCGCAACCGGAAAACCGTTGGTACCCCCCGGGCCAGTGTCGTACCAGCGGAAGTTTGACTCAGCGCTCACTCCGCTGCGTGGGATCACGGGATCGTCGGTATGGTCGAATAGCCAGCGAGCGCGTGACGCGCCGGTGCGTCCGCTCAGGGACGCAAATTCCGGCGTGCCCAGGCGCAGCCTGGCATCCAGCGAGCCCACCTCGTAGCCAAAACGGACCTCGCTGAAGCGGCTGAATCCGTAACCGATATCAACGCCGAGTGCCGCCCGGTTTAGCCGGTACTCTGCGAGCGGATCGCTCTTCCGGTAGATTTTGAAGGCGGAGCTGCTGGCGCCGGCATGCGGTGAGAAGAACCACTTGCTGGCCGGCGAGAACGGACGATAGAGTTCGCTTTCTACTCCGTACGTGTTGCCAAAGATAAAATCAGTGCGCCACTCCGAGCGGTATCCGGCTACATCGAGAAACGTCAGGCGGGTGGCCAAGGTGAAATCTACGTCACTGCTTTCCGATCCATCGACTTCAAATCCCAATTGCAGGGTGGGCGGAGCGTAGAGTTTTTCATGCAACGTCACCAGCAGCCCATCCTGCCCGTTCTGTTTCGTCATCTGGTATCCAGCGGTATCGTAGCGCCCGATTCCGGTCAGCCGCGTGAGCAAGCTTTCCAGTCGGTTCGTGTCGATCGGTTTTCCGGCCTGGGACCCAAGGAATCGCCCGATGTTTTCCTCCGCAACCGGGCTTGCGCCCTGCACTTTCACAAACTGCGGGACTGGGACATTGCTTAGCCGAAGTGCCTTTCGCCGCTCCAGGTATTGCGCCCAGGACGTATCATCCATTTGATAGGTATCGAGCAGCCGCGATTTTTGTTCTGCGGCTTCCGTCCCTCGTGCGATGATCTCTTTCGATTTCGTGTAATCCAACGAGCTGAAGTCTTGCAATTCGACTTTTACCACCAGGTCAGCCCCTGCCAGCCCGCGGATTTCATTGCCGGCAACTACGACGTCGATCGAGCGGCCCAGAATCGCGAAGAGCGATTGGATTTTGTCAGCCTCGGCGGGAGAGGTCTGCAGATGTACGCCGATCACGATGTCCGCGCCCATGTCTCTCACCACATCGGTAGGCAGATTTCCGACCAGCCCGCCGTCAACGTAGACGTGCTCCCCCTCGCGGATGGGAGAGAAAAGGCCTGGGATCGCCATGGTGGCGCGCATGGCTCGTGAGAGCGATCCATCTTTGAACACCGCTTGTTTCCCCGTAACCAGGTCGGTGGCCACGCAACGGAAAGGGATGGGTAACTCATCAAACGATTGCACGCCCGAGTAAGCCAGTGTTTCCCGGTCAATCAGAAGACTGATCTGTTGGCCTGCATTCAAGCCGCCGGGTAAAACCAGCCCTCTGCGCAGACCCAACAGAATCGAGTTGGGAAATGCAACTTGATCTTCCTTTCTCCGAAATGAAAGATCTTCGTAGGAAAGACCTCCACCCAGAATGACGTCCCAATTTTGCGCGTCAACTAATTCGCGAAGTTGTTGCGGACTTTTTCCGGTGGCGTAGAGGCCTCCCACCAGACCGCCCATGCTGGTGCCCGCGAGGTAGTCGATCGGAATGTGGTGGTCTTCAAACCACTGCAGCACTCCGATGTGCGCCAGCCCGAGCGCGCCCCCGCCCTCGAGCGCGACTCCGATCTTCAACCTCGGCTTGGATGCGGGTGGCTCCGCTGTCGCAGACGTTGGCGGACCCGCGGGGCTGGCTGAAGAAGCGGGTGTCTCCTGCGCCAAGCCAAACGAGATGAGTAACAAGAGAACACTGAGTGCATGCAGGCTGCCGCGCATGTAGAACTCCCTTCGAACCGGTTCGCGAGGACGCAAATTGGGATGGATACAAGTCTCGCCCAGCCCGCCCATTCACACAAGGCGGTGGAGTGTGTCAGGCGCGAGCATCCTCGCTCGAGCGGGGCTGAGAAGGACTGGCCGAGTGTTCCAGTCGGCGGTGAGGATGCTCGCGCCTCCATTCATCTTCAGACTGGTGTAAATTAGCTGGCGAATGTTCGGGAGAGCGAACTCGCGATGATCATGAAAACCATCCAGGGTCCGGCAATTTTTCTGGCCCAGTTTGCCGGCGACATGGCTCCGTTCAACAATCTGCAAAATATCGCGCTCTGGGCGAGTAGTCTGGGCTACAAGGGCGTGCAGATCCCATCCTGGGATGGCCGCCTGTTTGATCTGAAGCTCGCTGCGGAAAGCAAGACCTACTGTGATGAAGTGCTCGATACACTGACCAGGCACGGACTCCTTCTGACTGAGCTCTCCACTCATCTACAGGGTCAGTTGGTTGCCGTGCATCCGGCTTACGATTTGATGTTTGACGGCTTCGCGCCAGCAGAATTCCGCGGCAACCGGAAAGCGCGGCAGGAATGGGCAGTCGAACAATTGCTGTTGGCGGCGAAGGCGTCGGCAAATCTTGGACTCAAGGCCCACGCTACTTTTTCTGGCGCCCTGGCCTGGCCTTACATTTACCCCTGGCCGCAACGGCCCGCTGAACTCGTCGAGACCGCCTTCGATGAGTTGTCCGCACGCTGGCTGCCGATCTTGAATGCATTCGAAAATGCCGGCGTGGATTTATGTTTCGAGATCCATCCCGGTGAAGACCTGCACGATGGCATCACCTTCGAGATGTTCCTGGAGCGGGTGAAGGACCATCCCCGCTGCAACATGTTGTTTGATCCCAGCCACTTCGTATTGCAGCAACTCGACTACCTGCAGTTCATTGATCTCTACCACGATCGCATCAAGATGTTCCATGTAAAGGACGCGGAGTTCCACCCATCGGGACGGCAAGGCGTGTACGGCGGCTACCAGCCGTGGATTGAACGTGCCGGGCGCTTCCGCTCGCTCGGTGACGGACAAGTGGATTTCGCCGGCATCTTCTCCAAACTCACGCAATACGGCTTCGGTGGCTGGGCGGTGATGGAGTGGGAATGCTGTATAAAGAGCGGCGGTCAGGGAGCGGCTGAAGGGGCACCCTTCATCGCCCGTCACATCATTCATGCGGCCAAACAATCGTTCGATGACTTTGCCGGTTCCGGCGCCGATCAGGCAGCAAATCGTCGAATGATAGGGCTGGAATAGAGCCATCAGCTGCCGGCCTTCTATTTCTTGCTGAGAGCCGATAACTGAAATCTGAAATCTGGTGAGGAAAAATCTGTGAGCTTCGACATAAAATCCGACGAGAAAAAAGGACGTCGCCTGCGTCTTGGCATGGTGGGCGGCGGGCCGGGCGGCTTCATCGGGGCGGTGCATCGCATCGCCGCTCGGTTGGATGATCGTTTCGAGCTGGTGGCCGCGGCGTTATCGTCCGATCCGGCGCGCGCTCGGGCTGCCGCGCTGGATCTTCACATCATCCCGGAGCGCGCGTACGGCAGTTTTGCGGAAATGGCCTCGGCTGAGGCGAAGAGACAAGATCGCATTGACGCTGTCGCCATCGTCACCCCAAACCATCTACACTATGCGCCGGCAAAAGCGTTTCTCGAAGCCGGCATCCACGTCATTTGCGACAAGCCGCTCACCACGACTCTTGAAGACGCTCGCGACTTGGCCCAGATTGTCCGCCGCACTGGTCTTCTTTTTGCCGTGACGCACAACTACACCGGCTATCCGCTGGTGCGACAGGCTCGCCAGATGGTGGCCGAGGGCGAACTGGGTCCGATCCGCGTCGTCCAGGTCGAATACGCACAAGACTGGTTGGCTACGCCGTTGGAGAAGACGGGCCAGAAGCAGGCGGCCTGGCGAACCGATCCCGCTCAAAGCGGGCCTGCGGGTTCTTTGGGAGACATAGGAACTCACGCTTACAATCTCGCGAGCTTTGTGACCGGCCTTAACTGCAAAGAACTGGCTGCTGAATTGCACACCTTCGTTCCCGGCCGCCGCCTCGATGACAACGTGCAAATCATGCTGCGCTTTGCGGAAGGCGCGCGCGGTTCGCTCTGGGCCAGCCAGGTCGCGACCGGAAACCAGAACAATCTGCGCCTGCGCGTTTACGGAGAAAAAGCGGGTGTCGAATGGGGTCAGGAAAATCCCAATTGCCTGTGGTTTGCCCCGCTGGGCAAGGCTCCGACTCTTATCAACCGCGCGGGTCCCGGCGCAACTCCGGTGGCGGCGCACGCCAGTCGCATTCCGGCAGGCCATCCCGAGGGATATCTCGAAGCCTTCGCGCAACTTTATACCGACATGGCGGAGCAGGTCAGCGCGCGTCTGGAGAATCGCTCCCCAGCTTCGTCTTCTTTACTCGTGCCCACGGTCGAGGATGGCGTGGCCGGCATGCGCTTCATCTCCGCTGTCATTCAATCGTCAAAACGCAATTCGGCCTGGACCGCACTTCCCAGTTAAACTGACGCGAAGGTTTTCTCTCAACCCGGACGGGGCTGATTATTTTCTAGTAAACACTCGGATTAGCGCGTAGTCTTTAAGTAGTCTCTTTAACGCATCTTCCCGCCGCGCCTCACGGTGACGGTTCCCTGCGAAATCAGACGGTACTTTCGATCCGCAAGGAGCCGCCATGCCTGAAAAAACTTCCCGTGTCCGTGCAAAGCCCGATGGTTCCGCCCCGGCCGCAATCGATGGGCAGACAGTAGAGAACGAGATACTGCTTGGTTTGCCGGCACGGGAACGTGACGCGATATTTCCGCAGCTCACTTTTATCGAACTTCGAACCCACGATGTGCTGCACGAACCGGGCGACGCCATCAAGTTTGGCTACTTTGTGAACAGCGGAATGGTTTCCATACTGACGGTGCTGGCCGAGGGGAAGAGTGTCGAAGTGGGGTTAACGGGCAAGGACGGTTTCGTCGGATTGCCCCTGACTGTGGGCTTCAGCAGCGGCCCAACTCAGGCCGTAGTCCAGATTGCGGGCGGCGCTTTCAGAATCGGTGCCCGTGGAATCGCGCAAGCCGTGCGTCAGTCTCCGGTTCTGGCCAACCGGTGGCAGCGCTACGTACAGACTCTCGCCATGCAAGGTACTCAGGTTGCGGCCTGCAACCGGCTGCACGAGGTGGATGAACGATTGGCGCGCTGGCTGCTCATGTGCCAGGACCACATCGGCTCCAACTTTGTGCCTTTGACCCAGGAATTTCTGGCCCACATGCTGGGTACCCGCCGGGCCAGTGTTACGGTCGCCGCCGGCATACTGCAGAAGGCTGGCCTGATCACGTATTCGCGCGGACACGTTAACATCGTGGACCGGGCCCGACTGGAAGGCGCCACCTGTGAGTGCTACGTCATCATGCGGCAGCAAGATAAAAGATGGCGGAGCGAACGGCCCATCGAGTGAGTTTCAAATAGCGCCACTGTCCGGGGGGGCGCCTCGCCCGCCGACGTTACTTTTGTCCAATTTTGTCTCAAAGCCCAGCCCGCGCTGGTTGGCTCTCGCTTACAATAGCGGGAATGCAGACCAGTGGACGGGGAACCAGGATGACCCGAGATTGGAAACAGTGGGAAGGCCAGATTGTGAATGGCACTTTCCCGTTGCGCCAATACTTGGGCGGCTCAGAACACAGCGCGGTGTTTCTCACCGAACGCCGGGGGCGTGATCCGCAAAGGGGCGCGATCAAACTCGTTCTGGCTGATCCGGCGACCGCCGGCGTCCAACTGTCACGCTGGGAAGCCACTGCAAAATTGTCCCATCCTCACTTGCTCCGGCTTTTCGAAACGGGAAGCTGCCAACTGGACAAGCAGGTCCTGCTCTACGTCGTGATGGAGTACGCCGAAGACAACCTGGCGCAGATTCTTCCTCACCGTGCGCTCGCACCGGAAGAAGTGCGCGATCTGCTGGAGCCAGCGCTGGACGCTCTCACCTTCATCCACGGCAAGTCGCTGGTCCACGGCCGGCTGAAGCCGTCGAATGTGATGGCCGCACAAGACCAGTTGAAAATTTCGAGCGACAGTCTGTTTCGCAGCGGCGATCCGGCGGGCAGGATCGGTCAGCCGACCGTATACGACGCGCCCGAGATTGCGAGCGGAGACGTCCTGCCGGCATCGGACGCCTGGTCGCTGGGCATGACAGTGATGGAAGCCCTCACCCAGCGGCTGCCCGCCGTTGAAGGTATGACGGAACCATTGCCGGAGACCGTGCCGGCGCCGTTCATGGGGATCGCACACTG
>Ga0105241_10004397_pt1 | contig 10416 bp, 9 predicted proteins | sample KBSC64metaG_FD_80422 | JGI IMG/M metagenome (GOLD analysis project Ga0105241, IMG submission 80422) | Corn rhizosphere microbial communities from Kellogg Biological Station, Michigan, USA - KBS C6-4 metaG | ecosystem: Host-associated > Plants > Roots > Rhizosphere > Soil | place: Michigan, USA...
CAGAACTGTGACGCGGGCAGGTTGGCCGGCAGATAGCTGAGCGTCCACGGCCCCGGATGCCGCTGGAACAGAAGTCGCGCCGCCTGCGCCGCCACGCCACTCCCCCGGTGCCCGCGAACGACGAAGAACTCACTGACGTTCCAGGCACCGTCGTCACCGCCCACATCGCAGCGGGCCAGGGCAAAGCCCGCCGGCCGTCCGTCCGTCCACGGTAATCAAGTGCGCCTCGCGCGTCGGCTCGGTGAAGTAGCTGTCGAGCCACGCGTAGTCGAACAGCCCGTGCGCCGAGAGCTCGTGCGGCTCGAACTCCGAGAAGTCGTGCAGGTACAGCTGCAGGAGATTGGCGATGACGGGTTTGTCGGTGGCGCTCACTGCGTGGAGATCCACCTGAGCAGGAAGGTCCCGCATCGGCCCTCGGCTAACCATTCCCGTTCCGCTCCGGCAGGTACGGCTCCAGCGAGTGCGCGAGGTTCGGCAGGGGCATCGACTGCAGCCAGATCTGGCCGGGGCCGGTGAGGGCCACCAGGAACAGGCCGTCGCCGCCGAAGACCTTGTTGCGGACGCCGGGGACCGTGGTCATCGTGAACTGGACGGAGGCCTCGAACATGCCGATGTGGCCGGGGTGGACCAGCATCTGCTGGCCGGGGCCGAGGTGATAGGTCGACAGCTCGCCGGAGAGCTCGATCCAGGCTCGGCCCTGGCCGTCCAGGCGCTGCAGGACGAAGCCCTCGCCGCCGAACAGGGAGCGGGTGAACGTCTTCTGGAAGGCGACTTTCATGGTGATGCCTGGTGTGGAGGCGATCCAGCCGTGGCGGTGCACGATCAGCGGGGCGTGCGGCTGGACGTCCACCGGCATGATGTGGCCCGGCACCTTGGAGGCGAAGGCCAGCAGCGCGGTGCCGTTGCCGGTGGCGTCGTAGCGGGTCATGAACAGGCCGCCGCCGCCCGCCACGCGCTTGAGGCCGGCCATCACGCCTCGCGCGCCGCCGGAGTTCGTGGTCTGCGACATCCGCACGTTCGGCGACATCCAGGACAGCTCGCCGTGCGGCGAGATGATCGATTCGCCCGGGCTGAGCAAGAACTCCAGCACCGGCATCGTGGTGCCCTTGATGTTGGCTTGCATCAGCCGTCTCCCCCTGCCCGAGTTGTCATGGGGATTCACCTCGCACGCCAGTGCGCCTCCCCGTGCACACCTTAGCGACCGGCAGCCCCCGGCAGCAGCAGCCGAGACTCCGTGATACCGCCGTGTAGCCACCGTGAATCCAGCCGCGCCTAGCGTCCTCTCCGAAGCCACAAGCGAAGGAGTACGACGATGGCGACAGCCGGCAAAGCCGTGGAGGCGATCGGGCTGCGGAAGGACTTCGGGAAGTTCCGGGCGGTGGACGGGATCGACCTGGAGGTGCGGCAGGGCGAGATCTTCGGCGTGCTCGGGCCGAACGGGGCGGGGAAGACGACAGCGTTGCGGATGCTGGCCACGCTCCTGCCGATCGACGGTGGCCGGGCCGAGGTGTTCGGCGTCGATGTGGCCACAGAGCCGCATCGGATCCGGCAGTTGATCGGCATCACCGGGCAGTACGCGTCGGTCGACGAGGACATGACCGCGACCGAGAACCTGTGGATGTTCGGACGCCTGCAGGGCCTGCGCTCCGCCGATGCCCGCGCCACCGCGCGGCGGCTGCTCGCGCAGTTCAGCTTGGAGGAGGCCGCCGACCGGCCGATCGCCCAGTTCTCCGGCGGCATGCGGCGGCGCCTCGACCTCGCCGCGAGCCTGATCACGCGGCCGCCGCTGATCTTCCTCGACGAGCCGACGACCGGCCTGGACCCGCGCACCCGCGGCGAGATGTGGGACACGATCCGCGGCCTGGTCGACGAGGGCTGCACCGTGCTCCTCACCACGCAGTACCTCGACGAGGCCGACCAGTTGGCCGGGCGCATCGCCGTGCTGGACCGGGGGCGCAAGGTCGCCGAGGGGACACCGGAGCAGCTGAAGGCCTCGGTCGGCAACTCAACCCTCCAGCTGCACCTGGCCCCCGGCGCCGACACCGAGCAGGCACGCCAGGTCGTGCTGCGCGTCGCGGGCGCGGAGCCGGTGCTCACTCCGGAGTCCGGCCGCATGAACGTGCCGCTGGACACCGCCGACCTCGCCGCCGACGTCCTCATCGGGCTGCGCCAGGCCGACGTCTCGATCGTGTCGGTCAGCGTGTCCCAGCCGACGCTCGACGAAGTCTTCCTCGCCCTCACCGGCCACGGCGCCGAATCCGGTGAAGACGCTTCCCACGGCGGCGCCCCCGCCGACTCCGCCACCACCACCCTGGAGCTCCTGTGAACCTCACCTCCCCGCCCGCGCCCACGACGACGGCCCAGGCCCACGACCAGACCCACGACCAGCCCCTCCCCCACCGCGTCGACCCCGCCGCCGCGGTCGCCGCCGCCCGGCCGCACGGCACCCCGGCCGAGGTCCTCGGCCAGACGCTGGTCATGGCCTGGCGCGCACTGAAGAAGATGCGCCGCAACCCCGAGCAGTTCTTCGACGTGACCGTCCAGCCGCTGCTGTTCACCGCGATGTTCGCCTACATCTTCGGCGGCGCGATCTCCGGCGGCGTGAAGGCCTACCTGCCGGTCCTCATCCCCGGCATCGTGGCCCAGACCGTGCTCACGACCTGCATGGCCACCGGCGTGCAGCTGCGCGAGGACATGGAGAAGGGCGTCTTCGACCGCTTCAAGTCCCTGCCGATGGCCCGCATCGCCCCGCTGGCCGGCCCGATGATCGCCGACCTGGTCCGCTACCTGATCGCGGCCGGCTTGACCTTCGTCGCGGGCCTGCTCATCGGCTACCGCCCCGGCGGCGGCGCGCTCGGCGTCCTCGGCGCGATGCTGCTGGCGATCATCACCGGCTGGTCCCTGGCCTGGATCTTCACCTGGCTGGGCACCATCTCCAAGAGCGCCAAGTCCGTCCAGGGCTTCTCGATGCTGATCCTGTTCCCGCTGACCTTCCTGTCCAACGCCTTCGTGCCGGTCCAGACGCTGCCCGGCTGGCTCGCGGACTTCGTCAAGGTCAACCCGGTCTCGCACCTGGTCTCCGGAACCCGCGCGCTGTCCAACAACGGCACCATCAGCGGCGAGGTCGGCTGGACGCTCCTCGCCTGCGCCGTGGTGGTCCTCGTCTTCGCACCGTTGTCCACCCGCAGCTACCGCAAGCACCTGTAGCAGAGGCCGAGCCGCACGAAGGCATCAGTCTCCTGATACACCTGTTCCATCAGCCAGCCGCAACGCCGCCTTTCGCGCCTCGGCCAGCAAGTCGGTCGGCCGCCGGTCGGCGTATGCGGCCCGCAGCTCGTCCAGTCCCCCGGGCAGCGCCTTCTCGGCGGCGTCCGCGACCCGCTCCCACGCCGTCGTCGGCAGCATCCGGTTGTACGCGAAGCGGTCGGCGAGCGCGAGCAGCCGCAGCGCGTCCGGCACCGGAGCGGCCTCACGCAGCAGGCCCCACGTCCCCATCGCGAGCAGCAGCAGACCGGCGGCCGGGTAGTCCAGGCCGGCGTTGCCCGCGGTGAGCACCCGGACCGCGTTGGCCCGGCAGTCCGCGAACAGCGCACGGCCACACGCCTCGTCGGCCTCCGCCGCCGCGAACCAGGCATGTGCGTTCAGGGCCAACGCGTCGCCGAAGAAGGTCCACAGCTCGGCCCCGCTCCATTGGACCTCGGAATGCTCAGGGCTGCGCAGCCGGGCCGAGCACTCCCGATACAGACGCAGCCCGTCTTCGGCGTCCCCGGAGGCGAGCAGCAGCTCCGCGCGGCAGATGTGCCGCATGACATCCGCGCTGAGCAACGTCACGCGCATCTGGATGCCGTCGATCCGGGTCAGATGCTCCCGCGCCTGGTCGAGCCGTCCTTCGCCGATGTCGCAGAGCACGAGCAGGGCGCGCAGTTGGGTCTCGTCCTCCTTTGCGCCGAGCCGCTCCATCACCGGCAGCGCCGCCAACGCATGGGTGACGCCCGCGGCACGGTCACCGAGCTGCATGGCCAGCTCCGCCAGCATCGCGTGCGGCATCGCCGTCGCCCACGGCCCGGCGTCCGTGCCGGCCAGGCCGAGCGCGCGCTCAGCGGAGGTCCGGGCCCCGACGGGATCGCCCTCGTTCTCGCAGTGGCGGCTGAGCCAGAGATTGGCGACGATCGCCGTGTGCCGGTCCTCCCCCGCGGCGAGTTCGGCGAGCCGGGTGGGAAAGGCCTCATCGACGTCGGGAGCGCAGGTGAGCAGCACCTCGACCAAAGCCGCGACGTAGGGATCGGTGCCGGTCGCCGGGCCCAGCCGGCGCAGCAGGCCGAACAGGTCCGGCTCCGGTTCGCCGGTGACCGCCAGCGCGTTGTTCACCGCGATGGCCACGGCGGCCCGCGCGGTGTCGGCGAGCTCCGGCGGCGGCGTCCAGTCGCGCAGCGTGTCGCGGGCCGCCCGGCTGAGAACCAGCACCCTGATGTGCTCGCCGCGCATCGTCCACAGGGTGCCGAGCGCGGCGAGCAAGTGCACCAGCGAGTCTTCGTCGCCGTCGGCGATCGCCCCGCGCAACTCGTCGGCCAGGTTGGTCTCCTCGGCGCCGAGGGCGTCGATCGCCGCGAACTGCCCGTCGGCGCCGGCGAAGCGCGGCCGCTGGTCGGACACGTACTCGACGGCCCAGCGGCGCAGCGCCGCCTGAGCCCCGGCCTGCTCGCCGGCGTCGGTCAGCCGCATGCGGCCGAACTCGCGCACCGTCTCCAGCATCCGGTAGCGGACGCCGGCCGGGCTTTCCCGGACCGTCAGCAAGGACTGGTCGACCAGTCCTTGCACGGCGTCGACGACGGCGGGTCCGAGCACCGATCCGGTCCCTGATCCGAACCCTGATCCGAACCCTGATCCGGGCCCCGATCCGAGCACCGGCCCGAGCACCGACTCGGCAGCGTGCAACGTGAAGCCGTCGTGGAACAGCGCCAGCCGGCGCAGGGCCTGCTTCTCGGCCTCGTCGAGGAGGTTCCACGACCACTCGATCACCGTCAGCAGCGCCTGATGCCGGTCCGGCGCGCTGCGGTCGCCGCCGCGCAACAGCGCGAACCGGTCCTGCAACCGCCGGTCGATCTCCTCGACCGCCATGACCCGGACCTTGGCGGCGGCGAGCTCGATGGCCAGCGGCAGGCCGTCGAGCCTGCCGACGATGCCCTCGACGACCTCCTCGTCCAGCCGCGCGTCGGGGCGGGCGGCCAGCGCACGCTCGCCGAACAGGCGCACCGCGTCGGCCGAGCCCAGCTCGCCGAGCGGATAGACGCGCTCGGCCGCGATCGTCAGCGGCGCCCGGCTCGTCGTCAGCACCCTGAGATCGGGGGTCGCCGCGACGAGGAACGCCACCAGGTCGGCGACGGCGGCGACCAGGTGCTCGCAGTTGTCCAGGACGAGCAGACTGGGCACCTGGCCGAGGTGCTGAGCGATGCGCGCCCTGGAATCAGCGCGCTGCCGCGCTGTCAGGATCCTGCGACCGCTGACCGAATCGCGCACCCCCAGCACGGATCCGACCTCCACCGGGAGGTCCTCGGCGGAGGTGACGCCGGCGAGCTCGACGAAGTAGACCGCCGCCTGCTCCGCCTCCCGCGCCATGACCTGCGCCAGCCGTGTCTTGCCCAGACCGCCGGCGCCGATGACGGACACCACGCGCGAGCCGGCCAGCGCGGCCCGCAGCCGGGTCACGTCGGCGTCGCGGCCGATCAGCTCGGTGGCGTCATAACGCAGACCGAGGCGTACCGGGCGGTCCAGGGCCAGCAGCGCACGCTGCACGCGCTGGAGCGGCTCGCCGGGGTCGGTGCCGAACCGGTCGCGCAGGTCGCGGCGGTGGCGCTCGAAGCGGTCCAGTGCCGCGGCCGGGCCCCGGACGGCGGCCTCGCTGCGCAGGAGGTCGGCCAGGAGCGACTCGTCATGCGGGGACTCGGCGTGGGCCGCCTCCAGCGGCGGGAGGGCCTGCGCGTGGGCACCGGTCCGGCTGGCGGCACGGGCCACGACGACGCGCGCCGCCGCAGCGTCGGCGGCTGCGGCTCGGCGGATCTCGGCGAGGGGGCCGGGGTCCTCGTCACCGGCCGCTTCGGTGGCTGTGGCCAGGCCTCCCGTGGCCAGACTCCCTGCGGCCAGCCCTCCTCCGGCCAGGGCCAGAGCCTGCTGCGCGAGGTCGGCCGCGCGCGCAGCGTCGCTGTCGAGCACGGAGGCCGCAGCACGAACCAGGCCGGCGAGCCTTGCACTGTCGACCTCCTCCGGCGCGACGCCGAGCCGGTAGCCGACGCCGTCGCGCACGATGACGTCCGGCCCACAGGCGCTGCGCGTCCGCGACACCAGCACCTGCAGGCTCTTCACGCTGTTCGCGGGCGCCGCTTCGCCCCAGACCAGCTCGACCAGCTCCGTGGCCCCGACCGGGCGGCTGCCCCGCAGGGCCAGGGCCGCCAGCAACGCCTGCGGGCGCTCCCCCACGACGGGGACACCGTGCCAGCGCACGTCTTCCAGGAGGGTCAGCGCGATGGTCACCGGCCAAGTCTAGAAGCGCGGCGCCACGCGGGTCCGGCGATGGTTCCCGCGACGGCGCCGGCTCGAACTGGCCGGCGGTCTGGAGTGGTCTGGAGTGGTCTCGGCGGTCTCAGTGGTGGTAGGTGAAGTTGTACGTGGCGCTGTTCAGGTTCCCGGGCCCGACCTTGCCCCCGAAGCTGACGTCCACGTCGTACACCGGCGTGGACTTGCCCTGCAGCGTGGCGCCGTAGTTCTGGTTGGGGGCGCCGTTGAAGCCGTTCTCGATCTGCTCCGGCGCCAGGCCCAAGGCCGGGGCGTCGGCCAGCAGGTCCGCCTTGAGCTGGTCCATCGTCGTGGCGGTGGTGGTGAAGCTGGTGCGCTGGGGCTGGCCGACGCCGCGGGGGTCGGAGACGGTCTTGCTCTCCGAGGTCGACGTCACCTCGGTGACCTGGCGTTCGATGACGCCGCCGGGCAGCTTCAGGCGGACCGCCAGGGTCTTGCCGGGCTCGGGGTTCAGGTCCGTGCTCGTATACGTCGGGAGCATCGCCAGGTCCTCGCGCGAGGGCGCGCGGGTCAGGTCGATCGAGACCACGCCGTCGTGCTCGATGCGGTCTCGGACCGGGTTGTGGTAGATCCCGAAGTTGAAGGCGTACTGGACGTCGACGTGGCCGTCGGCGGCCGGGGGCTGCATCGTCACCGACAACGACAGCCAGTCGCGGACCACGCTGTAGTCGGTCCCGACCTGGTAGGAGCTGCTCGGGGCGACCGGGATGCCCAGGACCGCGGCGTCGGCGGCGATGGCGTCCCGCGCGTCGGCGAGCTTGCCGAAGGTGCGGTTGACGACCAGGTCCACCGGCGGGCGCCGGTGGTCCGTGTCGTCGTTGATCAGCGGGTTTCCGCCGTCGGCGCTGACGATGTACGCCGGGATGCGCACCGTGCCGGTGGACAGGATCAGGGTCGTGTCGATCGGCTGGCCGTCGGCTGTGGCGAAGCCGCTCTGGTAGGCCACGAAGTTCTGGTTCGCCGGATAGCCGAGCTCGGCGCGCGAGGGCGCGTGCCGCAGGTCGATGGTCAGCTTGCCGTCGTGGACCGCGGTGCCCGGCGCGTGGGAGCCCCCGGCGGTCGGCGGGGACTCGGCGCCGGAGGCGCCCGAGGACGTGCTCATGCTTTTACAGCCTCCCAAGGCCAGGATGACGCACAACAAGAGTGCTGCGGGACGTGCGGTCACAGGTTTCACGGTAACCGCCATCGCTACCAGGGGACGTCAAGACCGGGGGTGAAATGATGGTCGAGCTTGATGCCCCAGTCCTTGTACAGCAGGTCCTCGGTGATGGTCGGCAGGCGCGCCGACAGGCGCTGCTGATCGATCCGGTCCTGGACCGGCGTGGCGACGATCTGGCGGGCCAACTCCGGGTTCTGTTGCAGGAGCTTCTGGTAGGCCGGGAGCGTGTCGTGCGTAACGTAGTCCCAGCGGTCCTGGGCGTTGGTGATGTTGAAGTCCGGCAGCGGGGTGACCACATGCACGCCGACGGTCTCCTTGCCGACGACCACCGGGATGTTGACGTCGCCCCCGAAGGTGAGCGGCCGGTACTCGCCGGGCGTGTGGGTGCCGGGGATGGACGCCGCGCCGACCGTGGTCATCATGTAGGTGAAGACCTTGCCGACCGGTCCGTCGTGGTTGTACATCTGGTTGTACTGGTCCTTGATCACGACGTTCTGCTCGCGGTAGAGCAGGGTGCCGTTCGCGTCCATGATCTGCTGCGGCGTGCTGTGCGGGTTGGCGATGACGTGCCAGGCGTTGGCGGTCTTGTCCGGCGGCACGTCGCCGGGGAACAGGCCGGCCTTCTGCATCTCGTCGATGTAGGCCGTCTTGTTGTTCGGCGGCCCGGCCAGGTACGCCTCGTGCGCGGCGGCCTGGTCGAAGAAGATGTGCTTCTGCATCCCCAGGAATTTGCTCTCGAAGAACTGCAGCTCGTTGGCGGTCAGCTGGCCGCCGGCCGAGGCGAGCATCTGCAGCTCCGGCGGGAGCGACTGGCGCACCTCCGCGGGCAGGCCGTTGAGCTTGGTGGCGAAGTCCTGGGCGAACTTGCGGAACATGTCGATGTCCATGAACCCGCCGGCGAAGGAGGGCCCGATCATGTTCGCCATACCGGCCCACTGGAGCTCGGGGTGGTCCAGGAACAGCTTGCCGTAGTAGGTGTAGACGGCCTTGATGTTGACCATGTTCGGCTCGGTGCCGGCCTGCGGGTCCCACTCGTTCAGGTCGATGCCGGCGTGCTGCGCGGCGGTGGCGACCCAGTACTGGTCGAGCAGGGTCCGGTACTGCTTCGGGTCCACGCCCTTGGCCCGCAAATCGTCCAGGACGGCCTGCAGGACGCCCGGATCGATCGGCAGCTCGGGGTTGACGCCGCCGTTCTGCTCGCCGTTGCCGTTGGTCAGCGGCAGGTTCAGGACCGCGGACTCCACGGTGGCGGGGTTGGTCAGCTGCGACAGGAAGCTGCGCTGCTGGGCGTCCAGGTCCGTCCAGTGCTGGTTGGACACGCCGTCGCCCTCGACCACGGTCTTGATCTTGCAGACAGCGGTGGAGGCGCTGGTGTCGTGCAGCTGGGCGGCCTCGTTGACCTTCTTGACCGCCGCCTCCCACTCCTGGGCCGCGCTCTGGTACTTGCTCCAGTTCGGGTCCGTCGGCGACATCGGCTTGGGGCTGGGCGTGGTCGGCGCGAAGGGGACCATGGCCCCGCTGAAGGGCGCCCCGACGGCCCCGGCCGGGTTGTAGGTGTAGCCGATGGCGGCGAAGTCGTCCTGCGCGGTCTCGCTCTGGCTCAGCGCGCTGGTCGCGTTGGCCTGCGCGTGCTCGAGGTCGGGGATGTAGGCCTTCAGCGCGTCGGCGGCGGTCTGGTAGCGCGAGACGATCTTGGCGAGCTCGGCGGCGAGGTTGTCGCAGCGGACCTTGAACGCGGTGCCGGAGTCGGAGTCCCAGAACTCGTCGATGCACAGGCCGGTCAGGGTCTTCGACACCGACGCGGCCTGCGAGGCTATCTTGCTGTACGCGGCCACGTGCGCGGACAGCGCGCCGGAGTCGCCCTTGGCCGGATCACCGTTCGGGCACAGCGGGAACCACTTGTCGCCGCCGCCGCCCGGCCCGGCCCTCATCGGGGCATCATCCGGCCGTGAGGCGGCGGGGGCGGAGTCTCCGCCGTGGTCAGCGCACCGGTCGCGGCCTTGGCCAGGTCGGTGTCGGTCGAGCTCAGGGTGCCGGCGACCGCCTCGGCGACCCGGCCCAGATCGAACAGATCGCTCAAGAGATTCGCCTGCCGGATCGTCCAGTTGTCGGAGAACTCGGTGAGGGCTCCGGCCAGGTCGGCGGCACCGGCCTCGGCGGTGAAGTCCCCGACCGGGTAGTTGAAGGCCTCATTGAGCTGTTGTGCCAAGCCGTGGAGCGTTCCCGTCAGATCCTGGATCGCTTTCAGATCGGCTCTGAGATGGCTTCCCATCATTCACCCCGTGTGATCAAGCTTATATAGATCAGACCCCTGAGCCCGGGAGATTAGCAGTGTTTCGGCTCTGGCGTAACAGGTTCGATGGCGTACCCTGCCCAGGGTGATCCTCGAAGCCGTCTACCTGCTGCCGGCCGCGATCTGGACCGGCTCCATGACGTACAGCCTGGCGGTCGTGCAACCGCGCAGCGCACGGTTCTTCCACGACGACGACCAGCTGGAGGAGTTCCTCACGGTGCTCGCGCACGGCAACCGCTGGCGGGTGCTGGCGATGGCGGCGACGCTGATCGTCAGCGCGGCGGCGATCATCGCGGTGTGCCCGTGGAACGGGGCACGGGTGGTGTACGGGATCGCGCTGGCTTTGGACGCGGCGGCGACTGGTGTCTTCGTGCACGTCTCGTGGCGGCATTGA
>Ga0105241_10004398_pt1 | contig 10415 bp, 5 predicted proteins | sample KBSC64metaG_FD_80422 | JGI IMG/M metagenome (GOLD analysis project Ga0105241, IMG submission 80422) | Corn rhizosphere microbial communities from Kellogg Biological Station, Michigan, USA - KBS C6-4 metaG | ecosystem: Host-associated > Plants > Roots > Rhizosphere > Soil | place: Michigan, USA...
ACCGCGTCCAGCGCGCGCTTCCGCGCCTGCCGGACGAGGTGCGCCAGATCGGCGTCACCACGGTCAAGAGCTCGCCCAACATCACGATGGTGGTCCACCTGCGATCGCCGGACGGCCGCTATGACGACCTGTACCTGCGTAACTACGCCACCTTGAACGTCAAGGACGAACTGGCGCGTATCAACGGCATGGGCGAAGTCGCGCTGTTCGGTTCGGGCGACTACGCCATGCGCGTCTGGCTCGATCCGCAGAAGGTCGCCGCCCGCAACCTGACCGCCAGCGACGTCGTGAACGCGATTCGCGAACAGAACGTGCAGGTGGCGGCCGGCGTCGTCGGGCAGGGTCCGGCCAAGGGCGCTGACTTCCAGCTGACCGTCAACACCCAGGGCCGCCTGCAATCGGTCGAGGAGTTCGGCAACATCGTCATCAAGACCAATGCCGACGGCGCGACCACGCTGCTGAAGGACGTCGCGCGTCTCGAGATGGGTTCGAACTCGTACGCCCTGCGCGCGTTGCTGGACAACCAGTCGGCCGTGGCCATCCCCATCTTCCAGGCGCCGAACGCCAACGCGCTGCAATTGTCGTCCGACGTGCGCGCCAAGATGAAGGAACTGTCGAAAGATTTCCCGGAAGGTGTCGAATACAGCATTGTGTACGACCCGACCCAATTCGTGCGTGAGTCGATCGACTCGGTGATCCACACGCTGCTGGAAGCGGTGATCCTGGTGGCCATCGTCGTCATCGTGTTCCTGCAGACCTGGCGCGCCTCGGTGATCCCGCTGCTGGCCGTGCCGGTGTCCGTCGTCGGCACGTTCGCGGTGATGCTCGCCTGCGGCTTCTCGATCAACACGCTGTCGCTGTTTGGCCTCGTGCTCGCGATCGGTATCGTCGTCGACGACGCGATCGTCGTGGTGGAGAACGTCGAGCGCAATATCGCGAACGGCCTGAACCCGCATGACGCGACCGTGCAGGCGATGAAGGAAGTCTCGGGCCCGATCATCGCGATCGCCCTCGTGCTGTGCGCCGTGTTCATCCCGATCGCGTTCGTGTCGGGCCTGACCGGCCAGTTCTACCGCCAGTTCGCGCTGACCATCGCCATCTCGACCGTGATCTCCGCGTTCTCGTCGCTCACGCTGGCTCCCGCGCTGTCGGCCGCGCTGCTGCAGTCGCACCACGCACCGAAGGACCGCCTGACCCGCATCATGGACGCCGTGTTCGGCCGCTTCTTCGCCGGCTTCAACCGCTTCTTCGGCCGCTCGTCGCATGGCTACGAAACCGGCGTGAAGGGCGTCCTGAAGCGCAAGAGCGCCGCCCTGGGCGTGTACGTGCTGCTCGCGATCGCCGGCATCTTCATGTTCAAGGCCGTGCCGCCGGGCTTCGTGCCGTCGCAGGACAAGGCCTACCTGATCGGCTTCGCCCAACTGCCGGACGCCGCCTCGCTCGACCGCACTGACGCCGTGATCCGCAAGATGTCCGATGTCGCCAAGCAGATCCCGGGCGTGGAATCGTCGGTCGCGTTCCCGGGCCTGTCGATCAACGGCTTCACCAATGCGCCGAACGCCGGTATCGTGTTCACGACGCTGAAACCGTTCGACGAGCGCACGGGCAAGGAACAGAGCGCGGAAGCGATCGCCGCCGAGATCAACAAGCGCATGGGCGCCATCGAGGACGCGTTCGTGATGGTGCTGTCGCCGCCGCCGGTGAACGGCCTGGGCACGACCGGCGGCTTCAAGATGATGATCGAAGACCGCGCCGGCGTCGGCTACGACGAGCTGTATAAGGCGATCCAGGCCATCCAGGCCAAGGCCGCGACCGATCCGCGCCTGATGGGCGTGTTCTCGGGCTACCAGATCAACGTGCCGCAACTGTTCGCCGACGTCGACCGCGTGAAGGCCAAGCAGCTGGGCGTGCCGCTGGCCGAGATCAACCAGACCTTGCAGATCAATCTCGGCTCGCTGTACGTGAACGACTTCAACCAGTTCGGCCGCACGTACCAGGTGCGCGTGCAGGCGGATGCGCAATTCCGTTCGCAGCGCGAGCAGATCGCGCAGCTGAAGGTCCGCAACGACAAGGGCGAGATGATCCCGCTGTCCTCGCTCATGAAGGTGCGCGACACCTACGGACCCGATCGCGTGCAGCGCTACAACGGCTATGTCGCCGCCGAGCTGAATGGCGGCCCGGCACCGGGCGTGTCGTCGGGCCAGGCCCAGGCCGCGATGGAAGAAATCGTCAAGGCCACGCTGCCGAAAGGGATCTCGTACGAATGGACCGACCTGACGTACCAGGACATCCTGGCCGGTAACACCATGATCTACGTGTTCCCGCTGTGCGTGCTGCTCGTGTTCCTCGTGCTCGCCGCGCAGTACGAAAGCTGGACCCTGCCGCTGGCCGTGATCCTGATCGTGCCGATGTCGATCCTGTGCGCGCTGATCGGCGTGAAGCTGACCGGTGGCGACAACAACATCTTCACGCAGATCGCCCTGTTCGTTCTGGTGGGTCTCGCATCGAAGAACGCGATCCTGATCGTGGAATTCGCGCTGGAGCTGGAACACCATGGCCGCAGCATCGTGGCCGCCGCGCTGGAAGCCTGCCGCCTGCGCCTGCGTCCGATCCTGATGACGTCGATCGCATTCATCATGGGCGTGGTGCCGCTGGTGCTGTCGCACGGCGCCGGCGCCGAGATGCGCCACGCGATGGGCGTCGCCGTGTTCGCCGGCATGCTGGGCGTGACGTTCTTCGGCCTGTTCCTGACGCCGGTGTTCTACGTCCTGCTGCGCACGCTGGCCAAGCGTTTCGAGAAGCCGAAGCATGCCCACGCCCACGGCACCGCACCGGATGCGGTCGGCGGCGACCATGCACCGGCACTGAAAGGACACTGATATGAAAACGATGATTGCAAGGGGTGTGGCGCCGTTGATGGCAGCGCTGCTGCTGACGGCCTGCGCCGCGCCCGAATTCAGGCAACCCGCGATTGCGACGCCGACGGCGTTCAAGGAATCGCAGGCCGCGCCTGCCGCCGCCGTCAACGATGTGCGCAGCGCCGCCGACGGCACCACGTGGACCGTCGGCCGTCCGGCCGAAGCCCAGCCGCGCGGCGAATGGTGGCGCGCGTTCAACGACGAAACGCTGAATGGCCTCATCGTGGAAGCGACGGCGAACAACCAGAACCTGACGGTGGCCGCCGCCCGCGTGAAGCAGGCCCGCGCCATCGCGGGCATCGCGGAAGCCGACCGCATCCCGCAGGTCGGCATGGGCATCGGCGCCGAGCGCGCCCGCCTGTCGCCGCTGGAAGCATCGCTGCCGAAGGGGACGAATGTCCCGGCCGCGAACACGTACTCGGCGCGGCTGTCGGCCAGCTACGAGGTCGACCTGTTCGGCCGCGTATCGTCCAACGTGGCAGCCGCGCGCGGCGATGCCGGCGCGGTGGAAGCGACGTACCGCTCCGTGTTGCTGTCGCTGCAGGCGGACGTGGCGCAAACCTACTTCCGCCTGCGTTCGCTGGATGCCGAGATCGCGACGGTCGAACACACGGTGCAGCTGCGCGAGGAAAGCGTGCGCGTGACGGGCCGCCGCTTCGATGCGGGCGACATCGGCGAATTCGACCTGTCGCGGGCGAAGACGGAACTGGCGACGGCGCGTTCGGAGGCCATCGGCCTGCAGCGCCAGCGCGCCACGACGGAACATGCGCTGGCGGTCCTGCTGGGCAAGCCGGCGTCGAACTTCGCCGCACCTTCGCGTCCGCTGAGTGACGCCGCCGCGCTGCCGCTGATCCCGGCCGGCCTGCCGTCGACCTTGCTGGAGCGCCGCCCCGACATCGCCAGCGCCCAGCGCTCGATGGAAGCGGCGAATGCGCGCATCGGCGTGGCACGCTCCGCCATGTTCCCGGCGCTGAACCTGGCGGCGGGCGCGGGCGGCGTCGGCACCAGCTTCGCCGAAGTGTTCAAATGGAGCAGCCGTTCGTGGCTGCTGGGCGCCGCGCTGTCGATGCCGCTGATCGACGGCGGCCGCAACCGCAACAACGTCGTGCGCAGCGAGGCCGCGCTGGAAGAAGCGGTGGGCTCGTACCGCCAGAGCGTCCTGACCGCGTTCGCCGAGGTCGAGGACAACCTGGCCGGCCTGCGCATCCTGGCGGGGCAGAGCGCCGAGATCGAGGCGGCGGTGATCTCCGCCCGCCGCTCGGCCGACCTGGCGCGCAAGCTGTACGACGCCGGCCGCGGCAGCTACCTGGAACTGCTGGACGCGCAACGCAACCTGGCCAATGTCGAGCGCAATGCCGTGCAGTTGCGCGGCGACCGCGCGATCACCACCGTGGCGCTGATCCGCGCGCTGGGTGGCGGCTGGGATGCGGCGCCCGCCGTCGCGAAGCTGGACGATACGGCCCAGGCGCGTAACTGACACCGAAAGACTGTCCCTGGCACTACTGTGATTCCGGTAATGCCCTTTGCGGCGATACGTGCGAGCGTATCGCCGCTTTTTTCGCGCGCGGGCTAGAATCGCCGCATGGCGACATCATCCGACTCTTCCCAGCTCACCGGCCTGGCCCCCGTCATCGCGCCGGATACGCGCATCCTCATCCTGGGCAGCTTCCCGGGCGCCGCATCGCTCGCGGCCCAGCAGTATTACGCTCACCCACGCAACCAGTTCTGGAAGCTGGTCGGCGCCCTGATCGGCGAAGACCTGTATTCGCTGCCGTATGCGGACCGCCTGCCGCGCCTCCTCGCGCATCGCTTCGGCTTGTGGGACGTGCTGGCCGCGTGCGAACGCGAAGGCAGTCTCGATTCGGCGATCCGCAATCCTGCGGCCAATGATTTCGAGCGGCTGCACCGCTTGTGTCCCGAGCTCGAGACGGTGGGGTTCAACGGGCAAACTTCGGGAAAATTCGCGCCGCAGTTCGCGGAGCAGGGGTATCGGACCGTGGTGCTGCCGTCGTCGTCGCCGGCGCATATGGCGATGACGTTCGAACAGAAGCTGGCAAGCTGGAGGCGCCTGGTTGGTGATTAAACCGGTACGTTGAACCACGCTCCGGCGCTGCGCTCAACCACGCGGACCGTCACGCTTGATCCAATACTGGCTCGAATAATTGCCGCACGACGCAAGCCGCACGCGTCCGCTGCGATCGTCGACGATGTCCAGGCATGTGCCCTGGCCCGTGGACTGGTTCCACAAATGCCCGCCCAGGCCGGGGTCGGTCCGATCCATGTGCCACTGCTGGCCCGGCACGTTGGCGCAGGGCGCCATGTGCACATGGTCGTTGTTGCCGTCGTCGACCACGTCCAGGCACATGTCTGCGCCGGTAAAGAGCGTCCGCAGGCGCACGAAGCCGTTCGCGGCGTCCGGCACGATCTCCCACATCTGGCCCGAATAGGTACCGCAGCGGGTCATGCGCAACTGATCATGGTTACCCGCGTTGACGATATCGAGGCAGTTGTCTGGCCCGGTAAAGAGCGAGTGCAGGGTAAAGCTGGTCGGGTTTGCGCTGGCGCCCTGGGAAACGGCAGCGAGCAGGAGGGGGAGCAGTCGTCGCATTGTCTTGTCTTGGTTAAATAGCGCTGAACCGCGCAGCCACTACACAGTACTACACCTCCGCCGCAGCCAGCGCGGCCAGCACCTGCGCCTCGAACTCGCGCACCGGCAGCGGCCTGCCGAACAGATAGCCCTGGAAGGCATGGCATCCGTGTGCGACGAGAAAATCGCGTTGCGCGGCCGTCTCCACGCCTTCGGCGATCACGTCCAGTCCGAGGCCGCGTCCCATGGCGATGATCGTCTGGGCCACCATCGCGTCCCGATGGCTGGCCGGCAGTTCGTCGACGAACGACTTGTCGATCTTGAGCTGCGTGAGCGGCAGCTTCGTCAGGTAGTTGAGCGACGAATTGCCGGTGCCGAAATCGTCGAGCGAGATGTTGAAGCCATGGGCCCTGAGGACGTGCAGCTTGCGGATCGACGACTCGAGGTCGCCGAACGCCAGGCTTTCCGTGACCTCGAGCTTCAGCTTGTCCATGGGAGCTCCCGTGCGCCTGACTTCGGCCAGGATGTCGTCGACGATGCTGTCGGACTCGAACTGGCGCGCACTGATGTTCACGGCAAGGGTCAGGTCGCCCATGGCATCGTGGCGCGCCCATGCGGCGAGCTGCCGGCAGACCGTCGCGAGCACCCAGCGCCCGATCGGCTCGATCAGCCCGGTCTCCTCGGCGAGCGGAATGAACGCGGCGGGCGAGAGGGCGCCGCGTTCGGGGTGCGTCCAGCGCAACAGCGCCTCGGCCCCGATCGGACGTCCCCAGGCATCGACCTGGACCTGGTAGTGCAGCGTCAGCGCGTCGTCGCGGACGGCGTCGCGCAGCGCTTTCTCGAGCCAGTTGCGGCCGTCGAGCTCGGCCCGCATCTCGTCCTCGAAGACGCGCACCGTGTTCCGTCCGCTCTGCTTGCTCTTGTACAGGGCCAGTTCGGCCTGGCATAGCAGGGCGGCGGGGTTGTCCGCGCCGTCGCGAAACAACGTGACGCCGAGCGAGGCGGTGCAGGTCAGCCGGTGGCCGTCGAGCGTCATCGGCTCGGCGATCGCCGCCCTGATGGCGTCCGCGGCGAGCAGCGCGCGCTCTGCCGCCGCATTCCGGTCCGTGCCGAGGCGCTCGGCCAGCAGCACGAAGCTGTCGCCGCTGAACCGGCCCAGCGTATCGTCTTCGCGCTGGATCGAACGGATGCGTCGCGCCACTTCCACGAGCAGTTGATCGCCCACCGCATGTCCAAGGGAATCGTTCAGCTTTTGGAAATGGTCGAGGTTCACCATCATGACGGCGCCAAATTCCTGGGAGATGCCGGCACCGGCCATGGCATGGGCCATGCGGTCGGCGAGCAGGACGCGGTTCGGCAGGTCGGTCAGGTGATCGAACATCTTGAGGCGCTCGGCAAGCGCACGGGCCTGTTTTTCCGCTGTGATGTCCTGCAGGTTGCCGACATAGTGGATCGTCCGGCCCTGCGCGTCCGGTACCGCCGTGATCGAGAGCCGCGCCGTGTACAGGCTGCCGTCGCGATGCCGGTTGATCACCTCGCCGGTCCAGTATCCGGTCGTCGTCAGCGTCGACCACATGGCCTCATAAAAACCATCGTCGTGCAGTCCGGAGCGCAGGAGCCGCGGGCTCTGGCCGATGGCGTCGCGAGCGGCGTAGCCGCTGATGCGGGTGAATGCGACGTTGACGCGTTCGATGTGTCCCTGCGCATCGGTGATCAGCATGCCATCCTGGCTTTCGAAGGCGACCGAGGCGACCCGCAGTTCGCGCTCGGCGCGGCGGCGCTCGGTGATGTCGCGCGCCACGGCCAGGACACCCGCGGTCTCGCCGTCGTCCGCCCGGACCGGCACCTTGATCACTTCCAGGTCGCGCTGCGTGCCGTCCGGCGCAGCGACCGCAGCCTCGTACCTGTGTGGCTGGCCCGTGCGCATGACATGCTCGTCGCCTTCCTTGATGAAACCGGCGAACGCCTTGTCTGCGAACAGGTCGTCGTCCGTGCGCCCGATGATCGTGTCGCCCGGCAGGCCGAGCAGGGCCTGGGCGCCGGCATTGCAGTGGACGTAGACGGTGTTCCTGTCTTTCAGCGCCATTGCATCCGGGCTGTTTTCGACGAGCGTGCGGAGCTGGGCTTGCTCGACCACGAGCGCGCGGGTGGTCCGCTCCAGTTGCGCGTTCTTGAGCTGGATCTCGGCGGTGCGCGCATGGACGGCGCGGCGCAGGGACCGGATCCACAACAGGGTGGCGGCCAGCGCCGCCAGCGTGCCGAGGATCACGAATGCGAGGATGCGCAGGTAGGGTTGGAACTGTATCGGCTGGTTGAACCACTTGTTCCGCAGCGCCTCGCGCTCCGCCGGCGTGATGCGCGCCATGCCTTGCTCGACGAGATCGAACGTCGCCTTGTCGCCCTTGGTGACAGCCCAGCGAAACTCTCCCAGGTAGAGCGTAAAGGCCTTGGCGAACTTCTTCTGGTCGCGGTAGAGATAAAGATAGTAGTTCGCCGGACTGTCGTCCATGCAAAAGATCTTGATGTCGCCGGCCCGGACGGCATCCAGGATGGCGACGTAGCCGGGGTAGGCGACCTGGTTCGTGACACCGTGCCTGGCCAATTGTTCGGCGCAGGCATCGCCGCGCTGCACGCCGACCAGGAAGCCGTTCAGCGACTGCACGTCATGGATGCCCGAAATCGACGGATCGACATAGATGCCGACGGTCTGCGCGTCGTACGGCTGGGAGAAATCGTAGAGCGTCTCGCGCGCTGGCGTGCGGAAAATCAGGTCGATCACGTCGGCCTGGCGGTCCTGCATTCTCTGCAGTGCGTTGCTCCACTGCATGGGCTGGAGGTCGACATGGACGCCTGTCTTTTGTTCCCACAGGTGCCAGAGCTCCACGATATAACCTTCGGGGCGCCCGTTCGTGTCCAGGAAAAGATAGGGGGGATAGTTGTTGTCGGTAACGACGTGCAAGGTTTTGGCATCGGCGTGCAATACGTACGCCAGCAGCGCGCAGACCAGCATGAGCCGGCGACGCATGACGCTTCCCGGCATGATGGCATCCACCAAGCCCATTGATCATTCCTCCGCACGCTGTGCCTCGGCTGCGTGCCGGTGCCGGCCCTGGCCGCACGGCGGTTGTCTGTCTTATTTGGTCGAGGCTTTATTTGCCTCCTTTTTTGAACGAAAGCTTAGCATGGATATTGAGAAACTTTAAAACTTATTGCGCCAAAGCAACGCCGGTTCGCCGAGTGGCGTCTGTTAATACTTGCACTGACGTTCGAACAAAAAAGCAAGCAGAGTGAGCTCCTGGATTGCGCTAGTGATCGGCTTCCTCTTCCGCACTCTCCCGAGCCCACACTTCGTCGATGTCGTAGTCACTCATCGGAACTTCTTCCTATCCATACAAAAGCCGGATTCTCATGCCTGGAACTGGCCACGTACCAATTCGCACATCGTGGCCAGGGGGAGCAGGACGATCGCGCCGGTAGCCGCCAGCAGGTTGCGCGAGCCGATGGCAATCAGCAGGGCGGGCAAGCCGCACACGCTGTCCTTACCGTCGTGCAGGACCAACCGCGCCTGCCCCTGCGTGCGCACGACACTGACAGGTTGTCCGGCCAGGCGCCGCAACCATCGTTCGGACAATGCGATGCACGGTCCCTGCAGCACCGCGCTCCTGCGCCGCGCCAGCAGTCGTGCGCTCGTCGTCATGACGGACCGCAGCGTCGCGACCATCGATGCGCGCGATCCAGGTGCGGTAAGCGGGCCGGCGCCGTCGTGGCTGCGCAGTTCCGGCCGGGACGGGCAGTCGGCGGGCAGCCTGAGGCGCCATACCCACCCGGCCCGTTCGAGCAGTACCAGCACCCACCAGCCGGGATCCCACTCGCCGGGATACAGACCCAACCTCGCCGAGCCCGGCCAGGCATGGTGATTGTTGTGCCACGATTCGCCCATGGTCAGCAGCGATGCGAATCTGACGTTATGCCCCTGGACGGCCGCGCCGTCGACGACCTGGTGCATGTTGCCGTGGTTGTGGGCAAAGTAGCCGATCAGCCAGTGACCCGTCACGCTCGCCGCGATGCGCGCGCATGCGCCCCAGATGACGAACGCCCAGCCACCCAGCGCATACAAGGCCAGTGCCGGCGGAATCTGCTGCAGCATCCAGGTGCGCTCGAGGAAGCGGTAAAAAGGATCCTCAGAAATACATGCTGGAATTGGCAGGACAGGGGGATCATCGAGCGTGAGATCACAATGCAGCTGCCACCAGCCGTCTTGCCAGAACGAGTTGCCGTGCCGGAGAAATTCGTGGCAATCGGGCTGGCGTTGGGCGTAATCGCGCAGATTGTGCTGGGCGAGCAGACCCAGCGGTCCCGCCAGGCCGACTTGCACGCCCGCATAGACCAACGCATATTCCAGCCATTTGGGGCAGCCGAAGCTGTCGTGGATGAGTTTGCGGTGGCTGCCGAGGGAATGGCCGAATAATAATACCGAGGCCGTTGCCAGCAGAAACAGGGCAAGTGCTGTCCAGCTGAACGTCACCCATCCGCCAATCAGGCTGATGCATGCCATGCCCGTCCACCACAGGGATTTGACAGGGGACCACCTCACTTTGCCGAGCACGACGTTGCCGCCATGAGCGTGTTGCATGATATCTCCCGATCGGATGAGCATGCGCACAAGTGTGCGTACGATTAACGATCATGTCAACAAGCCAATATTCTGCCTGCCATCGAGCATGTCGCGCACAGGCCCGGCCGGGTAGCGTCATAACGTGCTATACTCTGTTGGTCGGCAAGGTCTTTGATCCTGCCGTTCTCCACCCGGAACGCGGCGCCACGTGCGATGGCCGCCTGCGAACAGGCCGGATGGAGATGTCATTCCACAATGACGATCGGTTCACACGATGGAAACACCACGCAGATAG
>Ga0105241_10004400_pt1 | contig 10414 bp, 10 predicted proteins | sample KBSC64metaG_FD_80422 | JGI IMG/M metagenome (GOLD analysis project Ga0105241, IMG submission 80422) | Corn rhizosphere microbial communities from Kellogg Biological Station, Michigan, USA - KBS C6-4 metaG | ecosystem: Host-associated > Plants > Roots > Rhizosphere > Soil | place: Michigan, USA...
CGCGACGCTCCCGCCTCCGCAGACGTTCCCGGGGCCGGCGCCGCTCTTTTCTCTCGGCACGTTTACGCACCGAAATTTCGAGGTCGACGATCCTTCCCTGACGCAAGTCCAGCTCGACGTCGTCCTCCTGCTCAACATCGACGGCGTCCAGACCGGCCCGCTGACCTTCACCTACACGTTCCATCACGAGGAAACGCCGAACAACGCGAATCCGTGTCCCTATCCGACGCCTCCCGGCGAAGGGTGCACAGACCGCGTGACGATCGTCTCTTCCCCTCAGCCCACGACGGTGAAGATCGGCGGAGTCGACTACACGCTGACGATCAGCTTTCTCAACAACGGCAATCCGGTGTCCGAGTTCATCACGCGGGAAGGCGGCACGATCAACACGTCGGGTATCTCGGGGCAATTCACGCTGCCGCCCGGCACGCCCGCGCTCACGATGACGAAGTCGGGCCCGGCGACGATGATCGAGGCGCCCTCGTACTCGGGGCGGTTGAGGACGAACGACGGGTCGTTGGCCCGCCAGGCCGCGAACAGGCCCTTGGCGAAGCCGGTCCGGCTGACCTGCTTGAGCCAGACGGCCGGGATGATCTGGTCGGTGTCCACGTCGCTGCGGCGCAGCGGGACCATGCGGCCGGTGTGGACGCTGAACTTCTCCACGGGATGTCCCTTCGGGCTCAGAGGTCGGCCGGCGCGGCCAGCCGGCCGGTGACGGCGGTCGCGGCGGCGACGGGCGGCGAGACGAGGTGGGTGCGGCCGCCCTTGCCCTGCCGCCCCTCGAAGTTGCGGTTGCTGGTGCTGGCCGAGCGCTCGCCGGGCGCGAGCTGGTCCGGGTTCATGCCCAGGCACATCGAGCAGCCGGCCGACCGCCACTCGGCGCCGGCGGCGAGGAACACCTCGTGCAGCCCCTCCAGCTCGGCCTGCTCCTTGACCCGCATCGAGCCCGGCACGACGAGCATCCGCACGCCGTCGGCGACCTTCCGGCCGGCCAGCACCTCGGCGGCGGCGCGCAGGTCCTCGATCCGACCGTTGGTGCAGGAGCCGAGGAACACCGTGTCCACCGCGATCTCCCGCATCGGCGTCCCGGCCCGCACGTCCATGTACGCCAGCGCGGACTCGGCCGCCGAGCGCTGGTTGGGGTCGGCCATCGTGGCCGGGTCGGGCACCCGGCCGGACAGCGCGACCCCCTGGCCGGGGTTGGTGCCCCAGGTGACGAACGGCGTGAGCGTCGCCGCGTCCAGCACGACCTCGCGGTCGAACGTCGCGTCCGGCTCGGACCGCAGCGTCCGCCAGTGGGCCAGCGCCGCGTCCCAGTCGGCGTCCTGCGGCGCGTGCGGGCGGCCCTTGAGGTAGGCGAAGGTCGTCTCGTCCGGCGCGACCATGCCGGCCCTGGCGCCCGCCTCGATCGTCATGTTGCAGATCGTCATGCGGGCCTCCATCGACAGCGCCTCGATGGCCGACCCGCGGTATTCGACCATGTGGCCCTGGCCGCCGCCGGTGCCGATCTTCGCGATGAGCGCCAGGATCACGTCCTTGGCGGTCACGCCGGGCGGCAACTGGCCGTCCACGGTCACCGCCATCGTCCGAAGTGGACGCAGCGGGAGCGTCTGGGTGGCCAGCACGTGCTCGACCTCGCTGGTCCCGATGCCGAAGGCGAGTGCGCCGAACGCGCCGTGGGTGCTGGTGTGCGAGTCGCCGCAGACGATCGTCAGCCCGGGCTGGGTGAGGCCGAGCTGCGGACCGATGACGTGCACGATGCCCTGCTCGCGGTCGCCCATCGGGTGCAGCCGGACGCCGAACTCCGCGCAGTTGCGGCGCAGCGTCTCGACCTGGGTGGCCGACACCCGGTCGGCGATCGGCAGCTCGATGCCGACGGTCGGCACGTTGTGGTCCTCGGTGGCGATGGTGAGATCGGGCCGGCGTACCGACCGGCCGGCCATCCGCAGCCCGTCGAAGGCCTGCGGGCTGGTCACCTCGTGCACGAGGTGCAGGTCGATGTAGAGCAGGTCCGGCTCGTCCCCGGCCCGCCGCACCACGTGCGACTCCCACAGCTTCTCGGCCAGAGTGCCGGCCATGTCGCTCGCCTCATCTCACATCGTGGGACTAGCATCTTGTTTCATGGGACAGCTTAGCGGAGTCGGCGTGCTGGACAAGTCGGTCGCGGTGCTGGATGCCGCCGCGCACGCACCGGTCGGGCTCGGTGACCTGGTCGAGCTGACCGGGTTGCCGCGGGCGACCGCGCACCGGCTCGCGGTGGCGCTGGAGGCGCACCGGATGCTGGTGCGCGACCCGTCCGGGCGCTGGGTGCCCGGGCCGCGGCTGGCCGAGCTGGCCCGCAGCGCACCCGACCCGCTGCTGGCCGCGGCCGGCCCGGTGCTGGCCCGGCTGCGCGACCGCAGCGGCGAGAGCGCGCAGCTCTACCGGCGCGACGGCGACGAGCGGGTGTGCGTGGCTGCGGCGGAGCGGACCACCGGGCTGCGGACGACGGTGGCCGTCGGCGCCCGGCTGACCATGACGGCCGGTTCGGCCGCGCAGGTGCTCGCCGCGTGGACCGAGGACGACCTGCCGCCGGGCGCCCGGTTCGGCCAGCGGGCGCTGGTCGAGGTGCGCCGCCGCGGCTGGGCCTACTCGGTGGCCCAGCGCGAGGCGGGCGTCGCGTCGGTCTCGGCCCCGGTCTTCGACCACGCCGGCGACCTCACCGCGGCGATCTCCGTCTCGGGTCCGGTGGAGCGGCTGACCCGCCGGCCGGGTCCCAGGTTTGCGCCGCTCGTCACCGCCGCGGCAACCGCGCTGAGCGCTCGCCTGTAACACTCCTCGGTCGAACGGTCATTACCACTACGTACCGCATGACCTGCACTGATGAACGTAGGGTAACCGGGGAGACGCATGGCGTCATTCACCCGTTCGGTAGCCCTGGTCGGCCGCCGGCAGCGCTTAGGGTTTCGAAGGTCCACGACAGCCCAACCGGTCCGCCCGGACCCGGCTGGGCCCGGGGCCGCAACGGCGCGGACCCGGGTCGTGGCGTCGCGCGGCCTCCGCGAGCGGGCCGCGCACCACAGCTGAGGGGAAGTGCTAGGGCCGGCGAGCGATCGCCGGCCCTAGCGCTGTCCGGACCGCCGTGCCGCCACGGTTCTGCCCGGTCGGGAAGTGGGCGCGGGTGCGGACGGCCCGCCGGGAGCGGGCCCTGCCTACGTTCCGGCCGCGGGTCTCCTCAACGAGGTGGTCGAGGGCGCCTACGTTCCGGCGCGGGTCTCCTCGACGAGGTGGTCGAGGGCGTCGGCCGGGTCGCCGACGGCCCGCTGCCGGTCGGCCGAGGTGCCGCGGCGCAGGATCGCCTCCACACCGGCGGCCACCACGTCCTGGTCGCCCAGCTCGTCCAGCGCCGGCCGGACGTGCTCGAGCAGCGCGCGCACCACCTCGCGGGCCGGCATCGCCGCCGCGCCGCGCGGGTCGACCAGCACGTCGGCCAGTCCGGACCGGGCCGCCCGCCAGCGCGCGGCTCGGACCAGTTCCGGTCGGGGCGGGGTGAACGCCGGCCCGGTGCCGTCGGCCGACCGCAGCGCGGTCAGCACCAGGGCCCGGGCCAACCCGGCCAGCGTGACGGCGTCGTCGAGCAGCGGGACCGCGTCGCAGACCCGCACCTCGAGCGTCGGGTAGCGGGCCGACGGGCGGACGTCGAAGTAGATCATCCCCGGGTCGGACACCGTCCGCGACGCGACCAGCCCGTCGACCGTCGCGTCGTACTCGGCGGCCGACCCGAACGGCAGCGGCGGCCCGGCGGTCGGCCAGCGCGACCACAGGACGCTGCGGTACGAGGCGTAGCCGGTGTCCGCACCGTCGAAGTACGGCGAGGACGCGGAGAGCGCCAGCAGCACCGGCAGCCACGCGCCGACCAGCGGCAGCGCCGCCACCGCCAGCTCCCGGTCGTCGACCCCGACCTGGGTCTGCATCGCGCACACCAGCTGCTGCCGGCCGACCTCGGCGTACTCGGCGATCATCCGCTCGTACCGGCGTCGCGGGTACGGCTGGCCGCCGAGATCGAGCGCGACCGGCACCGAACCGGCGGCCACCACGACGAGGTCGGAGTCCGCGGCCGCGGTCAGCGCCGCCCGCCGCTGCGTCACCATCTGCTCCCGCAGCTCGGCGAGCGTCCGGCAGACACCGGTGGAGACCTCGATCTGGGACCGCTGCAGCTCCGGCTCGATCTCCAGGCCCAGCGCGGCCGCCGCGTCGACGACCTGCTCGGCGTCCTCGGCCGGCACCCGCCGCCGCGGGTCGACCAGATGGAACTCCTCCTCGACGCCGATCGTGACGCCGGCGCTCACCGGCCGAGGCCGTCCACGACCTCGACCGCCGGCAGTCCGGCCAGCAGCGCGCCCGGCAGGCGCAGCTTCGACCGGCGCACGCCGGAGCCGATCACGACCGAGTCCGCCGCCGCCACCGCCGCATCCACCAGCACCGGCCAGTCGGCCGGCAGCCCGATCGGCGTGATCCCGCCGTACTCCATGCCGGTGCCGGCGACCGCCTCGTCCATCGGCATGAACGACGCCTTGCGGACGTCCAGCCGGCGTCGGGCGACGCCGTTGACGTCCGCCCTGGTGGTCGCGAGCACCACGCAGGCCAGCTGGCGCTGCACGCCTTCCCGCCGGCCGGCGATCACCACGCAGTTGGCCGACTCCTCCAGCGGCACCCCGTACCGCTCGCTGAACGCGGCGGTGTCGGCCACGTCCGGGTCGATCGCGGCGACGGCGATCCGCTCGACCGGCAGCTGCCCCTCCCAGCCGCGCAGCGCGGCGAGCACCGGCGGGGCCAGCAGGTCGGGGCGGGTCAGCGCCGGCACGAGCTCGAGAGTCTCGATCACCCGCCCATCCTCCGCCGTGCCATGGGACGCTGCGCGCATGGGGGTCTCCCTGGTGGTACGCGGGCTGCGGCTGGCCGCGGCCGGGCTCGGCACCGCCGCCCTGGCCACCGCGCTGGTGCAGAGCACCGGCTCGGTGGCGAACTTCTTCTCGTACTTCACGGTCGAGAGCAACGTCCTCGCGATCGTCGTCCTCGTCGGCGGTGCGGTGCTGACCCGCTGCCCGCGCGGCTGGCCGTACTTCCGCGGCGCGGTGACGCTCTACCTGGCCATCACCGGGATCGTGTACGCGCTGCTGCTGTCCGATGTGGACGTGCAGCTGTCCGGCCGGTGGATGAACGCGACGCTGCACGAGATCCTGCCGCTGTTCCTGCTCGTGGACTGGATCGTCTTCCCGCCGTGGCCGCGGGCGTCGTACCGGAAGGCGCTGGGGTGGCTGGCGTTCCCGCTGGCGTTCGTCGCCTACTCGCTGATCCGCGGACCGATCGTGGACTGGTACCCGTACCCGTTCCTGGACCCGCGGCCGCACGGCTACCTGCCCGTGGTGTGGACGTCCGTGCTGATCGGGCTGGGCATGGTCGTGCTCGCGCTGGCCGTCATGTGGATCGGCCGGCGGCGGCTGGCGGCTCAGTCCCGCTCGCCGGCGGCCAGCACGATGTCGAAGCGGACCTGAGTCCAGCTGCCGTCGACGACCCGGCCGTCCGGGGTCGGCCCGTCGGAGCGCAGGAACGGCTTCACCAGCGAGTCGCGCACGCCGAACACGCTGTCCCCGCCGAGGGACTCGCCGGCCACGAAGATGTGCGTGACCAGCGTTCGGTAGCCCGGCGCGCTGACCATGAAGTGCAGGTGCGGCGCGCGCATCGGCGACCGCGCGGTGGCATGCAGCAGCCGGCCGACCGGCCCGTCGGCCGGGATCGGATACGGCGTCGGGGTCAGCGCCCAGAACCGGCACTCGCCGTCTCCGTCGGCGACGAGGTGGCCGCGGGCGGCGGTGCGGTCGTCCGGGCGCTGCACGTCGTACAAGCCGTCGTCGTCGGCCTGCCAGACCTCCAGCAGTGCGCCGGGGATGGGCCGCCCGTCGACGTCGCGGACGGATGCTTCGACCCAGCAGGGCTCCCCCGGCGCACCGAAGGCGATGTCGCCGCCCTGCTCGACCTCCGGCGAACCGGCGACGAAGAACGGGCCGAGCACGGTGGACTCGGTCACGTCGCCCTCGGCCGCGTGATTGATCGTGATCGTCTGCATCGACAGCCCGAGCACGTCGGAGAGCAGGATGAACTCCTGCCGCTTGTCGTCGGTGATGTGGCCGGCCTCGGTGAGGAAGTCGATCGCGGCGGCCCACTCGGACTCGGTGAGCCGGACCTCGCGGGCGAACGCGTGCAGGTGCCGGATGAGCGCGGTCATCAGCGTACGCAGCCGCTCGTCCGGGGTGCCGGCGAAGCTCGCGACCACCGTCTCGGTCAGCTGCCGCTCGCGCTCGTCCTGGTCGCCGTGTGCCCGCTCGCGCTGCCAGCTCCCGCCCTCGCTCATGCCAGCCCTCCCGGAGGGTCCCCGGCCCACGCGGCCCGCAGCAGCCGGGTCAGCGCGGCGGCGTCGACGGGGCGCGGGTTGCTGGCGGGTACCGCCGGCAGGACGGCCTCGACCGCCTCCGGCAGGTCTTGCGCGCGCAGGCCGACCTCGCGCAGTGCCCGTGGTGCGTCCAGCTCCTCGCGCAGGTCGAGCAGGCCGGTCACCGCGTCGATGGAGCCGAGCGCGGCGGCGATCCTGGCCGCGGCGTCCGGTGCGGCCGGCGCGTTGAAGGCGACCACGTACGGCAGCACGATCGCGTGCGTGGCCGCGTGCGGCAGGTCGAACCGACCGCCGAGCACGTGGCAGATCTTGTGGTGCAGGCCCGACCCGGCCGAGGCGAACGCGACCGCGGCGAGGTAGCAGCCGTACTGGGTGCGGGCGTGGTTGCCGGCGTGCAGCCCATCGTTGAGCGCGCGCAGGCCCTCCATGGCGAGGGCGGCGTCGATCGGGTCGGCCGTCGGGCCCCACAGCGCGTCCACGCAGTGCGCGACCGCGTTGAGCCCGGACGCGGCGGCCAGCGCCGACGGCATCGAGGCGACCAGGTCCGGGTCGTAGACGACCACGTCGGGCAGCACCCGGTCGGCGCTGCCGGTGCGCTTGCCGCCCGGTCCGGTCAGGCCCCAGACGTTGGTGGCCTCGGAGCCCGCGTACGTCGTCGGGACGGCGACGATCCGCACCGGCCGGTGCAGCGCGATCGCCTTGGCCAGCCCTATCGCGGAGCCGCCGCCGACCGCGACGACGACGTCGACACCGGCCCGGTCGGCGGCACCGGTGGCCCGCTCCGCCAGCGGTTCGGGGACGTGCTGGGCCACCTCGGTCCAGCGCAGCGCGGTCCGGCCGGTCAGCGCGTCCATCAGCACCGCATGCCGCTCGCTGCCGATCACCATGACCGCACGCGGCTCCAGCCGGTCGAGCTCCGCGCGGATCCGCGCGACCGCGGCACCCGGGTCGAGCACGACCCGCTGCCCCAACGTCCGATGCGCGAACCGCACCTCAGCCCGCCCCGCCGAACCCGACCAACCCCGTCCTCCGCCCCGAGCGCCTGCCGTCCCGCGCCCAGAATCTAGCCGGTGCGACCGGTTCGGCGGGCCGGGCCGCGGGTCAGGGCCCGATGCCGCAGCGCGAGGCGAGCACGACCGCCTCGAGCCGCGAGTGCACGCCGAGCTTGCCCAGCATGTTCTGGATGTGCGAGCGGGCCGTGGCCGGCCGGATGCCCATCCGGGCGGCGATCGCATCGGTCTCCTCGCCGCGGACGAGCCGGACCAGGACCTCCCGCTCCCGGCAGGTCAGGTACCGCACCAGCCGGACCGCGTCGTCCTCCGGCATCGAGCGGTGCACGAGCGCGCGGCGGGCCAGCTCGGCGTCCACCACCGCCTCCCCGCCGGCGACCCGCTCGATGCACGACGTGATCGCGTCGATCTCGCAGGTCTTCAGCACGTACCCCGCCGCGCCGGCGGTCACGGCGGCACCGACCACCGCGGGCTCGTCGGTGCCGCTGAGCACGACGACCCGGGTGGCCGGCGAGGTCTCCCGCATATGGCCCGCGGCCGCGACCGCCGCCGCGGCGTCGCCGTCGAACAGCGCGTCCAGCACGCAGACGTCCGGGTGGTACGCGGTGACCGCCGCCACCGCGGCGTCCGGCCGGTCCACCACTGCCAGCACCTCCCAGCCGCGCTCCTGCAGCACGACCGCCAGCGACTCCGCGAACAGCCGATGGTCGTCGCAGAGCACCAGCCGCAGACCGCTGCGGGGACCGGTCGTGTCGGCGGCCGGCAGCGTCATCTCGACCCTCGTCCCGCCGAGCACCGAGTCCTCGACCACGACCTGGCCGCCGTGCTCCCGGACCAGCCGGTCGACGATGACCAGGCCGAGCGAGACACCGCCGGCGCCGCGCAGCAGGCCCGGCCCGTCGTCGTCGACGCTGACCCGCACCCGGCCGTCGGTCGTACGCACCTCGACGTGCACCACGCCGCGGCCGGCGTGTGCGGCGTTCTCGATGAGGTTGCTCAGCACCCGGTCCAGCTGCGCCCGCTGGCCGATCACCGGGGCCGGCCCCGGTGCCGACAGGTCGAGCTCGCCGTCGTAGGTGACCCGGACGCTCTGCACGACCTCGCGCGCGATGCCAGCCAGGTCCACCGGCTCCCAGACCGCCGGGCCCGCCAGCACGGCCTGCACCATGCCGCACAGGCGGCGCGTCTCCCGGCTGATCTGCGCCATCCGTTCCCGCGCCGGCCCGGCGAGCTCGGCGGTACTGGCCGCGGCCAGCTGGACGAGCGCGGCGACCGGCTGGCGCAGGTCGTGGCAGAGCTCGCCGACGTCCCGCTCATCCGGCCGATCGTCGGCGCTGTTGATCACCCTCGATTGCCGCCCCCGACCACCGGGCGTGTCGATGACCGCCACGGCTTCCCCCCCAAAGGTCGCCTCGTGCCTGCGATCTCCGCAGAGCGCTCTCGGCCCCACGTGTAGACCGGAGGTCGCGATAGAAGCCTCAAGCGTTCGCCCAACGTTCGCCACCCGTTTGACCAAAACAATACCCAGGGTTGACATGACTACGATCTGCGACTCATGCAGCTGTACTAGCCAGAGCTGAGGCGGATTGGGGTCGTCCCGCCCGCGGTGTCGGGCGAGAGTCCGAGCGTGCAGCGCAGTCGCATTCTCGTGGTCGACGACCACCGGGCGCTCGGCCAGGCACTGGTCGCGCGGCTCGGCGCCGAGCCCGACGTCGCGCAGGCGAAGGCCGTGGCCACTGCCGGCGAGGCGCTGGCCGCGGTGGAGACGGAGCGGTTCGACGTCGTGCTGCTCGACGTCGACCTCGGCGCGGACGACGGGCTCGCGCTGTGTGCCCGGTTGCGGCAGCAGGCGCCGGGCCTGCGGGTGGTCATGCTCAGCTGCGCGTGCGACGCGCAGACGGTCGTCGCCGCGCTGCGGGCCGGCGCGCTCGGCTGGGTGCCGAAGGACCTGCCGATCGACCAGCTGTTGGACGCCTTCCGGCAGGTCCGGGCGGGCGCCGCCTGGCTGCCCGGTTCGATGCTGCGCGGGGTGCTGGACGAGTTCCTCCGGGACCGGTCCGTGCAGGACCGCGAGCTGGAGCTGATGGACCGGCTGTCCGTGCGGGAGCGCCAGGTGCTGCGGGAGCTGGCCGCCGGGCACGACGTGGCGTCGATAGCGCACCGGCTGTACCTGTCCCAGAACACCGTGCGCACCCACATCCAGAACATCCTCGCCAAGCTGGAGGTGCACTCGCGCGTCGCCGCGGTCGCGCTGGTGCACGGCTCGCTGGGCCCGCCGGCCGGGTCGCCGACGGAGGCGGGTCGATGACCGCCCTCCCGCAGTACGACCTCAGCCCCCCACCCGCCGCCGCGGCCCGTTCCGGGCCGGCTGCGGCCCGGTCCGCGCCGGCTGCGCCCGACGTCGGGGTGCCGTTCGCGGCGGCCCGCCTCACGCCCGAGGCGCTTGCCGGCGCCGAGCGGGTGCTGCGCTCCGGGTGGCTCACCACAGGTCCTGAGGTCGCCTCGTTCGAGGCCGAGTTCGCGGCGCTCGTCGGCACCCGGAACGCGGTCGCGGTGGCCTCGTGCACGGCCGGGCTGGAGCTCTCGCTGCGCGCGCTGGACCTGCCACCGGGCGCCCGGGTGCTGCTGTCCTCGGTCACCTTCGTCGGCGCCCTGCACGCAGTCGTGCACAGCGGCCTCGTCCCCGTGCTGGCCGACGTCGATCCGGTGACCGCGATGCCGACGCCGGAGAGCACCGCGGCCGCCGCCCGCCGGTGCGGCGGGGTCGCGGCGATGATGGTCGTGCACCTCTACGGCGACGCCGCCCCGGTGCCGGCGCTGGCCGAGGCGGCCGGCCTGCCGCTGCACGCCGTCGTGGAGGACGCCGCCCACGCGCTCGGCACGAGCGTCCGCGGCCGCCCGGTCGGGGGGTTGTCCCGGGCGAGCGCGTTCAGCTTCTACGCGACCAAGAACCTGCCCATCGGCGAGGGCGGCA
>Ga0105241_10004402_pt1 | contig 10414 bp, 9 predicted proteins | sample KBSC64metaG_FD_80422 | JGI IMG/M metagenome (GOLD analysis project Ga0105241, IMG submission 80422) | Corn rhizosphere microbial communities from Kellogg Biological Station, Michigan, USA - KBS C6-4 metaG | ecosystem: Host-associated > Plants > Roots > Rhizosphere > Soil | place: Michigan, USA...
GACTACTGGACAACAGCAAAGCGGAGCGGGGATTGAGCCGAGTGCTGCTCGTCTATGGGCGAGTACCGATGTTTTATTACATTTTGCATATCTACTTGATTCATATTCTGGCAATTCTGGCGGCGGTCGCGACCCATCAGCCGGCAAGCTGGCTCTGGCATGGCGCCATATTCCTGCTGCCCACGCCGGCAGGTTACGGACACGGATTGCCGTTTATCTACGCAATATGGCTTGTAGCCGTCGCCAGCCTTTATCCCGCATGCCGCTGGTATATGGAGTTCAAACAGCAACACCGCGATTGGGCGTGGCTGAGCTATCTGTAAATTGTTCAGCTTACCCGCACCAAGCTCACTAACTCTATGTTCCGCAGTGAACTTGACCTTAATTCAAGCTTCTGTTGCACTTACAAAAAGCCATATTTCTGCATCCTAGGAATGCTATGAAAAACCTTTGTACCCGTATTCTGCCATTTATTTTGGGCGCAGGCCTGTTCACAGCGATGCCGGCCCTGGCCGTGAACCGCGAAATGGTCGAACTGCAAACCCAGGTACAGCAACTGCAGGACCAGATCACGAATATCAAACAATCGCTTGACGAGCGCATGGGCGTGATCAAGAACCTGCTGGATCAGAACACCGACAGCATTAACAAAGTGACGGCCGCCATCAGCAATATGCAGGTCTCGCTCCAGAAGCAGCAGAGTGACACCACCAATCACGTGGACCAGTTATCCGGGCAATTGCAGTCGCTTAACGATAGCCTGGATGAACTGAAAGCGCGGCTGGGAAAGGTGACCAAGACACTCGAAGACCTGCAAACTTCGCAGCAGACTCTGGCCGCGCAGGCCAGCCAGCAGGCGCAGGCACAACAGCAGCAGCAGGCGGCATTGGCGGTGCCACCGCCGGATGTGCTCTATAACAACGCTCTGCGTGATTACACCGGCGGCAACGTCGATCTGGCCAAGCAGGAGTTTGGCGACTATGTAAAGAATTATCCGAATACAGATCTTGCCGGCAACGCTTATTTTTATCTTGCAGAATTGGATTACCGCGCTGCCAACTATGCGGAAGCGATCAAACAGTACGATCAGGTGCTGCAGAGTTTTCCTGATGGGAACAAGGCAGCATCAGCCGAATTGAAAAAGGGGTTCGCACAACTGGAATCCGGCCAGAAAGACGCGGGCATCACGACTCTCAGGCATGTGGTGCAACGCTATCCGCGTTCGAATGAAGCGCTCCAGGCAAAAGATCGGCTGAGGAAGTTGGGGGCGAGCAGCGCGAGTACGAGGGGTTAGGGGCTCGCTTTATCACGTTCGAAAACTCAGTTCCAGATATGAACAGATACGGGGCTGTCCGCTTGGTCGCGGGTGGAATTTCCATTCTGTGACGGCGTCAACCGTCTTTGAGTCAAGAGCTTTCCCTGGAGTTCGACGACTTTCACCTCGTGCCGGATCCCTTCGGCCCCAACAATCGTACTGAGAGTCGACATTCAGATCAAAATCCGCCGATTTCCCGTCCGAGCGAGAGGTCCTGATCTCGGCTTGCGAGATATTCCTCCAGAGTAGCCTGCCAAGGTCGCATTTCAATTCCATAGGCATTTAGGCTGGCTGGAGAGAGCACGGAAAATTTGGGCCGTTCGGCAGGCCGGACAAACTCGTCGCTGGTGGTGGGACGGACGCGTGTGGCCTTCCCGGCTTGACGAAGGATTTCGGCGGCAAAGTCAAACCATGTGCAGTCTCCACGATTGGTGCAATGCACGATTCCCCGGGCATCGGCACGGCAGAGTCTTATGATGGCGTCGGCAAGGTCGCGGGTGTAGGTGGGAGATCCACGCTGATCGTTCACAACTTTAATTTGCGGCCGAGCGTCTGCGAGCTTCAGTATTGTGTCTGGAAAACACTTGCCCCCCGCGCCAAAAAGCCAGGAGGTGCGGACAATGCAATATTCCGGCAAAACGCTTGCGATCTTTTGTTCGGCTTCGGCTTTCGATCTGCCATAAGCGTTTATCGGGTTGCGTGGGTCGGTAACTTCGTAAGGCGACGCTTTCTTTCCATCAAATACGTAATCGGTGCTGACGAAAAGGAGTTTCGATTGCACGCGCGCTGCGGCCTTGGCGACGTTAACCGCACCTTGCGTATTGATAGATGAAGCGAGAGTCGGATTGATTTCGCAACCATCAACGTCGGTGTAAGCCGCCGCGAGCACGATCCAATCCGGCTTCGCAGCTTCTATTACTGTGCTGACTTGCTCGGGATTGCGCAGATCGGCTTGCGCGCTGCCAAGCCCGCTAATCTCATCTTTGCGCCATTGATGCATCAGCGCTTTGCCCAGCATTCCAGTTGCGCCAAAGATCAGAGCCCGCATTTCGTCCTAGGCTACCTTCAGCGTGGGCTGGCCTTTGCGCCAGTTCGAAGGGCACAGTTCGTTCGATTGCAGCGCATCCAGCACCCGCAACACTTCCTCGGGATTGCGACCGACTGAGGCAGTAGTCACGTATACGAATTGGATTATGCCTTCCGGATCGACGATAAAGGTAGCGCGCTGGGGAACACCGCCAACCGGATCAAGAATTCCCAATTGCCCGCACAATTCGCGTTTGATGTCGGACAACAACGGAAAAGGCAGCCCTTTCAAGTCCGGATTCTGATTGCGCCAGGCATGGTGGGCCCATTCGGAATCGATGCTGCCACCGATGATCTGAGCCTCCCGCTCTTCGAACTGTTTATCGAGCTTCGCGAACTCGCGGATTTCCGTGGGGCAGACGAACATGAAATCCTTAGGCCAGAAAAAATAGATCTTCCATTTTCCCGAATAGTCAAGGTCCGTGACCGTTCGAAATGCCGCCTTTGGATCAGCTTCCGCCTCGACCAGCGCCGTCAACGAATAGGAAGGGAATTTTTCTCCAACACCCAGCATGAGTTTTCTCCTACTTTCTTTGTGACCCTGCTTTGAGGGCGGTTTGAGGCTGCAGGCTGTACCATTATCACAAATTACTCTGGCTCTGTCCGATGACGAACCTGAGGTGTTCCACACGCACCGCCCCAACAGCAACCCGGAGCGATTGAGCCTGGTTGCTTCACAAAGCCACTTTCCGCTTTCGCGGTATAGAATTAAGGGTACCTACCGAGATCATTTTCCGAGGTTAATCATGGCGACCATTGAGGCAGTTCGTCCGCATAGTCACGCTCGTACCAGCCCGTTTCACAATGAACCTGCAACCGATTTCGCCCGAGGCGACGTGGCCCGCGAAATGCGGGAGGCACTGCGCCAGGTGGAAGGACAGTTGGGTCGTGAGTACGATCTGGTAATCGGAGGCCGGCGCGTCCGCACGTCGGACAAGATACAGTCGGTGAACCCGGCGCGACCGTCGCAGATTGTAGGTATCCACCAGAAGGCCGGCAAAGAGCACGTGGAACCGGCGATGGAAGCGGCTCTGCGCGCGTTCGAAAGCTGGCGCCGCACTTCCTGGGACGAGCGCATTTCTCTGCTCTTCCGGGTTGCCGAGATACTGCGCGAGCGCAAATTCGAAATGATGGCATGGCTGGTGTTCGAGGTCAGCAAGAACTGGGCTGAAGCCGACGCCGATATTGCTGAGACCATCGATTTTTGCGAGTTCTACGCCCGCGAGGCACAAAAGTTATCGCACGCCAAAGCTCCGGTGCAGCTGCCCGGAGAGCACGATCAATTCTTCTACATTCCTCTGGGAGTAGGCGCGGTGATTCCTCCCTGGAACTTTCCCTGCGCGATCATGGCGGGAATGACGCTGGCTTCGATTGTTTGCGGCAATACTGTGATTTTGAAGCCGTCGAGCGACTCCCCGACGATTGCGGCTAAATTTTTCGAAATTCTGGAAGAGGCCGGCATACCGGAAGGCGTGGTGAACTTCTGTCCCGGCGCAGGCGGCAGTTTCGGAGATGCAGTGGTTGCGCATCCCAAAACCCGTTACATTGCCTTCACCGGATCGCGTGAGGTTGGTCTGCGCATTAACAGGGTTGCAGCGGACCGTGCTCCGGGACAAGTCTGGATCAAGCGCACGATTCTCGAGATGGGTGGGAAAGATGCGACCATCGTTGATGCTGACGCCGACCTCGACTCCGCGGTTGAAGGTGTAGCGACGGCGGCTTTTGGATTTCAGGGGCAGAAGTGCTCTGCCTGCTCGCGGGCGATTATTGACGAGCGAATCTACGACAAGTTCCTGGAGCGCCTGAAGACGCGTGTCGAGCGCATGGAGATGGGTGACCCGGTTTCAAATGCATATATGGGAGCAGTAATTAACGAAGGTTCAATGAAGTCGATTCTCGGCTACATCGAAGCCGGCAAACGCGACGGGCGAGTGATCACAGGTGGTGAGCGCGCGACCGAGGCCGGCGACGGCTATTACATCAAGCCGACCGTCATCGCCGATATCCAGCCGGGGTCAAAGCTGGAACAGGAAGAAATTTTTGGGCCGGTACTGGCGGTGATTAAATCACGGAACTTTGAGCACGCGCTGCAAATCGCCAACGATACCGAATTCGGCCTGACTGGCGCGGTCTATACCGGCTCGCAGGACAAGATCGATGTGGCAAAGCGCGAGTTTCACGTGGGAAATCTCTATATCAATCGCAAGTGCACCGGCGCAATTGTGGGCGCGCATCCCTTCGGCGGATTCAACATGTCGGGAACGGATTCGAAGGCCGGCGGCCCAGACTATCTGTTGTTGTTTACGCAGGCAAAGTCGGTGGGGGAAAAGATCAGGTAAGCACGAGCGGTGTGGGTCGGACATTCTTGTCTGACCTTTCTATTCCGTAATTGTCGCAACTGAAACGCGGACAGGAATGTCCGCGCCTCACTTTCCCAGCACCAGCTTCGCAATGGTCCCCAGTTGCATATTCGATGTGCCTTCGTAGATTTTGCCGATCTTTGAATCGCGCCAATATTTTTCCACGGGAAAGTCTTTCGTGAATCCAACTCCGCCGTAGATTTCAATTGCCAGCGAAGTTACTCGCTCGGCAACCTGCGACGCGAACAGCTTGGCCATCGCGGCCTGCTTGACGAAAGGCATTCCCGCGTCTTTCATGCGGGCGGCGTTATAAACCATCAGCCGCGCAGCTTCGATCTCCGTTGCCATCTGTGCAATCTGGAATTGAATGCCCTGATATTCGGAGATGGCCTTCCCAAACTGCTTACGTTCCTGCGCATAGCGCGCCGCGTATTCCCACGCGCCCTGTGACACGCCGACCATTTGTGCGCCGATGCCGATTCGGCCTTCGTTCAGGGTTTCGATTGCGATCTTGTATCCCTTGCCAACTTCGCCAAGCACATTTTCTTTCGGCACGTGGCAATCTTCGAGGATCAACTCGCAGGTCGATGACGCACGGATGCCGAGCTTGTCTTCTTTTTTCCCGATCGTGAACCCAGGCGTGTTCTTCTCGACGACGAATGCGGTAATGCCCTTGTATCCGGCGCCGGGATTGACGGTGGCGAACAAAATGAAAATGCCAGCTTCTTTGGCATTCGTGATCCACAGCTTGCGTCCGTTCAGGAAATAATCGCTGCCGTGGAGGTCGGCGCGAGTTTGCAACGCGAAAGCGTCTGATCCCGAACCGGCTTCGCTCAATGCATATGAACCGACAGTCTCGGACGCCATACGCGGCAGGTAGCGCTTTTTCTGTTCGGCGTTTCCCCAGCGCAGCAAGGCATTATTGACTAACGTATTCTGCACGTCCACGACGACGCCTGCGGATGCATCGGCGCGAGATAGTTCTTCCACAGCCAGAATGGCCTCGAAGAACTTGCCGCCGGCGCCGCCAAATTGTTCGGGAACCTCAATGCCCATGAGCCCAAGTTGAAAGAACTGATCAATCAGCGATTTATCGAACACGCCCTTTTCGTCCATTTCGCGGGCCAGGGGGCGGACCTTTTCATCCGCGAATTGGCGAACGTTGTCTCGAAAAAGCAGTTCATCGTCAGAGAGAACCGTCAGTGGCGCGGCAGGAGCAGGCGAAAGCGTTTCGGGCATGGAGGGACTCCAGAAAACAGAAAATTCTAGCAGGTTATCGACCGAGTGTTTGTGCTGCCGAGTGGAGGGTTCAGCTCTGCGTGGGTGGCATGTTGCCGCCGTGAACCAGCTTCAGCGAATCTGTGCGGAGAATACGCTTGATCTGGGTGCGCGCATGTGAAGACCAGGGCCCGGTGGAATCCAGCCGAACGTATGCCTGCCAATGTTTCAGTGCCTTGCGCGGCTCTTTGATCTTTTCGTAGGCGAGGGCGAGATTGTAATGCGCATCAGCGTAAGTTGGCGCGAGTTGCAGGGCAGTAAGATAGGTCTGTATCGCCTCGGGCACACGTCCGGTTTCGTCGAGTACGTTGCCGAGATCAAAGTGTGCCAGTGCATAGCGGGAATCGATAGCCAGTGCGCGCCGGTAATGGTCTTCAGCGGCGCTGTAATCCTGACGGTTGTAATACAACGTGCCCAGATTGATGTGCGCCGCCGCATGCTGCGGATCTAGTTCCAGCACACGTTCGTAGGTTGCGATCGCCTGCAATTGATTCCGCGGATCTTCTTCGAGCGTCACCCCGCGAGAAAACAACTCCGCAACATCCGCCGCTCCCGGTTCGGTCGGGGCAGGCGCCGCCAGATGTCTGGTTACGGGAACGCTGGCAACGACTTTCTCGTCGGGCGAAAAATCGAACATGAATTGTCCGGCGATAGGCTCCAACAAGCGGCCGCCGTGACGAAACGCCACGCGATGACGGCCGCTGATATCGGCGCTGGCTTCAAGCAGCGGGTTCTCCATCCCATTAGCCTGTTTTTGCATGGCGGCGATGGACTCGCGAATCTCGCCGGGGCGCACCTTGCGGGCGCACAGATCGCGTACTTTTTTGACCTGCAGGAGGTCAAAAAAAGTGTAACTCTCGGCAGCGGTCACCAGACCGCTCTTCTCCCAGGCCGCCAGTTGGTGGGCGCTGATGTGGAGAATGCGAATCAGATCTTGTCGAGTGTATCTGTACACGTTTTCTGAGAGGCTCTGCGCACATTATCGGGAGCGCGTCCTCCAACCGCAAGTACAAAGTCGCACGTTCAGGTACCTTTTCAATCAATGTTTGCAGCAGGATTGGTGCAACTTCTGTTGATTACTGTGGAAGAAAGCGACTATTTGAAAAATACTCCCATATCGGGCGCAAGTGACGCAGCTCCAGGAAAGGAATTGATGCCAAGGGTCGAGAGCGTCAGCCTGAGAGTGCTCTGGTGCTGGAAGTCGGTCGAGGTCTTGAAACCAGTCTTCACCTGAGGTCCAACCACAATCATCGCTACGTGGCCGCCACCGTGGGCGACGTCAGCTAATACGCTTTCATCGAAAACAATAATCAGCAGCCCATTCTTCTGAAAGCCGGGGCTTTTGATTAAAGGATCAATATTGCTTTTGAGCCACAGATCCGCCATTGCCAAAGTGCCATCGTGAGCGTCATGGAGAGCGTTGGGAACGATGAAGGAATAATCCGGCAGATTCCCTGCCCCCAAGTCGGAACCGAATTGAGAAAACGGAACCAGATTGTTCGCCTGGCTTGTGCCCAACACGTCTGAAAAATAACTGAAGGGGTTATGGTGACGGAAATATGGGTAAACGTCGCCGCCGGTGTACCCCACGCTGGGCAGGCCCTCCGCATAACTTCGCCAACTCTTCCCGCCGTTTACCAATTCGCGAACAACGTTGTCATCAGTGATGGTCCCGCTAAAAGAATCGTCAATAGTCTCGATCTGTCCGGTGGTCAACATCAGGTAGTTGCCGATTGAAGGATGGACATCGGCGTAATACTGCGTCGCCAAACCGTATTGGTTGGCAAGTTGGTTGAGGTAAGGCATGCTGGAGCTGCCGATCACCTCGGAATAGCTGTGGTTCTCTTCCACCACCACGAAGACCTTACCCGATACAGCGACACTGGATGACCCCGAGTTGTTCGAAAGGCCGATTGAGCCGCCACCACATCCGGCGGCAACTGCAAGAAAAGCGAATATGAGAGCCAAGCCAGCGCGCGGAGCGCAGCGGACTGTCAGGGAGAAGTTGTGCACAGATCTTCGATGCCATTCATGCACACGACGGAAAAGGTTAGTTCCAGAAAATAACGATCTGGGGAGCCGGAAACTGCAGACAGGGGTACTCAGGCCCGGACGAAATCAATGTAGCCCCGTTGGACGTCGGTGCGGACCAGTTTCACTTCTAGCCTGTCACCCACATCGAGGCCATGTGCCTGATCGAGCAATCCCTCCACCCGAGGATTGAGCACGCGAACGAAGGTTCCGTGTTCGGTCACGCCGGTCACGATTCCATCGAACGTCTGGCCAATTCGACCGCTCATCGCGATCGCAGCTATACGCTTCCCCATATCGCGTTCGACTTTATTGGCGGCGTCTTCTTTCAGCGTGCAGTTGCTGGCGATGGCCTGAAGCTCGCTATCTGAATAAGGGCTGGGACGCCCAGCGGTTACGGCCTTCAGCAATCGTTGAGTGACTACATCCGGGAACCGGCGGTTGGGCGCTGTGGAATGGGTGTAGTCCTGCACCGCCAGACCGAAGTGACCAATTTCAGGCTCGCCGGGCCGTTCGAGAACGTATTCCCCCTTACCGATCAACTTGATTACGGCCAGCGAGAGGTCCGCAAAGCGATCGGGATCAGCCGACTTCTGGTTCAGCAAAAAATCATTCAGCGCTTTTGAGTCCGGGTCGGGCGGCAACTTGAATTTCTTCGCCGCTGCGAGTTGCACGATGCGGTCCCAGTTTTTAGGAGTCCTGACGATTCGACGGATTGATGAAACGTTCAGCAGCAGGCGCGCGACCACACCGTTCGCGGCGATCATAAAGTCTTCAATCAGGTCGGTGGCGAGATTGCGTTCGGTGTTCTTTACGTCAACGACCTGCTGATCCACAAACACCGGCTGCAGTTCATTGCTGTCCAAGTTCAGCGCGCCGTGTTCGACGCGCTCCTTTTTGAGCGCTTGTGCGGCGTCATTCTGCAGTCGCAGTTGTGCCTGCAACTCCGAAGACGCAGCCACTTTGGGCGGAGCGGCCGACGTGCCTTCCAGCCATGCGCCCACCGCGTTATAAGTGAGCTGCGCCTTATTGCGTACGACTGCGGGATAAACTGCGCCGCCGCTGACTGTACCGTCCGAACCTGCAACGAACTCAGTGACCATGGCGAGCCGGTCACCAGTTTCGAGCAACGACGAGGCGTCGGTTGAAAGCTCTTCCGGCAGCATGGGGAAGATCCGAACACCGGTGTAGATGCTGGTGGTTTGTTTCGCCGCATGATCGTCTATCGCAGAACCTTTGGAAACGAAGGCGTCAACGTCGGCGATGCCGACCATCACCTTCACCGCACCGTCGGGTTGGCGTTCCGCCACTTCGATCTGATCGAGATCGCGAGAAGTATCATTGTCGATCGAAGACCATAGCAGGCCGCGCAGATCGCGAACAGCCTTTGAACTGGAAACTTGCGCAACTGGATTTTGGGCACGAATCTGGTGCAGTTGTTGCTGCACGGCCGATGAAAAGTCCGGTTCGAAGCCACGCTCAAGCATGATCTGCCGGGCCATGGCTTGCAGGTCAACGTGCTGAGACTGAGAATTACTCATGGGGAGAACTCAAAGCTTAACATTTTCGAACCGATTGGCCGTCATACTGGTTGCGCCGCGTAATCCGTTGAACATTGGTGCCGCGGCGCGGGCGATGACCAATTTCGGGTTTGCGGACCTCCGGTTAGTGAACCCATACAAAGTTGCATTCCGCGAAGCAATGTCAGCTGTCGGAGCAGCCGGGTTGCTGGCGAAGGCCCGTGAGTACTCCGACGTCGCCGAGGCCGTAGCGGACTGTTCTCTCATAGTGGGCACTACGGTGGGACGTAATCGACACGTGGATCACGAAATGCGGCCGCTGCCCGACGCTGCACCTGCAATCCATAAAGCGCTCCGATCCGGCAACATGGCCCTTCTGTTCGGATCAGAAAAGCGTGGCCTTTCCAATCATGACCTCAGCTACTGTCACTGGCTAATTCGGATTCCCACGGTCGCGAGCAATCCTTCAATGAACTTAGGACAGGCGGTCTCGCTTTGCCTATATGAACTAGCCAAGGGCACAATGCCAGGCAAAGGCAAACCAGAAGCAACTGCCAGTAGCGCAGAAGTCGAAAGATTGACCGCCACTCTCGTTGAAGCTTTAGCGGTCAGCGGTTACTTGAAAACAGCAAACACCGATTCCGAGCAAAAGATCAGACGAATGATTCGGCGGCTGAAGCTATCCGCGGAAGACACACCAACGCTGTTAGGCATGCTTCGCCAAATGCTATGGAAGATGAAGGCGAGAGGATAGCGAGCGCTGATAATTACAGCAGGGTTCAACCGCTTTCGACGGCCACGCAAACGCCCTTTAACCTGGTGTA
>Ga0105241_10004406_pt1 | contig 10412 bp, 4 predicted proteins | sample KBSC64metaG_FD_80422 | JGI IMG/M metagenome (GOLD analysis project Ga0105241, IMG submission 80422) | Corn rhizosphere microbial communities from Kellogg Biological Station, Michigan, USA - KBS C6-4 metaG | ecosystem: Host-associated > Plants > Roots > Rhizosphere > Soil | place: Michigan, USA...
CATCGTCGGCGTCATGCCCGAGGGCTTCTTTTTCCCGAACCGCCTTGCCCAGCTCTGGACGCCGTTCACGTTCACCGACAAGCAGCGCAGCGATGACGAACGCGGCAACGAATTCTCGGACATGGTCGGCCGGCTCAAACCCGGCGCGACGATCGCCCAGCTCGACGCGCAGATGGACGCGATCGTGAAGCGCAACGTCGAGCGCGTGTCCGGCACCGAGCGCGGGCGCGGCTGGAAGCACTTCGTCGAGACCTCCGGCTTCACCGGCCGCTCGCGCTCGCTGCGCGACATGTGGATCGGCGACCTGCGACCGACGCTGTGGCTGCTGCAGGCACTGGTCGCCTGCGTGCTGCTGATCGCCTGCGCGAACGTGGCCAACCTCATGCTGACGCGCGTGTCGGCGCGGCAGAAGGAATTGTCGGTACGCAGCGCGCTCGGCGCCGGCCGCGGCCGCATCTCGCGCCAGCTGCTCGTCGAGAGCCTGCTGCTGGGGCTCGCCGGCGGTGCTGTCGGCGTCGGCTTCGCCTACGCCGGCATCACGCTGATCCTCGGGCTCGGGCTCGGCATGAGCGACAGTTTCACGATCGGCATCAACGTGCGCGTCCTGACGTTCGCGTTCTCGCTCGCCGTCGCGACCGGCCTGTTGTTCGGCTTGTTCCCGGTGCTGTCGCTGGCGCGCGGCCGCGCGCTCGCTGCGCTCAAGGAAGGCGGGCGCGGCAACAGCGCCGGCCCGGCCGCGCGCTCGCTGCGCAACACGCTGGTCGTCGTGCAGACGGCGATGGCTGTCGCGCTGCTCGGCGTCGCCGGCTTGCTGATCCGCAGCTACGTCGAAGTGCAACGGCAGGATCCGGGCTTCTCAGCCGACAACGTGCTGAGCGCGACGATCGACCTGCCGGCCACGCGCTACAAGGAGGAGGCGAGCCAGGCGCAGTTTTTCGACCGTCTGCTCGACGAGGTGCGCGCGCTGCCCGGCGTGAAGTCGGCCGGACTCGTCAGCAGCGTGCCGTTCAGCGGCAACGACGGCTCGTCGAGCTACATCTTCGAAGGCATCGACAAGGATGCGACGACGCCGCACGGCTACGTGCAGATGATCGACGAGGACTTCTTCAAGGCACTGAAGATTCCGCTGCTGCAAGGCCGCGCCTTCACCCGCGGCGACGCAAGGGAGGCCCCCCTGGTCGCGGTCGTTGACCAGCTGCTCGCGCGGAAGTACTTCAACGGCCAGGACGCGATCGGCAAGCGCATCGCGTTCGACTACGACAAGGTCGATCCGGGCAAGACAAAATGGATGACGATCGTCGGCATCGCGCCGACGATCAAGCACGACAAGCTGTCCGAGCAGACAACCAAGGAGACGATCTACATCTACTACCGCCAGCAGCCATTCAACCAGGCTACGCTGGCAGTTCGCACCGAGCAGCCGCCAGCGACCCTGGTTGCGCCGCTGCGCGCCGCGCTGCTGCGCGTCGATCCCGAGCAGCCGGCGTTCGACATCCGCTCGATGAGCGAGCGCATCGCGCTGTCGCTCGACGACCGGCGTACGCCGATGCTGCTGCTGATGCTGTTTGCGGCGGTCGCGCTGGCGCTGTCCGCGGTCGGTATCTACGGCGTCCTCGCGTTCGCCGTGGCGCTGCGCACCGGCGAGATCGGCGTGCGCCTGTCGCTCGGCGCACAGCGCCGCGACATCCTGCGGCTGGTGCTACGCGATGGTGGACGCCTGACCGCACTCGGTCTGGGCCTCGGCCTCGCCGGCGCGATCGCGATTGCGATCGCGATGCGCGCTCAGCTCTTCGGTGTCGGCGTGCTGGATCCGCTGACGCTCGCGCTCGTGACCGCCGTGATCGCCACGACCGCGCTCCTCGCCTGCTGGCTGCCCGCGCGCCGCGCCGCGCGTGTCAGCCCGATCGAAGCGTTGCGTTACGAATGAATCGTCACGAATGAATCGGGAGTACCGGCCATGCTGACCCATCTGCTGCAAGACCTGCGCTACGGCCTGCGCATGCTGCGCGCCAAGCCGGGCTTCACGATCGCCGCCGTGCTGACGCTTGCGCTCGGCATCGGCGCGAACAGCGCGATCTTCAGCGTCATCAACGGCATGCTGCTGCGGCCGCTGCCGTACGCGGACAGCGAGCGGCTGGTGTACGTCTACAACACCTATCCAAAGATGAACCTGGAGATCGCCGGCACGTCGATTCCGGACTATCTCGACCGGCGCGAGAATGCCGCGGCGCTGCAGGACATCGCCATGTATCACGGCCAGAGCTTCAACCTCGCCGACCAGGGCGCGCCGCAACGGCTGATCGGCTACGTCGCGACGCCGTCGTTGTTCACGACGCTCAAAGTCGATGCCAGGATCGGACGCGTGTTCGGTACCGACGCGGGCGAAATCGGGCAGGATCACGTCGTGGTCCTCAGCGCGGCGCTCTGGCGCAACCAGTTCAATGCCGACCGCGCCGTCGTCGGCCGCGACATTCGCCTGAACGGCGAGAGCTATCGCGTCGTCGGCGTCATGGACGATGCCTTCGCCTTCCCGGACCGGAAGGCGCAATTGTGGGTGCCGTTCGCGTTCACGCCGAAGCAGAAGAGCGACGACGAACGCGGCCACGAGTTTTCCGACTCGATCGGCCGGCTCAAGCCGGGCGCCACGCTGGCCGAACTCGACGCGCAGCTCGATGCGATCACGCGCGCCAACGTGGACCGCATCGCCGCCTCCGGCACGAAGGACGGGCTCGGCTTCAAGAAGTTCATGGACAGCTCCGGCTTCACCGGACGCAGCAAGAACCTGCACCAGTACCTGGTCGGCGAGCTGGCGCCGGTGCTGCTGATGCTGCAGGCCGTGGTTGCGTTCGTGCTGCTGATCGCCTGCGCCAACGTCGCCAACCTCATGCTCACGCGCATCTCGGCACGCCAGAAGGAACTGTCGGTGCGCACCGCGCTCGGCGCCGGCCGCGGCCGGCTCGCGCGCCAGCTGCTGGTCGAGAGCCTGCTGCTTGCGCTCGCCGGCGGCGTCGCCGGCCTGGTCGTTGCGCAATGGTGCCTGCAGCTGATCCGCCTGCTCGGGCTGGACGACGCGACGCACGGATTCGTCGTCGGCCTCGACGGCAGCGTCATTGCCTTCACGCTCGCGCTGGCGCTGCTGACCGGCGTCCTGTTCGGTCTGTTTCCGGCCGTGGCATTGTGGCGCGAACGTGCTTACGAGGTGCTCAAGGAAGGCGGCCGCGGCAGCGGCGGCAGCCGCTCGGCGCGTGCCACGCGGCGTGTGCTGGTGATCGTGCAGATGGCGCTCGCGGTCACGCTGCTCGCCGGCGCGGGGCTGCTCGTGCGCAGCTTCATGCACCTGCAGGAAGCCAGTCCCGGGTTCGACACGCAGAGCGTGCTGAGCGTGCGCGTGGACCTGCCGGACAACCGCTACAAGGACGACAGCGCCGTCGCGCAATTCTACGAACGCGCGCTCGCAGCGGTGCGTGCCCTGCCCGGCGTGAGTTCGGCCGGCATCGTCAGCTCGATGCCGTTCACCAGCAACAACTCGCAGGCTTCCTATTACATCGAGGGACACGAACTGGCCGCCGGCGAATCCGCGCCGCACGGCTTCGTGCAGGTGGTCGACGAGGATTTCTTCAGGACGATGCGGATCCCGATGCTGCAGGGCCGCGGCTTCACCAGCGCCGATTCGGCCGAGGCCGGCAAGGTGGTCGTGATCGACGACCTGCTGGCGAAGAAGTATTTCGGCGACGCCTCCAGGGCGCTCGGTCGCCGCATCACGCGGGACGACCGGCAGAACGGCCCGTGGTACACGATCGTCGGCGTCGTCGGCACCGTGAAACGCAACAAGCTGTACGAGCTGACCAACAAGGAAACCTACTACTACTATTACCGGCAGCAGCCCGACCGCTCGTCGACGATCGCGCTCAAGACCGCGATCGACCCGGACACGCTGGTCGCGCCGCTGCGCACGGCGCTGCAGCGGATCGATCCGGAACAGCCGATCTATGACGTGCAGACGATGAGCGAGCGCATCCGCACGTCGCTCGACGACCGGCGCACGCCGATGCTGCTGCTCGGCCTGTTCGCCGCGCTCGCGCTGGCATTGTCGGCGATCGGCATCTACGGCGTGCTCGCGTTCTCGGTCGCCAGCCGTACCGGCGAGCTCGGCGTGCGCATGTCGATCGGCGCGCAGCGCGCCGACATCGTGCGGCTCGTGCTGGTGGACGGGGCACGCCTGGCCGGCATCGGCCTGGGCGTCGGCCTGGTCGGATCGCTTGCGCTGTCGCAGCTGATCAAGACGCAGCTGTTCGGCGTCGACGCGGTCGACCCGCCGACGCTGGTCGGGGTTGTCGCGCTGCTCGCCGTCACGGCGTTCGTCGCCTGCTGGTTGCCGGCGCGCCGCGCGTCGCGCGTCGATCCGATCGAAGCGCTGCGCCATGAATGACACTTCACCCGATCAAACCTGCGGAGGGGAACGGCAATGAAGGCGATCCTTTACGAACTGCACCAGGCGTTGCGGGCGGTGATGGGCCGTCCGGCCTTTTCGGCGCTGGTGGTCGGCGTGCTCGCCTCGGGCCTGGCCTGCGTGATCTTCATGCTGGTCATGATCAATGGCCTGGTGCTGCGGCCGATGCCGTTCCCGCAGCCCGAGCGGCTGCTGCATGCCGGCGTGACCGACGGCAGCAACGACGGCCGCCTCGACAATGTCAGCGCGCGCGATCTGCTCGAGCTGCGTCGCCGGCTGGCCGCGCAGGCCGATGTCGCCGGCTACGAGTCCGCCACGATCAACCTGAGTGATCTGGATCGGCCGGAGCGCTTCGACGGCGCGATGATCAGCGCCAACCTCGGGCGCGTGCTCGGCGCCACGCCGGTGCTCGGGCGCGATTTCACCGAAAGCGACGAGCAGCCCGGTGCGCCATCGGTCGTGCTGCTGTCGGACACGCTGTGGCACAGCCGCTACGGCGGCGACCCGGCAATCGTCGGGCGGCAGATCCGCGTCAACACGCGTCCGGCGACCGTGGTCGGCATCATGCCGCCGGGCATGAGCTACCCGTTTCGCGAAGTCGTGTGGATTCCGGCGACGTTGCGCGAAGACGTAGCCGACGCCGAGAACAGCTACGTGGTCGCGCTGCGCCTGCGCGACGGGGTCGACCAGGCCGCGGTCGCGACCGCGCTCGACGCCTGGCGCGACGATGCGATGCGCGTCGATCCGGAGCGCTTCCGCGGCGTGCGCGCCGGGGTCGAATCGCTGTCGCTCTACACGATCAACCGGCAGACACGCACCGTGCTCGGCATCATGCTGGCCGCGGTCGTGTTCGTGCTGCTGGTCGCCTGCGCCAACGCCGCCAATCTGTTGTTGCTGCGCACGCTGAGCCGGCGCCAGGAACTGGCCGTGCGCGTCGCGCTCGGTGCCAGCCGCAGCCGCATCGCGCTGCACCTGCTGGCGCAGTCGCTGCTGCTCGCGATCATTGCCACCGCGATCGCGCTGCCGCTCGCCACGCTGGCGATGCATCGGGAAGGCGACCTGCTGCGCTCGTCGCCGAACGGCGTGGCCGAATGGCTGCGCTTCGACCTCGACTGGAACGTGGTCGCGATGGCCGTTGCCGCCGCGCTGCTGACGGCGCTCGCGACCGGCCTGCTGCCCGCCCTGCGCGCCGCGCGCGACAGCGTGTCGGCGACGCTGCGTGACGGTTCGCGCGGCAGCCCGGGCGGCCGCTTCGTGCGCCTGAGCCGCGCACTGGTGATCGGCGAAGTCGCGCTGTCCTGCGCGCTGCTGATCGTCGTCGGCACGATGATCCGCGGCATCGTTGCGCTGGACCGGCTCGATCTGGGTTTCGATCCGTCGCACCTGCTGAGTGCCCGCATCGGCCTGTTCACGAACACCTACCCGACCGGCGCCGACCAGGTGCGCCTGTTCGAAAAGCTGACCGAGCGCCTGCGCGGCGACGCACAGGTCGTCGAGGCCAGCGTCGCGACGACACTGCCGCTGCGCCTGGGCAGCAACCGCGACCTGCTGCCCGCGGGCGTTGCCGCCGAAGGCGACAACGCGTTGCCGAAGGCGCGCTATGGCGCGGTCGACGATCATTTTCTCGCAACCTACGGGTTGCGCCTGTTGCGTGGGCGTTTTTTCGATCAGCGCGACACGGTCGAGGCCGAACGCGTGGCGGTCGTCGACGCCGCGTTCGCTGCGCGCTATGCCGGCGACGGCGACGTGGTCGGCCGGCGCTTCCGTCTGGATCCGCGCAGCACCGACGGACCGACCGTCACGGTCGTCGGCGTGATCGCGCCGCTCAAGCTCGATGCGCCGGGTGACGTACCGCAGCCGGTGCTGCTGGCGCCGCTGCGCCAGGATCCGGCGCGCTTCGTCAGCCTGGTCGTGCAGTTGCGCGGCGAGCCGAACGCGTTCGCGCCGCGCCTCAACGCGATCATGCGCGAGGTCGATGCCGATACGCCGCTGTACTGGGTGCGCGATTTCCACGCGGTGATTGCCGAGGCGACGTTCGGCGAGCACATGGTCGCGCAGATGTTCGGCGTGTTCGGCATGATCGCGCTGGTGCTCGCCGGGGCCGGCCTGTACGGCATCATGGCGTTCAGCGTCGGCCAGCGCACGCGCGAAATCGGCGTTCGCCGCGCACTGGGCGCACCGGCTGCCGGCGTGCTGCGCAGCCTGTTCGCGCGCACCGGCTGGCAACTGGGCCTCGGCCTCGCCGCCGGGCTGTTGATCGGCATGCCGCTGGCACGCCTGCTGACCGGTACGCTGCACAGCCTCGGCGACAACGACCTGGCGACGCCGCTGGCGGTGCTGGCCATCCTGATCGGCGCCGCGACGATCGCGATCATCGTGCCGGCGCGGCGCGCCCTGCGCATCGATCCAACCGAGGCCCTGCGCTATGAGTGATGGCGCCGTGCGAGCAATGAATCGCCGTGGGACGCGCGCGCCGTGAGCGCGCTCTTGCACGAGCTTCGCCAGGCGCTGCGAGCGATCCTCACGCGTCCGGGTTTCTCCGCGCTCGTGGTCGGCGTGCTCGCCGCGGGCCTGGCCTGCGTCGTGTTCATGCTCGGGCTGCTCGACGGTTTCGTGCTGCGGCCACTGCCGTTCGCCGCGCCTGACGAGCTGTACCAGGCCGGCCTGCTCGGTGACGGCGGCCTCGGCGACATCTTCCCGATGAGCGACCAGGACCTGATCAGCAGCCGCCGCCATCTCGCCGCGGTGGCGGACGTCGCCGGAGTCGCGCGGTCGACGATCAACCTGAGCGATCTGGATCGCCCCGAACGCTTCAACGGTGGCCATGTCAGCGGCAACCTGTTCGGCCTGCTCGGTGTTGTGCCGCTGCTCGGCCGCGACTTCAACGATGCCGACACGCAACCCGGCGCGCCGGTCGTGGCGATGCTGTCGTACGAACTGTGGCAGAACCGCTATGGCGGTGACCCCGGCGTGGTCGGTCGCGCGATCCGCGTCGACGCGCAGCCGGCGACCGTGATCGGCGTGATGCCAAAGGATTTTTCGTTTCCGCGCCGCGAGGCGGTCTGGGTTGCGGCAACGCTGGCGCAGGCGGCCAAGCGGGACGAATACGCGTACTGGCTCGTGCTGCGTCGCCACGCCGGTGTCGGCGCGGCCCAGCTCGATGCGGCATTCGGCACCTGGTTCGACGATGCCGCGCATGCCGATCCGGAGCGCTTCCGCGGCCAGCACTGGCGGGTCGAGCCGCTCAAGAACATGGCCATGGACCGCACCGCGCGCTCGATGCTCGGCATGATGCTCGCGGCCGTACTGATGGTGCTGCTGATCGCCTGCGCGAATGCGGCGAATCTGCTGCTGACGCGCACGCTCGGCCGGCGCCAGGAATTGGCCGTGCGCGTGGCACTCGGCGCCAGCCGTGGCCGGCTGATCGTGCAGCTGCTGGCGCAGAGCCTGCTGTTGAGCCTGGCCGCGACGGTGATCGCGCTGGCCTTTGCGCAGGCCGGACTGCGCTGGCAGCAGGCGCTGCTGCGCGAGTCGGAATTCACGCTTGCCTGGCTGCATTTCGACGTCGATGCGCGGGTGGCGCTGCTGGCGTTCGCTGCCGCGCTGGCGACCGCCGTGATCAGCGGCCTGCTGCCGGCGCTGCACGCTGCGAAAGTAACCCCTTCGGCCGGGCTGCAGGACGGCAATTCGCGCAGCCTCGGCAGCACGCGCTTTGCCCGCGTCAGCCGCGTGCTCGTCGTCGGCGAGGTCGCGCTGTCGTGCGCCCTGGTCATCTGCGTCGGCACGCTGGTGCGCGGCATCGCCGCGCTGCACGGCAGTGATCTGGGCATCGACACCGATCATCTGCTGACCGCGCGCGTGCTGCTGCCGACGCGCGCGTTTCCGACCGCGGCCGACCAGTTGCGCCTGTACGATCGCATTGGCGAGCGCCTGCGCGCGGACCCCGGCGTGGTCGACGCCAGCGTCGGCACCGCGTTGCCGGGCACCTATTACAACTGGGTTCGCGACGTGCTGCCGGCCGGTGCGAGCGTGGGCGAGGGCGAGTTGCCGACGGCTTACCTGGGCTCGGTGGATGATCACTTCCTCGCCGCCTATGGCGTGCCCTTGCAGGAAGGCCGCTTCTTCAACAGCGGCGACACGGCCGGCAGCGCGCTGGTCGCGGTCGCCGACCGGCGTTTCGCCGAGCGCTTCGGCGACGGCGAGTCGATCATCGGCAGGCAGTTCCGGCTCGACCCGCGCGGCGCGGAGGACACCACCGTGACGATCGTCGGCGTCAGCGGCCCGGTCAACCTCGACGCGCCCGGCGGCCCGCCGTCACCGTCGCTGCTGGTGCCGCTGCGGCAGTTGCCGTTCAAGATCGCCAGCATCGCCGTGCGTACGCGCGGCCCGGCGCTGGCGTTCGCGCCGAAGCTGGCCGAAGCGATGCGCGAGGTCGATGCGGACACGCCGCTGTACTGGGTGCGCGACTACGCCGAAATCCGCCGCAGCATGAGCTTCGGCGAACGCGTCGTCACGCAGAGCTTCGCCTTGTTCGGCGTGGTCGCGTTACTGCTTGCCGGTGCCGGCCTGTACGGCGTCATGGCATTCGCCGTCGGCGAGCGCACGCGCGAGATCGGCGTGCGCCGCGCACTCGGAGCTTCGCGCCTGACCGTGCTGCGCAACCTGTTCGCGCGAAATTTCGCGCAGCTCGGCATCGGCCTGGCGCTGGGCCTGGCGGCGGGCATCCCGTTTTCGCGCCAGCTCAGCGCATCGCTGCGCACGATCGAGCCGGGCGGCGTCACGGTCGTGCTCGGCGCACTGCTCGTGCTGGCCGCCGCAGCCGCGCTGGCGGTCATCGTGCCGGCGCGGCGCGCGCTTCGCGTCGATCCGATCACGGCGTTGCGGCATGAATGATTCTGCTGCCGCCGCATTCGGGTGTACAAGATTCACGAAGAACACGAAGAATGCCGAGACGGAACGCAGGCGGTTCCTTGTTCGTGTGTTCCAACCCTTCGCGTTCTTCGTGTAACGCTTCTCCATTTTCTACGGGCAGGATGCGATAAATGATACGTTTGAACAATGTGGAAAAATCCTACCCGCTGCAGGCGGGGCGCGTCTGGATCCTGCGCAACATCTCGCTGGACATCCGCGCCGGAGAATTCCTCAGCATCATGGGGCCGTCGGGATCGGGCAAGACCAGCCTGCTCAACATCCTCGGCCTGATGGACAGCGACTGGCAGGGCGAGTACCGGCTCGGCGAGCAGGCCGTGCACGCGCTGAACCAGAAGCAGCGCCAGGCGCTGCAGCGCGAGCAGGTCGGCTTCATCTTCCAGCACTATCACCTGATCGACGACTTGACGGTGCAGGAAAATCTCGACCTGCCGCTGAGCTACCGCGACGTCAAGGCGGACGAGCGCAAGGCGCGCGTGGCCGATATCCTCGACCGCTTCCAGATCGTCGGCAAGAAAGACCTGTACCCGAAGCAGTTGTCGGGCGGGCAGCAGCAACTGGTCGCGGTCGCGCGCGCGGTCATCACGCGGCCGCGCCTGCTGCTGGCCGACGAGCCGACCGGCGCACTGCACTCGACCCAGGGCAAGATGATCATGGACCTGCTCGGCGACTTGAACGGTGACGGCATGACGATCGTGCAGGTAACCCACTCGGAGGACAACGCACGGCGCGGCCAGCGCATCGTCGAACTGCGCGACGGCTGGCTCGCGGCGCCGGCGCAGGCGGCTTGAAGGGGCGAGGGAGAAGGAAAAGCAAGGCAAGCCACGCGCGACGAAGGGTCCGTTCGAATCCTGACGGCAGCCATCGCCGGTTTCAGCTCTTCCTCTGCCTTCTCCCCGCTCCCCTCTCCCGCTCCAGTACCATGATGCCCGATGACTGACAGCAACCTGCCCATCCTGATCGCCGACGACCAGCGCGACGTGCTCGAGGCGCTGCGCCTGCTGCTCAAGGGCGAGGGCTACGCCATCGAGAC
>Ga0105241_10004413_pt1 | contig 10406 bp, 6 predicted proteins | sample KBSC64metaG_FD_80422 | JGI IMG/M metagenome (GOLD analysis project Ga0105241, IMG submission 80422) | Corn rhizosphere microbial communities from Kellogg Biological Station, Michigan, USA - KBS C6-4 metaG | ecosystem: Host-associated > Plants > Roots > Rhizosphere > Soil | place: Michigan, USA...
AAATTCAGGAACGCCGGGCAGGTGTGCGTCTCGCCCACGCGCTTCTACGTGCAGGAGAAGGCGTACGACCGCTTCGTCGCGCGCTTCCTCGACAGGATCTCGAAGATGAAGGTGGGCCCCGGGCTCGAGGCGGACACGAAGATGGGACCGCTCGCGCACAAGCGGCGCGTCCCGGCGCTGGCGGGCTTCGTCGAGGACGCGAACGAGCGCGGCGCGAAGATCGTCGCGGGCGGACACAAGGTGGGCGAGCGGGGCAATTTCTTCGAGCCCACGGTCGTGGCCGATCCGCCGGACGACTCGAAGCTCATGACGCAGGAGCCCTTCGGCCCGATCCTCGGCGTGAAGCCCTTCAAGACGCTGGACGAGGCGATCGAGCGCGCGAACAGCCTCCCGTACGGGCTCGCGGCGTACGCGTTCACCACGTCCACCCGGAACGCGACGAGGATCGGCGACGCGCTCGAGTCGGGCATGGTCACCATCAACCACCTGGGATTCGCGCTGGCGGAGGTGCCGTTCGGGGGCGTGAAGGACAGCGGCTACGGGAGCGAGGGCGGCTCGGAGACCTTCGACGGATACCTCGTCACCAAATTCGTGACGCAGAAGGGCTAGGGCGCCGGGAGAGGGTCATGCACGCATTGCTCATCGTCGACATCCAGAACGACTACTTCCCGGGCGGCGCCATGGAGCTCGTGGGAAGCCCGGAGGCGGCCGGGCAGGCGGCGGCGCTGCTCGCCGCTTTCCGAAGCCGAGGCCTTCCGGTGATCCACATGCAGCACGTATCGCTTCGGCCCGGGGCGACCTTCTTCCTCCCGAAGACCGAAGGCGTGAAGATCCATGCGAGCGTGGCACCGGCGCCGTCCGAGACCGTCATCGAGAAGCATTTCCCGAACAGCTTCCGCGAGACGCCGCTCCTCGACCACCTGCGCGGGAAGGGCATCGAGCGCCTCGCGATCGCGGGCATGATGACGCACATGTGCATCGACACCACCACGCGCGCGGCGGCGGACCTGGGCTTCGAGTGCCGGCTCGCGCACGACGCGTGCGCCACGCGGGATCTCGCCTTCGCGGGGACGAAGGTCGTCGCGAAGGACGTGCACAACGCGTTCGTGGCGGCGCTGAACGGCCCGTTCGCGAAGGCGCTCTCCGCGCGGGAGATCGCCGCCGAGCTCGCCGCCTAGCCGGGGGCGCGGCTCAGGTGCGCCCGAGCGCGGCGATGTCGGCCGCGCCGAGCGCCCGGTCGAAGACCGCCACGTCGTCGATGTAGCCCTGGAAGACGCGCTCGGCGCCGAAGTGGTTCGAGTGCCCGATGTAGTCGTTCTGGCCGAAGGTCGCGTAGGTGATCGAGGTCGAGGCCTCGAACGTGCCGTCCACGTACAGGGTGAGCGTCCCCGCGCCGTCGTACGTCGCGGCCACCATGTGCCAGAAGCCGTCGTTCAACGCCCGGCCGCACGGGTAGAAGTCGTCGTTGAAGCCCATGACGCCCAGGCTGGGGCACGCGCCGTAGCCCACGACCAGGTTGAACGCGCCGCCGTCGCCCGCGAAGCCCGAGGCGAAGATCGCCTGGGGGTCGGGACTGAACGTGCGGATCCACGCGATCACGGTGCGGGCGCCGTTGCCCTGCACCGCGGCGTTCGTGCCGAACAGGTTGATGCCGGGAATGCCGCTGAAGAGCGCGGCGGTGTGGCCGCCGTTGCTCCCCGGGGCCCCGCCGCGCGCGCCCTCGTAGAAGCCGTCGTTGCCGTGGGTGGTCTTGTCCGCGACCACGGCGCCGGTGTCGTCGAGGGGCCAGTACGCGATCGGATGGAGCGCCAGGATCGCCCCGTCGCGGGTCGACTGGTTGCGGAGGGATTGGCCCGCGCCGAAGGCGGGAAGGGCGGCCGCGGCGGCGAGGACCAGGGCGGCTGCGAGGCGGGCTGCACGGTGCGTCATGGGTTCTTTTCCTCGGTTCCCTTTTTCGATCGCATCCGAGCGTGGCTGATCGCGTGGGTTCCCATGGACATGATACGCGCCGCCTGTGCGCACGGCGACGAAAACGGAGGCAGCCGCGGCGGTAAAATCGTCCCATGGCGCGCACGCGTATCGTCATCCTCGGTTGCGGCTTCGGGGGCCTCTGGGCCGCGCAGGGCCTCGAGCACGCCCCGGCGGACGTGACGGTGGTGGACGCGAACAACTACCACCTCTTCACGCCGCTTCTCTACCAGGTCGCGACGGCGGGGCTTTCCGCGCCGGACATCGCCGCCCCCATCCGGCACATCCTCGCGCCGCAGCGGAACACGACGGTGCTTCTCGGCCGGGTGGACGGGATCGACGTCGCGCGGCGGGTGGTGCGGCTCGAGGACGCGAGCGAGCTCCCGTACGACCAGCTCGTGGTCGCGACCGGCGCCACCCACAGCTATTTCGGGCACGACGAGTGGGCGCCCTTCGCGCCGGGATTGAAGACGCTCGACGACGCGCTCGAGATCCGCAGCCGCATCCTCCTCGCCTTCGAGCGGGCCGAGCGCGAGGCCGATCCCGCGCGGCGCGCGGCGTGGCTCACGTTCGTCGTGATCGGCGCGGGCGCCACGGGCGTGGAGCTCGCGGGCACGTTGGCGGAGATCGCGCGCCAGACGCTCCATGGCGAGTTTCGCCGCTTCGATCCGCGCAACGCCCGCGTGGTGCTGGTCGAGGGGAGCGACCGCGTCCTGCCGCCGTACCCGCCCGCGCTCTCGGAGAAAGCCCGCCTGCAGCTCGAGCGCCTGGGCGTGACCGTCTGGGTCGGGAAGCGCGTGACCGGGGTCGATCCCGGGGGTGTCGCGATCGGCGGGGAGCGGCTGGACGCGAAGACCGTGCTCTGGGCCGCGGGCGTCGCGAGCTCGCCTTTGGGTGCCTCGCTGGGCGTCCCGCTCGATCGCGCGGGGCGGGTGAAGGTCGAGCCCGACCTCTCGATTCCCGGGCATCCCGAGGTCTTCGTCGTGGGCGACCTCGCGGCGGTCGACGGCGTTCCCGCGATCGCGCCGGGCGCCAAGCAGATGGGCGCGCACGCGGCGCGGAACATCCTCGAGCGGCTGGCCGGGCGGCCCACGCGGCCCTTCCGCTACCGCGACTACGGGCAGCTCGCGACCATCGGGCGCAAGGCCGCGGTCGCCGATTTCGGCTGGCTGCGGCTCTCGGGCTTCCCCGCGTGGTTCGTGTGGCTCTGGGCGCACATCTACTTCCTCATCAATTTCCGGAACCGCATCGTCGTCATGATCGACTGGGCCTGGTCGTACTGGACGTTCCAGCGCTATTCGAGGATCGTCACGAAGAAGCTGTGGTGAGCCGCGGCGCCCGGGGAGGGGCGCGCCGATGAAGCCGATCGCCGAGTACGAGGGAGTGGACGCCGCGGCGTTCCGCGGCATCCGCGGACGCGATGCGCCCGCCGTGATGCGGGGCGTGGTCCGCGACTGGCCGGCCGTGCGGCGCGCGAAGGAGGCCCCGGACGCGATCGTCGCGTACCTCGCCGCGCTCGACAACGGAACGCCGGTGGCGGCGCTGCGCCTGCCGCCCAGCGCGCGCGGCCGCATCTTCTACAACCCGAACCTCGACGGCTTCAACTACGCGAGCGAGAAGGCGACCGTGAGCACCGTGCTGCAGGCGATCGCGCGCTACGCCTCGCGCGGGAATCCCGCCTCGATCGCGATCCTCAGCGCCTCCATCGCGGAGTGCCTGCCGGGCTTCCTCGCGGAGAACCGCAATCCGCTCCTCGATCCCTCGGTCGCCCCGCGCATCTGGATCGGGAACCACGTGATCACTCCCGCGCACTTCGACGAGTCGAGCAACGTCGCGTGCGTCGTGGCGGGGCGCCGGCGCTTCACGCTCTTTCCTCCGCGCGCGATCGGCGACCTCTACATCGGGCCGATCGGCTACGCGCCCACGGGGACGCCGATCAGCCTGGTCGACTTCGAGCGGCCCGACGAGAAGCGCTTTCCCCGGTTCAGGGACGCGCTCGCGATCGCCGAATCCGCGGAGCTCGAGCCCGGCGACGCGCTCTACATCCCGCCGCTCTGGTGGCACCACGTGGAGTCGCTCGCGAAGCACAACGTGCTCGTGAACTACTGGTGGAAGGAGCGTTCGGACGCCGCCGGAAAGGCGGACTCCGCCCTGGACGGTCTCCTTCTCGCGATCCTGGCGCTCCGGGACCTCCCGCCGCAGCAGCGCCGCAACTGGGCGGCGATCTTCGAGCACTACGTCTTCGGCGCGGACGAGGCCACGGCGGCGCACGTCCCGGCGCACCGCCGCGGCGTCCTTGGCGAGATCTCGCCGGAGCTCGCGGGCCAGGTCCGCGCCTTCGTCGCGGCGAAGCTGCGCGGAGAGCTCTAGGCCGGCCCTGCCAGCGCGGCGGCGAGCGCCTCCGCATCGGCGTGCAGGACGTGCACGCGCGTGGACGAAAGGACGGCGACGGCGCGGGCGCCCAGCCCCGCCAGGCGATCGGCGTCGATCCTGCCGGCCTCTTTCACCGTGACGAGCACGCGACCGGACACCGGCAGCACCTGCGTCACGTTCCCCGCGCCGCCCAGGGCCGCGAGCCACGCCTCGCGGTCCACCGGTGCCGGCGCGGCCCCGCCCGCGAGCCGCGCGCGGATCTCGCCCGCGAGCTGGTCCGCGACCGGCCCCACGACCACCTGCAGGCCGCGCGCGCCGATGGCCACGGTCCCGCTCGCGCCCAATCGCCGCAGCGCCTCCCCGTCAACGCGATCGCGCTCCCGCAGCACGAGGCGCAGGCGCGTCGTGCATGCGTCCACCGATTCCAGGTTCGCGGCCCCGCCCAGCGCCGCGACGTAATCGCCCGCCGCGCTGCCTGTCGATACGGATGCCACGGCGGAGGGCGCAGGCTCCCGCTCGCGGCCCGGCGTCCGGAGGTCGAAGCGCACGATGCAGTAGCGGAAGAGCCCGTAGTAGAGCCCGGCGTACGCGAGCCCGACGGGAATGAGGAGGAGCGGGCGCGTCGCCTTGCCGAAATTGAGCGCGTAGTCGAAGAGCCCCGCGGAGAACCCGAAGCCCAGGCGGCTCCCGAGGAGGTCCATGGTCACCATCGCGGCACCCGTGAGGACCGCGTGGAGCGCGTAGAGCGCGGGCGCGAGGAACATGAACGTGAACTCGATGGGCTCCGTGACACCGGTGAGGAAGGAGGTGAGCGCCAGCGAGAGGAGGAGCCCGCCCGCCGCGCGCTTCCGCTCCGGCCGCGCCGTGTGGTACATCGCGAGGCACGCCGCGGGAAGGCCGAACATCATCACCGGGAAGAAGCCGGACATGAACGCGCCCGCCGTGGGGTCGCCGGCGAAGAAGCGCTTCAGGTCGCCGGTGACGCCGTTGAAGTCGCCCACGAGGAACCACGCGACGTTGTTGAGGATATGGTGCAGCCCCGTCACGATGAGCGCGCGGTTGAGGACGCCGTACGCGAAGAGGCCGATCTCGCCGGAGCCGATCACGCCGCGGCTCACGGCGTCCATGCCGTGCTCCGCGTAGGGCCACCCCAGCCCGAACGCGAACGCGAGCACGAGCCCTGCCGCGCCCGCCGCGATCGGCACGAAGCGCCTGCCCGCGAAGAACGCGAGGTAGGGCGGGAGCCTGAGATCGTGGTAGCGGTTGTAGAGCGCGCCCGCGAGGATGCCGGAGACGATGCCGATCGGCACGCTCAGCTTCGCGAGCTGCCGCGCCTTGTACGCGGAAGAGGCGAGGTCCGCGGCCGCGGCGCCCGCTTTCGCGGTCACGTCCGGGGGCACCGCGATCAGCACCTCCGCGCCCTTCGTCGCGACCACGAACGCCACCGCGCCGGCGAGCCCCGCGGCGCCGTGATTTTCGCGCGCGAGCCCCACGGCCACGCCGATCGCGAAGAGGAGGCCCAGGTTGGAGAAGATCGCGTCGCCCGCGGCGGCGATGGGCGCGATGTCGAGGAGGTCCGGCTGTCCCAGCCGCAGCAGCAGTCCCGCCACCGGCAGCACGGCGATGGGGAGCATCAGCGCGCGGCCCAGCGCCTGCGTGGCTTCGAGGAGGCGCGTCACGGGAGGAGTGCCCGCACGTCGGCCGCCGTGGCGCAGTCGAGCGCGCGGCGCGCGAGGGCGCGGCACTCGGAGGCGGCGAGCGTGCGCGCGACCCGCTTCAGGCGCGGGATCGCGGCCGCCGTGGCGGAAATTTCGTGGATGCCCAGGCCGACCAGGATCGGCAAGGCTTCGGGATCGGAGGCGAGCGCCCCGCACACCGAGGCGACCTTTCCGCGCCCGGCCGCGGCATCGGCCACCATCGCGACCAGGCGCAGCACCGCCGGATGGAGCGCGTCCAGCCGGCCGGAGAGGCGCGCATGCCCGCGGTCGATCGCGAGCGCGTACTGCGAGAGGTCGTTCGTGCCGATCGAAAGGAAGTCGCACTCGGCCGCGAGGGTCGACGCGAGGAGCGCGGATGCGGGCGTCTCGATCATCGCGCCCAGCCCGGGCTGCTCCTCGATGCCCATCTCGCGCGCGGCGGCGTCGATCGCCGCGCGGACATGGCGGATGTCTTCCACGTCCGTCACCATCGGCAGCAGGATGCGGCATGCCGCGGCGGGGTGCACGCGCAGGATCGCGCGGAGCTGCGCGCGCAGGAGCTCCGGATACGCGAGGCTCGAGCGCACGCCGCGCAGCCCCAGGGCGGGATTGTCCTCGTGCGCGAGCGGCATGTACGCGATGGGCTTGTCGCCCCCGATGTCCATCGTGCGGATGGCGAGGGGATGCCCGCCCAGCGCGTCGGCGATCCGCTGGTATTCGCGCGCCTGCTCGTCCTCGGAGGGCGGCTCGCGGCGGTCGAGGAAGAGGAACTCGGTGCGCAGCAGGCCGCAGCCCTCGGCGCCCAGGGCGAGCGCGCCCGCCGCCTCGGCGAAGGAGCCCAGGTTCGCCTTCACCGCGATCCGCACGTCGTCCACCGTCGTCGCCGCCTCGCGGGCGGAGCGCAGGTCGGCCGTCCGCTCCGCGGCGCGCTCCGCGAGCATCCGCGCGATCGCGTCCCGCTCCCCGGCGGGCGGATCGACCCGCAGGACGCCCGCCTCGGCGTCCACGACGAGCATCGTCCCCTCCGCGATCGCGAGGACCGCATCGCCCGCGGCGACGAGCGCCGGGAGTCCCGCGGCCGAGGCGAGGATCGCCATGTGCGAGGTGGCGCCCCCGGCGGCGGTGCAGACCCCACCCACGCGGGAGCGCTCGAGCGCCATGAGCTGCGACGGGAGGAGGTCCCCGGCGACCACGATCGCGCCGGCGGGGAACGCGCGCTCCGCGGAGGGCGGCTCGCCCGCGAGGATGCGAAGCACCTGGTTCTCGAGGTCGCGCAGGTCGGACGCGCGCTCGCGCAGGCGCGGGTCGTCCAGCGCGCGGAGCGCCTCGGCCGTGGCGCGCGTCGCCTGCCGCCACGCGTAGCCCGCGCCGTGCCCGCGATCGAGGTGCGCCTGCGCCTGCGCGAGGAGGTCCGGGTCGCGCACGAGCTCGATGTGCGCCTGGGCGAGCGCCGCGGCCTCGCCGCGCGCGACGGCGCGGACGTCGTCCAGGTGCGCGCCGAGCGCGGCCAGCGCCTTCTCGAGCGCCGCCGATTCGCGGTCCGTGCCCGCGCCGCGCTCCTTCACCGGAATTTCCGGGAGCGACCACGGGACGCACGGGCCCATCGCGAGTCCGCGGCTCGCGATGACGGCCTCGATGCGGCCGGGAATCGCCGGCGCGGCCTTCGCTGCCGGCGTCGCGCGCGGCGCCGGCCGCGTGAAAAGGCCGTCCAGCGCCGCCAGCGCCTGCATCGCGTCCGCGCCCGTGGCGCGCGCCTCGATCTCGTCGCCGCAGCGCACCGCGAGGCCCATCATCGCGACGGGGCTCCGCGCGTTGGCGGAGCGGCCGTGCGCGACGATCGCGACCTCCGCCGCGAAGGGCCGCAGCGCCGCGGCCACCTGCGCGGCGGGCCGGACGTGGAGGCCGTGCTCGAAGGGCACCACGAAGGCGCGCGCCGCCGATCCGGAAGAGGCCCCGCCCGGCCGCGGCACGGCGGCGGATTCGATCTCCAGCAGGAAGTCGCCCGCCGCGATGGGACCCGTGCCGGCGCGCCGCGCGATCGTCCCGCCCGACGCGACGACGATGGGGCTCGCGAGGCTCCTCGCGTTCCGCGCGAGCCAGTCGAGGTCGAAGCGCAGGAGCGTCTCGCCCGCGCGCACGCGCGCGCCGCCCTGTGCGACGCGCTCGAAGCCCGCGCCGCCCAGTGCCACGGTGTCGAGGCCCACGTGCACCAGGACGTCGATGCCCCCTTCGGCGCGGATCGTGACCGCGTGCTTCGCGTCCTTCATGGGGACCACCTCGCCGTCGCACGGCGCGCGCACCTCGCCGCGCGTGGGATCGACCGCGAGGCCGTCGCCCGCCATGCGCTGCGCGAAGACCGGATCGGCCACCTCGTCCAGCGGAAGGCACCACCCGGAAAGCGGCGAGACGAGCGTCAGGCGGCTCATCGGCCCGGCCCCACGAGCCGCACGGAATCGAGCACCCAGAGCGGGTCGAGCCCCGGCTGCGCGAAGCGCAGGCAAAGGTCGTGGCGCCCCGCCCGCGGCGCGATCCGCGCGGACGGAAGGGTGGTCACGGATTCGGAGGCCGCCGCCGGTGCCAGCGGGATGCGCGCGAGGAGATCGCCTTCGCAGCCGTCGATGCGCACCTCGAGCTCTCCTTCCGGCGTGCGGGGCCGCGGGAAATGGATCTTCGCCGCATCGTCGCCGATCTGGAAGTTGAAGGGAACCTGGCCCACGCGCGCCTCGATCGCGCGCACGCCCTCCAGCGCGGCGGCGCGGAAGATCCAGCAGGGATCCATGATGTCCACGAGGAAGGTCGCGCGCGGGCCGTGCAGCGGCGCGTCGTCCTCCAGCAGGAGCGCGATCTTCTGCGTGCAGGTCTCGAGGTCGCGGCTGGTCCTGAGCGGCCCCGCGGCCGGCGCCGGCGGCGGCTCGAAGGCGGTCTTCGCGTAGGGCATGCCGAGCGCTTCGTAGAAGGCGGGCATCGCCTCGACGCGGCGCCGGAAATCCTTCCAGTCGTGGGTGGCGGCCGGCGACCATCCCAGCTCCGCGATCGCGGCGGCGCGCGGGAAGGCCATCCAGCCGGCACGCCGCTCGGTGCGCACGTGCTCGGTCCAGAGGTTTCCCTGCAAGCCCAGCACGTGGCCGCGCTGCGCTTCGGGAATCCGCGGCGGCATCGGGTCGAACGCATACACGTCGCCGAGCGAGACCACGCTCGCGCGTCCGGGCGGCTCGCGCGGCGAGACCGTCTGGCGGTGGTCGAAGTAGAGGGTGGGGTCCACCGCGAGCACCGAGTCGTGCCCGCGCGCCGCGGCGGCGAGCGCTCCGTCCGTGCCGCGCCAGGACATCACGACCGCGGAGGCGGGAAGCTCCGGCTCGACGATCTCGTCCCAGCCCACGAGCCGGCGGCCGTGCGCCTCGAGGAGCCGCGCCATCCGCCGCGTGAGCCAATGCTGCACCTGCCCCGCGCCGGCGATGCCCAGCTCGCGCATGCGGGCCTGCACGCGCGCCGACTCGCGCCATTGCGACGTGTCGACCTCGTCGCCGCCCACGTGGATGTACTTCCCGGGGAAGATCTCCATCACCTCGGCGAGGACGTCGTCCAGGAACGCGAGGGTCGGAGGATCGAGGTTGTAGACGTTCGGATAGGCGCCCCAGTCCGAGGGCACGGCGGGCGGCGGACGATCCGTGGCGGCGAACTGCGGATAGGCCACGAGCGCGGCCGACGCATGTCCCGGCATCTCGATCTCCGGGACGATCGTGATGCCGCGCGCGGCCGCGTACGCCACGATCGCGCGCGCCTCGGCCTGCGTGTAGAAGCCTCCCTTCAGGCGCGGCTTGCCGGTGGCGGGATCGACGTCCGAGCGCGCGGCGCGGCCCGCCGGCACGCGCCAGGCGCCCACCGACGTGAGGCGCGGATACTTCCGGATCTCGAGGCGCCAGGCCTGGTCGTCGGTCAAGTGCCAATGGAGGACATTCAGCTTCTGCGCCGCCATCGTGTCCAGGAAGCGCAGGATGAACGCGGGGGACTGGTAGTGGCGTGCCGAATCGAGGAGGAGCCCGCGCCACCGGAAGCGCGGCGCGTCGTCGATGCGAAGCGCCGGGATCGCGACCGGGGACGCCTTCCCCGTTCCCGCGAGCTGCCACAGCGTGCTCGCCGCGTGGTCGAGTCCCGCGAGGCTCCCGGCCGCGAGCGTCACGCGTCGCGGCGTGACCTCGAGCCGGTACGACTCGTCGCCTTCGCCGGCGCCGGGCGCGTTCGCGAGGACGATCGCGCCGTCCCGCGGCGCGCCCTCCACGATCGCGAGCGTGAGCCCGCGGCTTCGGGCGAGCCGCTCCACGAGCACCGTCGCGGCGGTCTTCGCGGCACCGTCGCCGGGCGCCACGA
>Ga0105241_10004414_pt1 | contig 10405 bp, 8 predicted proteins | sample KBSC64metaG_FD_80422 | JGI IMG/M metagenome (GOLD analysis project Ga0105241, IMG submission 80422) | Corn rhizosphere microbial communities from Kellogg Biological Station, Michigan, USA - KBS C6-4 metaG | ecosystem: Host-associated > Plants > Roots > Rhizosphere > Soil | place: Michigan, USA...
CAGTCCGATTCGATGCGCGTACCGCCCCAATATCGCGCGGTGAGGTCCGGATCGGTGCGCGCCTCCCACACCGCCGCGAGGGACGCACGGATGTACGCGACCTCGGCGATGCGCCGGCCCGCGGCGAGGAGGTTCGCGTCGCGCGCGAGCCGCCAGCGGCCGCCCTCCCTGCGGAAGACCGTGAGCGTGTGCCCCGTGCGCTCCACGGGATAGCCGCCGGGCGGCGTCGCCACCACCCGCAGGCGCGACCACGCATACGCGCGATCGCCGTGCACGTCCACCTCCTGGATCTCGCTCGTCCCGTCGAACTTCGGAGCCGCCCCGCCCGCCTGCGCGCGGGCCGCGGCGGCGAACTCGGGCTTGCGCATCGGCGCGCGGCCGGGAACCAGGAACACCACGTCGTCCGTCATGAGATCGAGCACCGCGGGAACGTCGCTGCGCCGGGTCGCCTCCATCCACGTGGACACGAGGGCGCGGATCTCGTCTTCATCGGCACGCACGTTCCGCTCCCTTCATGGGCTTGCGCTCCTGCAGGAACCGGCGGAGCGACGCCACCTCCGCGGCGGAAGGGATGGCGGACTTCTCGACCGCGAAGACCGGATGCTCGGCGTCGTAGAGCAGGAACGCGCGCCGCGTCTCGCGGACATGGGAGACCTCGTCCCAGCCGAGCTTCACGGCGTGCCGCGCGGTGGACCGATCGAGGCCCTCCTCCGAGACCACGATCTCCGCGGGACCGATGGCGCGCTGGCGGCGCGTGAGGAGGAGCGCGAACGCCGACCCGAATCCCACGGTGAAGAGGAAGCCCCACGAGGCCGCGGCCACGATCGCGACGAGCGCGGCCCGCGACCACGGGAGGCCCGCGCTCCGGATCGCCGCGGCGGCGAAGAAGCCGAAGATCGCGCACATGGACGCGGACCGGAAGACCCGCCCGGGCGATCCCCAGAAGCCCAGCATGAACCCGTGGAGGTTGTCCCGGAAGCTCGGGGCGTACGTGAACTTCACCGGGCGGGCGCGAGGCCCGCCTTGACGATCGCGGCCCGCGCGTCGGGGGACGCGAGGAAGTCGAGCAGGGCGCGCGCCGCGGCGGGCTCGCGCGAGGCGATGGTGACGGCGCCGGCGAACGTGAACCCCGGCTGCAGCTCCGCCGGGATCGGCCCCACGAACGTGGTCCCGGGCACGTTCATGAGCTCGCTCACCTGCTGGAAGCCGATCTCCGCCTCGCCGCGCGCGACCACCGCCGCGACCGGCTCGCCGGACGGCGGCCCGCGCACCTTGCGGCTCTTGCCCGCCACCTGGTCGGCCACGCCCAGCTTCGGAAAGAGCTCCTTCGAGAGGAAGGTCCCGCTCCCGCTGTCCGAGTAGGCGATGGATTTGGCGGAGAGGAGCGTCTTCCGGAGGGCGTCGACCGTGCCGATGTCGGGCTTCGGCGCACCCGCGGGCACGACCATTCCCACCAGCGAGCGGGCGAGGACGACCTTGCTCTCCGGGCGCACGAGGCCGCGCTTCGCGAGCGCGTCCGCGGCGCCGCCGTCGAGGATCACCACGTCCGCGGCTTCACCGCGCGTGAGCCGCGTGGGGATCGCCTCGGGCGAATCGCCCATCGACGGTCCGCGCGTGGTCGCGAGGTGATGGCCGCTCGCGCGCTCGAACGCGGGCGCGAGCTCCGAGTACACGTGGTAGAAGCCGGCGGAGATCATCACGTGGACGTCCGCTGCGGACGCCATCGCCGCGGCAAGCGAGATGCAGGCGGCCAGCAGGCCGCGGGCGAGCGATGCGCGTTGCATGGGATTCTCCTTACGCCGGGAAGCGCGACATTCTACAGCGGCGAGGGCCCGCGCCTTGCCGCGGCGTCGAGCGCGCGGCGCCAGCCCGCCGCGGACGCGAGGACCTGCCGCGCGAGGGCCGGCCCGGGCGAGACGCCGCCGGAGAGCCCGATCGCGGCGAGCGATGCCGCCAATCCCGGATCGGCCACGGCGTCGTCCAGGCGATCGATGCGCCCGGCTGGAGGCGCCGCGCCGAAGACCCCGAACCACACGTCCAGCGCGTGCTCCGGGAATCCCGCCTCGGCGAGCGTCGGCACCTCGGGCAGGAGGCGGCTCCTCGCGCGGTCCGAGACGGCGAGCGGGACCACGTCGCCGCGCGCGATCGCCTCGCGGCAGGCGAGCACGTTGTCGAAATACACGTGCACCCGGCCCGCGGCGAGGTCGGCATAGGCGTGCACGCTTCCGGAATCGTACGGCCGGTGCATCATCGCGATCCCCGCGAGCGCGCAGAAATACGCCGTGCAGACGTCGATCGTCTGTCCCGCGCCGGCGGATGCGTAGGCGAGCGTCTCCCCGCGGGCCCGGTCGACGAGCGCCGCCACGGAATCGACGCCGAGCCGCGCCGAGGCGAGGAGCACGTTGGGTGCGGATCCCAGTCCCAGGAGCGGCACGAACGCGGCGTCCGGTGCCGCGTCCGCGCCCAGGCGCCCGGGAAGCAGCAGGTGCGTCGTGGGCGTGCCGAGAAGCAGCACCGCGTCCCCCGCTTCCGCGGCGAGCGAGTTCGCCCGCCGCAGGCCGGCGAGCCCTCCTTCGCCCGGGAGGTTCTCCAGCGTGATCGCGCCGCCCGCGCCTTCCAGCGCACCGGCGAAGGCGCGCGCCGCGCGGTCGGCGGCGCCCTCGCGCCCGAAAGGGACGATGAAGCGGATGGCGATGCGCCCTACTCCGCCTTGATGCCCAGCTCCTTCACGAGCTTTCCCCACTTCTCGGCGTCCGCGTGGAGCACCTTCGAGAACTGGCCGGGGGTCTCGTTCACCGGCTCCACGCCGATCGCCTCCATGCGGCCCTTCACGTCCGGCAGCATCATGATGCGGTTGATCTCGGCGTTCAGGCGCTTCGTGATCTCCGGCGGCAGTTCCGGCGGGCCGAACGCGCCGTACCACACGGCCATCTCGTAGCCGGGCACCGTCTCGGCGACGGTGGGCGTGTCCGGAAGGAGCGCGGAGCGGTGGTTCTCGGTGACGGCGAGGAGCCGGAGCTTCCCGGCCTTCACGTGGGGAAGCGACTGCGTGCCCGCCGTGAAGAGCACCTGCGTCTGGCCCGCGACGGTGTCGAGCACGGCCGGGGCGCCTCCCTTGTACGGCACGTGGAGCATCTTGATGCCGGCCATCTTCTCGAGGAGCGCCGCGGAGAGGTGGTTCGTCGACCCCGGACCCGCGGAGGCGTACGCGACCTGCCCCGGGTGCGCCTTGCAGTAGGCGATGAACTCCTTCACGTTCGCGACCGGCAGCGACGGATGCACGACCATCGTGTTGGTCACGAACGCGAGCATCGAGATGGGCGTGAAGTCCTCGACGCCGCGAAAGCGCATCTTCGTGTCCATCGCGGGATTGATCGCGTGGGTGCTCATGGAGCCGAAGAGGAGCGTATAGCCGTCCGGCTTCGCCTTCGCGACCATCTCGGAGCCGATGTTGCCGGATGCGCCGGGCTTGTTCTCGACGATCACGGGCTGGCCCAGCGACTGCGTGAGCTTGTCCGCCACCGCGCGGGCGAGGATGTCGGTCGACCCGCCCGGCGCCCAGGGGACGATGATGTGCACGGGGCGATCGGGGTACGCCGCGTGCGCGAGGATCGCGGCGAGGGAGAAGAACAATGCGCTCAGGCGAGAGAGGGACATGGCGGCCTCATTGAGAAAAGCTATTTGTCCGCAGATAAACGCAGATAAACGCGGATGGAATGGAGATGAATTTGAATGGCGTGCGACAACGCAGAGACGTCATTTCCTGGCGATTTCCTATCTGCGTTTATCTGCGTTTATCTGCGGACATATTTTTGTTTCTCTTCGGAAAGCGTTTATCTGCGGACATATTTTTACTTTCAAACTTTCCCGAAGCTCACCGCCCCACGGCGTAGCCCTGCATGCCGCGCGGGTTGGCGCCCGCCTTGAGGATCCAGCGGCCGCTGCCGTCGCGCTCGCGCGCGCACGCCGTGAGGCGGCCCTCGGACCACGGCTCCCCCACGACCACGTCGTGGCCGCGGGCGCGCAGCGCCTCGACCGTCGCCTTCGGGAAGCGCGACTCCATCGTGACGCGGTTCAGGATCGTCTCGCGCGGCCAGAACGATGCCGGGAAATGGTTGATGTGCCACGACGGGTAGTCGATCGCCTCCTGGAGGTTCATGCCGTGGAGCGCATGGCGCACGAGGAAGATCGCCTGCCACTGGTCCTGCTGGTCGCCGCCCGGGGTCCCGAACGCCATGTACGGCTCGCCGTCGCGGAGCACCAGCGAGGGCGAGAGCGTGCAGTTGGGGCGCTTTCCCGGCGCCACCTGGCCCGGCACGCCGTCCTCGAGCCAGCTCATCTGCAGGCGCGTGCTGATCGCGAAGCCCAGCTCCGGGATCGCGGGGCTGGACGAGAGCCAGCCGCCCGAGGGCGTCGCGGAGACCATGTTCCCCTCGCGGTCGATCACGTCGACGTGGCACGTGTCGCCCACGAAGAGCTCGTGCTCGGCCCATTCCCACGCGGGCGGGAGCTCGGCGAACGTGGGCTCGCCGATCCCGAAGCGCGTGTCCGCGTCGCGAAGCGTCCGGCGCGCGGCCTCGAGGTCGGGAAGCCGCGGCGCGCGCCCGCCCGGCGCGCCGGGCCGCAGGACCGCGGACGCGGTCTCGGCCACCTCGCGCCAGCGCGCCTTCGCGTACGCATCGGAGAGGAGGTCCGCGAGCGGCACGTCCACGAACTTCGGGTCGCCGTACCACGCGAGCCGGTCGGCCATCGCGAGCTTCGCCGCCTCGACCACGCGGTGCACCCACTCGGGCGAATCCGGCGAGTGCGCCTGGAGGCCCGCATGGCGAAGCAATGCCAGCTGCTGCAGGAGCACGGGGCCCTGCGACCACGGCCCGAACTTGGCGACGGTGTGCCGCTCGAAGTCGACCGTCACCGGCGCCTCGTATTCCGGCTTCCACGCCGCGAGGTCGTCGTAGCGCAGGAGCCCCGCATGGCGCTCGCCGGTGGTGTCGCGCACCTTCTCCTTCGTGTAGTACGCGTCGATCGCGCGCGCGACGAAGCCGCGGTGCCAGAGGTCGATCGCCGCGTCGATCACCTCGGTGCGGCCCGAGGCCTTGCGCTGCGCCTCGTCGCACACGCGCTGGTAGGTCGCGGCGAGCGTGGGGTTGGTGAACGTCTCGAGCGGCCGGGGCACGCGGCCGCCCGGAAGCCAGATCGCCGCCGAGGACTTCCATTCGGACTCGAAGAGCGGGCGCACCGCCACGATCGCCTGCACCGCGCGCGGCACGAGGGGAAGGCCGTCGCGCGCGTACTCGATCGCGGGACGGAGCACGTCGGCCAGGCTCCACGTTCCGTGATCGCGGAGCATCGTGAGCCACGTCGCGAAGGCGCCGGGCACGGTCGCGGGGAGAAGCCCGATGCCGGGCACGAGCTCCAGGCCCATGCGGCGGAAGGTCGCGGCATCGGCGAGGGCCGGGGCGCTCCCCTGCCCGCAGAGCGCGCCGATCCGCTTCTGCCGCGCGGACCAGAAAAGGATGGGCACCTCGCCGCCCGGACCGTTCAGGTGCGGCTCGAGGACCTGGAGCGCGAATCCCGCGGCCACGGCGGCGTCGAACGCGTTGCCGCCGCGCTCGAGCACGCCCATGGCCACGCCCGAGGCGATCCAGTGCGTGGAGGCGGCGACGCCGAAGGTGCCCCGGATTTCCGGGCGGGTGGTGAAGGTCGTCATGGGAAGCCGGATTCTACCGTCCGGAGCCGGGGTCGCCGGAACCGGCCTGCCGCCGTGCCGTCTTACCTCGCATCGACCGCCGCATCGCATGGAGACCCGCATGGATCCCGCCCAGGCCACGATGGACTATCCGAAGCCGCCCTTTCCGAAGCAGCAGCAGCCCTGGCCGGGCCTCTGCGGGAAGATGGAGCCCAAGCCGGACCACGGGGAGACCAGCTACAAGGGGTCCGGCCGGCTCAAGGGCCGCAAGGCGCTCATCACGGGCGGCGATTCCGGCATCGGGCGCGCCGTCGCGATCGCCTTCGCGCGCGAGGGGGCCGACGTCGCGATCAACTACCTGCCCGCCGAGGAGCCGGACGCGCGCGAGGTGATGGACCTGGTCCGCGCGGAGAAGCGCAAGGCCGTGGCGATCCCCGGCGACATCAAGGACGAGCGGTTCTGCACCCGCATGGTCGAGGAGGCCGTGAAGGAGCTGGGCGGCCTGGACATCCTCGTGAACAACGCGGGGCGCCAGATCGCGCGGAAGTCCATCCTCGACATCACCACGGCCGATTTCGACGAGACGTACAAGACCAACGTCTACGCGATGTTCTGGATCACGAAGGCCGCCGTGCCCCACATGAAGCCGGGCTCGACCATCATCAACACGGCCTCCATCAACTCCTACGACCCCAGCCCGGACATGATCGACTACGCGTCGACCAAGGGCGCGATCATGATCTTCACGAAGGGGCTCGCGAAGCAGCTGGTGAAGCAGGGCATTCGCGCGAACGCGGTGGCGCCGGGGCCCTTCTGGACCGCGCTGCAGGTGACGGGGGGACAGCCGCCGGACGACGTGCCCGAGTTCGGAAAGGAGACGCCGATGGGCCGGCCCGGCCAGCCCGCCGAGCTCGCGGGCATCTACGTGCTCCTCGCCTCGCCGGAGTCGAGCTACTCCACCGGCCAGGTGTTCGCGGCGGTCGGCGGCCGCGGGGGTCCCTAGGACTCTAGCGCCCGTCCACGACGCGCACGCTGTCGTCGACCTGGCTCGCGTCGATGTAGCCGATCGCGTTGGGGTTCTGCGCGACGAACTTCTTCGCGTCGGTGCTGCTCGGCACCTGGCGCGGCGGCTGCCCGCGGCCGGTGAAGATCATCTTCGACCAGTACGCCTTCACCTGCGCGGGCGACTTGCCCGTGAACTGCGCGTAGAACCGCTCGCGCGCGGGCGAATCCTCGGACTGGTCGACGGGCGTCGCCTGCGTCCCGTCCGGGAAATGGCTGGTCTTGCCGAGGAAGATGTCGGCCACCTGATCGGAATTCAGTGCCGTCACGCGGCTCTTCGCCGAGACGACCGCGACCACGTCCGCCGCGCCCGCGCCCGTGCAATGCAGGGCCGCGAAGGAGAGGAAGATGGAACCGCCCAGGACTCGAAGTTTCATGGGGGCCTCCTAGAAGACGAAGTCCACGACGGCGCTCAGGATGCGCGCCGTGCTGCCGGGGGCGAACCCCGGCTGGAAGTTGCCGAACGTGCCGCGCGAGTTCGCATCGACGTGGACGTCGTCGAGCTGCACCTTGAGGGCGGCGTTGCGCATGAAGTCCCAGCGTACGCCGGCGGAGATGGTGTGCTGCTGCGGGACGAGCCCGAGGAGGCCGTTCAGCGTCTGGTTCAGGAACGCCGCGGTGCCCGCGGCCTGCGGCGGCAATCCCTGCAGGCTCACGCCCGCGACCGAGGTCTCGCTGTCGAGCTTCTCCCGGGCGTACGTGAGGTACGGCGTCCACGCGCCGAACCGGTGCCCGCCGCTCACGTACCACGCGCTCTTCGCGCCCAGCACGGAATGGGTATCGAAGCGCGCCCATTCGCCGGTCACGAACCAGCGGCCGGGATCGTACGTGGCGCCCACGCCCACGAAATCGACCTTGCGGTGGTCGACCCCGAAGCGGTCGGCGATGTCCGCCCCCGCGGGGCCGAATTGCCGGAACGCGTCGAAGAGGGGGCCGAAGGAGGCGATCGTGAGGTCCGCGCGGCCGTAGTTCGCGCGCAGGGTCGCGAAGCCGCGCTCGAGCGTCCCCACCACCGCCACGATGTGGCGCGCCTTCGCGGTTCCGGGGTCGAAGCCCGACGCGTTGGGAAAGTGGGAGTCGGATTGCGCGTAGCTCGCCTGCAGCGTGCCCACGACGTTCCCGAAGGTCATTCGGTAGTTGGCGTCGATGCCGTCGACGCTCGTGACGGGCACCAGGCTGTACACCTCGACCGGCGGGCGCACCCACGGGTTCGCGTAACCCACCCGCCGCGAATCGGTGACCATGTAGATCGGAAGGACGATCCGCCCGGCGCGCACGGCGAGGTCCTGCGTCGCCTGGAACTTCACGTTCGCCCACTCGACCACGGGCTCGTAGCTCCCGTTGTAGCGCTGCTGCGAGATCACCTGCACCACCGCCGAGACGCGCGGCGTGGGGACGAAGGCGAGCTGCGCCCCCAGCCGGCTGTCGACGTCCCAGCTCCAGGCGTGCGTGTGGCCGGGGCCCGAGGGCTTGAACTCGTCGACCAGGTAATCCGCGCCGGAGTTGCTCGAGTGCGCGGCACCCACCGTGCCGTAGCCGCTGAACGAGAACATCGACGGGTCGTCCGCCCGGGCCGCGGGCGGGAGCGCCCCAGCGAGCAGGACGGCGGCGATGGCGCTAAGAGAAAGTCGGGTTCGCATGGCTTTCCTTCCTGGAAGGCGCCCGCGCGTGCGGGTGCGGGAGTCGGCGGTCGTTCCGGAGCAGCGTCGACAGCTCGGCGGCGGGCACCGCCGGGCTGAAGAAGAATCCCTGCACCTGGTCGCAGTCGCGCGCGGCGAGGAGCGCCAGCTGGTCCTCGGTCTCCACGCCCTCGGCGAGGACCTTGAGCTTGAGGCTGTGGGAGAGCGTGATGATCGCCTCCGAGATCGCGAGGCTGCCCGGGTCGGTCGTGATCTCGCGCACGAACGAGAGGTCGATCTTCAGGCGGTCGATCGGGAAGCGCTTGAGGTACGAGAGGTTGGAGAAGCCGGTGCCGAAGTCGTCGATCGAGAGTGCCACGCCGGTGCGCTTGAGGCGCGTCATGAGCGGGACGCTCTGCTCCGGGTGCGCCATCGAGATGCTCTCGGTGATCTCCAGCTCCAGGAACTCGGGCGCGAGGCCTGAGCGGGCGAGCGCGTCGCGGACCGTCGCGTCGAGGTCGTCCTGCTCGCACTGCCGCGCGGAGACGTTCACCGCCACGGGAATCGCCGGGAGCCCCTGGTCCTGCCACGCCTTGTTCTGCGCGCACGCCTCCCGGAGCACCCACGCGCCGATCGGGACGATGAGGCCGCTTTCCTCCGCGAACCCGATGAACTGGCCCGGGCCGATCAGCCCGCGCTCCGGGTGGCGCCAGCGCAGGAGCGCCTCGACGCCCACGATGCCGCCTTCCTTGAGCCCGATCTGCGGCTGGTAGTGGAGCTCGAACTCGCCGCGGTCGAGGGCGCGGCGCAGGCTCGACTCGAGCTCGATCCGGCGGTGGATCCGCTCGTGCATGTCCGCGGTGAAGAACTGGAAGCCGTTGCGGCCCAGCTCCTTCGCGCGGTACATGGCCGCGTCCGCGTTCCGGAGGAGCGTGTCGCCGTCGGTCCCGTCCTGGGGATAGGTGCTGACGCCGATGCTCGCCGTGGGCCGGAGCTCCCGGTCTCCCAGGGCGAGGGGCTCGGCCACGCGCGCGAGGAGCTTCCGCACGAGGGCCGTCACGTCGAGCTCCATCGATCCGTCGCCGCTGCGGGTCACGAGGAGGACCACGAACTCGTCGCCGCCCAGGCGCGCGACCGTGTCGCTCTCGCGCACGCATCCCGCGAGCCGCGCGGCGACCGCTCCCAGGAGCTCGTCGCCCACCGTGTGCCCGAGGCTGTCGTTCACCATCTTGAAATGGTCGAGGTCGAGGAAGAGCACCGCGAGCGTGGAGCCGTCGCGGCGCGCCCGCACGATCGCCTGCTGGAGGCGGTCGCGCAGCAGGTTCCGGTTGGCGAGGCCCGTCAACGTATCGAAGTTCGCCTGGTGGGCGAGCTGCTCCTCGTAGTTCTTGGCCTCCGTCACGTCGTTCATCACGCCCACGTAGTGGGTGACCTCGCCCTTCTCGTTCCGGACGGGCGCCACGGTGTAGTCGTTCCAGAAGGGGGAGCCGTCCTTCCGGTAGTTCCGCAGCACCGCGTGGCCCTCGCGCTGCTCGCGAAGCGCCATGCGGATCTCGACCAGCGCCGGCTGCTCCGCGTCGCCGCCCAGGAGGAAATCGGTGTTCCGGCCCACGGCCTCGGCGGCGGAATACCCGGTGATGCGCTCGAAGGCGGGGTTCACGTACTCGATGGGATAGCCGGGCTTCGCGAAATCATTGATCACGATCGCGTTCACGCTCGACTCGATGGCGCGGTTGCGCAGGTTCAGCGCGCGCTCGGCCAGGCGCCGCACGCGGATCTCCTCCTGCAGCGCGCGGTTGGCGAGGAGGCGCGTGCGGGAAAGCCGCCAGCTCAAGAACCCCAGCCCGCCCAGGAGGAGCGAGAGCGCGACGCTCCCGCCCGCGGCCCGCCAGAGGTAGTCGCGCGCGCGCCGCTCCACGGGCTCCAGCTGCTCGTCGCGGTCGAGCCCGACGACCACCGCGAGCGGAAACTCGAAGACGGGACGCGCGACGCTGTAGCGCTCGCGGTTGTCCCACGGATTCCACGCGAGCGCGGG
>Ga0105241_10004415_pt1 | contig 10404 bp, 9 predicted proteins | sample KBSC64metaG_FD_80422 | JGI IMG/M metagenome (GOLD analysis project Ga0105241, IMG submission 80422) | Corn rhizosphere microbial communities from Kellogg Biological Station, Michigan, USA - KBS C6-4 metaG | ecosystem: Host-associated > Plants > Roots > Rhizosphere > Soil | place: Michigan, USA...
GACGCGGTGCCGATCGTCGACCCGGCGGCGGCCCGGGCGCAGCGGCTGCGGCGGCGGGAGGCGCTGGCGGCGGCTTGATGGTCGCGGCAGGGGCCGCTTCGGCGCGCGGTGGCGCGCGTGGCGGCGGACATGGCGGCGGACATGGCGGCGGACATGGCGCGGCCGGCGGGACTCACACCCGCCGGCCGCGCCGTCACTCTCACTGTCACTCTCACACGCTGATCGGCACCTCGTAGACCTGGTTCGCCGGGTGACCGGCCCGCTCATGAACCCGCATCACGGCCTCCTTGCTGGGTCCCGTGGACAGGCAGAACACCATGCCGGACTCGGGGTCGAGCCACGCCTTCTCGAAGTGCACGCCCTCCTCGCCCTCGACGGCGAGGTCGGCCGCGTGCGCCTCCTTGAGCTGCTCGCCGGTCACCCCGACGAACCCCTCGTGCACATCCATGAAGGTCGCCATCAGACCGCCTTCCTTTCGTTCGGCAGCGCTGGGTTCCTTCCAGGATCACCTTTGCGGGGCGGTTTCGCCTGATCGCCGAAATTCCTAACTCTCCCCCTCCCCCTGATACAGCGCGAACACCGCCCCCCGCGGATCCCGCAGCGTCGCGAAGTACCCGGTGCCGGGCAGGTGGAAGGGCCCGGCCAGCAGCTGCGCGCCGAGCTCCACCGCCTGTGCCGCCTTCGCCGCCGTGTCCTGCACCTTGAAGTACAGCAGCCAGTGCGGTGTCACCGCCTCCGGGACACCGGTGGCGTTCATGTTCTGGATGCCGCCGAACTGGCGGTCGCCGGCGCTCAGGTGCGGGTAGGAGGGGTCGCCGCTGATGGACCAGCCGAGGAGTTCCTGGTAGAAGGCGGTGGCCGTCGGGACGTCGCGGGTGGCGAGCTCGGCCCAGCAGGCCGCGCCGGGTTCGTCCCAGAGGCCGAAGCCGGGGAAGGTGCGGGGCTGCCAGATGCTGAACATCGCGCCGGTGGGGTCGCGCAGGACGGCGAAGCGGCCGCTGTCGAAGATGTCGGTGGGGGCCATCAGGACCCTGCCTCCCTTCTCGGCGGCGCGGGCGGCGGTCACCTCCGCGTCGAGGACGGCGAAGGACACGGTCCAGGCGATCGGCTGGCCCGGTGCGTACAGCGGCGCCATGGACGCGACGTACAGGTCCTGGAGCCAGGCCAGGGTGTAGCCGCCGGTGTCGGAGTGCGAGCCGGTCGACACGGTCCAGCCGAACAGGGCGCTGTAGAACTCGCCCGATCCGGGCACGTCCGTGGTGCCCAGCTCGGCCCAGCAGGGGGCGCCGATGGCCGGTTCGGTCGGCTTCATGAAGTCTCCTCGCCAGGATCACCTGGGTGCTGTGTCTGGCCGCTGTGTACGGGTACTGCTTCGGTCGACGGTTCTGAGCCAGGTTTCCACCTCGTCCCGGGGGGCGCGAAAGCGAGCGGCCGGCCCTTCATCCGTTCAGCGCAAGCGATTCGTGTCCGCGGGTCCTGATCGCCCAAAGTGGGCCGCGACTTCCACTACCTCGGGCGGACGGATGCGGACCTTGGCCACACGGTTCTCGGCAACGGCGGCGGCGATCGGGCTGGCTGGTGGGATGCTCGGCGCGTCCTCGGCGGCCGCGGTCGACGCGGCGGCGCGTCCGGTGCCGTCATCCCCGTCATCCCCGTCCTCGCAGCACGTCGCCGAGGCGGCCGCGCCGGCGCGCCCCATCCCCTTCTCCGTCGCCGACCCGGACACCGCTCCGCGCCCGGTCGTCACCGTCGCCATCGGCGGCGTCCCGCTCCTGCTGCTGCTGGACACCGGCTCGACCGGCATCCGCGTGGCCGCCGACAAGATCCCGGCCAAGGCGGTCAAGGTCGCCGGCGCGGCAGCGGCCTACGGCTACGGCAGCGGCATCCAGCTCCACGGCGACCAGGCCGACGCCGACGTCGCGATCGGCGACTTCCACACCGGCCCGCTTCCGATCGAGCTGGTCCGCTCGACCGACTGCTTCGCCGACAAGCCCGACTGCCCGGCCGCGCACGGCGTGAAGCCCGCGATGTTCGGCGGCGTGCTCGACGGCATCATGGGCGTCAGCCCCGAGGAGATCTCCGGGCTGGTGAACCCGCTGTGGACGCTGCACGACGCCGCCGGCCGCCCCATCGGCCGCCAGTTCGCGGTGCGCTACGACCCGGCGAACGTCAGCGGCGAGGTGCTGCTGAACGTCCCCGCGACCGGCTACGGCCTGGCCCGGCTGCCGCGCACGCCGGTAGCCGGCACCCGGCCCTCGGGGACCGCCGTCACCTACGACGCACGCGCTTATGTGAGCTCGTATACCGAGTCCTACGCCGCACGGGCCGGGCGTGTCAGTACCCTGCCGAACGCATCTGTCGCGACGCCGCCGTCCTGGAACCCCCGCGCCGTCCAGACCTGCGTCGAGGGCGCCGGGCTCGGCAAGACCTGCGGGCCGGCGATGTTCGACACCGGCGCGCCGGAGTTCGTGCTCAACGTCCCCGGCGGCCCGGCCGGTACCTGGCGCGCCGGACGCTCGCTGGTCGTCGGCGTCCCGGCAGCCGGCTGGTCGGCCGCCTTCAACACCGGCCCCGGGACCGGCGTCACCGTCGCCGACGAGGCCTCTACCACGACCTCCGGCACCCTGATCGGTCTCCCGGCGTTCGCCAGGGGCCCGATCCGCTTCGACCTGGAGGCCGGGACCGTCGGCTTCCCGGTGCCGACCTCGGTGGGGCAGGACCCGGGGCCGCAGCAGCGCACGCTGGTCCCGGCGGCCTCGGTCGCGTCAGCCGCGTCAGCCGCGCCGGTCGCAGCGGCCCAGGCCGCCGACCCCGCGACCCCCACCGCACCTCCCGCAAAGCCCGCAACCGGGCATGCGACGCCCAAAAAGCCGCAGGCGAAGCTTCCCTTCCACATGACCGGCAAGAAGGCCCGCAGCCTCCCCGACACCGGAGTCCCCATGTCAGCAGCCCTCGGCGCGGTCACCGCACTGACCGCCCTCCTCGCCGGAATCGGAACCGTCCTGGCGGCCCGCCGCCGATCGGACCACGAAGCCCGATAAGGCATCGACGCCTTAGTCTCGCCCCATGCTTGTTCAACACCGAGGTAAGAGTCCGACGATCCCGGAGTCCGCATACGTGGCGCCGAGTGCGGTGCTTTGCGGAGCGGTGGTACTGGGTGAACGAGCCCGCGTGTTGCACGGCGCCGTCCTCACCGCCGAGGACGGCGAGGTACGCATCGGCGCGGACACCGTGGTGATGGAAGGCGCGCTGATCCGGGGCCGCGCCGGCTTCCCCGCGCACGTCGGCGACGCGGTGCTGGTCGGCCCGCACGCCCACGTCAACGGCGCCCGCATCGAAGACGAGGTGTTCGTGGCGACCGGCGCCTCACTGTTCCCCGGCTCGGTCGCGGAAACCGGCACCGAGCTGCGCATCAACAGCGTGCTCCAGGTGAACTCACGACTGCCGCAAGGCACGGTGCTCCCGATCGGCTGGATCGCCGCCGGAGATCCCGCCGAGCTGTTCTCGCCCGACCGCCACGACGAGCTGTGGGAGGTCCAGCGCGGCCTCGATTTTCCGGGGACCGTCTACAACGTGCCGCGCGGGACCTCTATGCGTGAGCTGATGAAGCGCCAAGCGGAGTACTACGGAACGCACCAGCACGACCGGATCATCGAGGACTGAGCCGAGGCGGCTACTCCATCAACGCTGCGAGGAAAACCGCACGCTGATCTGCCAGCCACGCTTGCAACCGGTCCCACGTGCCCCACCCGCCGTGGTTGTCGAAGGCTTTGACGAACGCCGGGTCACCGGCCTCGAGCTGCGCAGCGATGTCCGCACGCTCGACAACGGTCACCTCTTCGACGACGCCGACCAGCTCGGCCCGATCGTCGGCCGACATCCCGTAGCCGTCGGCGAGGATCCGCAGGCGGCGTACGGGATCGAGGCTGGCGTAGGGCGGAAAACGTGCGGCCGTCTCGGGATCGAGCATCGGGACCCAATAGCGTGCGGCCATCGCGACATCCCACAGCGGACGCCCCGGCGCGGCCATGTCGAAGTCGATCAGGCCGAACGCCTCGCCGTCGCGGAAGACGACGTTCTCCACGCAGGCGTCGCTGTGGCACAGCATCGCGCCGCCGCGCGGATCGGCCAGGTCTGTGGTCCACGCCACGCCCGGCTCCAACGGAATCGTCGACGACGCCCGGTGGAGCCGCCGCAGCAGCGCGCCGACCGACGCCAACGCCGGCTCGGCCATCGACCAGGCCGGATACGGCATCACCGCGACATCGCCGTCCACGTAGGTGAGCTGCTCGCGGCCATCACCCAGACCGACGGGCCTGGGAGCGCCGGTGAAACCGTGCTCTGGCAACGCCTCCAGAAAACGATGAATCGCCGACGCATGCGGCTGCGCAGGACGGTCCACGATCTCACCACGCCGGACAACAGCACCCGCGTTCGTGATTCCGCCGCTCAAGACCTCGTCCACGGCCGTCAGCCTAGCGAGTCCGCACGTCTGCCAGCGACGTTCAGCCGGCTAACGGCGCCCCGCCGGCATCCGGTTGTCGAGTCTGATGATGATCGGGACGACACCCGAACAGCGGCCACTTGTGCCCGTCGCAGAGGTCGTGTTCCGGCCCATGCCGCCCCGGCGCGGCGCTGGTCGACGGCGTGGTCGAAGTCGCGGCGGTGACGGGCGCGAGAACGACGACAACAGAGCAGGCGCCGGCCAGGCGTGCGCCGCTGCGGAGGTTGATGAGTGCGTTCACGCCTTCCAGGTTCGCGATTCGCCGGGCCGAACACCGCATCCGTTGCTCCGAACGGATGGCCGCGGACGGCCCGGGAATGATCACGTGCACGGCGTGGTTGCGCGCTCCAGGACCACTGTCGTTTGCCAGAAGGGGTGCGGAATGCGGATTCTCGTCGTCGGAGCCGGGGCCACCGGCGGGTACTTCGGCGGGCGGCTGGCCCAGGCCGGGCGGGACGTGACGTTCCTGGTCCGCGAGGGGCGGGCGCGCACCCTGCGCGAGCGCGGGCTGCGCATCGTCGGGCTCGGTGAGCAGACGGTGCTGGAACCCGAGCTGGTCACCGCGGACACCATCGAGGGCCCCTACGACCTCGTCCTGCTGACGGTGAAGGAGTCCGGCCTGCTCGGCGCGGTGGACGACCTGGCGCCGGCGGTCGGCCCGGACACCCTGATCATGCCGGTCCTCAACGGGATGCGGCAGATCGACGTGCTGGTCGAGCGGTTCGGCGAGGAGGCGGTGCTCGGCGGCATCGCGTACGTCATGACCACGATCGACGCCGACGGCGACATCCTGCGCCTGGCCGGCATGCACCGCCTGGCCTATGGCCGCCGCGACGGCCGCGTGGACGCCAAGGTCCAGGCCGTCCACGCCGCGCTGTCCGACGCCGGGTTCGACACCGCGCTGTCCGAGCGGATCCTGGCGGCGATGTGGTCGAAGTGGACGTTCATCGCCGCGCTCGGGGCGGTCTGCGTTCTGGGCGGCGGCACGGTCGGCGAGGTCGCCGCGGTCCCCGGCGGGACGGCGCTGGCCGAGGCCGTGCTCGGCGAGGCGGCGTCGGTCGCGCGGGCCGCCGGGCACCCCGTCGCCGACCAGGAACTGGACGTCTATCGGGGCATGATGACCAAGCAGGGCAGCGACGACACGTCCTCGCTGTTCCGCGACCTGTCGGCCGGCCTGCCGGTCGAGGCCGAGCAGATCTTCGGCGACCTGGTGGCGCGCGCCGAGGCGTTCGGCGTCGCGGTGCCGTCGCTGGCGGCTGTGACAGTCCGCCTGCGGGTCCACAACGCGCGGACGGCCAAGGCATAAGACCTTCGTATTGATTCTTTGCGGGCGCGCATAGTTTCGACGCATAGATATGCGCGCTCCGTTAGCCTCCTCCTTTGGTGGGGCGCTCTTGTCAGAGTGCGGAGGGGGCTGATGTGGGGAGAGTCGGTGTTCAGGCCAGGGGACGGGGACGGCGAGCCGCCGCGGTCCTGGTGCCGGCGGTGGTGTGCGCCGCCGCCTTCGGCTACGGGCTGCCGAAGCTCGCGCCGTATCACGGAGTGCTGGGCACTCTTCGAGATCTGACATCGGGGTGGGCGGCCGTCGTCCTGGCCGCCGCCGCGCTGAATCTCATCGCGAACTGGCTGTTCATCGCCGCCGCGATCCCGGGCCTGCCGCTGCGGCGCGCGGCCGCCGTGAACCTGGCCTCCACCGCGGTGGCGAACACGGTCCCGGCCGGCGGCGCGGTGTCGGTCGGCGTGAGCTGGCGGATGCTGTCGAGCTGGGGCCTGAGCCGGCGCTCGTTCGCGGTGTACACCGGCGTGACCGGAGTCTGGAGCACGCTGGCCAAGCTGGCCACGCCCGCGGTGGTGGTGCTGGTCCTGGCCGGGACGGGGCGGCTGACGTCGGGCAACGGCGCGGTCGCGACGCTGTGTCTGGGTGCGGCGGTCTGCGCCGGGGCGTTCCTGGCCGGAGTGGCGGTGGTGCGCCGGTCGCTGCGCGACGAGCGCGCGGCCCAGGCTGTGGGGCGCGGGGCGCAGCGCTGGGCCGACCGGCTGTTCCGGCTGGTGCGGCGTACGGCGCCGACCACGATCGCCGCGGCGGTGATGCGCTTCCGGGACGACGCGGTGGACCTGCTGCGGGTGCGCAGCCGGCGGCTGACGCTGGCGAGCATCGGCAACGATCTGGGCTGGCTGCTGGTGTTCCAGACCTGCCTGCTGGCCTGCGGGGTGCCGCAGTCGCAGGTGCCGTGGAGCCGGTGTCTGGCCGGGTTCGCGCTCGCGCGGGTGCTGTCCGCGCTGCCGGTGACGCCCGGCGGTGTCGGCGTCATCGAGCTGGGGCTGGCGGCGTATTTGGGCGCCGGCCTGGACGCCGCCGGAGCCGCGCGGGTCACGGCGGCGGTGCTGCTGGCCTGGGCGCTGACGTATGTGCTTCCGATTCCGCTGGGCGCGATGGCTTATGCGGGGTGGCGGTTGCGGCGGCAGGGCGGCGCGGACGGGCAGGAATCCCGCCTGGCCGGCTGAGTGGAGCCGACCAGACGGTTCGCCGAGCGGGTCGGCTGAGCCGGCGCGCTGAGAGCCGGCTGGCTGAGAGCCGGCCGGCTCAGGTGCTGGCAGACCCGCCGGCCGTAGCCTGCGACAGTCCCAACGCTTCCCGCACAGCGTTGATGTCGGTCGTGTTGAGGGCGACGCTGCCTTGAGTCGCGTTGGCCTCGAAGTCGCTCTCGTCGGTCGCGTTGGCCGCCTTCGTCCACCATTCCTCTGAATCGTTATGCATGGAGACGAGCGCGTCGATGTGCATTTGCACGTCCGCCGACCACGGCGCCGAAGTCAATGCCGTGATCTCGTTCTGGATGGCGGTCGCGAAGTCGTTCGCGCGCTGCCGCAGGTCCGTCAGGGACGGCGTCGACTTCGACAGTGACAGGACTCTCAGCTGGCCCGCGGCGTCGCTCACCGGATGGAAGGCGGTCAGGAAGCGCAGCTGCTCGGCGGTGTAGCTCGACGCGTCGCGGTGGATGGGCTGGGTCAGCGTGGCCGAGGGCGCCTGGATGAAGCAGACCACCTTGCGCACGCCTTGGCCCCAGGCCTGCTCGTTCGGCACGATGGGTTGCACGAGGCTGTTGTGCGGCATCGACTGCACGTCGAGCAGATACCCGCTGAGCAGCTTCAGGCACAGCGATCCGCCCTCGACCCGCATCCCGTCCTGTCCGGGGTAGGAGCTGTCGGTGGCGGTGGCCGAGCCGATCGTCTCGCTGTCGTGCGGCGTGGAGCACGGCACGACGGGCATCGTCCGGAGGTGGCTGTCGGTCGAGCCGATCAGGCCGCTGGGGACGGTGAAGCAGTCCCCCGGGTGCAGATCGTAGATGCCGACCGCGCCCGCCTGGACGACGGCGCCGGCCGAGTTCCGGTGCGCGGGGCTCTTGGCGGTGACGCCCGCGACCACGATGATCGTGGCGAACAGGGCGATCCACAGGCTCGACAGGACGATGCCGCTGATCGCCATCCCCTTGCCCCGCTGCCCGTTCTTGTTGACGATCGACAGCGAGACGATGCCGAGGACCAGCCCGACGATCGGCGTGACGAACAGGAAGCCGCAGATGCCGAGGACGAGCGCGGCGATCGCCATGCCGTTGGTGCCGCGCGGCGCCTGGGGGTTGGGGTAGCCGTAGCCGTAGGGCGGGTAGCCGTAGACACCCGGCGGGAGTTGGCCCGCGGCGCCGGGATACGGCTGCGGCGGCGGGGTGGAGGCGACGGTCGGGGGGGCTTGGCCCGGCGGGACCGCTTGAGCCGCCTGACCTGTCGGGCCCGTCGGAGCTGCGTCGAACGCCGGTGCCGGCGGCTCGATGGGCGCGAACGGCGTGCTGTCGGCGGCGCTGGTTCCCGCATCCGGAGGTTCCGGTTCCCCCGCGTCAGGATCTGTCTCGGACTCCATCCCCGCTTCCCTCCCCTGCCGATCACCCACGGGTCGGCGGAGGGACTATACCTCCTTCGGGGCTTGCTCACTCAGGGTGCTTTCCCCTGATCCTCAGCTCGGCGAGAAGGCCTGTCCCGGTGACGGTCACAGCGCCGGCCGCATCTCCGAGCACTGTGTCCAGGACACCCAGCGCCACGCCGCCGTCGGTGACCAACCCGTCGGTCAGGGCGACCAGCAGCACCGTCTCGCCGCCGGCCACCGGCACCGTGTGCGATCCGGTCACGTCGACGGCCCGCGAGGTGCCGGTCGCGCGGCCATGGCGTGTCATCAGATTCAGGGCCCGAGCAGGCCCGGCCGGGACGCGGCAGCTGGTCGCCGCGTCGCCGGAGAACGCGAGCGTGTCCGGCACGCGGAGCACGTGGCCCGTCCCGGCGACGTCCAGGATCAACTCACTGCCGCCGATCAGCATCAGGACGCGGTCGATGCCGGGGAAGGCGGAGAACGGCCCGTCGGCTTCGATCTCGGCGATGCTCACCGACCAGTCGATCTCGCCCGAACCAGCCCCGGTCGCCCCGGTCGCCCCGGTCGCCCCGGTCGCCCCGGTCGTCCCGGTCTCGCCAGTCGCCCCGCCCGGCGCGCCGGCGACCCGCCGCGTGACTCCGCCGCCGTTCTTCCACGGCACCGCGTGCAGGTCCTGCCAGCGTACGAGCGTCTGTGACATGGCCGCATGCTATCCGGACGCCCTTCGACCACCCCCGTCTCAACGGCCTGACCTCCCATCAGCCCGCAGAGTTACCCCGGGGTTGGCAAAACTAAAGCCTTTTGTCGAAGTCTTGACGGAAGTCCGCCGCGCGCGAAAGGTGTGTGGCGGCACCTAGATCAGTCTCGGCCCCGAGAGGGGGTTCCATGCAGCGCAGAGTGCAGCCGACCAGCGAGGCGATCCGTGCGGGGAACCGCGCGCGGGTCGTCGACATCCTGCGCCGCTCCGGAAGCGCGACGCGTGCCGAGCTGATCACCGGGACCGGGCTGTCGCGCGCCACGGTGTCCAGCCTGATCGGCGAGCTGGCCGACCGCGGCCTGGTGTCCGAGTACACCCAGGCCGCCGCCGACACCACCGGGCGCCCGCCGACCCGCCTCGCGCTCAACCGCGCCGCCGGCCTGGCCATCGCCGTCGACGTGGGCGTCCGGCACGTGGCCGTCGCGGTCGGCGACCTGTCGCGCAGCGTGCTCGCCGAGCGGTGGATGTCGCTGCCGCAGGGGCACTCCGCCGAGCGCGGCATGCACATCGTCATGGAGAGCATCGAGACCACGCTGGCCGAGGCCGAGGCGGACCGCGACCAGATCGTCGGGGCCGCGATCAGCATCGCCGCGCCGATCGCGCCGGACAGCGGGCGCCTGCTCGTCCCGGGCGTGCTGCCGGGCTGGAACGGCCCGGCGCTGGCCGAGCAGATCGGCCGGACCTGGGGCATCCCGGCCGCGGTCGAGAACGACGCCAACCTCGGCGCGCTCGGCGAGTCCGTCGCCGCGGCGCCGCACGGCCAGGACCTGCTCTACGTCAAGGTCGCCAGCCGCGTCGGTCTCGGCATCGCCTTCGGCTCCGGCATCTACCGAGGCCGCGACGGGTACGCCGGCGAGCTCGGCCACGTCACCTCCGACCCGGACGGCCCGAAGTGCTGGTGCGGCCGCCGAGGCTGCCTGGAGCTCTACGCCGGCGCCGAAGGGATGCTCGCACGCCTGGCCGCGCGCAACATCCACCTCGACGACGTCAACGAACTGATAGCCAGGGCCGAAGCCGGCGACGCCGACGTCCTCGCCGTGGTCACCGACGGCACCCGGCGCCTGGCCCGTTCCCTCGGCTCGCTCGCACTCGTCCTCAACCCCTCCGTGATCGCCCTCGGCGGCGAGCTGACCGCCCTGGGCCCGCTGCTGCTCGACCCCGTCCATGCCGAACTCGCGACCGTCCCCTTCGGGGCGCCGGTGGCGGTCCGGGCCTCGGCGCTGGGCC
>Ga0105241_10004418_pt1 | contig 10402 bp, 6 predicted proteins | sample KBSC64metaG_FD_80422 | JGI IMG/M metagenome (GOLD analysis project Ga0105241, IMG submission 80422) | Corn rhizosphere microbial communities from Kellogg Biological Station, Michigan, USA - KBS C6-4 metaG | ecosystem: Host-associated > Plants > Roots > Rhizosphere > Soil | place: Michigan, USA...
AGCACGGCGTTGCGGCCCTTGCCGATGTCGACGAACGCCGCCTCCATCGAGGGCAGCACGTTCTGCACCTTGCCCAGGTACACGTTGCCGACGTAGGACGCGGACTGCGCGCGGTTGACGTAGTGCTCGACGAGCACGCCGTCCTCCAGCACGCCGATCTGGGTCCGGTCGCCGCTCTGGCGCACCACCATGACCCGCTCGACGCTCTCGCGCCGGGCCAGGAACTCGGCCTCGGTGATCAGCGGGGCGCGGCGGCGGCCGGTGTCCCGGCCCTCGCGGCGGCGCTGCTTCTTGGCCTCCAGGCGGGTCGAGCCGCGCACGCCCTGGACGTCGTCGTCCACGGCCAGGCCGCCCTTGCGGTCGCGGCTGCGCACGCGCGACTCGCGGACCTTGACCACGGTGTTCGGCGGGTCGTCCGGGCTGGACTCGACGGCCTCGCCCCCGGCGCGGCGCCGGCGACGGCGGCGCCGGCGGCTGGAGGAGCCGGTGCCCTCCTCGTCGTCCTCGTCCTCGTCCTCGGCTTCGGCCTCGGTGGCCTCGGCGGTGGTCTCCGCCTGCTCCGCGCGGGTCCGGTTGCGGTTGCGCGTGCGGGTGCGGCGGGTCGGGGCCTGCTGCTCCTCCTCGGCTTCCGCCTCGGGCTCGGCCTCGGCCTGGCCCGCCGTCTCCTCGGCCTTGGCGGCCTTGGCGGCGGCCTTCTGCGCGGCGGCGGTGGTCAGGTCGGGGGCCTGGAACAGCGGGACGCCGGCGGCCGGGGCCGCGGCGCGGGCGGCGATGATGGCGCGGGCCCGCTCGGCCGGGGAGAGGCTGTCGAGGTCGACGGCCTCGGCGGGCTCGGCGGCGGCCGCGGCGGGCTGGGGCTGGTCCTGGCCGGCGGGCTTGCCCTGCCTGGCCTGGCGGTCCTGCTTGCCGCCCTGGCGGTCCTGGCGGTCCTGGCGGTCCGGCCGCTCCTGCCGGTCCTCGGCGGCCGGCTTGTCCGGCGCGGAGTCGGCGGCCTTGTCCTGGGCACGGGGCGGGCCCGCGGGCGACGAGGCGGCGCGGCGGCGCGTGCGCTTGGTCTTGGACTCGGTGTCGGAGTCGGCGGCGGTGTCCGCCGCGACGTCGGCCTTGGCGGGCTGCTCGGCGGCGGTCTCCTGCGCCGGGGCGGCCTGCTTGGCCGTCTTGGCCGGCAGCTGCGGGGCCGCGAACGGGTTCGCGAAGGGCGAGGTGAGGCCGGCGGGGCGGGAGCCCGAGGCGGCGCTCTGCCCGGCGGCCGACTCGGTGTCAGTGCCCTGCGAAGCGACCGCGGTCTCGGCCTTGGCGCCGGCGGAACCGGCTGCCTCAGCGGCGGCGGCCTGCTCGGCGGCGGTGCCGGCCGAGGTCGCGCGGCGGCGGGTGCGGGTGCGGGGGGCGGTGGCCGCCGGTTCGGCCTCGGCCTGGGCCTTGGCTTCCGCCTTGGTCCCGCTCCGGTCCGCGGTGGTGTCGGCGGCGGCCTGCTCGCGGTCCGCGGCCGCGGCGCGGGTGGTGCGCTTGCGGCCGGTCTCGGCGGGTGCCTCGGCCCCCGGCTCGGCGCTGGTCGCCTGCTCGGCGGCGGTACCGGCCGAGGTGGCACGGCGGCGCGTCCGCGTCCGGGCACCCGAAGCGGGCGCGTCGGACGCCTCCGACGGCTCCGACGAAGCTGCCGGCGCCTGCTCGGCACCGGAAGCGGTGTCATCCGTCACAGCGCTTCCGCCGGTCTGCGCCGGCTCGGCCGCGACGGCCTTCTTCCGCGTGCGCGTGGTCTTCTTGGCAGCGGGTGCGGCATCCCCGGTCTGAGCCGTCTCCGGCTCGGGGGCCGCGACCTTCTTGGCCGCGGTCTTGCGGGCCCGCTTGGGCTTGGCCTCCGGCTCGGGGGCGGCGGCGTCCGGAGCCGCGGCCTGCGACCCCGGCTCCGGCGGTCCGGCGGGGCGGCTGGCCGCCCGCCGGCGCGGGCGCTGCTGCGCCCCGCCTTCGTTCGTGGCGGCCGTGGCGGCCGCGTCCTGCGCGTCTGACGTCCGGTCCGGCTGTTCGCCGGGGACGCCGGTGGGCTCGTTGTCGAGCATCCGGGCGGTTCTCCCGTCATGCCCCCGGGCGCGCGCGAAGCGGTGCCCCACATCCTCCCCGCCGATACGGCGGGCGATGGGCACAGCCGGCGAATCCCTGACAGATCCGGGTGCTCTGCGGCGCCACACAGGTGGCTGTTGTTGTCTTCACCTCGTCGGGTTCGGCGCGCCCCGGCGTCAGCGGGGCTGAACGCCGACCTGACGAGAAGTCTGGTTGGGTTGTGCTCTCGACGTCACCGGCCGGTCACCGCCTAGGCCGCCGACCCCGCGGCGGCTCGGTCCGGATCCAGGGGATCGGACAGCGCCTCCACGCTCACACTGGCCGGCGTCGCGTCGGACCCGTCCCGCAGCGGCCCCTGCGCCAGCCTCGTCACCTGGGGCGGGACGGGCGGCACCAGGCCTGCCACACGACCGAGTCCGGTCAGGACGTCGTCGGGCCGCACGGCGGGTGTCAGGTGCCGCACGACTAGTCGCAGTATCGCACAGGGTCGATCGTCCCGCCCGCCACCCTCGCCGACGATGCCCTGACCTGCGGGAACGCTCGCGTCGCCGGATCCGCTCACGGCCTCGACGGCGGTCACGGCGGCGCGCGCGTCGAACGTGCGCAGCCCGTTCTTCGTCATCCGCTCGACCGGCACCTCGGCGGCCGCCCGGAACGTCGCGGCGGCCTCGGCCGCCGCCTCCGGAGCGATGCCCGGCAGCCGGATCTCCCACACCGAGGCCTCCAGCCGCTCCATCAGGTTCGGCGTGGCGGCCTCGACGACCTCCAGGATGTCCAGGTCGGCGGGCAGCGACCGGTCCAGCGCGGCGGCGAGCTCGGCGGGCACGAGCGGCCGCGTGACCCCGATCTCGACGTACTCGGCCTCGCTGGCCACCCCGGTCGGCGCGGCGCCGGCCCAGGACACCTTCGGATGCGGCGTGAAGCCCGCCGAATACGCCATCGGCACCCGCGCCCGCCGCAACGCGCGCTCGAAGGCCCGCTGGATGTCACGGTGGCTGGTGAAGCGGAGGCGTCCGCGCTTGGCGTAGCGGATGCGGAGCTTCTGGACGGTCGGCGGCGGCGGCGGTCCGTCGGGCATGCGGGCCACGGAAGTCGGCTCTCCTCGGTGATGCGGGTCTGGGTGGTTGTTCAGGATAGCCGGTTCGGACCCGCGATCACTGTCGGTAATCGTCGAAGACGGCGAGAGGGCGACGACACCATCCGGCGTCGTCGCCCTCTGCCGAGAACGAGCTGTACGGCTTAACGGGGACCGGGGTGCGCGCCGGGGTCGTTGTCGCGGTACACCCACTGGTTGGGCTGGCCGATGAGATCGCCGACCTGGCTCGGCAGACCGTCGTTGATGACCGCGGGACCACCGAACAGGACCGCGTCGGAGATCGACCCCGAAGCGGTGCGCAGGTAGTCCTCGGTCTCGGTCGGCAGCCCGGTCGGCCCGGTCAGCAGCAGCGGGCCGCCGACCCGGCCGGCCAGCGCACCGCCGGCCAGCGCGTCGGGGAAGTTGAAGCCGGTCGCGATGCCGACCACCTGCGGCCCGCCGAAGAACGTGTGCGCCACGATGGACGCGGTCACGAACCGGTCCGCGCCGGAAACCGTCGCAGCCGGCATCCGCACGGAACTCAGCGCGGAGACCGCCTGCCCGCCGACGCCGTACACGGTCCGCTGCGGCACCGCGTTCATGAACGCCTGCGTCTCCGGCGGCATCTTCTTGTCAGAGGTGAGCACGACCACGGTGTTCGGCCGCGAACCCGCCACCGCGCCGGCGGCGAGGGCGTCGGGGTAGTTGAGCCCGGTGGCGGTGAGGATGGTGACCGGGTTGTGCGCGTAGTCCGGGACGATCGTCTTCGCGATGTCCACCGCCGTCTCGAAGCGGTCGGCACCGCCGATCCGGGACGGCCGGAACCCGGCCTGGGCGACCTGGTTGTACGTCGCGGCCGAGATGGCCTGCGTCTGCCCCAGCACGTACACGAACGAACCCGGCTTCAGCACCCGCCTCATCTCGTCGAGCGTCCGCTTGTCGAGATTGCCGGTCGGCGTCAGCAGCAGCGGACCATGGAACCGCGCGGCGAGCGCCGACCCGGCCAGCGCGTCGGCGAAGATGTCCTGCCGCGCGAGGACGACGACGTTCGCCTGCTGGTTCCCGTAGGACCAGCCCGAGACCTCGTCGGCGGTGCCGATGCGGTCGGGGCCGTCGAGGCGCTCGACGAGGTTGACGGGGTTGGCGGAGGAGGGCGCAGCGCCGGTGTCACCGTCGGCCTGCCAGGACAGCCGCACCGCGCCCTGCAGCTGGCCGTGCGGGTTCTTCGCGGCACCCGGCTTCGGCGCCGTGGTCATGAGCTCGCCGGAGCCCTCGGCGTCGTAGGCGATGGCGGTGCCGTCGGGAGACCAGGTCGCGCGATCGTTGCGGACGTTGCCGCCCTGGTCCGATGTCAGCTGCCTCAGGTTCGAGCCATCGGTGTTGACGGTCCACAGCTGGATCCCCGGCCGCGGAACCTGGCCGTCCGGCTTGGAGAAGACGACCGTCTTGGCGTCCGGCGAAAGCGCCGGGAAGGTGCCGCCGCCGGAGTTGGCGATCAGGTTCTGGGTGTCGGTGTAGCCGTTGTCGACGACGATCTCAGAGTTCTTGCTCTGACCGTCGACGCGCTGGAACACCAGGACGCCGTCGGCTCCGCCCTGGGGGTTGGAGTCCTGGTCGCCCGACTGGTGCCCGGCGGAGAGCACGACCGGAGCGGCCCTACCAAGGCTCGGGACCTTGTAGAGGTTGCCGCCCTGTGCGTAGACGAGAAAGCTGCCCCCGTTCATCCACGTCGGGTGCGAGTCGCTGCTCAGACCCGACGCCACGGGTATCGCGTCCGAACCGTCGTACCGGGCCGAGATCAGGCTGCCGTTCTGGTCGACGTAGGCCACGCGGCTGCCGTCCGGGGACCACTCCGCACCCGAGACCTGCGGCGAAGGCATCGGCATGGCGCTGTTGCCCGTAGCGCTGGCGAAGTGCAGCTGGTTGTCGCCGGTCGAGATCGTCAGTTTCCCGTTCAGACCCGGGAACGTCTTCGGCGTCACGTTCGCGTGCGCCGGCATCGCCAAAGAAGTGGCTGCGGCGAGGGCTGTCGCGGCGGCTGCCGTGACCTTCTTTGCGGACACCTTTGCTTCTCCCCTGGGTAGATCTGGGTCCTGCGATCCGACGTGCCAGCTTATCCATCAGGGGTCTTGGGGTCCACCCTGCGCAAGGTGTTGATTGCCTTCGGTCACACGTTGTTCATCTCGGGGTGTCTGAACTGGGATGCGGCCAGCAATGCCATGCCTACGAGCAGCCCCCAGAACGCCGCTCCGACGCCCGCGACGGTGATTCCGGAGGCGGTCGTGACGAAGGCCGCGGTTGCCGGTTCGCGGTAGCGGGTGTCGCTCAGAGCCGTCGTCAGTGCGCCGCCTAGGGCGGGGAGGAGTGCGAGTCCTGCGACGCCTTCGATCAGCAGTGGTGGCGCGGCGATGAGGAGTGCCGTTGCCGCCGCGGCGCCGAGGCCGAGGACGACGTACAGCGCGCCGGCCGTGGTCGCGGCGATCCAGCGGCGGCGGGGGTCGCGGTGCGAGTCGGGGCTCGCGGCGAGGGCGGCGGTGATGGCGGCGAAGTTGATGGCGATGCCGCCGAAGGGGGCGCTGAGGGTGGTGGCCGCGCCAGTGCCCATCAGGACTTCACGGATCGGCGGTTCGTAGCCGTAGCTGCGCATGACGGCTATACCCGCGAGGTTCTGGGACGCCATCGTCACCAAGTAGAGCGGGAGCGCCAGGCTTATCAGAGTTCCGATATCGAAGCGTGGAGCGGTGGCCGTCAGCGTCGGGAGCAGGCCGCCGGTCAAGTGGCCGCGCGTCGACGGATCGAGGGCGAGACCTAGGAAAGCGGCGGCGAGAGCAGCAGGTGTGGCCCAGCGTTTGGCGAAGCGTCCCAGCACCACCCAGACGGCGACAGCGGGTAATGCCAAGCGCGGCAGGCGTACTGCGGCTTGGGCAGACTCGAAACAGATAGGCGCGATGACGCCGGCGAGCATCGCAGCCGAAATCGGCGCGGGGATGGTGGCGATCCAGCGGGTGAGCGTGCGCGAGAAGCCGGTGATGACAGTCAGCAGCCCTGCGAGAGCGAAAGCGCCGAGCGCCTCCTGATAGCCGCGAGCGCCGCCATGCCCGGAGTGCACACGCCCCGCACCGATGCTCACGAGCAGCGCGGCTCCCGGCGTCGACCAGGCGATGCTGATCGGCATCCGATGCCGGACGCTGAACACGATCCCCGCGACGCCCATCGAGACGCTGAGCACCAGCAATCCCGACGCCGCTTGGCGTTCCGTCGCACCGATGGCCCGCAGTCCGGCGATGACCACGGCGAAGGAACTCGTGAAACCGACGAGTGCGGTGACGACGCCGGCCCCGAACGTGGGACCGAGCCCTTCCGGCTCCAGCTCCCCGGCGACCGCCCCAGCATCCTCAACCTGCCCAGCAACCACGACAGGACCTCCCTGTTCCGTATACGGAACAAGCTACAGCACCCGACGGTGTAAGTTGCGACTGTGGGAGACGGCACAACAACGGACTTCGCCACCCAAATCGGCGCCCGCATCCGGAACCTGCGCCGCGAGCGCGACGTGAGCCTGTCGGCTCTGGCCCGCGACGCCGGCGTCGGCAAAGCCACCCTGTCCGGCCTGGAAGACGGCTCGCGGGGCAACCCCACGATCGAAACCCTCTACGCGATCGCCGGCCGCCTCGGCGTCCCCATCGGCGCGCTCCTCCCCGATCCGTCGCGAGAGGGCGACAGACCGCTGGAGACCATCCACGGAACCGCGGTGTCGGCATCGCTCCTGGAGACGTTCTCCGATGCGGACACCGACACCGAGCTTTTCCGGCTTCACATCCGTCCCGGCTACGAGCAGCTCTCCCCCGCGCATCCGCCGGGAACGGTCGAGTACCTCACCGTCTTCACCGGAACAGCGTGTGTCGGACGACCGGGCGCGCTGCTGACCGTCCCGCCCGGCGGGCACGTGTCCTGGACGGCCGATGTGCCGCACACCTACACCGCGATCGGCGAGCAGGACGTCTTCGCCAGCCTGCTGATCCGCACGCCGCGGACGAAGTAGGGCGCGGCCTACTCCTCCCCCCGAAGCATCGCCGCGGCCCGCTCCGGCCGTATGTCGTTCATGAACGCCCCGGCCCCGGACTCCGTCCCCGCCAGGTACTTCAGCTTCCCCGGCGCGCGGCGCAGCGCGGCGAGCTGCCACCGCAGGTGCGACTCCACGCGTCCGGTGTTGACAGGGGCCTGGTACCACGACCCGATGTACGGCATCGGCCCGTCGAACAGCGCGTCCAGCCGCTGCACGCACTCCTTGCCGATGGCCGCCACCTCGTCGCGCTCCGCCGGGGTCAGCGCGGGGAGGTCGGGCACGTGCCGGTTCGGCACGATGTCCACCTGGAACGGCCACCGCCCCGCGTAGGGCACGTACGCCGTGAAGTACTCGCCGGCGGTGATGATCCGCGAGCCCTCGGCCTTCTCCTCGGCCAGCGTGTCGCAGGCCACGCAGCCGCCGGTGCTCTCGTGGTACGCCACCGCCGTGTCCAGCATCTTCTGCATCCGGGGCGGGACGAAGGTGAACGCGTAGATCTGCCCGTGCGGGTGGTGCAGGGTGACGCCGACCTCGACGCCCCGGTTCTCGAAGCAGTACACGTACTCGATGCCGGGGCGGGAGGCCAGCTCCGCTGTGCGGTCGGCCCAGACGTCCACGATGTGCCGGATCCGCGAGACCGGCAGCGCGCCGAAGGACGCCGCGTGCTCCGCGCTGAAGACCACGACCTCGCAGCGTCCGGTGTCCCCGGCCAGCGACGGGAAGCGGTTCTCGAACACCGCCACGTCGTAGTCCGCGGCCGGGATCTCGCTCAGGTGGCCCGGCCGCGAGGGGTCCAGCGGGCACTGGTCCGCCGCCGGCAGGAAGGTGCGGTCCTGCCGGTGCCCGGCCACCGCCGTGACCTCGCCGGTGAGCGGATCGCGGCGCAGCTCGCTGGTGGTGGACACGGTCGGCAGATCGCGCTCGTCGGCGGCGGAGCGGTCCTGGCCGGGGGTCTCGTCGTAGTAGATCAGCTCCCTGCCGTCCGAGAGCTTGGTGACGGTCCTGGTCAGATCGAGGTCCATGGTTCTGGTTCTCCGTCAAGCGATGCGGCGCGCGCCGGCCGAGGCGACGGCGGGGAAGAACTGCGGTTCGGTGTATCCGTGCTCTGCGAAGGCTTCGAGGACGGCGGTGCGGACGGCGTCGAGCTGGTCGCGGTCGACCAGCGCGATGGCGCTGCCGCCGAAGCCGCCGCCGGTCATCCGGGCGCCGTGGGCGCCGGCGGCGACGGCGGTGGACACGGCGAGGTCGAGTTCGGGAGCGCTGACTTCGTAATCGTCGCGCAGGGAGGCGTGCGACTGCATCATGCGGTGGCCGAGGCGCGGCAGGGAGACAGGCTCCTGATGCAGGATCTCGACGAACTGCTCGACCCGCGCGTCCTCGGTGACCACGTGCCGCACCCGGCGCGCGAAGGTCTCGCCGAGACCGACGGAGACCTTCGCGAAAGCCTCGGGCAGTTCGGACAGCGGGATGTCCCGCAGAGCCCTGACGCCCAGGAACTCCGCGGAGCGCTCGCAGGCCGAGCGGCGGTCGGCGTAGCCGTTCTCGCCGTGCGCGTGCGAGACGCGGGTGTCGATCACGAGCAGCAGTGCGTCCTCGGCCGCCAGGTCGAACGGCTGCGGCCGGACGTCTCCGGTGCGGGTGTCGATGAACAGCACAGAGCCGTCCTGCCCGAACGCCGAGGACATCTGGTCCAGCGGGCCGCAGGGCACGCCGGCGTAGATGTTCTCCGCACGCTGCGTGTGCCGGGCGAGCTCGGCCGTACTGAGCTCGAACCCCGAGACGCCGGCCAGGGCGAGCGCCGTCGCGCACTCCAGTGCGGCCGAGGACGACAGCCCGGAGCCGACCGGCACTGTGCTTGTGAGAAACACATCCGCACCGCTCACCGGGAACCCGGCCTGCTGGAGGATCCAGGCGACGCCGACCGGGTAGCCCGCCCAGCCGCTCACCGCCGGCTCGGCCAGCGGCGACATGTCCGGGTCCGTGGCCTGGCGGGTGTCGGCGGCCGAGCCCGGGCCGACGAGGGCGTCGAGCGAGAGCTCGACCTCCTGGTCGAGCTGCGCGGCGTAGACGCGCAGGACACGGTCCGCACGCGGGGCGGCCGCGGCGTAGCAGGCGCGGTCGATCGCCATCGGCAGCACGAAGCCGTCGTTGTAATCGGTGTGTTCGCCGATCACGTTGACCCGTCCCGGCGCGGCCCACACGCCGGCGGGCTCGCCGCCGAACCGCTCGGCGAAACCGAGTTCTGCTTCGCGCCGTGCGCCGTCCACGGCCGACGCGGCCGCTCCCGTGTCGAGGCTCACCGCCACCCCTCACCCAGCTGTTGTGATCCGTTTGATTCTGTTCGGATCTGGTGAGGTCAGAGTAGCGGTGAGATCATCGCCCCGACAAGCGCGTCTCTCCCCCGGGGCGGATTCAGACCACCGTGAGCGGCAGCAGCTTCACCCCGGTCGGCCCCACCTGGATCTCCGTCCCCATCTGCGGGCACACGCCACAGTCGTAACAGGGCGTCCAGCGGCAGTCCTCGACCTCGGTGCCGCCGCCCTCGGCCGCCTCCAGCGCGTCCTGCCAGTCCTCCCACAGCCAGTCCCGGTCCAGGCCGGAGTCGATGTGGTCCCAGGGCAGGACCTCGTTGTACTCGCGCTCGCGCGTGGTGTACCAGGCCAGGTCGACCGGGGTGTCGGCGAGCGCGGCCGCGGTGGCCTCGGCCCAGCGCTCGTAGGAGAAGTGCTCGCTCCAGCCGTCGAACCGGCCGCCGCGCTCCCACACCTCGCGGATCACCTTGCCGACGCGCCGGTCGCCGCGCGAGAGCAGGCCCTCGATGACGCCGGGCTTGCCGTCGTGGTAGCGGAAGCCGATGGCCTTGCCGTAGTTCCGGTCGGCGCGGATCGCGTCGCGCAGCTTCACCAGGCGGGCGTCGGTGCTCTCGGCGTCGAGCTGCCCGGCCCACTGGAACGGGGTGTGCGGCTTGGGCACGAACCCGCCGATGGACACCGTGCAGCGGATGTCGCGGGTGCCGGAGGCCTCGCGGCCGGCCTTGATGACCTTGCGGGCCAGGTCGGCGATCTGCAGGACGTCCTCGTCGGTCTCGGTCGGCAGGCCGGCCATGAAGTACAGCTTCACCTGGCGCCAGCCCGCGGAGTACGCGGCGGTGACGGTCCGGATCAGGTCCTCCTCGGTCACCATCTTGTTGATGACCTTGCGCA
>Ga0105241_10004425_pt1 | contig 10390 bp, 10 predicted proteins | sample KBSC64metaG_FD_80422 | JGI IMG/M metagenome (GOLD analysis project Ga0105241, IMG submission 80422) | Corn rhizosphere microbial communities from Kellogg Biological Station, Michigan, USA - KBS C6-4 metaG | ecosystem: Host-associated > Plants > Roots > Rhizosphere > Soil | place: Michigan, USA...
CAGTTCCTCGACTACCTCTACCTCTCGCTGACCTCGTCGGCCGCGTTCAGCCCGACCGACGTCATGCCGCTGGTCCCATGGGCCAAGATCGCCTTGGCCGCCCAGTCGCTGATCTCCATCGCGGTGCTCGGCCTGGTGATCGCCCGCGCGGTGAACGTCTTCACCTGAGGCGTGACGAGAACCACGCCTCAGCTTGGCCAGCTCGGTCTCGCCCAGCCGGTCGATGCGTCGGCCCTCGAACCACACCTCGCCGATCGCCCTCGTCGTGCTGACGCCGTCCTGGTCGTACGCGATGTGCTCAGTAGCTGAAGGTGGTTGCGCCCTCGTCGCCGATCCACTTCCACATCGGGACGGTGCCCTGGACCTCGGCGCCGGTGATGATGGAGGCCTTGTCCAGGCGCCTGGCGTCGAAGCAGATCGGGCAGACGTAGTACCGCCCGCCGGCGGCTTCGTACCGCTTCAGCAGGTCGGCCAGTGGCGGGCAGCCCTCGCAGGCCACACCCACCGCGACGCCGTCGACGGCGAGCCGGACTGCCTCCTTGGTGAGGAACATGAGCGTCGGCCGGCCTGACTCGGCCGCGCCGACCGCGACCAGGAACGCGACGGTGACCTTCTCGGGGTCCTCCATTCCGGTGGTGAGGCTGACGACCGCTTTCCCAGCCATGGCGACGTCCCTTCCCGCATGACGCCGTGGTCCAGGGCGGTCCTGGGCGGCGTGGCAGGAACTGACGCTAGGAGCGGCACCGGGTCATGTCGTCCGGAGTTCACCCGACAAGTCGAGCGGTTCGAGCGAGTCCAGCAGCCCGTGCTGCATGGCGAACAGCGTGGCGGTCGACCGGGTGGACGCGCCGATCTTGGCGTAGATCCGCTCGATGTGCGTGCCGGCCGTCCGCGGCGTGATCCCCAGCGCCTGCGCTACCTGCCGGGTCGACGCGCCGCGGGCGAGCCTGGTGAGGACCTCGACCTCCCGCGGCGTGAGTCCGGCCGGCCCGCCAGGCCGCCGGCCGCGCTGCTGACCGGCGGCGACCAGCACGGCGTCCACCGCGTCGGCCGCGAACTGGCCGCTTCGGACCGCCGCCCGCAGCCGGCCGGTCGCCTCCTTCGTCGACAGTGCCGGCCGGTACGGGCGCGACTCGGTCATGGCGTGGAAGGCGTCCGCGGCCGCGAGGATCCGGCCGGACAGAGGGATCGCGCCACCCGACAGCCCGCGGTGGTAGCCGGACCCGTCCAGCCGCTCGGTCGCCAACGCCGCGACCGAGCCGATCCGGGCGAGCGCGCGCGGCCGGGCTAGCATCCGCTCGGTGTAGTAGGCGTACATCCGCATCCGCTCGTACTCGGTGGCCGTCAGCGGACCCGGCTTCTCCAGGATCGTGGCGGGCACGCCGTGCATGCCGACGTCGTGCACCAGCGCCGCCCTGCGCACGTTGCCTACCTCGTCCGGCGGCAGTCCGAGGAGGTCACCGGCCTTCGCCGCCAGCGCGGCGACGCCGCGGGAGTGGCCCGACCGCGACGGCGAGCGCAGGTCGGTGAAGTCGGCCACCGCCGCCAGCGCCTCGTCCAGCTCGCGCTCGGTCAGCGTGCGGTCCAACCCGGGCTCGCTCTCGATCAGCGCGCCCCAGTCCGACACGGCGTCCAGTCCGGCCAGGACGTCGTCGGCGGCCGCGGTGAACGCGTCGACCAGGATCGGGTCGAAGTGCGTGCCCCGCCTTGCCCGGGCCACCCCCACCGCGGCGTCGGGACCGTTCATCCGGTGGTGTACCTCGACTGTGTCGGCCAGGTGGAACAGCCGGGCCAGAACCGCGATCTGCTCGCCGCCGATCCCGTCCGGGACACCCTTGCCGTCCCACCGGGTGAACACCTGCCGCAGCGGATCACACACCCGGCCGCCGAGGCCGAGCCGCTCGGCCATCTGCGTCGTGGTCACGCAGTGCGCCATGAGCCCGTGCTCGACCGCCCTGCCGCCCGTGACGACGAAATTCGTCGCCAGGCGGACCCGCGACAGCGGCGGCTTGCCGACGCCGATGTGCCGCAGCGACAGGCCCAGCATCGGAAACGCTGCTCGGTCGACGGCGTAGCTGTCCCGGCGGAACGCGATGTCGTCGCCGAACCAGTGGCCGACCTCCGGGGTGTCGGCCACGCAGCCGACCCAGGCGAGCGTCATCACGTAGAACAGCGACGTCCGGACGTCGTCGTCCAGGTCGACGCGGTCCGCCAACCGGCCGGCGATCAACCACGACCGCAGCACGTGCTCCATCGGCTGGCCGAGACCGAGGTCTGTGGCCAACGAGAACGCCGCGACGAGCTCCGCCAGCCGCAGCCCGGAGTCGGCGTCGTCAGCGGCCACCACACCACACCATCCAGAGAGCGCGGGGACTCCAGACTGCGCCCGTTCCGGTCATGTTGGCAGGTCTCAGGCCCGTACGCGAGTCAGCCTGTGGTCCAGGGCCGGAGCTTGTCGGGGTTGCGTACGGCCCAGATGTGGCTGATGCGGTCGTCGGCCAGGTCGAAGGCGAAGACCGTGACGATGGTCGCCCCGTCCTGGACGATCAGGCCGGGCAGGCCGTTGACGGTGCGTTCGAGGATCGTCAGGCCCGACGACCGGGCGGCGAGGTCGGCCAGGTAGCGGGCGACCAGCTCGGCGCCGTCCACCGGGTCGAGCGCGGCGGGGGCGCGCCCACCGCCGTCCGCGGCGAACGTGACGTCCGGGTCGAGCAGCGCGACGAGCGCGGCGATGTCGTTGGTCTGCCAGGCGTTCTTGAACTCGCGTACGACGGCGAGCTGGCGGTCGGTGGGGGCCGCCGCGGACCGGGCGGCGCGGACCCGGCGGCGTCCGGAGGAGGCAAGCTGCCGGCACGCGGCCGGGGTGCGGCCGACGATGCCGGCGATCTCGCCGAAGGGGTAGCCGAAGACGTCGTGCAGGACGAACGCGACGCGCTCGGCCGGGGTCATCGACTCCAGCACGACGAGGAACGCCATCGACACCGACTCGTCGAGCGTGACGCGGTCGGCGGGATCGGCCGGCACGCCGACCCACTCGGTCGGTTCGGGCAGCGGCTCCGGGATCCACTGGCCCACGTAGCGCTCCCGCCGGGCCCGGGCCGAGTTGAGCTGGTCTAGGCAGATCCGGCTGGTCACGGTCGTCAGCCAGGCGCCGGGGGACTCGATGTCGTCGCGCTGCCGCGGGGTGAGCGCATACCAGCGGGCGTAGGTCTCCTGGACCGCGTCCTCGGCCTCGGCCAGCGAGCCCAGCAGCCGGTAGGCGACGTTGATGAGCTGCCGCCGCTCGCTGATGATCTCGGCCAGGCTCGGGTCCGCCGGGACGGTCATCGCGCAGCTCCCTTCGTCGCGGCTGCCTTCACCAGTACGACGAGACACAGCACACAAGTGTGAGGCCTGACGTTCGGACCGCCCCCCTCGTCGGTAGGGGCGAGAGGACATCGCACACGACAAGGGACTGGTGATGAAGGCCATCCGCACCCACGAACCGACCGGCATCAGCGGGCTCGTCTTCGAGGAGGCGCCCGACCCCACGCCCAACTTCTGCGAGGTGCTGGTCAAGGTCGCCGCCTGCGGCATCACGCACAACGAGCTGGACTGGCCCATCTGGACCTGCCGGGCCGGCCACCGGCGGACCTCGGTCATCCCCGGGCACGAGGTGTCCGGCGTGGTCGCCGCGCTGGGATTCGGCACCGCCGGTCTCGCCGTCGGCGACGAGGTGTACGGGCTGACCGACCAGCTGCGGGACGGCGCCGCCGCCGAGTACGTGGCGGTCGAGGCCCGCAACCTGGCGGCGAAGCCGCGGACCGTGGACCACGTCCACGCCGCCGCGGTGCCCAGGGCCGGCCTGACCGCGTGGCAGGGTCTGTTCGACCACGGCAAGCTGGCCAAGGGCCAGACCGTCGTCGTCCACGGCGCGGGCGGCGCGGTCGGGTCGATGGCGGTGCAGCTCGCCCGCTGGGCCGGCGCCGAGGTGGTCGGGACCGGCCGCAGCCACTCCCGGGAGTTGGTCACCGAGCTGGGCGCCGACCGCTACGTGGCGCTGGACGCCGAGCGCATCGACGACCTGGCCAGCCGCGCCGACCTGGTCTTCGACACGATCGGCGGCGACGTGCTCGCCGGCTCGTCCGCCCTGCTCAAGCCGGGCGGACGGCTGGTCACGGTCCGCGCTGACGCACCGCTGCCGACCACCAGGGACGACATCGGCACGGTCGTGTTCATCCAGGAGTCCAACCGCGCGCAGCTGGCCGAGCTCGCCCGCCTGGTCGACGAGGGGCACCTGCGCCCGCAGGTCGGCGCGGTGTATCCGCTCGCGCAGGCGGTCGAGGCGTACAGCGCGAAGGCCGCGGGCGGCGTCGCCGGGCGGACCGTCCTCCAGCCCTGACCTGCACCCAACCCTCACAAGGAGCACTCAATGTCTGTTGGCCTGCTCGAAATCCCGAGCTACGTCACCGGAACCTGGACGATCGACCCGGCTCACTCCGACGTCGGCTTCGTCATCCGGCACCTGATGATCAGCAACGTCAAGGGCCACTTCACCGCGTTCGAGGGCCGGATCGTCACCACAGCGGACCCGCTGGACTCCGCGGTGACCGCGACCATCGACATGGCCTCGATCGACACGGCGAACCCGATGCGCGACGACCACCTGCGCAGCGCCGACTTCTTCGCGGTGGACGAGCACCCCACGATGACCTACCGCTCCACCGGGATCCGGCCGGACGGCGACGGCTACCTGATGGACGGCGAGCTCACGCTCAAGGGCGTCACCCGGCCGATCGTGCTGGAGCTCGAGGTCAACGGCTTCGGCTTCGACCCGTTCGCGCCGGACCCTGCCACCGGCGCCCGGGCCGGGTTCAGCGCCACCGGCGAGGTCAACCGGTCGGACTTCGGCATCACGTACACCGGTCCCATCCCCGGCGGCGGCGTGACGCTCAGCGAGAAGGTACGGATCGTCCTGGAGATCGAGGCAGTCCTGCAGGCGCGCTAAGGGTGCGTGCCTCCGGCCGGACGTTCGGCGGTACCCGGGGACGTGAGCGTCGCCAGCTCGTCGCGGACGACCTCGGCCACGGTCCTCGTCGCGTGCGGTACCCGCCGTAGCGCGCTGGCTTGCTCGATCTGCAGCCCGCCCTGCCTCGCCAGGCGGTTGACGACGTTGCCGGGCAGCAGGCCGGGATGCGGATCATGCGACGAGGTCGCGAGCAGGACCTTCGCCGGCCGCGGCAACACCGCGGTGAGCCTGCGTTGCAGCTCCTCCCGCACGCGGCACTTGACGTCGTCGTCCACGAGCCCGCCGACGATGACGTCGAGGTCGCCGATGGCACCGAACCCGTGGAAGGACACGGCGAACTCGTGCCGCACGCCGAGCAGCGCCCGCAACCCTGGGAACGAGGCTTCGGACAGGTCGTCGCTGGTGATGTGCCACCGGCGGAAGGCGCCGCCGGCCGGGGCCCGGCAGATCCACGAGTCGGCGCGGACGACCGGGTCGGACGCGACCAGGTCTGCCTGCTCGTCGGTCTCGTCCTCGATGGACCCGCCGTGCGGAGCGATCACCGCGACGGTGGCGCAGGAACGGAGGACCGTGGTCTCCAGCAGCTCGCAGCGGCCCAGGACGTCGGTCGTGACGTCGACGGGTGACGGCGGCGGCGCCTCCAGGAGCAACCTGGCCATCGCGGCGCGGCCCATCCGGATGATCTCGCCGCGGTCGCTGTCCGCCGCCGCCACCGTGTAGGCGACGACCCCGTCGCCGGCGTCCACCAGGATCTGCCGGCGGCTTCCGGGCGCGCCGAAGTCCGCCGGCACCGGGAGGCCGAGGAGCGCGAAGGCGCCGACTCCGAGGGCGACCCGCTCGCCGTCCGGATCCAGGTCAGGGCCTTCCACGACGCCCAACGCTGCGCTGGCCACGGCCGCACCATCGCAAGAACGCCCGCGCCGCGCCACCCCTCCCGGACAGGATCGCGCCACCCGTCCAGGACAGGATGTCGAGAAAGGCGCTCGACTTCCAAGCCCGCGGGCTGCCATGCGGGCTCCTCGCAGTTCCGGTGGTCGCTCCGCTCGTTCCTTGGCCCGCGCCGGCCTTGCGGCGCCGACCGCAGCCGACCATGGTCGGTCGCGCCAGGACCTGGCGACGCAGCCACCGCGAGGCCACGATTGCCACATGCCACCAGCGCCGGACGCTTCAGTTCAGCGCCGGCGCTGGTCGTTCGCTGCCGTAGTCCGGGCGCGCCGACGTTCCCTCGGTTTGACGCAGTAGGTTTGGCCGTACGTGCCGGCTGTGACCGTCAGTCGATCGTGCGCATCGAGAACGCTTCGCCTTCGCCGTAGCTGGATCGGATCTTCGTCCTTGCCGATGCGCTCCGCATCAGCCTCACTGAGCTGTTCGGCAAGCTCGACGACGACGTTGAAGCCGGGAAGTGACCGACACCGACTCCGCTGGAGTCGTTCAGAACCAGGAGGGTCCGTGCGGCGTGTACGGCTCTTCCATCGACCGGATTTCGTCCGCGGTGAGGTGGACATCGAGCGCGGCAACGGCCTCGGGCAGGTGGTGCGGCTTGGTGCCGCCGACGATCGGGGACGTCACGGCCGGGTTGTGCAGCACCCAGGCCAGCGCGACCTGGGCCATCGGGATACCGCGGGCTTCTGCCACGGTCTGGACGGCCTTGACCACCGGCTCGTCCAGCGGCGAGTCGAACGCCTGCACGACGTGATCGACGGTCGACCGGTGCGACTGCTCCCCCAGGGCCGGGCCAGCCGCCCCTTGCCCTGCGGTGAGTACGGCACCAGCCCCACGCCCTGGTCCGCGCACATCGCCATCAGCTCGGGCTCGTCCTGCCGCCGCAGCAAGTTGTACTGGTTCTGCATTGACACGAACGGCGTCCACCCGCCCAGAGCGGCCGCGTGCTGCAGCTTCGCGAACTGCCAGGCGTACATGGACGACGCGCCGAGATAGCGCACCTTGCCGGCCTTCACGATGTCGTGCAGCGCCTCCATCGTCTCCTCCACCGGGGTGTCTGGGTCGAACCGGTGGATCTGGTAAAGGTCGACGTGGTCGACGCCGAGCCGGGTCAGCGAGGCGTCGATCTGCTCCATGACGGCGATCCGGGACAGGCCCTGACCGCCCGGGCCATCGTGCATCTTCCCGTGCAGCTTGGTCGCCAGCACGACGTCCTCGCGCCGGGTGTAGCGCCGGATAGCGCGGCCGACCAGCTCCTCCGACGTGCCGTGCTGGTAGACGTTGGCCGTGTCCCAGAGCGTGATGCCCAACTCAACGGTCTGCACGAAGAACGGCTGGGCCGCCTCGTCGTCCAGTGCCCACTGGTGCGCGCCGGCCACCGTGGGGTCGCCGTAGCTCATGCACCCGAGGGCGAGCCGGCTGACCCGGAGCCCGGTCGTCCCGAGCCGTACGTACTCCATGTTGATCTCCTTCGGCGCCAAAGCGAACAGACTGATACAACCGCGTTTCCCACGTACGTGGGGGGTCGGGCTCATCGGGGGGATCAGCCCGACCCCTCTACGCGCTGCGGATGGTCGTAGCGTCCTCCGTGTGGACAAACCGAGCCGAGATCCCATCCGTCGGCGCGGTCGACACTTCCGTACGTCATCGACTCTGAGGGACATATAGCCGTACATCTTGAGACCACGTACGACCAGGCCGCTGTCGATGCGCTCCTCATGGAGATTGCTCAGGCGATATTCACGTGCTTCGCCTTGAAACGAGGCGCTGCAGGCGCAGATTCTTCCGGCCGATCAGCTCGACGAGCTGCTCGTGACCCATCCGAACACGCTCCGAACGTACGGGGCCGGGCCGAGGGTCAACTTCGTGATCACGACTAGGTGGAGTGCGTCGTCGACCGCTGCTGTACGGGCACGCAAGAGGCGGTGCCGGATGGACCGACACCGCCTCTGACCTCGGTGGAGCTGAGGGGATTTGAACCCCTGACCCCCTCGATGCGAACGAGGTGCGCTACCGGACTGCGCCACAGCCCCAGACCGGGGTAGAGGGTATCAGGGCCGGGCTCACTCGTTGACTGCCCGGGCCCGGGCATAGGCCCGTCCGCGGGCCCGTTCCCGCTCGTTCGCCTCGAGGTCGGTGAAGGTCAGGTCGTCGTCGTCCAGGTCGACGGTCGACTCGGTCGGGCGCCGGGCGACCGGCGCGGTGACGTAGGTGGGCGTGGGGACCGGGACGGGGCGCCAGGACCGGTCGGCGGCCTCGGAGGCCTCTTCGGCGGCGACGGCCGCAGCGACCCGGCCGGTGCGGCGGACGGCGTGCGAGGCGGGTACGGGCCGTGCCGCGGAGGCCGCCTCCCCGAAGAGTGCGGCCCGGCGCGCACGCCGCTCGTGCTCGCGGCGGACCTGTGCCCGTAGCCAGCCGACGTAGCCGACCAGCAACACCATCGCCGGCACCTGCGCCAACCACAGCCAGGGCGACAGCGCGCGCGCCGCCGGCGCGGCGAGCAGCGCGATGCCGGCCAGCACGGCCAGCGTCCGGCGGCGCCGGCGAAGCATCTGTTCCCGGGCCGCGGCGCGGATCGGCGAGGTGCCGTGGGCGTACGGAGCGGGTGGGGCGGTCGCGTACCGCCGGCGCCCGGCCACGCCGCTGGACGGGGTGCGCCGGGACAGCACCCGCATCGCGGTCGCGAACCGGTCCACCGACCGAAGTTCGGCACGGTCCTCCCCGTGGCGGACGAACATGGGCACGAGGACGACGAGCCACATGATCACGAGCACGATGGCCATGAGGATCGTCGAGCTCACCGTGCCCCTCCCGTCACACGATTCACAAACGTGATCACGCTATCCAGACCGGGACCTCCGGTAGGGGAGGCGCGCGGGAGTGTCGACGTCTGGTTGACCGTTCGAGTTACCCCGCAGCGGCGCGGACGCAGGGGCCGGCGCAGGGTCAGGCGGAGCGTTCGCGCAGGGGCCGGCGCAGGGTCAGGCGGAGCGTTCGCGCAGCCGGCGGAGCAGCCCGTTCGGGACGTCCTCGACGGTCAGCGCGTACGAGACGTGGTCCCGCCAACCGCCGTCGATGTCCAGGTAGCGCACGTAGAGGCCCTCTTCCCGGAAGCCGAGCTTCTCGGCGACCCGACGGCTGCGCACGTTCTCCGGGCGGATGTCGACCTCGACCCGGTGCAGCCCGACGGGCCCGAAGCAGTGGTCGGTGGCCAGGGCGACCGCGGTCGTGGTGATGCCACGGTTGGCATGCCCCTCGTCCACCCAGTAGCCGATCTGCGCGGACCGCAGTGCCCCGCGGACGACGTTGTTGACGGTGAGCTGCCCCACCAGCTCGTCGTCGTACGTGATCATGAACGGCAGCAGCACGCCGGCCCGGGCCAGCCGCCGCAGCGAGCCGAGCGCCGACGGCCAGCTGGCCACCGAGTGCCGCACCGCCCAGGGCTCGCTCGAGCTCGGCTCCCACGGCGACAGCCAGGCCTCGTTGCGCAGCCGGAGCGAACTCCAGGTCGTCGCGTCCCGCAGCCGAGGCGGACGCAGACCGACCCGGCCTTCCTGCAGCCGGGCGGGCCACCCGGGATGCCGGCTCATCGGAACAGGCCCGTGCTCGTTCCCACCGACGCCCGTCAGGCGCTGGCGAGCAGCAGCGGGATCACGGTGACCTGGTCGCCCTCCGACACCTCGGTGACCTCCTCGTCGATCACGATCAGGCAGTTTGCCTGGGCGAGACCGGCGAGCAGGTGCGAGCCGGCCCCTCCCACCGGCTCGACGGAGTATTTGCCGTCCGCCTCCCGGTGCAGCAGGCCGCGACGGTACTGCCTGCGGGCCGGTGGTGACGAGAGAGATCGGAGCGCCGTGGCGGTCACCGTACGGCGGACCAGGTGTCGCTTGCCCAGCATCAGCCGGATCGCGGGTCGGACGAAGATCTCGAAGCTGACCAGCGAGCTGACCGGGTTGCCGGGCAGGCAGAAGATCGGCGTGCCGTTGTCGCCGAGCGTGCCGAATCCCTGCGGCTGCCCGGGCTGCATGGCGACCGAGACGAACTCGACCGTGCCCAGCTCGCCGAGCGCCTCCTTGACCACGTCGTACGCGCCCTGGCTGACGCCGCCGGAAGTGACGATGAGGTCGGCCCGCAGCAGCTGGCCCTCCAGCACGGCGAGCAGTCGGGCGTGGTCGTCGGGCACGATGCCGGCCCGGTATACCTCGGCACCGGCGTCCCGGGCGGCGGCGGCGAGCGCGTAGCTGTTGGAGTCGAGGATCTCACCCGGCCCCGGGCGGCGGCCGACGTCGACCAGCTCGCTGCCGGTTGACAGGACGACCACCCGCGGCCGCGGTCGAACCAGCACCCGCTCCCGGCCGACCGCGGCGAGCAGGCCTACCTGTGCCGGCCCGATCGGGGTGCCGGCCCGGACGGCGAGCTCGCCGGTGCGGATGTCTTCGC
>Ga0105241_10004437_pt1 | contig 10375 bp, 8 predicted proteins | sample KBSC64metaG_FD_80422 | JGI IMG/M metagenome (GOLD analysis project Ga0105241, IMG submission 80422) | Corn rhizosphere microbial communities from Kellogg Biological Station, Michigan, USA - KBS C6-4 metaG | ecosystem: Host-associated > Plants > Roots > Rhizosphere > Soil | place: Michigan, USA...
AGAGGAGCGGCGCATCGTCGCGCCAGAGCCACTTCACGATTCTCTCCGGCGCCTCCGGGTTGGCCCAAGGCTCGGCGTGGCACGCGGAGATCTGGCCGCCGTTCGCGAACGAGGTCTCGAGGCCGGGACCCTCGCGGCGGTCGACCACCGTCACCTCGTGGCCGCGCGCGGCGAGGTACCACGCGGTCGCGGTGCCGATCACGCCGGCCCCGAGGACGAGGACTTTCATGGCGGGCGGAGTCTGGGGAAACGGATTAGACTTGTCAACGCGAAAAACGTTGTCGCCCCCTCGCCAGACCCACCCCGACAGGCTCATGAGACCGCGCCTTTACGCCGACCTCCTGGGGTTCCTCCGCGCCGCCTGCACCCACGCCTCCCACTCGGGCCGGGAGCTTCCCGTGCTGCCCTTCTACGTGAAGGAGCACGCGGTGGGGTGGCTCCGCCCGTCCTTCGCGGACCAGCTCCGGCGCTGGCCCCACGTCTTCGAGGTGAACCCCGCGTACGTGACGCTCCGCGCGAAGCCGGACACGACGGCAGGCCGCACGGCCGCGATGGCGGAGGTGACCCGCGAGCTCGCGCGGGACGGCGTGATCCGCGGCTGGCGCGACGAGATCGTGAGCGTCTCGCACCACTACGCGGCGCCGGAGCTCCTGCGGATCGAGCGCGCGGCCACGCGGCATTTCGGGATGATCGGCTACGGCGCGCATCTCAACGGCTTCACGAGGATCGGGGGCCTCGTGCACGCCTGGATCGCGCGCAGGAGCCCCGGCAAGCACGTGGACCCGGACAAGATGGACAACCTCGTGGGCGGGCGCATCCCGGCCGGGCTCACCGTGGACGAGACGCTGCGCAAGGAATCGTGGGAGGAGGCGGGCATCGCGCCCTCGCTCCTCGCGGGCGTGAACTGCCTGGGCGCGGTGCGCGTCGAGTACTCGGTGCCCGAAGGGCTCCACCGCGAGATCCTCTTCGTGCACGACCTCTGGCTCCCGCCGGAATTCAGGCCCGCGAACCAGGACGGCGAGGTGAGCGAGATCCGCCTCTACCCGATCGAGGAGGTGATCGTGAACATCCTCGCGGGCGACTTCACGCTGGACGCGGGCGCGGTGATGATCGACGGGCTCCTCAGGCTGGGCGCGGTGATGCCGGAAGACGTGCAGTACCTCGACCTCCTGCGGCTTCTCAAGCCGTGAACGCGTGACCGCCCTCGCGCTGGGCCTCGTCCTCTTCTCCGCCTTCGTCCACGCGAGCTGGAACTTCCTGCTGAAGAAGAGCGGCGGGGGCGCGGGCCTCATCACCGCCGCCTCGGCCGCCTCCCTCGTGGTCTACGCGCCGCTCGTGGCGATCCTCGTGTGGCTGCGGGGCTACGCCTTCCAGCCGATGCACCTGGCCCTCATGCTGGGAAGCGGCGTGATCCACACCGCGTATTTCCTGCTCCTGGACCGCGCGTACCGGAGCGGCGGCGACCTTTCGATCGTCTACCCCCTCGCGCGCGCCACGGGCCCGCTCCTCTCGATCCTCGTCGCGATCGCGGCCCTGGGCGAGCACCCGGGCCCCCTCGCGATCGCGGGCGCCGTGCTGATCGGCGCCTCGGCCCTCGTCCTCACCGGCAATCCTTTCGCATGGCATCGCGGGGATGCGCGGCACGCGGTCGGGTTCGCGCTCCTCACGGGCTGCACGATCGCGAGCTACACGATCTGGGACAAGGCGAGCGTGGCGACCTGGCTCGTCCCGCCGCTCCTCTACGACTGGGGCTGCAACGTTTTCCGCGTGGCGGTGCTCCTCCCGTGGACCCGCATGCGCTCGCCGGGGACGATCGGCCGCGCGTGGCGCGAGCGGCGGAAGACCGTGCTCGCGATCGCGGTGATGTCCCCGCTCTCGTACATCCTCGTCCTCACGGCCATGGTCTTCACGCCGGTGAGCCTCGTGGCACCCGCGCGCGAGGTCTCGATCCTCTTCGCGGCGCTCATGGGCGCGCACCTCCTGCGCGAGGGCGACCTCGCCCGGCGCGCCATCGCCGCGGCAGGGATGGCGCTCGGGGTCGCGGGCCTCGCCCTGGGGTAGAATTTCCACGACGTTCCCGCGGGATTTCCCATGACTTCGTTCACGTCCTCTCCCGCCTGGCGGGCGCTCCTCGAACACCGCGACGCGCTCGCCGGCGCCTCGCTGGAGAGCCTGTGGCGGGACGACCCGGAACGGGGCGCGGCGCTCACCGCCGGCTGCGCGGGCATCGCGGTGGACTTCTCGAAGCAGCGGATCACGCCGGAGACGGTGCGGCTCCTCGTGGCGCTCGCGCGCGAGCGGGGGCTCCCCGCGGCCATCGGAAGGCTCTTCGCGGGCGAGCGGGTGAACGCGACGGAGGATCGCCCCGCCCTCCATACCGCGCTCCGGGGCGACGAGCACGTCCAGGTCGACGGCGTGGACATCCTGCCCGAGGTGCAGCGCCACCGCGAGCGGATGCGCGTCTTCTCCCAGGCGGTGCGCGACGGGCAATGGAAGGGCATCCAGGGCGCGCGCTTCACGCACGTCCTGGCCCTGGGCATCGGCGGCTCGGCGCTGGGCCCGCGGCTCGCCATCGAGGCCCTGCGGGCCCAGGCGGACGGTCCCCAGGTCCGGTTCGTGACGAACGTGGACCCGGCGGAGTTCGACGACGCCGTGCGCGGGCTGGATCCCGCTTCGACGCTGGTGGTCGTGGCCTCCAAGACCTTCACGACCCAGGAAACCATGGTGAACGCCGCCGCCGCCCGCGCGTGGCTCGTGGCCGCCCTGGGCGCGGACGCACCGGCAAGGCACATGATCGCGGCGACCGCGAACGAGGAGGCCGCGATCGAGTGGGGCCTTCCCGCGTGCAACGTCTTCCTCTTCGAGGAATGGGTGGGCGGGCGCTACTCGGTCTGGTCCTCGGTGGGCCTCCCGGTCGCGATCGCGGTGGGCATGCCGTGCTTCGAGAAGCTCCTGGCGGGAGCCCACGCCGCGGACCTCGAGTTCCGGTCGAAGGCGCTCGAGCACAACGCCCCCGCGCTCCTGGGCCTGGTGGGGGTGTGGAACCGGGACGCGCTGGGGATGGCGAGCCACGCGGTCCTGGGCTACGCCTCGCGCCTGGAAAGCCTTCCCGCCTACCTCCAGCAGCTCGAGATGGAATCGAACGGGAAGCGCGTGACCGCCGAAGGGGAGCCCGTCGATTTCCCCACGTGCCCGGTGATCTGGGGCGGGACGGGCACGCCCGGCCAGCACGCGTTCCACCAGTGGCTGCACCAGGGCACGGACCGCGTCTCGTGCGACTTCATCGTCTCGGCGCGGCCCATGGGGCGCGAGGCGTCGCACCACGAGATCCTGCTCGCGAACGCGTGCGCCCAGTCGCAGGCGCTCATGACGGGGGTCGCCGCGCGCGAGCCCTGGCGCGAGTGCCCCGGCGACCGCGTGAGCACGACGCTGGTCCTCCCGGAGCTGGACGCCTACCACCTGGGCGCCCTCCTCGCGATCTACGAGCACAAGGTGTTCGTGCAGGCGTGCATCTGGGGCATCAACGCGTTCGACCAGTGGGGCGTGGAGCTCGGGAAGACCATCGCGGGGCAGGTGCTCCCGGCGCTGCGCGGGAAGCCCGCGAGCCTCCATCCCGCGACCGCGCACCTCCTCTCGGTCATCCGCAGGGCCGGCGAGACGGGCTAGCGCCCGCCTCCATCCACCATGCCGATCGAGGATTTCCGCCGCATCGTCGAGTCGCTGAAGCTTCCCGTCGCCATCGCGGACGCGAAGGGGCGCGTGGTCTTCGCGAACGGCGCCCTCTCGCAGCTCGCGGTACGCCCGGTCGAGTCGATCGAGGGCTCGCTCCTGGTCGAGATCTTCGCCCCGGGCGACCAGAAGCGCGTGCAGCAGAACGTCGAGCGCGTGATCCAGGGGAAGTCCGGCGTGTCGTTCATCGACGTCGAGGTGGCGATGAAGCCCAAATCGCCCCCGCTCTGGGTGCAGGCGGCGCTGCAGCCGGCCTCGGACGCGCGCGGGAAGACCGCCGGCGTGATCGCGGTGCTGCGCGACATCGGGGCGCAGCGCGAGACCGAGGACGCGCTGAACCTCCTCACCGCGCGGCTCCTCGCGATGACGGATGCGCTCCCCGTGGCGACGCTGGTCGAGACCGTGCCCGGGGACGTCGAGCTCGTGAACGAGGCCTTCTGCCGCCTGCTGGACCTGGGAAGCGCGCCGCAGTCGCTCTCGGGCCTCCCGGTGCACGAGGTGCTCGGGCGCGCCCACCGCGTGGACCGCAAGGAGCTCGAGCGGATCCGCGCGAACCCGGAGGAAAGCGCCAGCATCGCGATCACGCTCGCCGACGGGCGCGCCCTTGCGCTCGAGCGCGAGCCCATCATCCTCGAGTCCGGCTACGGCGGCGCGGTGTGGGTGGCGCGCGAGTACCCGAAGGGCCAGTCCGCCCCCGGGAAGCCCGCCGTCGCGCGGAACGAGGCGGGAGTCGCGTTGATCGAGAAGATCGGCGAGGAGCTCTCGGTCGCGCTCGAGGCGGTCTCCGCGGTCTCGATCCGCGCGGAGCAGATGGAGGTGGAGCCCTCGATCGTCGAGCACTTCCGCACCATCCGGAACTCGACGGAGTCCGCGATGGCGGCGATCGCGGACCTCGTGGATTTCTCGCGCCTTTCCGGTGGCGTCGTGCTGCGGAAGACGCGGTTCGCCCTCCGGTCCGCGTTGGCGAGCCTCATCACGCGCGTGGTGCCGGATGCCGAGGAGCACGGCTGCCACCTCCGGATCCGCGTGGAGCAGGACGTCGCGGATTCGCTGGAGGGCGACGTGGGCCGCCTGCAGCTCGTGCTGAAGAACCTGCTTTCGAACGCGTTCGCGCTCGCGCCCGGAAGCGAGGTGACGCTCCACATCACGCCGGAGTACACGACCGAGACGGGCATCCAGATCTCCTTCGGCGTGCTCGTGGCCGGCTCCTCCGGGCGGGAATCCGCGGAAGCCGGCATGGGTGTGGCGGTCGCGCGGTTCATGGTCGCGGCCATGGGCGGGACGATCGCGGTGGGCGCGGGCCCCAAGGATCCGCTCTACGGGTTCACGGTGGAGTTCCCGGTGCGCCCGGGCCCGCCCGCGCCGCGGCGGCCCACGTACGTGTCGCTCGTGGGGCTCACGGTGCTCATCGTCTCCGCCGACCCGGAGCAGCGCCTGGCGCTCTCCAGCCTCCTGCGCGGCTGGCGCATGGTGCCGCTCGAGGCGGACAACGCGGCGATGGCGATCGCGCTCCTCGAGCGCATGGACCAGGAGAAGACGCCGGTCCCGCTCGTGATGCTCGCGAACCGCCTCCCGGTGCAGGACGGCTTCCTCCTGGCCTTCCGCATCCGCCACCACGCGCGCCTTTCCTCCACGCTCGTGATGATGCTCGCGACCGACGGGAAGCCCGGCGACGCCATCGCGTGCCGCGAGAACGGCATCGCGGCGTACATGCGCTACCCGATCAACGACCGGCAGCTGAACGAGGCGATCGTGGCCGTCACGGGCGCCTCCGTGGACGCGGACGAGACGCCGACGCTCGTGACGCGCCATTCGCTGCGCGAGCAGCGGAAGGGCGCCTCGCTCCTGCTGGTCGATCCCAGCCGCGACAGCCAGATCCTGGCCTCGCACATCCTCGGCCGGCACGACTGCAGCGTGGTCGTGGCCCACGACCTCGAGGACGCGCACGCGGCGCTCGACCAGGACTTCTACGACATCGTGATCGCGGACACGTCGCTCAAGGGCCTGGGCGCGAAGGACGCGGCGCCCAAGCTGCGCTCGCACATCACGCGCGACGCGGACTCGGTGCGGATCGTGGCGGCGAGCCTCGAGCATTCGCCGAAGTACCGCGAGGAGAAGCTCGCCGCCGGATTCGACGCCACGATCGCGAAGCCCTTCCGCAAGGACGACCTGCTGGCGCTCCTCGCGGTGCGGTCGCGGGAGCCCGAGCAGGCGGACTAGCGGCGGATGCGGCTCCTCCTGGTCGAGGACGACGCGATGATCGGCGCCGCGGCGCGCGAGGGGCTGCGGCAGGAAGGCCACGCCGTCGACTGGGTGCGCGACGGCGCGCAGGCGGAAGCCGCGGCCGCGAACGACGTCTACGACCTGGTGCTGCTGGATCTCGGCCTCCCCCGCCGCGACGGGCTTTCCGTGCTCCGGTCGCTCCGGCAGAAGGGGCATGACGTGCCGGTCCTCATCATCACCGCGCGCGACGCCGTGTCCGACCGCGTGTCCGGGCTCGATGCCGGGGCGGACGATTACCTGGTGAAGCCCTTCGACCTGGACGAGCTCGCGGCGCGCGTGCGCGCGGTGCTGCGCCGGCGCGCGGGACGCGGGAGCGCGGTCCTGCACGTGGGCGAGCTGGAGATCGACACCGCCGCGCGGCACGTGCGCTGGAAGGGCCGCGACGTGGCGCTTTCCGCGCGGGAGTACGCACTGCTCGAAGCGCTCGCCGACCGCCCCGGCGCGTTCCTCTCGCGCGCGCAGCTCGAGGAGCGGCTCTACGGCTGGGACGAGGAGGTCGCGAGCAACGCGGTCGAGGTGCACATCCATGCGCTGCGGCGGAAGCTCGATCCGGCGGTGATCCGCAACGTCCGCGGCCTGGGCTACAGCCTCGCGAAGGACGGCTGATGTCGATCCGGCACCGGCTGATCGTGTGGCTCCTCTCGAGCGTCCTCGCCGGCGGGCTCCTCGCCGCGGGCGTCGTCTTCTTCCAGGCGCGCGAGGAGGCGAACGAACTCTTCGACTACCAGCTCCGCCAGCTCGCGTTGACGCTGCGCGACCGCATCTATCTCCCCAGCCAGCTGGCCGAGGTGCTGCAGGGCGAGGAGGCGCTCGACTTCGTGATCCAGGTGTGGGCGCCGGACGGGACGCGGCTCTACAACTCGCACCCGCGGCTGCGCGTGCCCGGCGCGGTGCAGATCGGCTTCAGCGACGTGCAGGGCGACCAGGGGCAGTGGCGCGTCTTCGCGATCCAGCAGCGGGGGCTCACGATCCAGGTGGCCCAGCCGCTCTCGGAGCGGGGGCGGCTCGCGCTCGCGGCGGCCTGGCGAACGTTGATTCCGTTCCTGATAGCCCTCCCGCTCATGGGGTTCCTCATCTGGCGCCTGGTGGGCCGGGAGCTCCGCTTCCTCGAGTCCACGGCCCAGGCCATCGCGCGGCGAACGCCCGAGGCGCTGGAGCCCATCGCCGGCGGGGAGATCCCGGAGGAGATCCAGCCGCTCGTGGCGGCCCTGAACGGGCTCCTCGGCCGCCTGGGGAGCGCCCTCACCCAGCAGCGGCATTTCATCGCGGACGCCGCGCACGAGCTTCGCACGCCGTTGACGGCGCTCCGGCTCCAGCTCCAGCTGGCCGAGCGCGCCCAGGACGCCTCGGAGCGCGAGAAGGCCCATGGCATGCTGCGGGAGGGCATCGCGCGCGCGACGCGGGTGGTGGAGCAGCTCCTGGCCCTCGCGCGGCAGGATCCGGACGCGCCGGTCGAGGGCGAGGCGCCGGTGGACCTGGCGGAGCTCGCCCGGAGCGTCGCGGATGCCCAGGCGGCGGCCGCGGAGGCGAAGGGTCTTTCGCTCGCCGTCGACGCCCCGGCACCGGTGGTGGTCCAAGGCGAGCGCGACGCCCTGCGCGCGCTCCTGGAAAACCTGGTCGACAACGCGATCCGCTACACCGCGTCCGGCGGCGTCGTCGTGCGGGCCGGGAGCGGTCCCCGCGCGTTCCTCGAGGTGGAGGATACGGGCCCCGGCATCCCGCCGGCCGAGCGCGAGCGGGTCTTCGACCGGTTCTACCGCGGGGAGGCCACGGCCGGGAGCGGAAGCGGGCTGGGGCTCGCCATCGTCCGGCGCATCGCCCAGCGGCACGGGGGGGAGGTACGGCTTCTCGACGCGAAGGGCCCGGCGGGCCTGCGCGTGCGGGTGGACTTCCCCGCTACGAGACCTTAAGTCCCCCTTAAGCCGCCTTCCCCACACTTTCCTCCATCGGGCCTTGCGCCCGGCATTTCCCATTCCGAGTGGAGGAAGCATGAAATCGAAGACCCTGATCGCGACCCTGGTCGGCGCAGGCCTCATCGCGGGCGGCGCGGCCGCCTGGCGCGGAGAGCTCGAAGGGCCCTACGCCCTCGCCCACGCGCAGCCGGTGACGGCCGCCGGCGTGGCCGCTCCCGCCGCGAACCCGCGCGCGTCGAGCCTGCCCCTCAACGGCTTCAGCGAGCTGGTCGCCCAGTACGGTCCCGCGGTCGTGAACGTCACGGTCGAAGGCACCGCCAAGGTGGCGAGCAACGACGGGCCGCAGCTCGAGATTCCCGGGCTCGACCCCAACGACCCCCTCTTCCAGTTCTTCCGCGGCTTCCGCGGCCCGCAGGGCGGCGCCCAGTCGGTGCCCATGCGCGGCGAGGGCTCCGGCTTCATCGTGAGCCCGGACGGCTACATCCTCACCAACGCGCACGTGGTCGACCACGCGAACTTGGTGAACGTGCGGCTCACCGACCGCCGCGAGTTCAAGGCGAAGGTGATCGGCGTCGACAAGGAAAGCGACGTGGCCCTCATCAAGATCGACGCGAAGAACCTCCCCACCGTGAAGCTCGGCAACTCGCGCGACGCGAAGGTGGGCGAGTGGGTGGTCGCGATCGGCTCGCCGTACGGGTTCGAGAACTCGGTCACGGCCGGCATCGTGAGCGCCAAGTCGCGCTCGCTCCCGGACGCGACGTACGTGCCGTTCCTGCAGACCGACGTCGCCGTGAACCCCGGCAACTCCGGCGGCCCGCTCTTCAACTTGGCGGGCGAGGTGATCGGCATCAACTCGCAGATCTACTCCCGCACCGGCGGCTACCAGGGCCTCTCGTTCGCGATCCCGATCGAGGTCGCGATGAACGTGAAGGACCAGCTCATGAAGCACGGCCACGTGACCCGCGGCCGCCTGGGCGTGACCGTCCAGGAAGTGAACGCGACGCTCGCCGACTCCTTCGGCCTCGACCGGCCGCGCGGCGCGCTCGTGGCCTCCGTCGATCCGGACAGCCCCGCGGCCAAGGCCGGCGTGAAGACGGGCGACATCATCCTGCAGTACAACGGGAACCCGATCGAGCGCTCGTCCGACCTGCCGCTCCTCGTCGCGAACACGGCGCCCGGCCAGAAGGCGAACGTGCAGGTGTGGCGTGACGGCCGGAACCAGAACCTCACCGTCGCCACGGGAGAAGCGAAGGACGAGAACGTCGCGGCCAACGACGACCACGGGAGCGCGGCGCACGGGCGCCTGGGCCTCGCGGTCCGCCCGCTCACGCCGGAGGAGCGCCAGGAGAACGACGGCAAGGGCGGCCTCCTCGTCGAGCAGGTGAGCGGTGCCGCGGCCCACGCGGGCGTGCAGCCCGGCGACATCGTGCTCTCGCTCAACGGCAAGGCTGTCCACTCCGCGCAGGAGCTGCGCAACCAGGTCGACAAGAGCGGCAAGCACGTGGCGCTCCTCATCCAGAGGAACGACCGGCAGCTCTTCGTGCCCATCGAGCTGGGCTGATTTCCAACGCTACCGGGTGTGGGAGGACACCCGCAGGAGAACGACGATGAAGCAGACCATCCTCTGCGCCATGGCGGCCTCGGCCGCCCTGGCGGCGTCGGCGGCGATCCCGCCGGCCTACCTCGCCCACCTCCCGCCCGTGCAGCAATCGGCGGGCGGCGTGGAGTACCTCACCGGCGGGAAGACGCCGGAGGAGGCCGCGGCGGTGAAGCGCGCGGCGCAGGAGTATCCGCTCGAGCTCGTGTTCGTCGAGCAGGACGGGAAGCGCAAGGACGGGCTCTACGACAACCCGGTCGTGATCCGGGATGCGGCCGGAAAGGTCGTCTTCGCGGGACGCACCGACGGGCCGTACTTCCTCGCGCGGCTGCCGGCCGGCGACTACACCGTCACGACGCACTGGGACTCGTGGTCCTTCACGAAGCCCGTGACGATCGACGGGACCGATCGGGAGCGCGTGGTGTTCGAATGGAAGAAACCCGCGGCGCAGGCGGGCGAGGTGGCCAACGGCTAGAAGACTGAAAAGCAGGATCGTCCGCAGATAAACGCGGATAAACGCAGGTGGGCCTGGAAAGTTCTGGAGGCAGGATCCCGAGAGAGTACTCTCCCGCTTTTGCAACTCTCGAAAACCTATCTGCGTTTATCCGCGTTTATCTGCGGACATCTTCCTGCCCGCTTACCCGGCTGCTCCCCGTGCACCCAGCACCGCGTCCGCGAGCTCCGCGAAGCCGGCCGAGCCGCGCGAAGGCGTGACCCAAGCCGGCATCACGGTCATCAAGTCCGCCATGTCGCGGACGTTCGCCACCCCCACCGCGTTCGGGAAGAAGCCGAACATCGGCTGGTCGTTGGGCGAGTCCCCCACGAAGACGATGGAATCGCGCGCCGCGTCCGC
>Ga0105241_10004441_pt1 | contig 10371 bp, 6 predicted proteins | sample KBSC64metaG_FD_80422 | JGI IMG/M metagenome (GOLD analysis project Ga0105241, IMG submission 80422) | Corn rhizosphere microbial communities from Kellogg Biological Station, Michigan, USA - KBS C6-4 metaG | ecosystem: Host-associated > Plants > Roots > Rhizosphere > Soil | place: Michigan, USA...
CACGGCGGCGTGCTCGCTCCGCTGCGCGCGCCGGGCCCACCAAGCGTCAGGCTTCGCCTGCCGCGGGGGCCCTTCGCCGCACGCGGCACTGCACGCAACACCGCGCGCGACCCCATTTCACCCAGTTCGAACAACGCGTGAGGTGCCGCGCAGCGGCCACTCTCCACTCTCACGACCTTGTCGGATTTCGGACATGCCCCTTCACCGCGCGCACCCCCTTGTCGGATTTCGGACATGCCCCCTCGCCGCGAGCACCCCGTGTCCCGCGCCGCTCACCGTGTCGACGTGTGCGTCGGCTGCATGACGCGCTGCCCGCGTCTCGATGTGCGCGTCCGTTGCCACGTTCGTCCTAGCGCCCGTGTAAGTTGGGCCCTCACGCCGGGCCGCCTGGGGCCCGGCGTTTGGGGGGCCATTTCGCGCGGAGCGCGGAGCGCGAGCACGAAATGTTGGGCTGTGACGCGCTGCGGTTGGGGGCGGCTAAGGACGAGAGTTAGTAGTGAGTGGTGAGGGAGGCGAAGAGGGAGTTTTGGCCGACGTTCAGCGCGAATCGCGGCAGGGGCGTGACGCGCGGCGAGGATGCGGTGGGTTGCGTCTTGGTGCCGGCGGGCTGTTCGACGTGGGGCGCGGTGAAGAGGAAGTAGGCGGCGGCGCCGAGGGAGAGCACGCTGACACCGAGCGAGAGATCGGCGAATAGGTATTTGCGCTCGATGGGGGAGGTTTGTGCGTCGGTGCAGGAGTGAGTGGTGGCGCAGGGCGACGCGCGCAGGCTGTGTTCGGCGCTGACGCCTGAGGCTCCGAACGCGGCGAAGCCGGCGAGGCCAACAACGCCCAGTGTGCCGAAGGCGTAGACCGCGGGGCTGATGTGCGACGAGGGAGCGGCGGCGGGGACTACGGTGGCGGCGGGCGTGGGTGTGGAAGAGGCGAAATTCACCTGCACGACGAGGCTTTTTTGGCCTTCGGCCAAGAGCACATCGCGCTCGAGGGTGATCAGGCCTGGGGCTTCGAACTTGAAGTGGCGCATGCCCGGATTGAGCGGGAGTGAGAGGCCCGTGAGCTCGGTCAGCACGAGTGCGCCGTCCACCCACACCTTCACTTGGGTGAGGGCGCGGCCTTTTTCATCGGCGGCGGCGACGGTGACGCTGGGCAGCGCCGTCTCCACTTCGCTCAGCCACTGGCCACAATCTTGACGCATGAAATCAGTGCATTCGGGCTTGCTGCAAAGCAGCAATTGTTCGCGCGCATGCAGCAAATCATGGTCTGCACGGCGCTCCTGCGCGTGCTCATAGGCCTCGGTGCAGGCGCCTGCAGCGTGCGCTGCGTGGACGAGCGCGACGATCGCAACGGCGGGCATAAAGGCGAAGTATTTCAATGGAAAACCCGGACACGATAGCAGACCCCAGACAACTAAGGTAGGGTCAGAGGGAATGTCGCAGATGGGTCCGGGCGGCGGCGCGAGCACGCCGACACCGAGCGTTGGGCGATACGCCTTGCACGACGAGATCGCATCCGGCGGCATGGCGACCGTGCACCTCGGACGGCTGACGGGAGCCGCCGGTTTCTCGCGCACCGTGGCGATCAAGCGGCTCCACCCGCAGTTCGCGAAAGACCCCGAGTTCGTGTCCATGTTTTTGGACGAGGCGCGTTTGGCGTCGCGCATCCAGCACCCGAATGCCGTCGCGACCATCGACGTGATCGCGCAGGACAACGAGCTTTTCCTGGTCATGGAGTACGTGCAGGGTGAGTCGCTGTCGAAGCTGGTGCGAGTTTCGGCGCAGCGCGGCGTGAATATCGACGTGGGCATCGTCAATGCGGTGCTGACGGGGGCGTTGCACGGTTTGCACGCAGCCCACGAAGCGCGCGATGCAAGAGGTGAGCCGCTCGATATCGTGCACCGGGATGTGAGCCCGCAAAATATCTTGGTCGGCACCGATGGCGTGGCGCGCGTGTTGGATTTCGGCGTAGCCAAGGCCGCGGCGCGTTTGCAGACCACCGAAGAAGGCAAGATGAAGGGCAAGCTTGCCTACATGGCGCCCGAACAACTGCGAGCGCAGGCCATCGATCGCCGCGCGGACGTGTTTGCGGCGGGCATCGTGCATTGGGAAGCCCTCACCGGTCGGCGCTTGTTCTCGGGCGGCGACGTGGGCGTGCTGATGGCCAAGGTGCTGAGCTCCGACATCCCAACGCCTTCTTCGATCATCCCGGAGATCCCCTCGGAACTCGACGCTTTGGTGATGAAGGCGCTCGAGCGGAGCCCCAATCAGCGTTATCAAACGGCACGTGAATACGCGATTGCCATCGAAAATCTCGGACCAATCGCACTCGCCCGGCACGTGGGTGAATGGGTAGAGCGCGTGGGTGGGGAGGCGCTGAGTGAGCGGCTCAGCAAAGTGATGCACATCGAAAAGTTGGGCGACACGCCGGATTACGACAGTGAAGAGCAGCTAGCCAATGCGCGCGCTCGGTTGCGCGCCGATCCGCAAGGCTTCGCGTCGAGGGCCAGCGGTCCGCAACTGATCGTGGGCACGCGGGAACCCACGTTGCCCAATCGGCCAGCGAGCATTCCCACGGTGGCGCTCGGTCACGGTGACAACACGGCCGCCAATGTGCCCACGGTGTCCGCGGTGCCGGCTGCGAAAGTGACGTCACTGCGCTCGCGTCGGCGTACGCTCGCGCTGGGCGCGCTGGGCTTGCTCGGCGCGGGCGCGCTCTTGTGGCGGGTTTCGCGCGGGCATGAGTCGCCGAGCGGCGCGCTGCCTGTCGCTGAGAGCATTCCGAGTGCGGCGCCCGTGGTGGCCGCACCGTCGAGCGCTGCGCCAAACAGCGAGGCTGCGCCGGCAATGTCGGTGAGCGCCAGTGCGGCGGCGCCGAACCAGAGCGGCGCATCGAGTTCGAGTGCGGCACCAAAAGCACGTCCGAGTGCCGCGGGCGCGGGAACCACGGGCGCAGGGGCTGCCGGCGCGCACCCCGCGGTTCGGCATCGCGATTGCAACCCACCGTGGATGCTGGATGCTCGAGGAATTCGTCGCGTGAAGCCGCAATGTACTTGAAACTGAATCGCCTCGGTCAGCCCACGCTGTTGGCTTTGGGAACAGCACTGAGTGCACTCAGCTGCACGCTCACGCATTCGCTCGATGATTTGAAAGGCGGCAGTGCACTCGCAGCAACGGGCGGCATGGGCGGAAATCAATCTGGGGCAAGCGGCACGGCCGGTGGCGGCGCGGGCGACGCAGGCGAGGCCGGTGGCGGCGCGGGCGGCGCGGCTAACGGCGGTACGAACACCGGGGGCTCTGCGGGAGGCGGCGGAAGCGGCGGCTCGAATAGCGAAATCTGGTCGATTGTGGCGCCTGCCGATGGCGACGCGATGGGTTGGCTGTCAGCGATCCAACTGCAGTTCAGTGACAACATGAACCCGGACACGGTGACGGTCGACACGGCCAGCGCCGTGTGCGGCAAAACGAGCGTGCAACTCTCGAGCGACCACTTCAAATCCTGCATTCAGATGGCCGCAGCTCCGACGTGGAACCTCGACAACAGCGTGGCCACGTTCACCCCGGCGAGCCGGCTCACCGTCGGGGCGACCTATGAGTTGCGCGTCACGACTGACGTCACGAACGCCTCGGGGCACGCGCTGAGCGGCGCCTACACCGTCACTTTGACTGGCATCTATAGCCATACCTTGAATGTCACTTCACAAGCAGCAACGGGTGAATTCTTACCGGAAGAGAAGATCGGCGTGAACAGCGGCTACACGTTGTACGCCGCGTGGGACGCAGCCAATCTGTACTTGGGCATCGACGGCTCGAACATCTCGAACAACCAAGCGAGCACCGAGTTCGTCAGCTATTTCGGGACCGACGGCGTGAGTTCGAGCAAGGGCATGACCATCGGCTCGCAGACTGCGTCGCTGAATTTCGTCGCGGCGTTCGGCATGACGTGGGTCGGCGACAATACGCAGAGTTCGTTGTCCGCACTCCAATACACGAACGCCTGGCAGTCGAACGTCGAAAGCAGCTCCGACAGCGCGTTGACCGGATGGCTCAAAAGCCGCTTTGCCAACTTAGTTCAATTTCGCATTCCGTTGAATCGCATCACCACTGGCAGCCCGAACGCAATCGCCTTCGCCAGCGCGCTTTTGTACACGCAAACGACCGAGAGCACGTACGCCACCGAGCCCCCCAACTCGTTCAGCGCGGGTGGCTACAAGCGTTTCGACCTGAGCGGACACACACTGCCCAAAGACTCGCCGACGGTGACACCGTAATTCGACACTGCGTATGCAACGCGTTGCACCGGCCGGTGCAATGCACTGCAGCGGCGCTCACCGCGCGCGACGATTGCACGCAGCCACGCGTGGCACGGCTTCTGCACCGCGTCAGCCATCTATGGTGGCTAGCAATTGGAACCCGGTAGCGCCGAAATCCGAACCGCACACCGAGGCCGCGCGGCGAACACTGGTCGCCACGTATCGGCTGCAAGTGTTTCCGGATCTCTCGCTCGAACGCGCGCTCGAGACGCTCGACTACTTGGCGGAGCTCGGCGTGAGCCATGTGTACTTTTCACCCTATTTTTCGGCCCATCCCGGCAGCACGCACGGCTACGACGTGGTCGACTTCAGCCGCATCCACGAAGGTTGGGGAGAAGCCGGACACGCGCGCTTGTGCCTCGAACTCGAGCGTCGCGGGCTGTGCCAGGTGATCGACATCGTGCCCAATCACATGGGCATTCGCGGGCGAGAAAATGTCTGGTGGAGTGACGTGCTCGAAAAGGGCGAGGCCAGCGCGTATTTCAGGCACTTCGACATCGACTTGAGTTTGGACAGCGACCGCAAGTTGGTCCTCGCGATCTTGCCGGCACCGCTCGATCAATTGGTCCACGCGGGGCGCGTCCGCGTCGAAGCAGGCGCCGATGGTCGAGCGTTTCTGGACACACCGAGTCAGGCCTTGCCCCTCAGCTCGCACGCACGGCAACGCTTGACCAGCGCGGCCAGCCCGTGCGATCCGGAGTTGCTACTGGCACTGCTGGCGGACGAACACTACCGGCTGCTCGACTACCGATCGGGGCGCGGGCTCGTCAATTACCGACGCTATCTCGACGTCAACGAGCTCGGCGCGCTGCGCATGGACGACGAGGCCGTGTTCGACGAGGTTCACGCGCGCGTGCTCGATTGGGTCGAGCGCGGTTTGGTCGCTGGCATTCGCGTCGACCATCCGGATGGTCTCGCCGACCCAACCGACTACTTCCGCCGTTTGCGAGCCTTGGCACCCAAAGCCTGGATTGTGGCCGAAAAGGTGCTCGAGCCGGGACACAGCCTGCCTGCGGGGTGGCCCGTCGATGGCACGACCGGTTACGAGTTCATGAACCTGAGCTTCGGGCTGTTCGTCGATCCGCGCGGCCTGCAAAGTCTGGAAGCCGCATGGCCGAAGCTGACGGGAGCGGAGCCCATTGCGTTTTCCGCGCTCGCCAATCAAGCCAAGCGCGAAGTGTTGAATGAGTTGTTCGCAGCCGAGCTGACACGACTAACGCGCGTCGCCGAAAGCGCCGTCTCGATCGACGATCGCGAACTCGAGCGCATCGAACTGCGATCCGCGCTCGCCGAGTTATTGGTGGCCATGCCGCACGGTCGCACGCATCGTTCGCGGGGTGAATTACCGACGGTGGAAGAGCGCACTCAGCTGCGCACGGCGCTCGCGCGAGCCGTCGAAGATCGTCCAGATCTTGCCTCCGCGCTGAGCGCGCTCGAAAAGGTGCTCTCCGGCTCGTTGCGCGAAGAACCGGCTTGGGAGCTGTGCCAGCGCTTTCAGCAACTGACGGCAGCCGTCTCAGCAAAGGGTGTCGAAGACACGGCGTTTTACCGCTTCGGACCGCTGATTTCCTTGTGCGATTTGGGCTCGAACCCAGAGCAGGCGACGTTCGCGAGTGCAGACTTTCACGCGCATTGCCGACAGGTCGCGAGTGAACGTCCGCGGACCCTGAACACGACCTCCACGCACGACACGAAGCGTGGAGAAGATGCGCGGCTGCGCATCGCGGCGCTCTCGGAGCTACCGGATGCCTTCATTGCAGCCGTGCAACGTTGGCGCGCGTGGCTCGAGCCCGAGCTCGACGCGCCAATGGTGTATCACTTGTTCCAGACCCTGATTGGTGTCTGGCCCATCTCTCGGGAACGCATCATGCAATATGCGCTGAAGGCGGCGCGCGAGACCAAGCGTTTCACGTCCTGGACACAGCCCAATCCCGAGTACGAAGCGTCGCTGCACGCCTTCCTGGCTCGAATTTACGATTCAGCGGGATTCGTGCGGGATCTGCAAACCTTCCTCGTTCCGGTGCGCGAGCTGGCCGGAGTTCATTCGCTCGCCCAAGTGTTGCTGAAGGTCACCGCACCAGGAGTGCCAGACATTTACCAAGGCAGTGAGCTTTGGGAACTACATCTGGTGGATCCGGACAACCGGCGTTCGGTCGATTTCAAGATGCGCTCTCGTTTGCTGCGAGAACTCTCGCTGTGCCGCGCCTCCGATTTTGCCAAGGGCGACGAACGCGCCAAATTGTGGCTCCTACGCCGCGCCTTGGAATGTCGTGCCGGGCTGCCGGAGTGCTTCAACGAGCAGGGCAGTTATCGGGGGCTGCAAACGGCGGGCGCCTTTGCCGAACACGTCGTGGCGTTCGCGCGCGGCGAGCGTGTGGTCACGGTGGTGCCGCGGCTCGCCGCACGCGCCGCGGATGGCTGGCTCGATACGCGCGTACTGCTACCGCGGGGCCAATGGCGCAACGCGCTGACCCAACAGACCTGGCAGCGCGGCGAGCTGCACTGCTCGGAGCTATTCAGCGAGTTTCCGGTCGCGCTGCTGACGCGGGAGGGTTGAACCGCGGGCGAGCGCTACGGGCAAACCAACAGCGAATTCACACCACCATAGCCATCGCCGACACTGCTGGTGTTGTTCGGATCGGCTAACCACGTGCTGCCGTCGACGACGAACTTGTATTGGTACGAGCCCGTGTCGAGCATGACCGATGCCTGCCAACTTTGCGTCGTCGCGTCGTAACTGAGCGGCTCGCCCACCTTCGACCAAGCGTCGAAAGAGCCGGAGACACCGACGCTCGTCGCCGTGTGGCTTGGATCCGCGTACGCAAAGACGTGCGGGGCGCAGGCCTGAGAGCTTGGGCCGCCGCCTGCGCTGCCGCCCGCGACATTCGTCGAACCCGCACTTCCGGCAGCGTTGCCGGCGCCTCCGCTGCCCGCGTCGGCAACGGGCGAGCCGCCCATCGCGCTCGCACCCGAGCTCGCATTGCTACTGCCGGCGGCGCCTGCGAGCGCGGAGCTACTGCCACCCTCGCCTGCACTCGTACCGCTCGCACCCACCCCGGCTTGCCCTCCTGCAGCGGTCCCTCCGGAGTTGTTCTGAAACGGATGGCCGCCGGCACCCGCGCGACTCACATCGTTCCCCGCTTGGCCGAGCTCCGGCGTGTTGGAGTCGGGTGCTTGCGTCCCTTGTGCGCAACCAAGACCGATCATCGAGAGGAGAACGAACGCGCTACACATCGGGGAGAGCTTCATACCGGGCGCGATGTGCAAGACGAATGCCGCGCAATTCGTGCGTCTTCCTGCCCAGAAATCGCGCATCGTCACGCCCATCACGAACGCGCGCTGGCCTGACTGAGTGCAAGCGAGTGCAGTGAATTGCACTCGCGCCAATCGCTGCGCGCCCCTGCACTCAGTGCCTGCCGAACGTCTCGAGCTGTGTTAATTTCAGTCACAGTGCTCTCACTCACCGAGAAGGTGGCGAGCGCCGTGCAAAACCATGACCGAACCCATTCGAAATCTACTGCTCGTCAGCGTCGATGCCAGCCGAACCGCGGCGTTGCGCGGCGCCCTGAGCGAGAGCGCCACGTTGCACTCCGCGAAGGATCTGGCAGCCGGCCTCACGGCCACCGAAAGCACCTCATTCGACGCCATTTTGTTGGGCGAGACGGCAGCGCGGCCGCTCGCTGACGCGGTGACTGAATTCGTCAATCGGTGCCCGGACATCCCGGTGCTGCCCTTCGTGAAGGACGAAGAAGGCGCAGAAGCACGCGCCGCGCTCGCTGCCGGCGCGACCGAAACTCTGTCGCACTCACTCGACGCGAGTGAAGTCCTGTTCGTGATCAAAAAAGCCATCACCACGAGTGAGCCTGTCGCCGAGGCGCCTCCAGTCAAACGCGGCGGGCGCGAACAGTTGGCATTGGTCTCCGCGCCGATGCGTGAAGTCTTCGAAACCGTACGCCGCGCGGCGCAGGGCGTGGCCACGGTGCTGGTGCGTGGTGAAAGCGGCGCGGGAAAAGAGGTCGTTGCGCGCCGGGTTCACTTGTTGAGCCCGCGGCGCGATCGCCCGTTCATCAAGGTGCACTGTGCCGCGCTGCCAGAACAGATCTTGGAAAGTGAGTTGTTCGGTTACGAGAAGGGCGCATTCACCGGCGCCGTGAGTCGTAAGCCCGGTCGAGTAGAGCTCGCCGAAGGTGGCACGTTGTTCCTGGATGAAATTGGGGATATTTCGCTGGCCATGCAGGTAAAGCTGCTGCGTGTCTTGCAAGACAAGCAATACGAGCGCCTGGGCGGCACACGCACCTTGAACGCCGACGTGCGCTTCGTGGCGGCGACGCACCGCAACTTGGAGAAGATGATCAAGAAAGGGGAATTCCGCGAAGACCTCTATTACCGGCTGAACGTCGTGCGCGTGGACGTGCCTCCGCTACGCGAACGCAAAGATGACGTCGAACCGCTCGTCTTGCAGTTCGTAGCGAATTTTGCCGCCGAGAACCAGAAGCAGGTACGCCTCTCGACCGAAGCTCTCGAGCTCTTGAAGAGTGCGCGCTGGCCGGGCAATGTTCGTCAACTTCAGAACTTCGTGGAGCGGCTCGTGGTGCTGACTGACAGCGTGGTCATCGGCGGCAGTGAGGTGCAGGCGGAGCTCGAACGCCAAGCCGGCGCTTTCTCCGCCAGCGACACACAGAGTGAAGTCAGCCTGGTCGAACTCGAAGCCGTGGTTCGGCGCGCAGAGCGCAAAGCCATTCAAAAAGCCCTGCAAAAGTCACGCGGCGATCGCACCCTCGCGGCGCGCATCTTAGGCATCAGCCGCCGCACTCTGTTCTATAAGCTGAGCGACATGTCCCTCGATGATTGAGCGCACGGCTGCTGTTTTTGGCTGAGCGCGCGCGCCGGCCTGGTGTCGGATGCGCCGCTGTGACAAGACGGCGAGGATGTCGCTGGAAAGATCGGCCCTTTCGCCCGGAACGGTCGTGGCCGGCAAGCTGCGCGTGATTCGGAGTTTGGGCGTGGGCGGCATGGGGGCGGTCTACGAGGTCGAGCATCAGCTCACTCATCACCGGCGTGCGCTCAAACTGTTGCACCCGGAACTCGCGCGAGATGGCGAAGCCGTCACTCGCTTCCTGCGCGAAGCATCCGCGGCGGGGCGCATCGGCAGCGACCACATCGTGCAAACGTTCGACGCGGGCGTGCTCGAGAGCGGCGAGCCCTATCTCGTCATGGAAATGCTCGAAGGGCAGAGCCTCGGCGACATCCTCACGGAGCGCGGCACCTTGCCCGAACGTGAAGCGCGCGACTGGGTCGCGCAGGCTTGCGACGGACTGCAGGCGGCGCACGACGCAGGTATCGTGCATCGCGACATCAAGCCGGACAATCTCTTCATCTTGCGTTCCGGGCGCGTGAAGATCCTGGATTTCGGCATCTCCAAGTTCGACTCCGCGCTCACCGGCGAGCTGCAGCTGACGCGAGACAACTTGGCTATGGGCACGCCCTATTACATGGCCCCCGAGCAAACCACGGCCGCCAATCGCGTCGACGCACGGGTCGACGTCTACGCGCTGGGCATCGTTTTGTACGAAGCGGTGACGGGTCAGAAGCCGTTCGTGGCGGATACATTTCCGCAGCTAATCGTACGAATTCATCAGGGAAATTACGCCCCTGCGTCGTCGGTATCAGCAACATCACTACTGCTCGATCGCATCATCGCCAAGGCCATGGCGCGCGATCCCGACGCGCGTTTCCCAACGCCGCGCGCACTGGGGCTCGCATTGCGCGATCTCGATCAACCGACCGAGCGCGCTCCCGAGCCGCAACCCTCGGATCTGGTTGGCGGTGCAGGCCGTGCCGCGCTGGCCGACCCGCACAGCCCCACGGTGCGAATCGTCGAGGCCGCGTCGCCGCGCGTGAGCTCGTTGCCTCCCGCAGCGCCGCATGGCCCAGCCGGAGTGAGTAGCCCGCCACGCTCGGTCGACCCGACACTCATCAGCGCCGGGTCGGAACCACCCGGGCCACGCGAAACCCCGCCCGCGATTCAGTCGACGCCCTCGACGTCCACGCGTTCGGGTGCGCGCTGG
>Ga0105241_10004448_pt1 | contig 10363 bp, 15 predicted proteins | sample KBSC64metaG_FD_80422 | JGI IMG/M metagenome (GOLD analysis project Ga0105241, IMG submission 80422) | Corn rhizosphere microbial communities from Kellogg Biological Station, Michigan, USA - KBS C6-4 metaG | ecosystem: Host-associated > Plants > Roots > Rhizosphere > Soil | place: Michigan, USA...
AGGTTTGATCACCAACGCAAAAGAAGCCGAGCAAATACTTAAGGAGGGGAAAGCTGATCTTATAATTTTGGCAAGACAATTTTTAAGAGATCCCTATTTTCCTTTACATGCAGCTAAAGAGTTAGAGATAGATATTAGTTGGCCTGTTCAATATGAAAGAGCAAAAAAGCACTAATTGATTTTCCTTTATAGTAATTGGAGTCTGACTCATAAAAAAACTCCGTTAAACTGCCGGAGTTTTTTATAGCCTTAATGATCTTAACTATTTTTTTACATTCAATGTAATTGCTTCAGATAATTTACTACCATAAGAGCGATGGATACCATCTGCTAACTGCAAAGCCAATCTGTGTTTACCGGGTGTTAATTTGATCGTTGCTTCTTTTTGTGCATTACCGTAATGCAGGTGTGTACTATCTTTTGGAACAACGACTCCTGCTACAGTAGAATCACCTGCATCAATCAATAAATGAAAATGGCCTGAATTAGGTTTTACCGTACCTGCCGAATCAATGGAAATTCCTGTGGCGTCCATTTCTACTTTTACAGGGGAAGTAACTGCCTCGCCGTTTTTAAGATTTTTGAAAAAAACTTTAGCGCCGTCAGGAATTGCCGGAAGCGCATCCATTGAAGTGGAACTCATCGCCATGTGTGAAGTGTCTGCGGACATAGTTGAAGTATCCTTTTGAATACCTGTTGTATCTGAAGTTGAACTCTCGCTGCCAGTGCCGGAATTACAGGAAACAAACGCAACAAAAAGGATAAGGACAGAGGGGATGCTAAAAAATTTTTTCATCGTTTTATATTTTAAGGTTTTATGTTATTATAAAAATATCATGCCAAAGGATACCAGTTATGTCACGATAGATTAAAATCTCTCGAAAAGAAAACAAAGGTAGAGTATCAATTTTTTACTTATTGATAATTATCAAAATTGTCATAAGGATTTCAAAAATTTTACTGCGGATCCGGGCCCATTTACTAATACTTTCTAATTATCAAACAAATATTCCACGATACGACAAGGCTGTTGCATGGAGAATTTTCTACAACAAGAGGAAAATGATCCTGTGATATTAATTTTTATCTGGTAATGCAGTATGAAATAATTTAACGTAAGGTAATTTAACGATTAACCATTACCGTTATATAATTTGAAATAAACTGTTAAATACGGTGCCAGTTGTACCATTACATGGGCGTAAAGCTTTTCAAAACAGCTACAGCGTCATGATAGTATTCCTTAGCGTAAGATATCCAGATATAGAAACTTAGCTCAGGATAATCAGGGTTTACAATGAGCATTACGGTAGCAGGAAAGCCGCTCTTAGTTCCATCAATAGCGCAGCCCCAATAGCCGTTAATATTTTCAAGATAAATGGGCTGGATATCCCCAGAGGCGTTTTCTGAACTGTATGAGAGGCCTAAATCGCTTGCCCATTTCACAATCGCATTTTTCATACCATCATAGGTCAGGTTTTCGCCTTTGCGGGGATAGATATCTAAAGCCATAGCACTGTTTTTGGCCTCATAAACCGTAGCATCATTTTTTTGAACAACAAGATTACTGGGCGCTTTAAATTTTATTTTGTAAGTATCCCATGTCCAAAGTTGTAAAGTTTGTGCGTGGGTAACAGAAACAAGAGCAAACAATATGATCGTTTGCAAAATTTTGTATCTCATAATAGTTTGGTTTAATGATTTTGAAATTCGCAAAATAGAATTGCTAACTAAATTTAAAAAAAACATTGCGATTCTAAAGCGGAAGGATTACTTTTTTTGGAAATATTTTCTGAAAAATAGACTTGTATCAGGGGGTAAATTTTGGGCTTTGATGGATATGCAATCCTCAACTGTTTAAGTCGTTGGCAACTCTCAATGAGCATTTTTGCCGGTTGCCATCTCCAATAACCAGCGCAAATTATCAATTTAAAACACTGGCTTCTTTTTCAATTTTAATATTTTTTTGCTCTTTTATTTTTGCCCAGCCACCTAAAATATTCCGAATGTTGTGGTAACCTTCTTTTTTCAATATTGACGCGGCAATGAGGCTTCGGTAGCCGTTTCCGGAGTGAATGTAAATATTTTGATTTTCTTCCAATTGGGCTATTAATGCAACGTCCGTCATATCGTTTAGGGGAAGATTGATGGCATCTTTTACATGACCTTCTGCAAATTCGGTTACTTTACGAACATCTACTACCACAAGATTGTCATCAAAAGGAATGTCCATAGCAAGTTCATCGGCTTCAACATCAATAATCATATCAATTGTTTCATTTGCTCTTTTCCAGGATTCAAAACCACCTTCAAGATAGCCTTCGACGTTATTAAATCCAACCCTGGAAAGCCTTACAATAGTTTCTTCCTCTTTCCCCGCGTCTGTTACTATTATCATTCGTTGTTCGAATGGTAAAATGCTTCCAGCCAATTCGGTAAATCCGTCGTAATGTCCAATAAATAAGGAGCCCGGAATAAACCCACATGAATATTCTTCGGCTGTCCTTGTGTCAAGGACCAGGACGTCCTCTTTAATTTTCTCTTTAAAATCTTTTACATTTAACATAATGAGTCCTTTTCTTTTAATATGAGGCGTCTGTTTGTCTACTTAAATCAAGATGACCGCTTTCAAAAGCAGGGTGAAAATTTTTTCAAAAATATATTTTATTTTGGCTTTGTGGCTGTTATAAGATTCAAATATTCATTAAGATCCCAAAGTATCCATAATCATCGTGTTAACAATTACTATACAAAAACGTATGCCGCTTCCTTAAGATAACCTATATAATTTTATTTCAGATACATATAAACTATTTTTTAAATAATTTTAAATCAACATATCTCCATCGCCGTTGAGGTCTGGACGTGCCGATTATCTTTCACTTTCAAATGTAAAATAGATGAGAATTCGGAAGAAGACAGTTCGGAAATCCTGAAGTGAAAAAATCAACCCAAAAGGCTTTTTACAAATTGATTAATTGCCTCAATTCGGGGAGCGTTGATTGTGTAAAAAATAAATTTTCCTTCCCGTTGTGTGGACACAATTCCTGCCTTTCTCAAAATAGCGAGATGTTGGGAGGCTACGGATTGTTCCAGGCGTAATTTTACATAAAGCTCAGTAACGGTAAGCTTTTTATTCTCATGAATCGTTTTAATTATTTGCTGGCGAAGTTTATGATTCAACGCCCTTAAAACCAGGGAGGCCTTTTTTACACTATGATAATCAATATCAGGAAGATTTTCAATTTCTGTGTCTTGCCCTTGTTCATTTAAAGATTGTATAGACCCTAAAGCGGTCATAATATATAAGTTTAATAGCTTGGATATCCCTTATTCTATAATACAAAGATACATATTGCTCATAAAAAACATTTAAGTGAAATGATAAAAAAATAAAAGGTTTTTGCAGCGTCGCATATCTATTTTTTTGAAATAGTATAAAAATCTTTTATATATAACGGTTGCGCATAGGGTATATTTTCAACATCATTTTTTTCATATTTTTTCCATGAAATTTCTGCCAGCGATCCGGTACTTATCTTCTCATCTGTAAAAATTGAATTTGCACTTTTATTGAGTGTTTGAAATTTTTTAATGCCACTACCTGAGAAGTAGACTTTGTTTAAAATTAGAAAATCTTTGTATGAATTTTCGTCGAGAATCATTGCGCACGGAGGAACAATTTCATTCAACGAATAATCATAAATCGCGGTAAATACTTCCATCCGTCTTGCGTCAATCATCGGGCAATATAAGGCAGGCTCGTCGTTTACAAACCTAATGGAAGAAAGTGCCATTAGCTCTAAAGAATTAAAAGTAATAAGCGGAATACCTAACGCATAACACAGGCCCTTTGCAGCAGCAAGGCCAACACGCATTCCGGTGTAAGAGCCCGGCCCTGAGCTAACGCCAACTGCATTTAACTTCTTTATATCAAGATCATTTTTTTTTAGTAGTTGCCGGATGGCCGGGTGTAGAACGGTCGCATGTTGCCTGGTATCATCATTACTAATAGTGCCCATAACTTCGCCATTTTTTACGAGGTTAATAATGGCCGTCTCAGTTGCTGTGTGAATATTTAAAACGTAAGACATTGATCACTTTGAAAACAGGAGTTGTGAATATTTTTGTTCTAATAACGGCGCCAGCGAATAGCGTTTATCCGTTGCTGATAGTTTATGTAACAGGTGGTAAATATCAGAAATACCTATTTTCCCCAGCCATTCAAATGGGCCGTAAGGATAATTTGTTCCAAGTTTCATTGCCGTGTCAATTTCTTCCTCCGAACTAACTCTTTCTTCGAGTGCAAAAAAAGCCTCGTTTACAATCATGCTGACCACACGTGCTGACACTAATCCCGGTTCATCTGTTACGAATACAGCATCCCAACCAAGTTGCTCAAATAATCGTTTGGTCATACTTATGTCATCTGAAGCTACTTCCCATGTTGACCTTTTCAAAAAGCCAGGCCAGCCAATTATACGGCTGAAATTACCGGGTAAATTATTTTCTTTCAATGTTTCTGTTACCGAATTGATTATCACAGGTCTGTTGTCGTGTTTATCGATACCGGCTTTCCGGCCGGCATTAAGATAAAAAATAGCGTCATAATCTTCAGTGCCTGGCAATACAGAATAATTTTCTGGAAAGATCATTTTCACATCCGGATTGGTATTCTTACATCGAATCTCTTCCTGTTGTTCTACATTTGCCACAACAATGATCCTCATATTAGTTTTTTGCAAAAATAGGTTTGTTATTTGATGGAAAGTTTGCAACTTTATTATCCTCAATTAAAAAAATTAAATGGCTAAAAAAATTATTTATACGTCTAGTGCGCCTAATCCAATTGGTCCTTACAGCCAGGCTGTAAAGTCAGGAGGAATGCTGTTTATTTCGGGCCAGGTAGCTATCAAACCGGGAACTTCTGAACTTATTACCGATAATATACAAACAGAAACACAACAGGTTATGAACAACCTTAACGCGATATTAAAGGAAGCGGGGCTTAGCTTTGCCAATGTGATAAAAACTACCATTTTTTTAAAGGACATGAGCTTGTTTGCACCTGTTAACGAAGTTTATGGAAAGTTTTTTGAAGCAGATTTTCCGGCAAGAGAAACAGTGGCTGTTAAAGGCCTTCCAAAAGATGCGAATGTGGAAATAAGCATGATAGCCGCCGAATAATTAAAAAAATTATCTTGAAAAAACAGGTAATCATTACATCCAAAGTGCACAATTACTTAATCGATGCACTTCAGCAAAAAGGATATTCAGTTCTTCACAACGAAAAAATAAGTTATGAAGAATTAGCAGCAATTATCAGCCAGGCAGATGGCATAATTGTTACCACCCGCTTGCCTATCGATAAACCGCTTATTGACAAAGCAACCAGGCTTAACTGGATCGGAAGATTAGGAAGCGGTATGGAATTGATAGATGTGGAATACGCCACCTCTAAGGGCATTCGTTGCGTAAGCAGCCCCGAAGGTAACCGTAATGCCGTTGCGGAACATGCATTGGGCATGCTCCTCAATCTTACTAATAAAATAAGTTCGAGCTACGAAGAAATTAAAGACAGGAAATGGATACGGGAGGCTAACAGGGGAGTCGAATTAAATGAAAGAACCATTGGCATTATTGGGTATGGAAATACCGGATCTGCATTTGCAAAGTTGTTATCATCTTTTGGTGTTACTGTACTTGCTTACGATAAATATAACTTTGGATTTAGTTCCGGATACGTGAAAGAAGCCAATTTTGAGCAGGTGTGCCGATACGCCGATGTAATTAGTTTGCACGTTCCACTGACATCAGAGACACAACACATGGCCAATGAAAAGTTTTTTAATTCATTAGAAAGATCTCCTTATTTTATTTCTACCTGCAGAGGTAAAGTAACAGATACTAACGCGTTACTGGCTGCGCTTAGAAATAAAAAAATTGCAGGAGCGGCGCTCGATGTGCTGGAAAATGAAAAATTGGAAAGTTATACAAAAGAAGAAAATCAACAACTGAATGCGCTCCTCGTGCAACCGAATGTTATCATAACCCCACACATTGCCGGGTACAGCGCAGAGGCTTTATTTAAAATGGCAAAAGTTTTACTAAAAAAGCTTGAGTTGGAATAATTATTCATTTTTTTTTATATTTGTAATTATACAACGTCTCATTAAAAATGGGGCGTTGTATTTTTTTTCGATTTACCCCAATGAAATCATCAACTTAAAAATGAGGTTATGAGCCAGATTAATTATGTTACAAAAGACACCTTCGAACAAATGAAGAATGAGCTTCAACACATGAAAGGTGTTGAAAGACCCGCAGCATCTAAAGCTATAGGTGAAGCACGGGAGAAAGGCGATCTTAAAGAAAATGCCGAATATGATGCGGCAAAAGAAGCACAGGGAATTCTTGAAGCCAAAATAAAACAATTAGAAACAATAATTGCCACTGCAAGAATTGTAGATGAAAACGCCATAGATACCAGTAAAGTTTCCATTCTTACAAAAGTTACCCTTACCAACCTTGCTACAAAAAAGCAGGTTACGTACCAGATTGTTTCTGAAAAAGAGGCTGATCTTAAGCTGCAAAAAATTTCTGCTGCATCGCCGATAGGTAAAGGTCTATTGGGGAAAGCTGTAGGAGAAACGGCTGAAATAAAGGTGCCTGCCGGAACGATAAAATTTAAAATAGAAAATATAACGGCGTAAGAAAATCATTAATGGTTAAGAGTAGCGGCAAGAAAATTTCAAACAACCAATTGTATGACTATATTTTCAAAAATAATTGCGGGTGAAATCCCTTGTTATAAGATCGCTGAGAATGAAAAATTCTTTTCGTTCCTCGACATTAATCCATTAGTGGAAGGGCATACACTGGTAATTCCTAAACTGGAAGTTGATAATTTTTTTGATATGCCAGCTGAATATCTGCAAGAGATAATGGCTTTTGCACAGCCAATCGCAAAAGCCATTGAAAAATCTTTTCGGTGCAACAGGTGTGGGATTAGCGTTATCGGGCTTGAGGTTCCACATGCACATATGCACCTGGTTCCTATCAATCGTGCTGATGACCTAAATTTTACGAGAAGAAAATTAAATCTTTCGCAGGAAGAATTAAAAGCAGCCCAGCAAAAGATTTTGAATACACTCCCGGGAGTTAAGTAAATTTATAATTGATGCCTACGGTATTATTGCTAAATGGATTTAGGTTTTTCTTTTATAGTAATGAAAATAATGAACCAATGCATGTTCATGTTACAAAAGGAGACGCTTATGGAAAAATATGGCTTGAACCATCCATAATTATGGTGTATTTAATAGGATTTAATAAAAGTGAAATCAAGGAGATTAATGAAATAATTATCGCTCATTTGGAACAATTTAAAAAGAAATGGCATGAATACTTTAATAAATAATTTCGATGCTATTGAAAAACTTATTTATGAAGAAAATTTACGCATAATAGCTGTCGATTTCCATCCTGACTTGGATGTTATGCTTATCATTCTTAATACAAAAGCAGTATTACATCAGCGATTATCTTCCTATGCTGCATTGTTAAAAAGCGATAAAAATGCCTTAACGCAGTACGAATTAATTGCTAATGGCACTGGCGTTAGCTGGCCGTTGTTGAATGAAGATTTGAGTCTGAAAGGATTTCTGCAAGACGAATTAAGAAACGTTGTAAGTCTGAAAGATTCTGTGATTGTATAATTCTTTTTTAGCCACTCTTATTTCAGTCTCCCGGGATTTTGGGTCAAAAAATCTTTCCAGCCATTTAGTTTTTTTGTAGTTCTGTTTCCATTACTTGCCTGAATATTACCCTGGAAGTGATGGCATACCGCTACGGCTAACGCATCGGTGGCATCGAAGTATTTAGGATCTTCTTCAAAACTAACGATTCGCTGAAGCATCTTCAATACCTGTAATTTATCCGCATTCCCATTTCCGGTAATAGATTGCTTTATTTTACGGGGAGAATATTCAGTCACGGGCACACCAGACTGCATGGCGGCAGCAATGGCTACACCTTGCGCCCTGCCGAGTTTAAGCATGCTCTGAACATTTTTTCCAAAGAAAGGCGCTTCAATTGCCAACGCATTGGGCGTATGTTCTTTCACCAGTGTACATACTTTTTCGTGAATGATTTGTAATCTTTCATACGCATCTTTTCGCGAAGAAAGCTTTAGTACATCCATCATTACTAAAGCAATTCCTTTTGAAGAAACTTCAATAACACCATAACCCATTAAAATGGTACCGGGATCAATCCCCAAAATGATTTTTGAATTTTTATGCAATTGAAGATTATTTTTGGCGTTCACAACACACCGGTTAACACCTCACAAAAAGAAAACTTATTCGCGTATAAAGCTACATGATTCGTGCCCGCAAAAATATCAAAATAATATTCAAGTATGTTATAGCTCCCTTGCTCGGGGCATGGCTCTTTTATTCGTTGTATAAACAAATTAAAGGGCAGCCCGATCTTCAGCAATCCATAGATCTTATAAAAGAAGCTCCTTATGGCAAACAGGCATGGAAATTCTGGTTTGTTATTTCGCTTGTTTTTGTTAACTGGGGCATAGAGGCAAGAAAATGGCAGGTACTTTTAAGGACACTACAGCCAGTTAGTTTTTTTACTGCCTATAAATCTGTATTGAGTGGCGTTACACTTTCTATAAATACTCCCAATCGCATCGGCGAGTATGGCGGACGAATATTATATGTTCAGGAAGGCAAAAGAATAAAAGCCATATCGTTATCAATTGCAGGAAGCATAAGTCAACTTATTATCACGTTGCTTATAGGATGCTGCGGATTGGTTTACATTATTTTTTACCAGGGTGATAGCCATACTTTAGTCATGGGACTTCCTGTTTTCTGGCTTAAAACTTTATTATTTTTGTCGTCATGTGCAACGGCAATTACGGTGTTATTTTATTTTAGATTATCATGGCTTATAAAACTTATCGAAAAAATTCCGGCGGCAGCAAAGTATGTTCAATACATCAACGTGCTCGATAATTTTAATGCCAAATTATTGTTAAGGTTACTTTATCTTTCTCTCTTTCGCTATGTTGTGTTCGTCATTCAATATATATTACTGCTGCAGGTTTTAGACGTATCAATATTATGGCTCAATGGATTCTGGATTATAAGTATTCTTTTTTTAGTGTTGGCGATTGTACCTTCATTTGCGATTGCAGATCTTGGAATAAGAGGAAAATTCAGTACAGAACTTTTGAGCTTTTACAGCACGAACACCGTAGGTATAATAGGTACCACTTTTGGAATCTGGTTCATCAATTTATTTATTCCGGCTCTCGCAGGAAGTCTGCTGATCCTGGGTATAAAATTTTTTAAAGACAAATAATAAAGATTGAAAGCAATTACAACCATATTTATTTTACTTTTTGCGTTTGCAACAAAAGCAGATGACGAATTTTGCGGCATTACCAATACCGCCTTCAATAGTGGCGAGATAGTAACTATGAAAGTTTATTACACTACGTTAGGAATGTACGTTGGTGCGGGCGAAGCTGTTTTTTCTACCAACCTTGAGAGGTTTAATGGTAAAACGGTATACCATTGTATAGGCACCGGTTCATCATATTCTTTTTTTGATAATTTTTATCGTGTACGCGACAGGTATGAAACTTATATCGATACAGCAACCATGCTACCTGTAAAATTTATACGAAATGTTGATGAGGGCGGAACAAAATTTTATGATAATGTAACTTTTAACCATACTGCAGGAACTGCCGTTAGTACGAAAGGCGTATATAAAATAGGCTCATGCATCCAGGATGTTATCAGCTCGGTATATTATGCAAGAAACATCGACTTCAATAAATATAACCCCGGAGATAAAATTCCATTTGATATGTTTTTAGATAATGAAACGTACCACCTGTACCTCCGTTATGAAGGGAAGGAAAATATTAAGACGAGGTATGGAAAATTCAGGGCTATTAAGTTTAAGCCGCTGTTAATTAAAGGCTCTATTTTCGAAGGAGGAGAAAAAATGAATGTATGGGTGAGCGATGATGAGAACCATTTACTCCTGAGAGCTGAAAGCCCCATTTCAGTAGGTACTATTAAAGTTGACATGATGGGCTATAGAAACCTGCGCCACCCCCTTAAATCATTAATCAGCTTCCGGTAAGAAATACTATTTCAACATTAATCCTTCTTTTTTTCAGAAGATTTTATTCTTATCAAACCTAAAACACTTAGGCCAACAATGAGATACAAACCTGAAAGGAAAATATTTTCGTTTTGAGTGAGTATAACACCTTTAAACTGTTCTTCTACAAAAAAATAAACAATGAAGGCCATGCTTGCAAGCAGGA
>Ga0105241_10004451_pt1 | contig 10361 bp, 11 predicted proteins | sample KBSC64metaG_FD_80422 | JGI IMG/M metagenome (GOLD analysis project Ga0105241, IMG submission 80422) | Corn rhizosphere microbial communities from Kellogg Biological Station, Michigan, USA - KBS C6-4 metaG | ecosystem: Host-associated > Plants > Roots > Rhizosphere > Soil | place: Michigan, USA...
CCCACGCTGCCCATGCTGTGGCAGGCGCTCGCGTTCCTGGGCGGCGGATCGCCCGGCTTCGTCCAGATCCAGGCCTTCGTGACGGCGCCGGTTCCCGGCGACACGCTCGTCACGCTCGAGGCGGTCTTGTTCCCGCAAGGTGCCCAGCTCGGGCTTCTTCCCAACCTGGTCATCCCGGCCGGCAACACTGTCGGATCGATCAGCTTCCAGGTACCGCAGCTCGTCCCGGGGACCTACCAGTTCCGCGCGAAGCTGAACGGGATCGCTCTGGGCACTCCGCCGTTCTTCGTGCCGGGGCCGTAGCCGACCGCTGGCCGCCGGGCTCAGTGCAGCGTGCGCGCGGGCTCCGGCGGCTCTTCGGCGGCGGCCGCCTCCGCGACCGCCGAGGCGTGGTGCACGACCATCCGCCAGCCGCCCTCGGTGAGCTCGTAGACGTTGGTCGCGTGCACGGAGCCTGAGGCGCCGCCGGAGCGCGGCCCCACCTTCTCGACCACGGAGTGCACGGCGACCGTCGGCCCGTCGAAGCGGTGCACCTCGGCGATCTCGACCCGCATCTGCCCCGCGCCCGCGAAGATCTGCGCCCAGGCCTGGCGCACGGCCTCGAAGCCCACGATGCGCGGACCCTGGGGATGCACGCACACGACGTCGTCCGCTTCAGCCCACACGGTCATCATCGCCGCGAGGTCGCCGCGCTCGAACGCCTCGTAGAAGGCGCTCTCCGCGTCGTCGGGCGTGGGATACAGGCGGTTGCGGGTCCGGGGACGGGGCGGGTTCATCGGCGCGAGAGCTTACCGGAATTTTCACCTTTAGCGCGTTCGGGCCTTCCTCAGGCCCGGTCGCGCGAAGATTGATATATTCCCCGCTTTCCGCCCCGGTGCCAGGTGTCCCATGTCCCGATTCTTCGTGAACGGCGAGCAGGTCGACTTCCGCGGCGACGCCGACACGCCGCTCCTCTGGGCGTTGCGCGACCACCTGGGCCTCACGGGGACCAAGTTCGGCTGCGGCGCGGGCCTTTGCGGCGCGTGCACCGTGCACCTGGACGGGAAGGCCGTGCGCTCGTGCGTGACGCCGGTCTCCTCGATCGCGGGAAAGCGGGTCGTCACGATCGAGGGCATCGGGAACAAGTCGCGCGCGGCGGTCGCCAGCGCCGTGCACAAGGCCTGGATCGAGAAGGACGTCGTGCAGTGCGGCTATTGCCAGCCCGGGCAGGTGATGTCTGCGGTGGCGCTCCTCACCGCGAACCCGTCGCCCACGGACGCGCAGATCGACGCCGCGATGAACGGGAACCTCTGCCGGTGCGGGACCTACCAGCGGATCCGCGAGGCGATCCACGGCGCGTCGGCCGCGCTCCGGAAATCATGAGGCGCGCCATGGACGCTCCCGCCAGCCGCGCCCGGCGCCGTTTCCTCCGCCATTCCGCGGGCCTCGCGGGCGTCCTCGTCGTGGGCTTCGTGCTCCCGGAAGGGCGCGGCCGCCTCGCGCAGGCCCAGGAGCCGAAGAAGGCGATCGCGCCCAACGCGTTCGTCCGCATCGGCAAGGACGGCACGGTCACCGTGATCGTGAAGCACCTCGAGTTCGGCCAGGGCGTGCTCACGTCGCTCCCGATGATCCTCGCCGAGGAGCTCGAATGCGACTGGACGCGCGTGCGCTCGGAGCTCGCGCCCGCCGCGCCCGAGTACGCGCACACCGCGTTCGGCATGCAGATGACGGGCGGCTCGTCCAGCGTGTGGAACTCGTGGGACCAGCTCCGCACCGCGGGCGCGCAGGCGCGCGCGATGCTGGTCGAGGCGGCGGCGCGCCGGTGGAAAGTGCCGGCCGCGGATTGCCGCGCCGAGAAGGGCTTCGTGCTGGGCCCGGGCAAGCGCCGGCTCTCCTACGGGCAGCTCACCGAAGCCGCGGCGAAGCTCCCGGTCCCGGAGAACGTGGCGCTGAAGCCCGCCTCCGGGTTCACGCGCATCGGGACCTCGACCCTCCGGCTGGACGCCCCGGACAAGGCGTCCGGCAAGGCGCTCTTCGGCATGGACATGAAGGGGAAGGATCTCCACACCGCGGTGATCGCGCATCCGCCGGTGTTCGGCGCGCGGCTGAAATCGATCGACGCCACGAAGGTGAAGTCGGTCGCGGGCGTCACGCACGTGGTCGAGATGAACCGGGGTGTCGCGATCGTCGCGAAGGACTTCTGGGCGGCGAAGAAGGGCCGCGATGCGCTCGAGGCGCAGTGGGACCTGGGACGGAACGCGTCCGTCTCCAGCGAAGCGCTCGCGGCGCGCTTCGCGGAGGCGACGAAGACCCCGGGCGCCAGCGCGAAGAAATCCGCGCATCCGGACGCGATGAAGTCGGCCGCGAAGACCATCGTCGCGGACTACGAGCTGCCGTTCCTCGCCCACGCGCCGATGGAGCCGCTCAATTGCACGGTGGTGCCGGGCGACGACGGCGCGGACGTCTGGGTGGGCTCGCAGTTCCAGGGCGTCGACCGCGAGGCCGCCGCGAAGGCGCTGCGCATCCCGGTCGAGAAGGTGCGCCTGCACACGCTGCTGGCGGGCGGCGGCTTCGGCCGGCGCGCGAATCCCGTCTCCGACTACGTGGTCGAAGCGTGCGAGGTGGCGCGCCGCGCGAAGGTGCCGGTGAAGCTCGTGTGGACGCGCGAGGACGACATCCGCGGCGGCTACTACCGGCCGGCGTACCTGCATCGCGTGGAGGTGGGCCTGGACGGCAAGGGCGCCATCGCTGCGTGGCGGCACGCCATCGCGGGCCCCTCGATCCTCGCGGGCACGCCGTTCGAGCCGATGATGGTGAAGGACGGCATCGATCCCACCTCGGTCGAGGGCGTGGCGGACACGCCGTATGCGATTCCCGGCATGGATGTGACGCTCCACACCGTGGACGCGGGCGTCCCGGTGCTCTGGTGGCGCTCGGTGGGCCACTCGCACGCCGCGTTCGTGATGGAGACGCTGATCGACGAGGCCGCCGCGGCCGCAGGGCAGGACCCGGTCGCCTACCGTCGCGCGCTCCTCGCCGCGAAGCCGCGCGTGCTGAACGTCCTCGAGGTCGCCGCGGCGAAGGCCGGGTGGGGGTCGCCGGTCGCGAAGGGCCGGGCGCGCGGTATCGCCGTGCACGAGTCGTTCGGAAGCGTCTGTGCGCAGGTGGCGGAGGTCTCGCTCGTGGACGGCGCGCCGCGGGTGCACCGCGTGGTCGCGGCGTTCGATTGCGGGCTCGCCGTGAACCCGCTGGGGGTCGAGGCGCAGGTCCAGAGCGCGATCGCCTACGGCCTGGGCGCGGCGCTCTTCGGCGCGATCACGCTGGCCGACGGGCGCGTGCAGCAATCGAACTTCCACGACTACCGGGTCCTCCGCTTCGCCGAGATGCCCGCGGTGGAGGTCCACCTCACGGGCGGCGGCGAGAAGCCCACCGGCGTGGGCGAGCCCGCCACGCCGCCCATCGCCCCGGCCGTCGCCAACGCGCTCTTCGCCCTCACCGGCAAGCGCGCGCGGAAGCTTCCGCTCTCCGCGACGACGTGGGCGTGAGCGAGGCCGCCATCCCGCGGAACGTCCCGCGCGCCGGCAGGTCGTAGGACGGAATGGGGAGACGGACATGCACACGAGATCGGGCGGCAGCTGGCAGAAGGCGTTTCGCAGGATCGTCCGGAATCCGGCGGTGGAAGTCGTGGCCGCGATCGTGGTCGTGATGCTGGCGGTGTGGGTGGTCGTGCAGACCGAATCGGAGCATCGCGGGACGGCCTTCCCGGTCGTCTTCGGGCACCGGTGACGGCGCGCAGGGTCGCGGCGATCGCCGCGGCGCTCATCGCGGGCGGGTGCGCCTACCTCACCACCGAGAAGCAGGGCGAGCTCATCTTCCGGCCCTCGCGCGAGGCGTGGTGGGGCTTCGACGGCGGGCGCCACGGGTTCGACGAGCAGTGGATTCCCGTGGGGACGGCCGGCGACCGGCTGCACGCGTGGTGGCTCCCCGGCCCGCGCACGGATTCCCCGGCGATCCTCTACCTCCACGGCGCGCGCTGGAACCTCACCGGGAGCGTCACGCGCATCGATCGCTGGCGCGACCTCGGGTTCGGGGTGCTCGCGGTGGACTACCGGGGCTTCGGCGAGAGCACCGACGTCGCCCCCACGGAGAAGGGCTCCTACGAGGATGCGGAGGCGGCGTGGGACCGGCTGGCGAAGCTCGCCCCGGGACGTCCCCGCTACATCGTGGGCCACTCGCTGGGCGGCGCCATCGCGGTCGAGCTCGCGAGGCGCCGGCCGGAAGCCGCGGGCCTCGTGCTCGAAGCGACGTTCACCTCGGTGCGCGACATGATCGAGGAGTCGCCGTGGGGATTCCTCCCCGTGGGCCTCATCCTCAACCAGCAGTTCGACGCGCTCGCGAAGATCGGCGAGGTGCGCATGCCCGTGCTCGTGATCCACGGGACGCGCGACACGGTGGTTCCCGTCCAGATGGGCGAGCGCCTGTACGCCGCGGCGCCCGGGCCCAAGCGCTTCGTCCGCGTGGAGGGCGCCGGCCACCACAACCTCTCCGGCGTGGGCGCGGGCGAATACCGGAGGGCGATCGCGGAGCTTTTCCACGTCCGGGCGCCGTAGCCGGCCGTTTTTTCCGGCCGATTCGCGGGTGTAACATCGCCCCATGCAAAGCCTCGACCTCGACGTCCTCCACCGCGCGCTGGAATGGCGGCGCTCGGGCCGGCGCGTGTGGCTCCTCACCGTCGCGCAGACCTTCGGCGCGAGCCCGCGGCCCCCGGGATCGCTCGCCGCGATCCGCGAGGACGGCATCCTCGTGGGCTCCGTCTCCGGCGGGTGCATCGAGGACGACCTCGTGCGCCGCCGCGAGGAGTACGCGGGCAGGAAGCCCGCCTTCGTCTCCTACGGCGTCACCGCGGACGAGGCGCGCCGCTTCGGCCTGCCCTGCGGCGGCGAGCTCGAGGTGATCGTCGAGCCGGAGGTGCCCGCGGCGGACCTCGAGGCGCTCCTCGCGCGGATCGGCGAGGGCCGCGTCGTCGCGCGCCGCGTGGACCTGGCGACCGGCGCATGGAGCCTCGACTCCGCGGCGCCCACGGACGAGTGCGAGCGCACGCCGGAGCGCTTCACGAGCATCCACGGGCCGCGCTGGCGGATGCTCGTGATCGGCGCTTCCGAGATCGCCCACTACCTCGCGGAGGTCGCGGCCACCGTGGACTTCCAGGTCTTCGTGTGCGATCCGCGCGAGGAATACCGCGGTGCCTGGCGCGCCGCGGGCGCCAGGTGGATCGAGGGCATGCCGGACGACGCGGTCCTCGCGTTCCGCCCGGACGGCCACAGCGTGATCCTCACGGTGTCGCACGATCCCAAGCTGGACGACATGGCGCTCCTCGAAGCGCTGAAGACCGATGCCTTCTACGTGGGCGCCGTGGGCTCCGCGCGCACGAGCGCCGAGCGCAGGAAGCGCCTCGCGGAGTTCGACCTCACCGCGGCGCAGATCGCGCGCCTGAGGGGCCCCGTGGGCCTTTCCATCGGCTCGCGGACACCGCCGGAGATCGCGGTCGCGATCCTCGCGGACCTCATCGCCTCGCGCAACGGCGTGATGCTCGAGAAGGCGCGGGACGCGGGACGGCTCCGCGCGTAGACTTCCGTTTCGAAAAAAACCCCGGAGGAGCGGCCCATGATCCGGTTTCTCCGCCTCGCGGCGGCGCTCGCGTTCTTCCCCCTGCTGGCGCTCGCCCAGGGCGCGCAGGACTACCCCTCCCGCGCCGTGACGCTCGTCGTGCCGTACTCGGCAGGCGGGCTTCCGGACACCGTCGCGCGCGTCGTGGGACAGAAGCTTTCCGAGCGATGGGGCCAGCCGGTGGTCGTGGAGAACCGCCCGGGCAGCAACGGCGTGGTCGCCGCGGCCTACCTCGCGACCAGGGCGCCGGACGGCTACACGCTCCTCGTGACGGATGGCTCGATGTTCTCCATCAACCCGTTCATCTACGGGAAGCTTCCCTACGACGCGCTGAAGGACTTCACCTTCATCTCGCTCACCGCGCGCGCGCCGCTCTTCCTCGCCGTGCATCCCTCGATGCCGGTCTCGACCTTCGGCGAGTTCGTGAAGCTCGTGAAGGCGAACCCGGGCAAGTACAGCTACGGCTCCTCGGGCGTGGGGAGCATCCACCACCTCACGACGGAAGCGATGAAGACCGCGCTGGGGCTGGACCTTCTCCACGTGCCCTTCAAGGGAACGGGGCAGTCGATTCCCGCGTTGGTGGGCAACCAGGTGAGCGCAGCCTTCTCGGCGATGCCGTCCCTCGCGGGCTTCGTGCAGCAGGGGAAGCTGAAGCTCCTCGCGGTCAACTCGGCGAAGCGCTCGCCGCTGGCACCCGAGCTTCCCACCATCGCCGAGCTCGCGATCCCCGGCTTCGATTTCGCGCCGACGATCGGCTTCTCCGGGCCGGCGGGCATCCCGCCCGCGATCGCGGCGAAGATCGGCGCGGACGTCGCGGCCGTCGTGCACGATCCGGCGTTGAAGGAGCACATGGACAAGCTGGGCATCGAGCCGGAGGGGCTGGGGCCGGCCGAATACCGCGAGCAGGTGATCCGCGAGCGCGAGCGCTTCGAGAAGGCGGTGAAGGCCGCGGGCGCGAAGGTGGACTGAAGGGCGCCGCCCACGCGATGGACATCCGCGGGCTGCTCCTCTGCGGCGGCGCGGCCGCGCGCTTCGGCGGCCCGAAGCTCCTCGCGGCGATCCCGGGCGAGGAATCGGCGGGGCCCCTCGCCGCGCGCGCCGCGCGGAGCCTGCGCGAGGGCGCGGGGAACGCGCTCGCGATCGTGCCCGTGGGCGCGGGCGCGCTGCGCGCCGCGCTCGAGGCCGCGGGCTGCGAGGTGATGGAATCGGACCGCACCGCGCGCGGCATGGGGGCCAGCATCGCCGCGGCGGTCGCGGCGACGGACCGCGCGGACGGATGGATCGTGGCGCTGGGCGACATGCCGCTCGTGGCATCCGCGACGGTGCGCGCGGTGCGCGACGCCGTGGCGGGCGGCGCCCTCATCGCCGCGCCGGTGCTCGCGGCCACGGGCGTGCGCGGGCATCCCGTGGGTTTCGCCGCGGCGCTGCGTGCCGAGCTCCTCGCGCTCGACGCCGACGTGGGCGCGCGCGCGATCCTCGAGCGGCACCGGGATGCGGTCCGCCTCATCCGCACCGACGACGCCGGCATCGCGGTCGACCTCGATACGCGTGATCAGCTCGAGGCCCTTCGTTCGATGGGGTCAGGTTAGTTTTTGAACCTGTCCCCAAAGCAGGGACAGGTTCAAAAACTAACCTGACCCCATTTACCCATTTACCACTACGAGGAAGCGACGATGAAGATCCAGGGGGCCGTGCTGGACGCGATGGGGGCCGAGCCGCCGTACGACCGCTCGCGCCCGCTCGCCGTGGGCGAGGTGGAGCTCCGCCCGCCCGGGCTGGGCGAGGTGCTGGTGCGGATCGCCGCGGCGGGCCTGTGCCACTCCGACCTCTCGGTGATCAACGGCGACCGCCCGCGTCCCACGCCGATGCTGCTGGGACACGAGGCGGCGGGCGTCGTCGAGGCGCTGGGCGAGGGCGTGGACGACCTCGCGAAGGGCGACCACGTGGTGCTGGTCTTCGTCCCGAGCTGCGGGCATTGCGTGCCGTGCGCGGAAGGCAGGCCCGCGCTCTGCACCGCGGGCGCGGCGTCCAACGGCGCGGGGACGCTCCTGGGCGGCGGCCGCCGCATCTTCCGCGGCGAGGAGCCCGTCTACCACCACATGGGCTGCTCCGCGTTCGCCGAGCGCGCGGTCGTCTCGCGCCGCTCGCTCGTGAAGATCGACCCCGAGCTTCCGCTCGAGGAGGCGGCGCTCTTCGGCTGCGCGGTGCTGACCGGCGTGGGCGCCGTCGTGAACACGGCGAAGGTGCCGATGGGCGCCACGGTCGCGATCGTCGGGCTGGGCGGCGTGGGGCTCGCGGCGCTCCTGGGCGCGGTCGCGTGCGGGGCGAGCCGCGTGGTCGCGATCGACCTCGCGAAGGACAAGCGCGACTTCGCGATGACGCTCGGGGCCACGGACGCGTTCGACGCGGCGCTCCCGGACGCGGTGGACGCGATCCGCGAGGCGACGGCGGGCGGCGTCGACTACGCGCTCGAGTTCGCGGGCTCGGCCAAGGCGCTGGAGCTCGCCTACCGCATCACGCGCCGCGGCGGGACCACCGTCACCGCGGGGCTTCCCCATCCGACGGCGACGCTCCCGCTCCCGATCACGCACCTGGTCGCCGAGGAGCGGACGGTCAAGGGAAGCTACATCGGGACCTGCGTGCCCGCGCGCGACCTCCCGCGCTACGTCGCGCTCTATCGCCAGGGCCGGCTTCCCGTCGACAAGCTCCTCACGCATCGGCTGAAGCTCGCCGACATCAACGCGGGCTTCGAGCGCCTGCGCGAGGGCAAGGCCGTCCGCCAGGTCGTGGTCTTCTAGCGCGGAACGAGCTGGCCGGTGCGCGGGTCGACGTAGCCGCCCGGCACCGCGTGGAGCACGGCGCCGGTCGTGGGATCGACGGCGAACCGGCCCGCGGGCAGCGCAGGAGTGCCGCTGCGGGGGTTCACCGCCGGGAGCGCGGGCGCGGGGACCACCTCGAGGCGCGCCACGCCCGGGGGCGCGGGATTCGTGGCGCCGATCGGCGGAAGCGGCCGCACGACGCTCGGATACGGATCGATCGCCGCGCGCGCCGCGGGGACCTTCCGCGCTTCCTCCGGCGTCGTGCGATCGCGGCCGGCCGGCGACTTGAGGAGGCCCGCCAGCTCCTCGCGCGCCGCCTCGCGCTGGGCCATCGTCGAGCCGGGACTGCGGATCGCGGCCTGCAGCTCGCGCATGCGGGATTGCACCGGCCCGGGCGGGGGCCACGCGGCGTCGTCCGCGGCGAAGGCTCCGCCCGCGAGGGCTGCGATCAACGCGGCCAGGAACCGCGCGCGCATCGGACTCAGCCCTTCTTCCCCGGCGGATACTTCTCGCCCGCCTCGACCGCGGTCCGCAGGATGTTCTGCTTCGGCGGCAGCGGGCACGTCGTGAACTCGCTGAAGGCGCACGGCGGGTTGTACGCGCGGTTCAGGTCGAGCGCGAAGGCCTCGCCCGCCTTGGGCTTCCGGTCGATGAAGAGGAAGCGGCCGGGCCCGTACGTGGTCTTCCCCGCGGTCGCGTCGCGGAACACGATGAAGAGGCCGTCGTCGTCGTTCCCCACCACGTCCAGGCGCTCCTTGCGGCCGCGGAGCGTGAACTCGACGTAGCCGGGCGAGGGCTCGTCCGAGACCTCGTCGATCACGTTCACGATCGGGAGCGTGCGCGGCGGATCGTAGGGGACGAAGCGCGCGGTCACGCGGTATTCCGGCTTCACCGGGTACCAGACGCGGCCGCCGAAATGCGCGCGCACCGGGCTCTGGCTGTCGGCGAGCCGCAGGACGTAGCGCCCGCCGTGCTCGATCACGTAGAAGGACGCGCGCCCCATGGTCACCCAGTCGTGCGCGCCTTCGGACGTGTCCATGACCTTGTCCGACATCGGGATGCCTTCCTGGGTCATCTCGAGTCCCGGCGCGAGCTTCACCGTCACCTTGCCGGCCGTGCCGGCGGCGGGGACGTCGATGGTTCCCATGCGCTCCGGCCCCAGGCCGGGAGGAAAGACGATGTCGTTCCCCGCGCCCGTCCCGAACGTGTTCACGCCCGGCTTCATCACGTAGCGGCCCGCCAGCGTGAGCCAGCCGTTGTCCTTGCGCAGGCTCTGCTCGGCGCGCGCGCGCCAGGCCTGGTCTTCCTTCTTCCAGTCGGTGTCCGCGGCGGGCGCGGCGGCGAGGGCCGGGCCGGCCAGGGCGGCGCAGAGGGCCAAGGCGGATGCGATCTTCATGGTGCGGATTGGACTCGCGGGAGGGGAAGGGGTTCGACCTCGAGGGCTTCGAGGACGCGGGACGGCTCGAGCTTCACGAGGCAGTCGGTGTGCCCCAGCGGGCACGTGCGCTGGAAGCACGGGCTGCACGAGAGGGAGAGCGAGATCACGCGCGCCTTGCCCGAGAGGGGCGGCGTGAACGCCGGGCTGGACGAGCCGAAGAGGGCGGCCGTCGGGCGGTCGAGCGCCGCCGCCACGTGCATGAGGCCGGAGTCGTTGGTGACCACGCGGTCGGCCGAGGCGAGCACGTCGATCGCCTCGTCGAGCGAGGTCCGCCCCGCGAGGTCCACGCAGGCCTCGCCCGCGAGCGCCCGGATCTCGCGCGCCGCTTCCGCATCCTTGCCCGAGCCCACGAGCCAGACCTGCCAGCCGCGCCGGGCGAGGTCGCCGGCGAGCGCCGCGAAATGCCGCGCGGGCCAGCGCTTCGCGGGCCCGTACTCTGCGCCCGGCGCGAAGGCGGC
>Ga0105241_10004452_pt1 | contig 10360 bp, 8 predicted proteins | sample KBSC64metaG_FD_80422 | JGI IMG/M metagenome (GOLD analysis project Ga0105241, IMG submission 80422) | Corn rhizosphere microbial communities from Kellogg Biological Station, Michigan, USA - KBS C6-4 metaG | ecosystem: Host-associated > Plants > Roots > Rhizosphere > Soil | place: Michigan, USA...
AAGAGGGCAGGGCAAATAAGCGAATCCTGGAAGCTCCTCCCCTGCTGATGGGCGGGTATCAGCAATTGCTGAGGGGCGAGCCGTTTCGGGCGAAGTTTCGCAACAGTTGGGAGAAGCCGGAGCCGCTTGTGCCAGAGAAAGTGACGGATATCAACTTCTCGATGCCGGATCTGTTTCACACCTTCCGCCGCGGTCACCGCATCATGGTGCAGGTGCAGAGTTCATGGTTCCCGCTCACAGATCGGAATCCCCAGGTATTTACCGACATTCCGAATGCACCGCCCGATCAGTTCACCAAAGCGACGGAGCAGGTCTATCACCAGAAGGATGCGGCTTCAGGAGTTGAAGTGCTGGTGATGCCAAAGATGTAAAAAGGCACACTGAACCACAACAGGCAGTGCGTCCTTCTGATGTGACCGTCTCGTTTGTGATCGATCGGCATGGGCTGCTAAAGTTCGTTGTCGCTGTTTTCAAGCTGATATCGTGAGGTGTTTCATGAGTCTTTCATTCCGATGTAAACCGATCCTGATTGCGGCGGCGCTGCTAGCCGTATGCCCTGCCATTCGTGCTGAAGAAGGCATGTGGACGTTCGATAACCCGCCACTGAAGCAACTGGCGGCGAAGTATAACTTTCATCCGTCGCAAGCCTGGCTCGATCACCTGAGGCTTTCGAGTGTCCGCCTCAACGATGGCGGTTCAGGCTCATTTGTGAGCCAGGACGGACTGCTGCTCACCAATCATCACGTAGCCCGCGGACAATTGCAGAAGAACTCGACGGCGGAGCACGATTATCTTCGCGATGGGTTTTACGCGTCGACTGCAGACCAGGAAATGAAGTCGCCCGATCTTGAGATCAATGTGCTCGTCGGCATGCAGGACGTAACGTCCCGAGTGCAAGGCGCAGCCAAGGGCATCAAAGACGAAAAACAGGCGCTGAGTGCTCGTGAAGCGCAGATTGCAGCGATCACAAAGGAAAGCAAGGACAAGACCGGCTACCGCTCTGATGTGGTCACGTTCTATAACGGCGGCGAGTACTGGCTTTATCAATACAAGGTGTTCACCGATGTGCGGCTAGTGTTTGCGCCCGAACAGCAGGCAGCGTTCTTCGGGGGAGATCCGGACAACTTCACCTATCCGCGCTACGACCTAGACATGGCGATCTTCCGCGTATATGAAAACGGCAAGCCGATCCATTGCGACAACTATCTGAAATGGAGCGCCAAAGGAGCGGCTCCCGGCGAGCTTATATTCATTTCGGGCCATCCCGGATCTACTTCCCGCCAGGACACGATGGCTGAGTTGACGCTGGAGCGTGACGTCGTCGAGCCGGCGGTCACGGAATATCTAAAGCGGCGTCTGGCTGCGGCACAGACCTATGCGGCGCAAGGCCCGGAGCAGGCGCGGCAAGTCGGAAGCACGATCTTCGGAATACAAAACAGCCTGAAAGTCTACATTGGGCGCACGGAGGCTCTTGCGGACAAGAGCCTGATCGCGAAGAAGCAAGGAGAAGAGGATGACTTCCGGCGGAAGATCAATGCAAACTCCGAGTGGAAGAAAGAGTACGGAAACGTCTGGGACACCATCGCTAAAGCTGAGGAGCAGGTAAAGCCAGAGGTTCGCAATCAGTTATTCCGCCGGACTGATAGCCGGCTGTTCGCGATCGCTATGCAGCTCGTGCAGTATGCGGCAGAAATCAAAAAACCGGATGGCGAGCGTCTGCCGCAATTTCACGACGCAAACCTGCAGTCGCTGAAGTTCCAGATGCTGTCGCCGGCGCCGATTACGATCCAGACAGAAAAGCTGTTTATGAAGTCTGCGCTGAATCTTGCACAGGAGAAACTCGGAAAGACTGATCCATATGTGCAGGCGGTTTTACAGAATGGAGCCGTGGACTCAAGTGTTGATTCCCTGATTGATGGAACGAAGCTCGGCGATGTTGCCGCGCGGCAGACGCTGATCGACGGAGGCGAGGCCGCTATCGCTGCGTCTACTGACCCAATGATTGTTGCGGCTCGACGCGTTGATCCGATATTGCGGGAAACGCAGCGGAAGATGCGCGATACGGTGGGGAGCATTTTGACTCCGGCGGGCGAAAAGCTTGGGAAGGCGCGCTTCCTGGTATACGGGAAGGACGTTTATCCCGACGCTACATTCACGCTCCGCCTGAGCTACGGCACGGTGGATGGGTATGCGTACAACGGCACAGTCGCGCCACCGATCACGACGTTCTATGGCCTGTATGATCGCGCCGACAGCTTTGGCAACAAGCCGCCATTCGATCTGACTCCGAAGGAACAGGCGGCGTTGGGCAAGCTCGATCTTGCAACTCCGCTCGACTTTGTTTCTACCGGAGACATCATCGGCGGTAATTCTGGTTCTCCCGTCGTCAATCGCGATGGCGAGTTGGTAGGGCTGATCTTCGATGGCAACATAGAGTCTCTAGCCGGCGACTTCGTCTATGACGGATCGAAAAATCGCGCGGTATCGGTGCACTCTGCGGGAATGATTGAAGGGCTGCGCAAGCTGTACGGCGCCAATGCTCTGGCGGATGAACTTGAGGGGAAGAAGTAGCATCAACTCAACATTCATCGCAGATCGAGGGGAGCCTGTCGGCTCCCCTTCTGTTTTCAGAAATGGACCTCCTGCTTGGATCTCGAGTGTGGCTCTTGCCCTATACCGATCGCAGGAATGAGTAGCCCCATGGACAGAAGGCCTGCGGGAATGACCAGCATGCCGGTGCGAATACTGGCGGTGTGTGACGAAACAAAACCAGCAATCCACGGGAGAACGGAACCGCCGAAACCGGCAGTGAATAGTATCCAGCGAGAGTTCGCGGTTTGTTTTGACCTCGCGAAGAATCCGGAGAGCACAAGCGGATAAGTCGGAGCCAGCGAGACGCCCATCAAAAACATTGCAAGATTTCGAACCGCTACATTCGGTGCGAGCTCAAGCCCAAGCGCTGAGAGAACTCCTGAAGTGATCACGATTCTGAGAATCTGCATGGGCTTCACATAAAGAAGGAGAAGAGACGAAAGTCCGCGTGATGAAAGAAAGCCCGCCCAATAGAAAGACGTAGTCGCCGCTGCCAGCGCGAGTCCGCGATCCTCAGTTCGCAGCGCGTATGTGGGGAGCCAGGTGGCAACGGTGTTCTCAATGCCAACCTGCAGAAATGCAGCAAAGGCAAAGATAAGTATCAGGCGGAGGGCCTTGTCCGATTCTTTGGTCTCAGTGAGATGAGCGGGCTCTGGGACGTCACGAAGCACTGCAACGCAAGCTACGGCCGCACACGCCGCTGCGACCGCGAAAAGATTGTAGGCAATGCGGTAATCGTGATGCGCCAGAACGCGTGCGGCGATCAGCGGAGCTGCCAGCGCGCCAATGCTCCACGAGAAGTTGAGGATGGTAAGTAACGGCGCGCAGCGGTCAGGAAATGTTCGGCCCGTAAAGAGCGTAACGGCCGACATAGGAACACCCACACTGATACCGAGCAAAAAGAAAAGTGGCTCGAGAAGAGCGCGGGGGCTGAGAGCGACCGCAACACAGGCGACTGCCATTCCAGCAAACCCGATGGCCATGGTGCGCGCGTAATTCCGCCGGCAAAGCAGAGCTCCAATCGAAGTCCCCGCAAAGTAGAGGAGAAACAGCAGGCCGGAGCTTGAGTCGCTCAGGTGAAAGCGAGAAGCCAGAGAAGGCAGGAGAGCCCCTCCTACGACGTGAAGCACTCCCGTAAGCGCAAAGACAGCATGAAGCGTAGCGATACTTCGAGCCGAAGAATGCCTGATTTCTGAATCCATCGGATCAGGTTCGCCGTGCTCTGGTCTTTCGGGGATTCGGCGGGCATGTCGACTCGCGAATGATCAGTTCCGGATGAATAGGAACAAAGTCCGGGAATGTCGCCTGTCCGCGAATTCGTTGCAGCAGAATTCGTGCCGCGGTCGTGCCCATCTGGTGGAGTGGCTGGCGAATTGTAGTCAGACTTGGATTGTGAAATGCCGCGCTCTCGATGTCGTCGAACCCAACAATCGAAACATCGGTCGGAACTTGCAGTCCGTGATTCATAAGCGCGCGGATTGCGCCGATCGCGGCGATGTCGTTGTAGCAGACCAGCGCCGTGAAATCACCGCCGCGCTGGATCAACTCATTTGTCGGCTCGAATCCAAGTTCGGGAGTCGATACTCGGAGTTTGAGTTGAACGGTGAATTCCGGAGGTATCTGAAGTTTGAGATCCCTCGCGACGTTCATCAGGCATTCCCAGCGATCATCCGCATCGGAGCTGTGGCTGCCTCCGCGCATGAAGGCGATCTTTCTGTGTCCCAGTTGATAGAGATGCCGAAGCGCCAGTTCCGCCGCCCGTTTCTGATCCAGAACGACGTTAGTGACACCCTCGATCTTCTGGTGACCTGCCACTGCAACGGCGGGGAGAGATCCAACGCTCTTCTCAAGGGTGGTATCGATGAAGATGAAGCCCTCGACGGACCGGTCCATGAAAAGACGCGGATACTCCTCGATCAGATCTGGCTTGCGGCGGTGGCTGGCGGTGAGATAGAAGTAGCCCTCTTCGATGAGGTGCTCCTCGACTCCGCTCAAAACCTGCGAGGCATAGCTATCGCTTAGTTCGGGGACAAGTACACCCACTGTAAAGGTCTGGCGCTTCCGCAAAGACCGAGCAAAGAAACTGGGCCGGTAGTCGAATTTGGCGGCAGCCTCCACGACGCGGTCTCGCGTCTCCTGGGGAATGGATCGCACGCCCGGGGCATTGTTCAGAACCAGGGAGATGGTGGCCGGCGAGAGGTTGAGATACTCCCCGAGCGTCCGAAGACTAATGGGTTGTCCGGGCTGAGGAGCCGCACCTGGCTTGATTCTCTTGGGCATGCACTCAATGTTGTAACACTACGGGCCTTTGGTCCGCTCTACCCAACCGTCAAGTCGCGCTGCTGAGCGTCAAGGAACTCCGCTATGAGGGAGAATTCCACGGCTTACGGTAAACTGAAGATGCTTCCCGCCTCGCGGAGGGATGGGTGAGCGGTTGAAACCGGCGGTCTTGAAAACCGTTGTACTCGAAAGGGTACCGGGGGTTCGAATCCCTCTCCCTCCGCCATCTTCTATCTATTGAAGTCCAAACCTCTCCATCGTAGACATTGAATTCGCGCTATCTCGCCGAAATCCGACGATTCTTTTGGACTCTGTTCAATCTCTGTACACGGCTGTCCAAGATTGACCAGGGTATCGGCGGGGGTATCAAAGTTCGAATCCCAGTTTCGACCGGGGGTATCGGCGTCAGTGGGTAAATCTCACGAAAGACAAGAGATGGAGATCCACAAACTCAGCGACGCAAAAGTGAAGAACGCCAAACCCCTCTCGAAGGATTACAGACTCAGCGACGAGACGATCCAGGTATTGAAGCTGCTGCAATCGATCACAGGTGAGAGCAAGTATCTGGTTCCGGGGCAGGGCCCGAAAAACCGACCCTGAGCAACGGAACAATCCGAATGGCTTTGCAGAAATGGGCTACAAAGACCTGATGACGGGACACGGGTTCATGGACCACCCTCACCTATCCGAGAGGCGACTTCATAGCCCGGTGGCTACAAGCCCGTTTCCAAGTCCCAATCGTCTATAGCTGACAATGCGATTCAAGAAGATTACAGAATGCATTATGCCAGGATGATCTTTCGCGCCTCCGCCTCCGGATCATCCACCATCCGGCACTGGTTATCGAAGATCATCGTGTTGTTCTTCTCAGGATCCGACGGCGCCCACTTCAATTCCGGGCTGCTCGGATCTCCCGTCGCTGCAAACTTTGCCCACGCCGACGCCATCTTCTTCGCCAGCGCCTGCGCCTCCGGAGTATTCCCCGTACCCTGCTCGCACCGCTTTGTGTTGTCGAAGCAGAACTGAAGCTCGGCCGTATGCCACGCGCCCGCCACTCCATCTAGAATCTGCGTCTGCCAGGTAAAGTACCATGCGTAAACCGGCGCTGCCTTCAGCTCATGCTTCAACCGCGCCATCTTAACCACGTTGTTCCGCATCGACAAACCATTCAACCCCGGCCTGCCGCTGCACATATATGACAACGTCTGGATTTTCTTCTGCGGATAAGCCTTCTTCAAAGCTGCAACTACGGCGGTCGCCTTCTCCGCGCCGTACATCTTTGTGAGGTTCGCTCGCCACTCCTCTTCCGTCGGACGCTGTGACATCTGATTTCCTTCTTCGCTCACCGAACCCACCAGCATCGGCACATTCTTCGAAATCTCTGGCGCCGCATCAAAGAACGACCTCATATTCACGATCTTTCCGTCAACACACGGTGACCAACCTACCCGGGGAGTGCCCGGAGTTCCCGGCCCCATCATTGGCGGCCCTGGAGGATTGATCTTCGCCGCTGCCGCATTCCCGGCCGCGAACAGCTTCGCCCACTCCATCTTTTGCAGAGACCCGATGTCATTCGGAGCAAGCCCGAGTTCCTTCATCGTTTGCCGCGCGAGTTCCTTCTGCTGATCCCTGCTTGGAATGTTGCCGCCGCCCCCCGACTGCGCCGAAGCACGATGAATTAACCCCACCGCCGAGGGCATGCCCATCAGCGTTGTCACCTTCGACCCGCCGCCCGACTGCCCATAAATCATCACGCGATCGGGATCGCCGCCGAAGTTCTCGATATTCTCACGAACCCACTTCAGCGCCGCCACCAGGTCCGTCATGCCCACATTCGCCGAGTCCTCATACGCAGAGCCGCCAATTTCCGCCGCATCGAAGAACCCAAGAATATTCAGCCGATGATTCACCGACACCTGCACCACGTCGTGGTGCCGGGCCATCTGCGCGCCCTCGTGCGAAGGCAGCTCATACGACGACCCGAAGCTGAACCCGCCTCCATGCATGTAGAACATCACCGGCCGCTTTCCGGTCAGGCTCGGCGTCCAGATGTTCAACTTCAGCATGTCTTCGCTCTGCCAGCCGTCGTCCCAGTCGAAAAGAAATGTCTGCTCGATCCCGGTCCACGTATGCAGATTCTGCGGACAGTTCGCTCCATACACCAAAGCCGGATACTCATCCGTCCACGGCGCAGGCGGCCTCGCGGGCAGCCACCGATTCTCACCAGCCGTAGTCGCCCCGTACGGCACGCCTTTGAATGTAAGCACGCCCCCGTCCTCGAACCCGCGCACCTTGCCGTACTGCGTCTTCGCAATCGCTGATCGCGGCGTCGACACGTTGCCCGGTTCCTGATGAGCTGCCGTTTTCACGCTGTCGGAACCGAACGCCGGCTTGCTCAGCGTCGCACCCAGTCCAACCGTGGTTGACAAACGCAGAGCCTCACGCCGCGTAAGAATGACAGAATCCTTTGACTTCGCCATGGACAGCATCTCCTCTCGTGATCTTTGTGGAGTGGGTACCTTCCGGATCGCGCCGCTCATTTGCCAGCGCGATCCCACTAATTGCTTATTCAGGCAAGGCGTACTGTCCATCCACATGGAACTTTCCACTCACGCCCGGCGCTTCAGTATCGGGCTGCCCCCCACCGATGCTGATCGTGTACTCCCCTTGCGCGATGATCGGATTCCCCTCCTCCGTTACCATGCCCAGATCGCGAGGCTTCAGCTCGAAGTGAACCTTCTGGCTCGCACCCGCATCCAGATGTATTCTTTCGAATCCGCGCAGAGCCACATTCGGCGCACCCTTCACCTGAGGGAACTTCAGATACACCTGCACCACTTCGTCGCCCGCAATCTTTCCCGTGTTCGTCACCGTCACATCTGCTGCAACTGGTTGCCCGGCAACAACAGCCTGTGTCGGCACGCTCAGATCGCTGTAGTTGAACTTCGTGTAGCTGAGCCCATAGCCAAATGGATACAGCGGTTTTCCTGTGAAGTAGCGGTACGTGCGGTTCGCCATTCCGTAGTCTTCAAAGTTAGGCAATTGCTCCACACCCTTGTAGAACGTAACCGGAAGCCGCCCCGCCGGATTATTCTTCCCGCTCAGCGTCTCCGCTACAGCCGCGCCGCCCTCTTCTCCCGGATACCACGCATCCACAATTGCATTGGCATGTTCGTTGATCCAGTTCACCGACAGCGCACTGCCGTTCATCAGCACCACTGCAAGGGGCTTGCCCGTAGAAGCAACGGCCTCAACCAGATCCTCTTCAGGCTGCGGAAGATCGATGCTCGTCCGGTCTCCACCCAGGAAGCCCGGTTCGCTCACCGGCATCTCTTCGCCCTCAAGCTGGCTCGTGATGCCAACCACCGCGATCACCGCATCGGCATTCTTCGCTGCCGCAATCGCATCCTGCGATGGCGCGTTGTTCACCTTCGCCCAGATAAGTTCTGCATGCGGCTTGCTGTTCCTCAACCCATACGAAACTTCAAGCGCAACCTTCCGTCCTTTCTCAAGGTGTACCCGGCCCACAGCCGATGAGGTCCCGCGCGTGCCGCCGCCGAAAGCCATCGCCACCTGCTTCTCATCCACGGAAACTCTGCCGAATCCCTCGCAGCGAATCCCGATCAGAAAATCTCCCGACTCATTCGGCGTCAGGAATCCGGACCATTGCGCACCGAAGGTCTTCTTCCCCGTCACTTCTTTCGGCAGATTCTCTTCGCTCAGCTTCACGTTCGTTTCCGTCCGGCTCAGCAGCGGCGGGGTGTTCGAGGCCTGGCCCGGTCCCCTGCGCATCCCCTCGCTGTAATCAGCCTTCAGCCCTGGTTTTCCGTCCGGAGTCGTCAGCAACGCATCCGGCACCGGCGAACCATCTGGGCGCAGGAACTGCGTTCCCGGCACGAACGTAATTGCCACATTGGGAAACTCTGCCTTAAGTCCGTCGAGGATCGACACAATGTGAGTCGGCTGCCCCGCATAGTTTCCAATCAGCGGCCGTGTCTGATCCGCCAGCGGCCCCACAACAGCAATCTTTTTGATCGACGGTTTCAGCGGAAGCAGTCCATCATTCTTCAGCAGCACCATCGACTCGTTCGCCAGCTTCCGCGCATGCGCCCGGTGTTCCGCGCTGTCCAGTTCCTTTTCATCGATCTTCGTGTAAGGAACCATCTCCGGCGGATCGAACATGCCCAGCTTCATTCGCGCCGTAAACAACCGAACCAGCGCATTGTCCAGAACGCTCTCCGGCAGATACCCCTGCTGAACCGCATCCACGTATGCCTTCTCCACTGGCTCTCCGAACCGCTGAGTGAACGTCACGCATTCATTGTCCATTCCGCGAATCACCGAGATCGCCGCACCCTGCGCTTGCGTCGGGCGGTAGCGATGATTCGCAGCAACGTCCCTCACCGCATCGCAGTCTGAAACGACGTATCCCTGAAAGCCCCACTTACCGCGCAACTGATCCTGCAGCAGGTATTGGCTCGCGCACGCCGGCTCGCCATTGATCGCGTTGTACGCGCACATCACAGAGCCCGCCTTGCCCTCGACAACCGCCGCACGAAATGCCGGCTCATACGTATCCACCTGGTCGTGCTTGCTCACGTCCACATCTGCGAAGTGCCGCGTAGGCTCCGGTCCGCTGTGCACTGCATAGTGCTTCGGCGTCGCGATACCGAGGTAGTACTTCGGATCTGTGCCCTGCAATCCCGTCACATAAGCAACACCCATGCGCCCCGTCAGGAAAGGATCTTCTCCATACGTCTCCTGCCCGCGTCCCCAGCGCGGATCGCGGAAGATATTCAAATTCGGAGACCAGAAATCCAGTCCGCCCATCAGTCCCGTGTGTCCTTCGCGCAAATTCTGCACGTGCTTGATGCGGCCCTCAATTCCGATCTGTGCCGCCATCGTATGAATCCCCGGCACGTCGAACGTCGCAGCCAGACCAACCGGCTCCGGATACTCCGTCACGCCTTCATTGATCACGCCGTGCAGAGCCTCGCTCCACCACTGGTACGCGGGAATCTTTAACCGCGGTACCGCGGCAGAGTTGTTCTGCATCTGCGTTGCTTTCTCCTCGAGCGTCATGCGATGTACCAGATCGATTGCGCGCTGTTCTGGAGATATCTGCGGATTCATATACGGAAGGGTGGACTTCTCTTGCGCATCGCCCTTTTGCACTGATATCCAGCTCAAGATCATGCATAAAGAAGCGACTGTGCAGCTGATCATTTGCGTGACGCGAGGTTTCATGCCTTCTCCCCATCTAAGCTGTGAGTTGGCGTCTTCTTGGCGCTAACACTCGATTCGCGAGAATACGTTTTCCGGGCCGAGCGCCCTTCCCCCATTATTCCCATCGGTAGACCCCTCCTCAACTCCGGTTATTTAAATTCGGCTCTGGCTTTGCAGCTTCAGAATGCTCGAAATATACACAGGTAGAGCAAACCAAAACAAGCCAAATAAATCGCTTTATGTTGCTTTCGGCCGGCTTCGC
>Ga0105241_10004453_pt1 | contig 10359 bp, 8 predicted proteins | sample KBSC64metaG_FD_80422 | JGI IMG/M metagenome (GOLD analysis project Ga0105241, IMG submission 80422) | Corn rhizosphere microbial communities from Kellogg Biological Station, Michigan, USA - KBS C6-4 metaG | ecosystem: Host-associated > Plants > Roots > Rhizosphere > Soil | place: Michigan, USA...
ACGGGCTTGCCGTCGAAGACGATGACCTCCGCCGGCGCGCTGCTGAAGAACACCGCCGGCGCCACCTTTTCCTTGTCCCGCGCCACGCCGGATGACGCCTTCTTCAGGTCGGTCCATTGCGGATCGGCCAGCACATGCATCACCCCGCGCGGCAACTGACCGGCCGGGATCCACGGGCCTTCCAGCCGCTTCGCGGTGAGCCACCGGGTATCATCGAACAGGTAGTATGCGCCTTCCTCCGCGACGTGGAACACGGGCCAGTTGGCGTTCACGATGAATTCCACCCCCTCCTTGCCGGCCTGTGCCGTGACGGGCTTGCCGTCCGTCTGGAGCAGCACGGCCGGCTGGTAGGCGACGAAGATCGCGGGCGGGTCGTTGCGCACCGCCACACCCTGTGGTGCGGCCTGCGGCTTGTTCGTGATCGCGACGAGGCGGTCGAGCGCGATCGGGATGTCGCCGCGCGCCGCGACGGCCTTGCGGAACAGCGCGTCCAGGCGCTTCTGTTCTTCCGGCGGGCTCGCCGGGAACCGGGTCTCGACGACCTGCAGGTCGCGGATCACGGCCTGGCGCGCGTCGACGTCGACGTCGGTGCGCGCGCGGATCTCGCCGATGCCCACGGCCGGCTTGCCGCCCGGCGGCGTCAGTTCGAACGCGAGCCGGAATTCGAGGTCGCGGAAGTTCTTCCAGGCGTCCACCTGCGGCTCGTAGTACACCAGTCTGGCGCGCTCCACCGTCGTCTCGCGCGGCCAGCCGGCATCCTGCGCGTACGCCCCGATCGCGATGCAGGCGGCGAGTACGGACGTCGCCAATATCTTCAGTCTCATGGCGAGGCCCTCCCCGCGGTGCCCGGCGCCGACATCTGTTCCGCGTGCAGCACCCAGCCGCCGCCCATCGCCTTGTACAGGTTCACCAGCGACACATACACCTGCGACCGGGTCTGCGTACGGGCGACTTCGGCGCTGAAGAGGTTGCGCTCGGCGTCGAGCACCTCGATATAGCTGGTATAGCCCTCGTCATAGCGCAGCCGGGCCAGCTCCACGTAGTTGCGCAGGGTGTGCACCTGGCGGTCCTGGAACGCCAGCTGGTCGCGCGCCTTCGCGTGGGTCAGCAGCGCGTCCGACACTTCCTGGAACGCGACCTGGATCGCCTTCTGGTAGCCGAGCAGCGCTTCCTGCTGCTGGGCCTCGGCCTGGTGCACCTGGCCGGCGATGCCGCCGGCCGTGAAGATCGGCGCGGCGGCCGACAGCCCGTACGACCACGCCTTCGTCGCCCCCGTGAACAGGTCGCCGAATTCCTTGCTGATATAGCCGAACACGCCCGTCAGCGAAATGGTCGGAAAATACTGCGCGCGCGCCGCGCCGATCAGCGCATTCGCGCCGATCAGCTGCTGTTCCGCCTGGCGCAGGTCCGGCCGACGCTCGAGCAGTTCCGACGGCAGGCCGGCCGGCACCGCGGGCAGCGCCAGCGCCTCCAGCGGCTGGCTCGCGCGGATCGGTCCCGGATTACGCCCCAGCAGCACGGACAGCGCATTTTCCTGCTGCCCGATCAGCGCTTCCAGGCGCGGGATCTCGACCAGCGACGCCTCGTATTCGGACTGCGTCTGCGCGAGTTCCAGTTCCGACACGGTGCCGCCCTGGAACTTGTCGCTGAACAGCCGGAACGACCTTTCGCGGCTGGCGGCCGTGTCGCGCGCGATCTGCAATTGGCGCTCCAGCTCGCGCAAGGTGATGTACGACGACGCCACCGACGCCACGAGGACGAGCACCGTCGCGCGCCGTCCCTCGGCGCTGGCCAGGACCAGGGCGCGCGCGGCTTCCGTCTCGCGCCGGCGCCTGCCGAACAGGTCCAGCTCCCAGCTGGTCGACAGCGTGGCGTCGTACTGCTCCAGCACGCGGTCGGGCTGCTGGCCGAATGCGCCGCCCGCCTGGCCGAACGAGGTCTGCGGCAGCCGTCCGCGCGTGGCGCCGAGGTTTGCGCCCACCTGCGGCAGCAGCAGCGAGCGCGTCGTCGCATACTGCCCGAGATAGAACTCGATGCGGCTGGCCGCGATCTTGACGTCGCGGTTCTCGCGCAACGCCACGGCGATCAGCTCGTTCAGGACGGGATCGCGGAACTGTTCCCACCACGCCGTATCGGCGATCGCGCGCGCCTCGTCGCCCTGGAAGCGGAACGCCGGCGGCGCGTCGACCACCGGGCGCTTGTAATCCGGGCCGACCGCACAGCCGGCCAGCAGCAGACAGGGCAAAAGGCGGCGCAGGCGGTGCAAGCGGCGCGGGCGGCGCAGGCTCATGATGTCACTCTCCCGGTTCGTGCGCACGCGGCATGTGGCCGGCCCCCGCGCCGCCACCCGGCAACTGCGGTCCCACCGTCTCCGGCGGCGGCGCCTTGGCCTTGCGCGGACGCGCGAGCCGCTCGGCCAACGTCTCGATCACGTAATAGAACATCGGAATCCAGAACACGGCGATGGCGGTCGCGGCCAGCATCCCGCCGATCACGCCCGTGCCGATCGAGATGCGGCTGTTGGCCGACGCGCCGGTGGCGATCGCCAGCGGCACGCAGCCGAGGATGAAGGCCACGGACGTCATGACGATCGGCCGCAGCCGCTCGCGCGCCGCGGTCAGCGCCGCATCGTAGTACGACGCCCCGTTGTCGCGGTTGAGCACCGCGAACTCGAAGATCAGGATCGCATTCTTCGCCGCCAGCGCCACCAGCATCGTCAGGCCGATCTGGAAATAGATGTCGTTCGAGAGCCCGCGCAGCACGACCGCGAGCAGCGCCCCGAACAGCGCGAACGGCACGGCCAGCAGCACGCCGAACGGCAGCGACCATTTCTCGTACTGCGCGGCGAGGATCAGGAACACCATCACGAGGCCGAACGCGAACACGGCGGCGGACGTGGAGCCGGCCTTCTGTTCCTCGAACGCCTCGCCGCTCCAGGCCAGCCCGAAGTCGGACGGCAGCGCTTCGGCGCCCACGCGCTGCAGCGCCGCGATGGCCTGGCCGGAACTGTAGCCGGGCGCCGGCACCGCCGTCACCTTCACGGCCGGGAAGTTGTCGAAGCGGGTCATCAGGTCGGGGCCCGTCACATAGCGGCTCGTGACGACCGCCGACAGCGGCACCATCGCCTTGTCGCGGCTGCGTACGTACAGCCGCTCCAGGTCTTCCGGCCGCATCCGGTAGTCCGGTTCGGCCTGCAGGATCACCTGCCACAAGCGGCTCGACTTGATGAACTGCGATATGTACAGCGAGCCGAACATCGTCTGCAGGGTGCCGTACACTTCCTCGACCGGCACGCCCAGCGTCTCCGCCTTGTCGCGGTCCACGTCCACCAGCAGCTGCTGCGAGCTGGCGTTGAACGTGGCCGTGGCGCGCCCGATCTCCGGCGCGTCCTTCAGCTTCGCCATGTACTCGGCAACGGACGCACCCAGCTGCTGCACCGTCTTGTCGCCCTTGCTCTGGATCCAGACCTCCAGCCCGCCGGTCGTGCCGAGCCCCGGGATCGACGGCGGATTCACGGGCACGATCATGCCGCGTGCGTCGCCGCCCAGCTTGCCGGCCGCGTCCTGCAGCACGGCGCGGGCATTCTGCGCGCGGATATTGGCGGACGTGTAGCGCTCGCCGAAATCCTTGAAGCCCACGAAGAACGTGCCGGCATTGTTCTTGTTCTGGTTGTCCAGCAGGCTGTAGCCGTCGATGACGGCCACGCCTTCCACGGCCGGATTCTTCATGAAATAATCCGTGACCCGCTTGCCGACGTTGGCCGTGCGGTCGAGGCTCGCCGAATCGGGCATGATCACGGCCCCCAGCAGATAGCCCTGGTCCTCGGGCGGCAGGAACGCCTTCGGCACGCGGCCCAGCATCACGACGGACAGCGCGACCATGCCGACGAACAGCAGCAGCGCGATGCCGGCCCGCTTGATCGTCAGCGCAACGGCCCGCCCGTAGCTGTCGGTCATGCGCTCGAAGCCGCGCTCGAACCAGCGGAAGAACCGGTTCTTCTTGCCGTGCACGGGCTTCAGCAGCAACGCCGCCAGCGCCGGCGACAGCGTGAGCGCGACGATGCCGGAAATGACGACGGAGATGGCGATCGTGATCGCGAACTGCTTGTACAGCTGGCCCGTGATCCCGCTCAGGAAGGCCACGGGCACGAACACGGCGCACAGCACGAGCACGATGGCGATCACGGGGCCTGATACCTCGTCCATCGCGCGCTTGGCCGCCTCCTTCGGCGGCAGGTGGTGCACGGTCATGTTGCGCTCGACGTTCTCGATGACGACGATGGCGTCGTCGACGACGATGCCGATCGCCAGGACCATGCCGAACAACGTCAGCATGTTGATGGAGAAGCCGAGCGCCTGCATGCCGATGAACGTGCCGATGATCGACACCGGCACCGCCAGCACGGGAATCAACGTGGCGCGCAGGCTTTGCAGGAACAGGTAGACCACCAGCACCACGAGGATCACGGCCTCGAAGAACGTCTTGACGACGTCATGGATGGAGGCGCGCGTGAAATTCGTCGTGTCCATCACGATCTTGTATTCGATCCCTTCCGGGAAATCCTTCTGCATCTGCGCCAGCGTGGCCTTGACCTGGTTCGACACGTCCAGCGCGTTGGCGCCCGGCTGCTGGTACACGGCCAGCATCGTCGCGGGCCGGCCCTGGTAGGTGCCGCGGATCGAATAATCCTTCTGTCCGAGTTCGGCGTGACCGATGTCCTTCAGGCGCACGATGGCGGCGCCGCCGCTCGCGGCGCGGATGATGATGTCGTCGAACTCGGACGGCTCCGTCATGCGGCCGGCCGTCGTGACGGGGAACGACTGCTCGACGGGCTTGCCGGTCGGGGACTGCCCGAGGCGGCCGACGGCGTACTGCTCGTTCTGCGCGGCGACGGCCTGCTGGACCTCGCTCGCCGTCACGCCCAGCTGGGCCATGCGGTCGGGCTTGAGCCAGATGCGCATCGCGTAGTCGGGTGTGCCGAAGATGCTGGTCTGGTTCGCGCCCGGGATGCGCTTGAGCGCGTCGAGGATGTAGATGTTCGTGTAGTTGGCGACGTAAACCGGGTCATAACGCTCGGATGGCGAATACACGGCGATCACCATCATGAACGCCGACGATTTCTTCTGCACCTGCACGCCCTGCGCCGTGACGGCCGACGGCAGCTGCGGCAGTGCGAGGTTGACGCGGTTCTGCACGTCGACCTGGGCCAGGTTCGGATTCGTGCCGATCTCGAAGAACACGTTCAGCGTGAGGTTGCCCGTCGACGAGCTGGACGAGTTCATGTAGATCATGTTGTCGGCACCGTTCACCTGCTGCTCGATCGGCGCCGCCACGTTGTTCGCCACGACGTTGGCGTCGGCACCCGGATACGTCGCGGACACGGTGATCTGCGGCGGCGTGATGTCCGGATACTGCGCGACGGGCGACTTGAACATCGCCACCGCGCCGGCCAGCGTGATGACGATCGAGATCACCGACGCGAAGATCGGATGGTCGATGCAGAAGCGTGAGACGTTCATTGTTGCGCCTCCCCGCGCGCGAGGGCCGGCGCTCGCGCCGGCGCCCCCGCGCTGGCCAGGGCGGGCGCCGGCGCCAGCGCGGCCACGCGCAGCGGCGCCGTGGGCGTGACGCGGCCGGCCCCGTCCACGACGACGCGCTCTCCGGGCTTCAGCCCGTCGCTGATGAACCAGTCGTCGCCGATCCAGTCGCCCACTTCCACCACGCGCTGCTTCGCCTTGCCGTCGTTCCCGATCACCCACACGTAATGCCCTTTCGAGCCCTGCTGTACGGCGCGCTGCGGCAGCTGCATCGCGGCCGGCCGCGTGGCGCCGAACACCCGGGCGCGCACGAACTGCCCGGGGCGCAGCTTGCCTTCCGGATTCGGCAGCTCGGTACGCACGAGGAAGGTGCCGGTGGCGGAATCGAACGACGGCGCCGCGAAGTTGATGTGGCCGCGACGCGGGAACACGGTGCCGTCCGCCAGCACGACCTCCACTTCGAAATCCTGGCCTTGGGGAAAGCGCAGGCGGCCTTTCGCGATCTGGTCGCGGTAGCTGAGCAGCTCGTTTTCCGAGACGCTGAAGTTGACCCAGATCGGATCGACCTGCGACACCGTCGTCAGCAGGCCCTGCTCGCCCACCGTGAGGTAACTGCCTTCCTGCTTCTTCGCATAGCTCGTCAATCCGTGCAGCGGCGAGGCGATCGTCGTATAGCCGAGGTTCAGCCGCGCCTTGCGCACCTCGCCGTCGGCGGCCAGCACGGCCGCCTGCGAGGAGCGTTCGAAGCCGATCGCATCGTCCAGCTCCTTCTTGCTGACGGCGTTGCGCGCGGCCAGCGGACGCACGCGCTTCAGGTTCGCCTGCGCCACCTCGAGCCGGGCGCGCTGCTGTTCGAGCTGGCCCTCGGCCGACTGCAGCGCGGCCTCGAACGGCTTGCGGTCCATCTGGAACAGCGGCTGACCGGCGCGCACCATATTGCCCTCGGTGTACAGGCGCTTGTCGAGGAAGCCGTCGACGCGGGCGCGGATCTCGACCTCGCGCGAGCTTGCCGTCTGCGCCACGAATTCGAACTGGACGGGCGTGTCGCGTGGCGTCACGCTGACGGCGGTGACCTGCAGCGGTTGCGTGGGGGCCACCGGCTCCTGCTTCCTGCAGCCGGCCACCGCGGCGAACAGGCCAATGAGCACGAGCGGCGGCGCGAACGGACGACGGTTCATGGGTCACTCCTCTATCATCGGCGTGGGCGGCCGAAGTGAGCACCACGTTAATCCAAACGGGGCCGTGCAGATATTGGACCTTGGTCGTAGCGCCGCGGCTCAGGTGCGTCGCACGATGTCCACGGGCTGGAAGCGGCGCATGATGTCTTCGGCGTGGCCGCATTGCTGCTCGTCGGAAGCGTCGACGATCAGCGCGTAATCGCCATGGCGCGCCGCGACCCCGTACAGGTCGCCGTGCGCGCTGCGGTTGCCGACGCCGAGCAGGCCCCGCACCAGGTTGCCCACGGTGGCGTCGACCGACTGGTCGTCGGCCTGGCGGTGCGCCGTATTCGGCCGTGGGGCGGTCTCGCGGTCGGGGCTGAGCTGCACGTGGCGCCAGGTGAAACCGGACGCCACCAGTTCGTTGCGGGCGCTCTGGGCCGGGGCGAACCGGTCGAAGATGCCGACGATGGTGATCATGGCGTCACCTCCGTTCGCGCAAGCGCGCGAGCGCCTGCAGCTGCGCGATCGCGATCGCCAGCTCGGCCTGCGCCTTCGCATGGTCGAACTGCGCCGTGCTGTTGGCCAGCGATTCCTGTGCCCGTTTGCGTGCTTCGCTGGCCCGGGCCTCGTCCAGGTCGCGCCCGCGGATCGCCGTGTCCGCGAGCACGGTGACGGCGTCCGGATGCACGTCGACGATGCCGCCCGCGACGAACACCAGCTCTTCCTCGTCGCGCCCGGCCAGCTTGATGCGCACGGCGCCGGGCCGGATGCGCGTCAACAGCGGCGTATGCTGCGGATAGATTCCCAGCTCGCCCACCTCGCCCGGCAGTGCCACGAACTCGGCCTCGCCGGAAAAGATCTCCTCTTCGGGGGACACCACGTCCACCCGCAGCGTCTTTGCGTCTGCCATGTCGTTCTCCGTTCAAGGTTTTCGAGGCTCAGACGGCGGCGGCGCCCGACACAATCTCCGTGATCTCCCGCGTGATCGACGCCTGGCGCGACTTGTTGTAGCTGAGCGTCAGCTCGCCGATCACATTGCCCGCATTGTCCGTGGCGGCCTTCATCGCCATCCGCCGCGCCGACTGTTCCGACGCCATGTTCTCGGCCACCGCGCGGTAGATCAGCGCTTCCACGTAGTGCGTGACCAGCTCGTCGATGACGGTCTGCGCGTCCGGCTCGCAGATGTAGTCCGTCAGCAGCGCGGAGCGGTCCGCGCGCAGCGTCTCGCTGCCCATCGGGATGAGGAGTTCCTCGGCCGGCTCCTGCACCATCGTATTGATGAAGCGGGTATAGCACAGGCCGATCTCGTCGAGCTGACCGTCCAGGTAGGCATCCGTCAGTACCTTGACGGGGCCGATCAGCCGCTCCAGGTGCGGCGTGTCGCCCAGTTGCACGACCTGCGAGACGACGCGGGCGCCGAACCGGGTCAGGAAGCCGGCCCCCTTGCCGCCGACCGCCACCACGTCCACGGCGACGCCCCGTTCCGCATACGCGCGCATGCGGCTGGTGGCGACGCGCAGCACGTTCGTGTTCATGCCGCCGCACAGGCCCTTGTCCGTCGTGATGACGATCAGTCCCGCGCGCCGCACGGCTTCGTGCTTCAGCATGAACGGGTGGATGTAGTCGGGATTGGCTTCGGCGAGGTGGCCCGCGATGCCGCGCACGCGTTCCGCGTACGGGCGCGACGCGCGCATGCGGTCCTGCGCCTTGCGCATCTTGGACACGGCCACCATTTCCATCGCCTTGGTGATCTTGCGCGTGTTCTCGACGCTCTTGATCTTGGTGCGAATCTCCTTGAACCCGGGCATGATCTCCTCCGTTCTCAACCAAGCAGCCGCGCCGCGTCGTCCAGCAACCCGTCCGGCGAACGCAGGTCGGCGCGCGCGAAACGCACAAGCGCGAACGCGCGCGCCTGCGGCGGCACGGTCGGGATCTGCGCCACCTGGAACACCAGTTCGTCGCCGCCGTCGGGGTGGCCCGGCGCCTGTACGACGTTCATCCGGCTCAGCATGCAGCAGTGCGTGTGCACGAACAGGTGGGCGGCCGGATCGGCCAGGACCGCGCACACCTCGGCCAGTTCGCGGTCCAGCGCGTCCGAGCGCAGTCCCAGGCGCCGGATCGCCTCTTCGTTGTCCGCCATGTCCGCCTGCAGCCGGGCGAACTCGCCGGCATCGGCCGCCGCGGCACCGGCCGCCGCGGCACCGGCCGCCGCACCATCCCCGACCAGCGCCCCGATCCCGGCGCCTTGCCGTTCCAGCAGGCGCAGCCGGGTATGCAGCAGGGCCCGCTCGCGCTCCAGCAGACCGCGCTCCGTCTGCTGCGCCGCATAGCGCGCCATGCCCTGCAGGCCGAGCTGCACGACGAGGCGGCGCACGATCTCGTCGCGCAGTTCCGCCTCGCTGCGTCCGCACATGCGTACCTGGTGGTCGCCGAAGCTGATGGTTTCCTGCACGACGTCGCGGCGCATCGTATCGCCTTCCAGCGCCGTGCCGAGCACGCGCTTTTGCGTCATCGCCATCCCGAGCACGGCATGCGCCTCCTGTTCCGCGGGGTTCTGCCGGAACCAGGCGCGCAAGTCGCCCGACCGCGACAGCGCCGGCGCCACGTCGTCGGGGCCGGCGAAGAACGCGTGGATATACGGGTCCGACGACCACGCGGCGGCACTCGCCTCGCGCGCAGAGGGAATCGCGGCGACGATGCCGGCCACGTAGCGCAGCGCCGTCACCACCGCCGGCTGCAGCCGCGCTTCATGGCGCCGCGCCATGCGCAGGTGCGGACTCAGGGCGATGATGCGCTCGACCGCGTCGGTCACGCGGACCCTGTCCGGTTCTCCGTCCCGGTCGTGCGAGTTCCGTGCCGGCATGAGCCGTGTCAGCCAGTGCGCGATGTTCATCTCGACCCCACGTCGGGATCGTAGCGTTGGTCGATGACCGACACGTTGATCTTGCGGTCCTTCCAGTACAGGTCCTGGATGCGCGACTGCAGGCTGCGCAACGCCTCGGCGGGCGCGCCGCCGTAGCGTAGCAGCACCGCGGGCCGGCTGCCGCTGCCTTCCATGTGCTCGATCGAGTCGCACGGCGGGAAGCCGTAGCGCGCCAGCAGCGCGCGGATCTCGTCGTCCGACGTGCTGTCGTCCACGTTCCCGATCAACAGGCTCGCCATGTCGGCCTCCTTTCACGCCATGATGTTGACGCCGCCGTCGACGTACAGCGTTTCGCCGGACAGGCGCCGCGCGAGCGGGGTCGCCAGGAATGCGCACGTATAGCCCACGTCCATGATGTCCACCAGTTCGCCCAGCGGTGCCCGCTGCGCCGCCTCGCCCAGCATCCGGTCGAAATCCTTCAGGCCGGATGCGGCCCGGGTCTGCAGCGGTCCCGGCGAGATCGCGTGCACCCGGATCCGGCGTGGCCCGAGCTCGTACGCGAGGTAGCGCGCACACGCCTCGAGCGCCGCCTTGACGGGCCCCATCACGTTGTAGTTGGGGACCACCTTGTTGGCGCCGTAGTACGACATGGTGAACATGGTACCCCCGTTCGTCATCAGCGGCACGCTGGCGCGCGCGAGCCGGATGAACGAGTGGCACGAAATATCCATCGCCTGGCCGAAACCCGCCGCCGAGCAGTCCAGCAGGCCGCCCTGCAGGTCTTCCTTCGGTGCAAAGG
>Ga0105241_10004455_pt1 | contig 10358 bp, 6 predicted proteins | sample KBSC64metaG_FD_80422 | JGI IMG/M metagenome (GOLD analysis project Ga0105241, IMG submission 80422) | Corn rhizosphere microbial communities from Kellogg Biological Station, Michigan, USA - KBS C6-4 metaG | ecosystem: Host-associated > Plants > Roots > Rhizosphere > Soil | place: Michigan, USA...
GCCGGCGACCGTTGCCAGTTTGCGGCCATTGCCGCTGCCGACCTGGTTGCCCAGCAGGCCGCCCACGACGGCGCCCGTGCCGATCGCGACGTAGTTCGGTTGCGCCGGTTGCGGTGCGGGCTGCGGTGCCGGTTGGCGGTACGTCGGCGCATCGTTCTGGGCATAGCTCGAGCTCGTGTGGTGCGTCGTGTGGTGCACCACCGGTTTCGCCGGCACTTCCTTGATCACCGTTTCCTTGATGATGGTCGGTGCGGGAGCCGGTTGGGCACTTGCGACGGTCGGCTGGGCGTAGGCGCCCTGCGCCGGCTGCAGGCCTTGCGGTGCCGTGGCGTCCGCGGCCATCGGCAGGGCCGGGGCGGCGGTCGGGGCGGCGGCATAGGCCGGGTTCGTTTGCGCAGCCGTCGCGCCTGCCTCAGGTGCGCTGTGCGAGTTCGGCAGCAGGCCGGTGATCGCGGCCGTGCCGGCCAGGCTGACGACGATGACGGACACTGCGGCAGCTGCCGTCAGCGGGTGGATACGGGAAGTGGTCTTGGTCGTTTCCATTTTGTCTGCTCCTGAGACGTTGTTGTCGTATGGCTGTAGATTACCGAGGAGCATCGCGCAGAGATAGACGATGCAATGTATCAATCGTAAAGATATGTAAATGACGAGCTGACTTGTGGCGGACTTGTCCGCGGCCGCGAATTTTTTGTCTTTGCTATTGAGCTGCGGTGCAATGCGCGACAAACTGGAACCTTGTAGGCGGCGCGTGTTTGGGAAAAACGTGATTGCTGTATGATTGTTCGCAAAGTGCAAATTCCAAAGCTTTGGCGTCGGCCAAGACGATTTTTCCTAGTTGTCCTTACGTAGGTGCCGTACTGCAATACGCTTGGACCAGCGGACACCGCCGTCATTGGTGGTAGAGGCGAACCCAAGTGTAGATGTCTTCTGCAAAGTCATACGGCACTGCCGGTTTGGGAGACTTCGATGCAATTCTTGCGTAACGTCAGCTTATGCCTGATGTTGGTACTGGTGGCATCGTGCGGTGGCGGGTCGAGCTCGCCATCAGATGCCATGCTCGGCGAGGTTGCGGTCGCCACCAGGGCGCCGGGACCGACACCTTTCATCGCGCACGTGGGCATCCGGGTCGAGCGAGCCGATCTCGTGCGTTCAGTGTCATACACGATCGAGCCCAAGCCTGGCACGGTATCCCGGCCGGTGTCGATCAGCTATGGCAAAGCTTACCTGGTTGGTCGTCAGCTGCTCGACGTTGCAAACCGGCACCTGGACCTGCCCGTAGTCGGGCTGTATGCGGGCTACCAGAACAAGGTTTCCCTGCAACTCACCTTTGCTGACGGATCGACGCGCTCGGACAGTGCGGTCATCGATACCCCGGTTTATCAGGAAGCGGCGCCGCGCTACACGGCATTGGATGTCAAGACGCCGCGTCAGCCCGGCATCACGCTCGGTTACGATTTCATGCTCTTGAAAAATTATGTGACTACACCCGTCGTCATCGATACTGACGGCAACATACGTTGGGCCGGAACGGGTGTCAGCAATGCCGCATCGTCGACCTTTCTGGGTGGTCGTTTCATGGTTGGTAGCGGTACGACGCCGACACTTTATCGTATCGAACTGGACGGCACATCGAGCACCGTGCCCCTGTCCGATCCCACTTTCGCTAATTTTCATCACGACTTGGTTCGCGGGAAGGTCGGCCTGTTGGCGGAAGTGGATACGCTTGCCGGCGGCACGAAGATGCCGGAGTCGGCACTGGCGGAAATCGATGCTGACGGGCACGTGCTAAAACAGTGGGACATGGCGGCGATCTTCCGCGCAGCGATGTCCGCAGGCGGCGACGATCCGTCCGGTTTCGTGCGTGACGGCGCTGACTGGTTCCATATGAATTCAGCCATCTATAGTCCCGCCGACGACTCGCTGATCGTCTCGAGCCGCGAGAACTTCGTGGTCAAGCTCGACTATCAGAGTGGGCGCATCCGCTGGCTGCTGGGTGACCCGAACAAGTACTGGTACGTGGGTTATCCCTCGTTGCGCGCGCTGGCTTTGAACCTGACGTCAGGCAAGATGCCGGTCGGCCAGCATTCGCTTTCGATTGCACCCGACGGCCAACTAATGCTTTTCAATAACGGGACGGCAAGTTTCAACAACCCCTCCGGCACGCCGGCGGGCGTCAATCCGGGGTTCAGCGCCGTGTCCAAGTACGCAATCGACGAGGCAGCGCGCACTGCTGCCGAGGTCTGGACTTACGAGCACAACCGCGATATCTGGTCCGACATCTGTTCCGGCGCCTATCAGGTGAACCAAGGCAGTTACCTGATCAACTACTCGAGTGCATACGGGCGTACACGCGCGAAGTTGGTCGGGCTCGATGCGAGCGGCAACGTCGCGTTCGACTACGAATATCCGACTCAGTTCTGTGACACGATTTTCAATGCCGTGGCTATCGATTTCGGTTCGCTAGTGCTGGATTGAACTTAATGCCGGTATGTGGTCTGTGATGGTGCTGGCGGCCGGTCGCCATGTGCCGATACGTGTTCAGGCGGCGGTTTCGGCGGCACGCGCCGCGTCCGCCAGCTGTCGCAGCATCTGCAGCAACTGTTGCGGCGTGTCGAGCAGGTGGTCTGCGCCCCACGTCGCGGGATCGATGGAACCGCAATAGCCCCAGTTGCACGCCACAGTGATCATGCCCGCCGCGCGGCCCGCTTCGATGTCGCGCAGGTCGTCGCCCACATACCAGCAGTGCGCCGGGGCGATGTCCAGGCGGCGCGCGGCTTCCAGCAGCGGGGCCGGGTGGGGCTTCGCGTGCGGCGTCGTGTCGCCCGAGATCACGCAGCCCGCGTCTGCGAGGCCGATCAGCGGCACGAGCGGATCCGTGAAGCGTGCCGGCTTGTTCGTGACGATGCCCCAGGCCATGCCGGCCGCGGCGATGCCGTCCAGCAAGTCGGGGATGCCGTCGAACAGTGTGCTGTGCACCGCCATCGCCGACTGGTAGCGCTCGAACCATTGGACGCGCAATTCTTCATAGCCCTCGTCGCCCGGCGCGAGGCCGAAGGCGGCACCGATCATGCCGCGGGCGCCGGCCGAGGCCGTTGGGCGCAGGATCGCATACGGCGTCGGTTCGAGTCCGCGCTCGGTGCGCATCCAGTTGACGGCCGCCGCAAGGTCGGGCGCGGTGTCGGCCAGCGTGCCGTCGAGGTCGAACAGGACGGCGCGCGGCGCGGGCAGGGAAGAAGAAAAGGTCATGGAACGATACTTTTTTAACGCGGTTTGCTGCAGGCCATCATGTAGTTGACGTCGGTGTCCTGATTCAGCGAATAGATCTGGGTCAGCGGATTGTAAGACAGGCCCTTCAGGCCGTCGACGATGAGACCGGCCTCGCGCACGAAGGTCGACAACTCGGCCGGGGTGATGAACTTGGCGTAGTCGTGGGTGCCGCGCGGCAGCATGCGCAACACGTATTCGGCACCGACGACGGCGAACAGATACGATTTGACGTTGCGGTTCAAGGTGGAAAAGAACACGCGGCCGCCCGGTTTCACGAGCGTCGCGGCGGCGCGCACGATGGCGGCCGGATCCGGAACGTGTTCCAGCATTTCCATGCAGGTAACGACGTCGAACTGGCCGGGCTCTTCCGCAGCCATGTCCTCGGCGGCCACCAGTTTGTAGCGCACCTCGACGCCCGATTCCAGGCTGTGCAGGTCAGCCACCTTCAGCGCCTTTTTCGACAGGTCGATGCCGGTCACCTTCGCGCCCTTGCGCGCCATCGATTCCGAGAGGATGCCGCCGCCGCAGCCGATGTCGATGACGTTCTTGCCGGCCAGCGGCACGCGCGCGTTGATCCATTCCAGGCGCAACGGGTTGATGTCGTGCAGCGGGCGGAATTCGGACGTCGGGTCCCACCAGCGGTGAGCCAGTTCACTGAACTTCTGGATCTCTAAGGGATCGGCATTGGTCGTCGTAGTCATAGGACGGAATGATAGCGGAAATGGATTGCCGGCACGGATGGGAAAGCGAAAAAAAGCACTTCCCTTCCGGCAATAAAAAACCCCGCCGAAGCGGGGTTGGTCAGGCGCCCGGCCGGATTACTGCTTCTGGCTGCGGGTACCGACGACTTCGATTTCCACGCGACGGTTCTTGGCGCGGCCAGCGGCGGTCTTGTTGTCGGCGACCGGCTGTTTCTCGCCCTTGCCTTCGGTGTAGACGCGGTTGGCTTCCACGCCCTTGCTCTGCAGATAAGCCTTGACGGCTTCGGCGCGGCGGACGGACAGTTTCTGGTTGTATGCATCGGTGCCGACCGAGTCGGTGTGGCCGACGGCGATGATGACTTCCAGGTTGATGTCTTTCAGCTTCGAGACGAGGTCGTCCAGCGAAGCCTTGCCAGCCGGCTTCAGCACGGCCTTGTCGAAGTCGAAGAAGGCGTCAGCCGAGTAGCTCACTTTTTCCGAGGTCGGAACCGGAGCAGGAGCCGGTGCCGGGGCCGGAGCCGGGGCAGGTGCCGGAGCGGCGACCGGCGGCGGCGGCGGAGCGACGCACTTGCCGTTTTCCAGACGTTCAGGTTCCACGCACAGCGGTGCGTCGCAGCCCGGGACCGCGTCAGCCGGGGTCCAGTAGCCCGTACGCCAGCACAGGCCGAACGGGTCGCGGGCGATGACACCACGGGCATCCTGCACGTAAGCGCTGTACGGCGTGCGAGCCTGAATATCGGTGGTCAGCGGCGCATACGGAGGCGCACTTTGCGCGGATGCGCTGCCCGCCATCGCGGCCGTAGCTGCGAATACGAGAGTTGCCAGTTTATTCATATGTTTTCTTCCTTTCGGTAAAATCTTTTTTAGCAGCGAAACTGCTTTAGGGCAATAAGACGTGAGCACAAGATTAACACTCGAGAGAGTATGTCAGTTTCGCATTGTGAAACAAGCAATTAACGTCTCGGCCATTTTGCCACATACGCCACATCCGCACGACCGGGCGTCAACCAATTGCCCTGCATGCCAATTGTGACGTTGTTTCTGCGCAACAAGGTGTCAATAAGCGGACTCAAGCTTGACGAACGTTTATTACAGGAATGTGTCAAGGCGCCAATTGTGCCAGTTTGTTAATCCCTTTGCTTGCCGTCCAAATGCGTTGCTGATAGGTCGGCCGTGGTAAAATCATGAGCTTGGAATTCGATAAATCAGCCTGAAAGCGTCGACCCGCACAATGGATCAATTCGCAAAAGAAACAGTCCCAATTTCACTGGAAGAAGAGATGCGCAAGAGCTACCTCGATTACGCCATGAGCGTGATCGTGGGCCGCGCTCTGCCGGACGTGCGCGACGGTCTGAAGCCCGTGCACCGTCGCGTCCTGTACGCGATGCACGAGATGAATAACGTGTGGAACCGTCCCTACCTGAAGTGCGCGCGCGTGGTCGGCGACACGATGGGTAAGTACCACCCGCACGGCGACGCGTCGATCTACGACACGCTCGTGCGCATGGCCCAGGACTTCTCGCTGCGCTACACGCTCGTGGACGGGCAGGGCAACTTCGGTTCGATCGACGGCGACTCCGCCGCCGCGATGCGTTATACCGAGTGCCGCCTGGACAAGATCTCGAATGAATTGCTGGCCGACATCGACAAGGACACTGTCGACTTTCAGCCGAACTATGACGGTAAGGAAAAGGAACCGACCGTCCTGCCGACGCGCATCCCGAACCTGCTGATCAACGGCTCGTCCGGCATCGCGGTCGGCATGGCCACGAACATCCCGCCGCACAACCTGTCGGAAGTGATCAACGGCGCCATGCACGTCCTGAGGAATCCTGACTGCACGATCGACGAGCTGATCGAACTGATCCCGGCGCCGGACTTCCCGACGGCCGGCATCATCTACGGCGTCTCGGGCGTGCGCGACGGCTATCGCACCGGCCGCGGCCGCGTCGTCATGCGCGCCAAGACCCACTTCGAGGAATACGGCAAGGACGGCGGCCGCATCGCGATCATCGTCGACGAGCTGCCGTACCAGGTCAACAAGAAATCGCTGCTGGAGCGCATCGCCGAGAACGTGCGCGACAAGAAGCTGGAAGGTATTTCCGACATCCGCGACGAGTCCGACAAGTCGGGCATGCGCGTCGTCATCGAGCTGAAGCGCGGCGAAGTGCCGGAAGTCGTGCTGAACAACCTGTACAAGCAGACCCAGCTGCAGGACACGTTCGGCATGAACATGGTGGCCCTCGTCAACGGCCAGCCGAAGCTGCTGAACCTGAAGCAGATGCTGGAGTGCTTCCTGTCGCACCGCCGCGAAGTCGTCACGCGCCGTACCGTGTTCGAACTGCGCAAGGCGCGCGAACGCGGCCACATGCTGGAAGGCCTGGCTGTCGCACTGGCGAACATCGACGACTTCATCGCGATCATCAAGGCCGCGCCGACGCCGCCTGTCGCGAAGACGGAGCTGATGGCGCGCGCGTGGGATTCGTCGCTCGTGCGCGAGATGCTGACCCGCACCGAGCTTGGCGCCTCCGGCGGCATCGACGCGTTCCGTCCGGAACACCTGCCGAAGCACTACGGCATGCAGCAGGACGGCCTGTACAAGCTGTCGGACGAGCAGGCCCAGGAAATCCTGCAGATGCGCCTGCAACGCCTGACCGGCCTCGAGCAGGACAAGATCGTCAACGAGTACAAGGAAGTGATGCTGCACATCGCCGACCTGCTCGACATCCTGGCCCGCCCGGAGCGCGTCACGTCGATCATCAGCGACGAGATGCAGCAGATCAAGACCGACTACACGGAAAACGGCAAGGACCAGCGCCGTTCCGCGATCGAGCACAACGCGTCCGACCTCGAAACGGAAGACCTGATCACGCCGCAGGACATGGTCGTCACCCTGTCGCACACCGGCTACATGAAGTCGCAGCCGATTTCCGAATACCGTGCGCAGAAACGCGGCGGCCGCGGCAAGCAGGCGATGGCGACGAAGGACGAGGACTGGATCGACCAGCTGTTCATCGCCAACACGCACGACTACATGCTGTGCTTCAGCAACCGCGGCCGGATGTACTGGCTGAAGGTGTGGGAAGTGCCGCAGGGTTCGCGCAACTCGCGCGGCAAGCCGATCGTGAACATGTTCCCGCTGCAGGATGGCGAGAAGATCACGGTGATCCTGCCGCTGTCGGGCGAGAACTCGACGTTCCCGGAAGACCACTACGTGTTCATGTCGACGAGCCTCGGTACGGTCAAGAAGACGCCGCTGCGCGACTTCAGTAATCCGCGCAAGGCCGGCATCATCGCCGTCGACCTGGACGAGGGCGACTTCCTGATCGGCGCCGCCCTCACGGACGGCAAGCACGACGTGATGCTGTTCTCCGATGCCGGCAAGGCCGTGCGCTTCGACGAGAACGACGTGCGCCCGATGGGCCGCACCGCGCGCGGCGTGCGCGGCATGAACCTGGAAGAGGGCCAGAACGTGATCGCGCTGCTGGTCGCCGAGAACGAACAGCAGTCCGTCCTGACCGCGACCGAGAACGGTTTCGGCAAGCGTACCCCGATCACGGAGTACACGCGCCACGGCCGCGGCACGAAGGGCATGATCGCGATCCAGACGACCGAGCGCAACGGTAAAGTCGTCGCCGCCACGCTGGTCGACGAGACCGACGAGATCATGCTGATCACGACCGGTGGCGTGCTGATCCGCACCCGCGTGGCCGAGATTCGCGAGATGGGCCGCGCCACGCAGGGCGTGACCCTGATCGCGGTCGAGGACGGTACGAGGCTGTCCGGCCTGCAGCGCGTCGTCGAGACCGACATCGAGGAAACGGAACTGGAACCGGCACCGGAATAAGCCGGGTCCCTGGTCAAAAGCCGCCGCGCGCCACGCCGGCGGCTTTTTTATTTCGCATTGTGACACTTCCGTGGGAAATGGCAGTGGTTGAGGATTTTTTGCAAGTTTCGTGCGAAAATCGAGGAACCCGCATTGTCATGACGGGAAAGCAAGCCCCGCTCCAGCCATCATCAAGGATATTCGTGAAGAAATCATTCGTCGCCATCGCTCCCGCCTTTGTCGTCACCAGCGTAACGGGGCAGGCGCGATGACCCAGGTTTATAACTTCTCCGCCGGCCCCGCCGTCCTGCCGAAGGAGGTCCTGCGCCAGGCGGCCGACGAGATGCTCGACTGGCACGGCAGCGGCATGTCCGTGATGGAGATGAGCCACCGCGGCCCGGAATTCATCTCGATCGCGAAGCAGGCCGAGGCCGACCTGCGCGAACTGCTGGCGGTGCCGGCCAACTACAAGGTCCTGTTCATGCAGGGCGGCGGGCTTGGCCAGAACGCCATCACGCCGCTGAACATGCTGGGTCGCAAGCCCCAGCCAGCCACGATTGACTTCGTCCACACGGGCTCGTGGTCCGGTAAGTCGCTGAAGGAAGCGCGGCGCTACGCGAACGTGAACGTGGCCGCGTCGGGCGAGGCGAGCCGTTTCACGACGGTGCCGCCGCAGGAAACGTGGAAGCTGAGCGCGGACGCCGCCTACCTGCACCTGTGCACGAACGAGACCATCGACGGCGTCGAGATCGGCTATGTGCCGACGGTGCAGGGCGATACCCCGCTCGTCGTCGACATGTCGTCGCACATCCTGTCGCGCCGGATCGACGTGTCGAAGTACGGCGTGATCTTCGCCGGCGCGCAGAAGAACATCGGCCCGGCCGGCCTGACGATCACGATCGTGCGCGACGACCTGCTCGACCACGCGCTGCCGATCTGCCCCGGCGTGTTCAACTGGCGCGCCGTGGCGGATGCCGAGTCGATGCTGAACACGCCGCCGACGTACGGGATCTATATCGCCGGCCTCGTGTTCGCGCACCTGAAGAAACTGGGTGGCGTGGCCGAGATGGAGCGTCGCAACATCGAAAAAGCGCGCCTGCTGTACGCGGCGCTGGACGCCGACGATTTTTACCAGAATCGCGTGGCGCCCGAATATCGCTCGCGCATGAACGTACCGTTCTACCTGCGCGATGAGTCATTGAACGAACAATTCCTGGCCGGCGCCAAAGCGCGCGGCCTGCTGCAACTGAAGGGCCACAAGTCCGTCGGCGGTATGCGGGCATCGATCTACAACGCGATGCCGATCGAGGGTGTGCAAGCCCTGGTCGATTATTTGAACGAGTTCGCGGGCCGTTGATACGGCAACCGGTTGGCCTGCGGCCGTGATGTCGCGGGTAGGGTGGACGGATTTTCCGTCCACGCGTCCAACCTGCCTCCGGTCTGCCGCGCGGCATGTATGCGTCGATTGAACGCGTGGACGGCGAAGCCGCCCACCCTACCGTAACGCATCGTCCGTGGCATGCCGCGAACCGAAAACCATGAGCAGACGATGACAGACAAACTCAAACCCCTGCGCGAACAGATCGATGCGATCGACGCGCAAATCCTCGAACTCCTCTCCCGGCGCGGCAAGGTCGCGCAGGAAGTCGGCCACGTCAAGGCCGAGACGAACGCCCCCGTGTTCCGCCCCGAGCGCGAAGCGCAGGTGCTGCGTGGCGTCGCCGAGCGCAATCCGGGTCCGCTGAAGAACCAGGACGTGCAGACCATCTTCCGCGAGATCATGTCGTCGTGCCGCGCGCTGGAAAAACGCGTGACGGTCGCTTTCCTCGGCCCCACCGGCACGTTCAGCGAACAGGCCGTGTTCCAGCAGTTCGGCAGCGCCGTCGAAGGCCTGCCGTGCGTGTCGATCGACGAGGTGTTCCGCGCCACCGAGGCCGGCACGGCCGACTACGGCGTCGTCCCCGTCGAGAATTCGTCCGAAGGCGCCATCAACCGCACGCTCGACCTGATGCTCGCCACGACGACCATCATCAGCGGCGAAGTGTCGATCCCCGTGCACCACAGCCTGATGACGAAGACGGGCAGCATGGACGGCGTGAAGGTCGTCTGCGCCCATTCGCAGGCGCTGGCCCAGTGCCAGGTCTGGCTCAACCTGCACCACCCCGGCATCGAGCGGCGCGCCGTAGCGTCGAACGCCGAGGCAGCCGTGCTGGCCAGCCAGGATCCGACCATCGCCGCGATCGCCAGCGAGATGGCCGGCGAACAGTACAAGCTGGGCGTCGTGCAGGCGCACATCCAGGACGACCCGCACAACCGCACGCGCTTCGTGATCATCGGCAGCCAGGCCACGGGGCCGTCCGGCCGTGACCGCACGTCGCTGGTGCTGGCGGTGCCGAACAAGGCGGGCGCCGTCTACAACCTGCTCGCGCCGCTGGCCAGGCACGGCGTGTCGATGACGCGTTTCGAATCGCGTCCGGCCCGCATCGGCACGTGGGAGTACTACTTCTACGTCGACATCGAGGGCCACATCGCCGACCCGGCCGTCGGTCGCGCGCTCGACGAGC
>Ga0105241_10004458_pt1 | contig 10357 bp, 9 predicted proteins | sample KBSC64metaG_FD_80422 | JGI IMG/M metagenome (GOLD analysis project Ga0105241, IMG submission 80422) | Corn rhizosphere microbial communities from Kellogg Biological Station, Michigan, USA - KBS C6-4 metaG | ecosystem: Host-associated > Plants > Roots > Rhizosphere > Soil | place: Michigan, USA...
CGTCTTTGAGGCTGCTGGACAACGCCAGCATCTCCCGCTCGTCGGCAAGCCGTGAGGGCATCGGAATGCCCGCCTCGCCGTTGTGCTGCCCGGATCGCGTCGTCGAGAAACCGCACGCTCCCGCCTCCAGCGCCTGGACCACCAGGCGCCGCATCTCCGCTACTTCATCGGGCGTGGCAGCGCGCGTTGTCGCGGCCTCGCGCATCACGAACGTGCGGATCGACGAGTGGCCGGCGAAGCACGCGACGTTCGGCCCGACGCCGCGCCGTTCGAGCCCATCGAGGTATTCGGGAAACGTCTCGAAGTTCCAGTCGATGCCCGAGCGCAGCGCGTCGAGAGACATGCCTTCGACGTGCGTGAGGTTGCGCATCGTGAGGTCGCGATCGGGCGGACGGCATGGAGCGATCGTGAAGCCGCAGTTGCCCATGATCACCGTGGTGACGCCCAATCCGGGCGAAGGGCTGGCGAGCGGATCCCACGTGATCTGCGCATCGAAATGCGTGTGCGTGTCGATGATGCCCGGCATCAGCGCCAAGCCGTCGGCGTTCACGACTTCACCCGCAGCACCTGCGTCTTTACCCACCGCCGCGATGCGGCCATCGCTCACCGCCAGATTGCCCTGCACCGGCGCGCCACCGAGCCCATCGTAAATCGTTGCGTTCTTGATAAGCAGATCGTGCATGCCGCTCCTTCGCTCTTATCGAGCGCCACGCGCCCAGTGATTCATCGGTAGTATCGCTTCGCCCGTTTCTCGGCGCGAGCAGCGGCGGCGGCAGGGCTCGTGTCCTCCGAGGCCGCCTCGGCCACCATATTCACCATCACATAATCCGCCATGAGGCCGGCCGATGCAGAGCCGAGCGCTCCAGCGTGGCCGTTGTCGAGCGTGCGCTCCGGAATGTCGCGGAACGGCGTGTGCTTGGGATCCACCGTCCAGACCGGATTGCTGCGGTACGCCTTGAGCGTTTGCTGGACGTAGCCGATCGACGCCTTCTGCCACGCTTCATACTGATCCTTCTCGAGCATGAACCGGAGGTACTCCTTCGCGGCGTTCGGGTACTTGGTGTGCTTGAACACGAAGCCCGGCGTGAACGGATTGAGCTCCGTGTGGCGCCCGATCGGGCCGACCGGCATCGGCGCGTGATAAATGTCCGCCGCGAGCGCCTTCACGCTCGGATCGCTTGAGTTCTTCGCCGCGTAGTAGATCGAGATCCCGTTCAAGGTCAGGCTGATGTCGCCGGACAACAGCGCTTTGTTGTTGTTCGGGTCGAGCCACGACAGCGTTCCGCCGATAAACGTCTCGTACATGGCTTTCGCGTAGTCGAGCGCGGCGATGGTCTGTTTCGAGTTGATCACCACCTTGTTCTGCTCGTCGACCATCTTGCCGCCATGCGCCCACACGACCCAATGGCACCAGGCGTTGGCGTCGCCCACCGCGTTGCCGAGTGCCAACCCGCACGGCGTGCCTTTGGCCTTCAGCTGCTGCAGGAGCTTGAGGAAGTTGGGCAGGTCGGTCGGGATCTCTTTGAAGCCAGCGGCTTCGACTTGGCTGCGCCGGTAGGTAATGCATCCGCCGAGAAAGCCCAGGCCAACCGCAATCCAGCGTCCGTCGCGTACGCAATAACGACGCGCGATGTCGTACCAGCCGCCGTACTTGGCGCCGAGATACTCGGCGAGCTCGGTGAGATCGACCAGCTTGTCGGCGTATTGGTGGGGATCGTCGTACCAGCCAAGGACGATGTCCGGCCCGCTGCCGACGTTAGCGGCCACCGCCGCCTTCGGACGGATGTCCTCGAAGTTCTCGCTGTCGACGCGCACGCTGACGCCGGTGCGCTCGGTGAATGCGCGCGTGTTCGCCATCCACTGGTCTTCGTCGCCCTGCACGAAGCGCTTCCAGCGCAGCACGCGCAACTCTGCGCCTTTCTCGGGTGTGTACTTGAGGTCGGCGGCCGCCGCCGAACGCTCGACGAGCGGGCCAGCGGTGGCCGCCAAGCCCGCGGCGCCGAGCACCTTCAGCGCATCGCGTCGTGAAAAGTCCATCATGCTCCTCCTCCTGCCGGCTCCCTGTCGGGGATGTCCGCCAGTGCAGCGGATCGAGTTTATCGTATGGCTTTGAGCGCGCTACGATGCTTGAGGTTTCACGGATAGTGAATGGCAACGATCTCGAGGTCGGTATCGCCGGCGGGACGGCGCCACTTCACGGTGTCGCCCTTGCGCGCTCCGATCAGTGCCTTCGCGAGCGGCGACAGCCAGCTCACCTTGCCGGTGGCCACATCGGCCTCGTCTTCTCCGACGATCGTGAACTCGCGGACTTCGCCGTTATCGGTCTCAGCCTTGACGGTTGCGCCGAAATGCACCTCGTCGCGCGGCTCGTTCTGCACGTCGACTAGAATCGCGCTGTCCAACCGTTGCGAGAAATAGCGCAGATCGCGCTCGATCGCGGTGAGCTTTGGCTTGTCGAAATCCTCACCCGCCGCCTTGAGCTTGGCATGCTCGGCCAGCAGCGCGTCGTACTTGGCGCGCAGCTGTGCAAGACCGGTGGCCGTGACGTAGTTCGGATCGGGACTGATGGGACGCTCCGGCACCTCTTCCCCGGACAGGTCGCTGTCGTCTCCCTTTACAAAGGCTCGGCTCATGCTTCCTCCGTGTATGGCACGTCGGGCGTGCGCGCAGTCTTAAGGAGCGCGCTCGACTCGGTTTCCCATGATTCTTCGCGGTCGGGCAGCCATCGCCGCATACGCCGGCGGGCTAGCCCCGATCAGGCTTGATAGGACGTCAGGCGTCAGGCAGAGTGCGGCTCGTCGCGTCGGCCCATGGTGGCCGGCGTCCACTGCATGCACCAGCCGTTGGGACTCACCTCGCCTTCGACGATCACACACTCACCGTGGCCGACGTACAGGACGCACTTGGCGCACGAGCGCCCCTCGTACGGCTCGTCCCGGTAGCCGACCTTTTCCTTCGGGCGCTTCTGCAGCGCACCTTTCTTCTGCTCGGCCACCCCATCCATAGCCTTGACCAGCAGTGCCGCACCGCCCGCTGAAGCAGCGGCTCTGAGCACGGTCCGTCGTGACGGACAGAAAGTCTTGGCTTTCATGTGGGGTCTCCTCCCGCAGATCGGCGTGTTGGGGCTATTGTCCCTCTGCCACCGATTATACGCACTCCCCCTACAGCCGTTGTTTGTCGAGTACGGCGCGATCCACCTCGACACCGAGCCCGGCTTTCGTCGGCACGTCGAGCCATCCGCTCGCTTGCTCGAGCGGCTCCTTCACCAGATGCTGCCGGAACGGATGCGACGAACGGTCGTACTCGAAGATCGGTTCCTGCGCGAATACCGAGTGATGGGCCACCGGTACGGCTGCGATCGCCTGCAGCGACGCCGCCTGCGCAATCGCCGAGCCCCACACGTGCGGATTCACCTGCACACCGTGGCTGTGCGCGAGCGCGATGATGTGGCGGCATGCGGTGAGTCCGCCGCACGATCCGAGATCCGGCTGCGCGATATCGACGCATCGCTGCCCGAGCAACTCGCGGAAGCCAAACAGCGTGTGCTCGTTCTCGCCGCCGGCAATCGGCATCGAAAGTGCCTGGCGCACCTCGCGATAACCCGCCAGGTCCTCAGGCACGACCGGCTCCTCGTACCAGCGCAGGTTGTACTCCTCGAGCGCCCTGCCGAGACGGATCGCGTCGGCGACGCCATACGCATGGTTGGTATCGACCATCAGCGTGACCTCACGCTCGCCCAACGCCCGACGGATCTCGCGCATGACGGCGATGTCATCCTGCAGGCCGTAGCCGAGCTTCACCTTCATCGCGGTGAAGCCGGCGTCGTAATGGCGGATCGCTTCCTCGCCGAGACGCTTGGCCTCGCCCTGCCCGGAGATGCGATAGAACCCGGTCGCATAAGCCTGGACCTTGGTCCGGAAGGCACCGCCCAGGAGCTTGTGCACCGGCACACCGCGCACTTTCCCGGCGATGTCCCAAAGCGCGATGTCCACCGCACTGATGGCCGACACGACCGACCCCTTACGGCCGTAATCGCGGGTCTGGTGGTACATGCGATGCCACAGCACCTCGGTATCGAGCGGATCGGCGCCCAGCACGAGCGGCTTCAGCGCCGATTCGATCGCTGCGACCGCGATCTGCGGCGGCTCCAGGCCCTGGGCGAACGCTTCGCCCCAGCCGCTGACGCCTTCGTCGGTCAGCACTTCGACCAGAGTGGCCGAGCGCTGCCGCACCCAGCCCTGCGAGAATGCGAAAGGCACTTCGAGCGGGCTGCGCAGCGCGTACGTCTTGATGTCGGTGATTTTCATCGGAAAAAGTCTGCGATCGAGTGGCGATATGGCGCGATGAGTATAGCGCAGCGTCCGAAGCCTTCCGCCGAGCAGGGCCGCGCGGTATCGCGCAAGCATCTAAAATGACGTCAGCGGACGCGCAGGCCGGTCCGTGTCCTACCTGTACAACAACGAGGAGACAGTCGCGTGAAGCATCAAGTCACGGCAGTTATTGGAGCACTTTTGTTCGTGGTCGCGTTCCCGGTGTGCGCAAAGCCCACCTTCAGGGCCGAGATCCAGGACAACACGATCATCGTGTATTCGTCGGCCGACAAGGACGAGCCCTGCTACACGGAAGTCACATTCTCGTTCAAGAAGGGCGACGAGCGCATCACGCGGCGGTTCGTGTGCAACACGTTCGCGCGCGGGCAGAAAGACTTCAAATTCTGCGAGCGCAAGGACCCGGAGTTCGTCGATTTGAAACTCATGGGACCAGTGACCGGGACGTGCGGTTGAGCGCCCCCGCACGAGCGGCTATTGCTGTGTCGGAACAATCACTTGGAAATCCCCGCAGAGTCCATTTGGCTGTGCCTCAAGGCGCGCTGACGCTCCGGCCCTAGCACGAGGCTCAGTTTGCAGGCGACGGGCCATTCCCAGTTCGAATTCTTGCGCTACGCGAGCTCGCGCCGCCTGGTCGCGCACCTCTTGCGTCGGTTCCCGGCTCCCAGAGACGGCCCGATCGCGAGAAAGGCGAAATGCATTCTGATCCGTCGCTGACTTCGCTACAAAGCGCAATCACGCTGCCTGCGTTGAAATTCTTTTGAAACAGTGGTGCTCCACGGTGCTCGCGGGAGCTCGAATACGCGCTCTCGCTGCACATACCAAGCTGTGGGCAAGCGGATGAAAGCACCTCGCCGGGCAAGACGTCGAGGCCGGGTGCCGGACCACGCGATACACATAGACACGGAGGAGACCACATGACTCGAAACTGGACACGGGCAGCTCTCGCCGCGAGCGTATTGCTCGCGGGACAGGCCTTCGCGGCGGACACCTACCTGCCGAACTGCTTCAAACCTTTTACGCCTCAGACCAAAGTGATGCAGTTCCCGGCCAAGAAGCCGCCCTATCGCATCGCCATGGCAAACGGCTTCGTCGGGAACACCTGGCGCATTCAGATGATCAAGACGCTGAAGGCCTACGCGGATACGCCGGAGATGAAGCCGTACATCAAGGAACTCAAGGTCGTCAGCACCGGCACGGATGTCGCCACGCAGATCGGCGCGATCGACAATTTCATCAACGCCGGTTACGACGCCATCCTGACGATCGCAGTGAATCCGACCGCGTTCAAGCCGGTGATCAAGCGCGCGAAGGATGCGGGCGTGGTGCTGATCCCGTTCGACAACGTGCTCGACTCGGATGAGATCATCCAGGTCAACGAGGATCAAACCGAGATGGGCCGCATCATGGGACGGTGGCTCGAGAAGCAAGGTGCGACCAAGGGCAAGATCCTCGAGGTGCGCGGCTTGCCGGGCAACTCGGTCGATCGCGATCGGCATCTCGGTTTCCGCGAGATCATCGACAAGCACAAGGATGCGCAAACGATCGAGGTCGTTGGCAACTGGGATGACGGCACGGCACAGAAAGTCGTCGCCGATGCGATCGCGGTGCACGGCCGCTTCGTCGGCATGTACGTGCAAGGCGGATCGACCGGCGCGGTGCGTGCCCTCATCGACGCCAAGCATCCGTTCATCCCGGTGGCAGGAGAAGCCGAGAACGGCTTCCGCAAGCTGATCGCCGAGCACGCGAAGGACGGTCTTAAGGGTTCGTCGGCCGGACAGTCGCCCGCGCTCGTCGCGATTTCGCTGAAGGCTGCGGTCGCGGCACTGCAAGGCCAGAAGCTGCCGCAGTACATCTCGGTGCCGATCCCGTATGCCGACTACACGACCTTGAAGGCCGGCCTGAACTACTACCCGGATCAGTCGGACAACTTCTTCACGCCCAACGATTTCCCGCCGTGCGGGGTCACTTTCACGGCGATGCAGATCATGGGCAAGACCGAAGCCAATCAGTAGCGCAATGTGGACTTGCCGTGCCGCCCTCGCAGGCGGCACGGTGCCTTGTTGACTTGCGACTGAGCCCGTCATGGCGGCCGCCGGAGATAACGCGTTTCTACGCATGGATGGCGTGGTCAAACGCTATGGTGGAGTCACGGCCCTCGATGGCGTGAGCTTCGCATGCGCGCCGGCGTCGATTCATGCGGTGCTCGGCGAGAATGGCGCCGGCAAGAGCACACTCATAAAGATCATCGCCGGCGTCGTGCAGCCGAACGAAGGGCGTGTCGTGATCGGCGACCGGCCGGTCGCGTTTGCTTCCCCGATGGATGCGGCGCGCGAAGGCATCGCGTGCATCTTCCAGGAGCTGTCGCTGATGCCGGATCTGTCCATCGCCGACAACATTTGCATAACCAATCCGCCCACGCGTTTCGGCTTCATCGACGGCCGTGCACAGAGCCGCCGCGCCGAGGCACTGCTTGCGCGCGTAGGCTGTGAGGATCTGCATCCGCTCGAGCCGGTCAAGAATCTTCCGCTGTCGCGCCGGCAGATGGTCGAGATCGCGAAAGCCCTGGGCCGCAATCCGCGGCTGCTGATTCTCGACGAGGCGACATCCGCGCTGACAGCCGCCGACGTCAAGAAGGTCTACAAGATTCTCGGCGATCTGCGCCAGGAAGGTGTGGCGATCCTCTACATCTCGCATCGCATGCACGAGATCAAAGCACTTGCCGATACGTGCTCGGTGTTTCGTAACGGGCGCCACATCGAGACGTTCACGCAAGGTGCTCGCAACGACGAGGATATCGTGCGGCTGATGATCGGGCGGGAGCTCAAACTCGTCTATCCGCCCAAGCCGCAACGCACGGTGCCGGCGCAGCCGGCACTGGAAGTCCGCGGCCTGTGCTGGCAGCAGCGTTTGCAGGACATATCGCTCGCCGTGGGCCGCGGCGAAATCGTCGGTCTGGGCGGGCTGGACGGACAGGGTCAGCGTGAGCTGCTGCTCGCACTGTTCGGGGTTCTCACCGATCAGCAGGGGCAGCTCGCGATCGGCGGTGCGCCGGTACGGGTCAGCGGGCCCGCGATGGCGAAGTCGCCGAAGCTCGGCATGGCGCTGATTCCGGAGGACCGCAAGACCGAAGGCCTGATGCTGCCGATGTCGATCCGCGACAATCTATCCCTCGCGGCGCTGAGCAAGCTGTCCCGCCACGGCCTGGTCGATCGCGCGCAGGAGGCAACGCAGGTCGACGAAGCGGTGCGCTCGCTCGCCATCAAAGCCGGCGATCTGGATCTGCCGGTCGCATCGCTCTCGGGCGGCAATCAACAGAAGGTCGTGATCGGCAAGTGGCTCATGACCGGTGCGCGCGTTATTCTCCTCAACGATCCGACGCGCGGTATCGATGTCGGCACCAAGCAGGAGATCTACGAGCTGCTGCGCCGGCTGGCCGACGCAGGCGCCGCGATCTTGCTTTACAGCACCGACTACGATGAGCTGATCGGCATGTGCGACCGTGTGCTGATCCTGTACGACGGGCGCATCGAGCGAGAGCTGGTCGGCGAGCGCATCAACGAGCACGACATCATCGCGGCATCGCTCAACTTGTCGAGAAAGGATTTCGCCGACGGTGCTGTCGCGGAGGAAACCGCATGACTCTGCGCGACCTCAAGCTCTTCCTCTCCGCCAATCGAGGTCCACTGCTCGCGCTGTTCGTGTTCGTGGTCATGTTCAGCGTCTTCCTGCACGAGCACCCGCGCCCGGTTTCCGTCGCGCTCCTCACGGCCGCATCGAACAAGGGCGTGGTACTGGCGCTGATGGCGATGGCGCAGACCGTGCCGGTGCTGACACGCGGACTCGACCTGTCGGTCGGCAGCATCATGACGATGGCGGCATGCGCGTCTTCGGTGGTAGTGCACGGTCCGCCCGAACAGGCGGCCCTGGGCGTCGGAATCGTGCTGGCCGTCGGCCTGGTCGCCGGAGTCATCAACGGGGTGATCGTGGTAATCGGACGCATCCAGCCGATCATAGCGACCCTGGCGACCGGGGCCGTGTACTTCGGGATCGCACTGTGGTTGCGCCCAACGCCGGGTGGCGACGTGAGCGAAGCGCTCAGCAACGCGCTGACCTACGCGACCTTGGGTGTGCCGACTACATTCCTGCTCCTGATCGCGGTCCTCGTGTTCGTGTGGCTTCCGTTCCGCCGGTCGGTGCTCGGCCGCGGGTGCTACGCGGTGGGATCGTCCGAAGGTGCCGCCTACATGTCCGGCGTCGCGGTCGCGCGATCGAAGATCGCGGCATACACGCTGGCCGGCCTGCTGGCGGCGCTGGCGGGGCTGCTGCTCTCTCTCGTGGCGCTGTCCGGCGAGGCGAGCGCGCCGCAGGCCGGCGGCTACACGCTCAACTCGATTGCTGCAGTGGTTGTCGGCGGCACATCGCTCTTCGGCGGCTCGGGCGGGATGGTCGGCTCGGTCATCGGCGCGCTGGTGTTGCGCACGATCGGCGATCTGCTCTTCGTGTTCGATGCCCCGCCGTTGTGGCAGCCCCTGTTCGAAGGCGTCATCCTGCTGCTCGCGGTAAGCCTCGGCGCCGCGCGCGTGCTGCGCATCAAGAATCGTCTGGAATTGTTCACGTGACGAGCGCGACATTCAAAGCGATCGACAAACCCGTGCTGATCGCGGCCGGCTTCATCGGTGTGGTCCTCGCGATCGGCGCATCGATCAATATCAGCTTCGTGTCGCCGACCTACCTGTTGCAGCAGCTGCAGGTCGCATCATTCCTCGGGATCATCGCGTCGGGAATGATGCTGGTCATCCTGCTTGGCCAGATCGACCTGTCGCTGCCGTGGACCGTGACGATGGGCGCGATGATGGCCGCGGCGGTCGGCCGCTTCGGGCCTTGGGGTGAAGCGGGTGCGATTCCGTTCGGGATGCTGTGCGGCCTCGCGGTCGGCCTCGTCAACGGACTCGGTTACGCCTACCTGCGCGTTCCGTCGATGATATTCACGCTCGGCATGAACGCGGTCTTGCAAGGACTGATGGTGCTGTACTCGGGTGGCTTCGCGCCGCTCACAAAGGCAACGCCGCTCATGCAGCTGCTCGCCGTGCAGCGGACCTTGGGCATCCCGAACGCGCTGTTCGTGTGGATGGCGATCTCGATCGTCCTCGCCTCGGTGCTGAAGCTGACGCCCTTCGGCCGGTACGTATATGCAACTGGCAATCGCGAGAGCGCAGCCTACCTCTCGGGCGTCCGCACACGCCTGGTCATCGTCGGTTGCTTCGCGATCAACGGCATGACGTCGGCGCTCGGCGGCATCATGCTGACCGGCTACTCGACCAATGCCTACCAAGGCATGGGCGATCCGTACCTGTTGCCCGCGATCGCCGCGATCGTTCTCGGCGGCACCAACATCCTGGGCGGCAAGGGCAGTTACCTCGGTACCGTGATCGGCGTCGTCCTGATCGTGCTGCTGCAGAGCATGTTGTCGGTCATGCAGATGCCGGAGGCGGGCCGCCAGATCATCTATGGCGTGGTGATCGTGGTGATGCTGTTGGTGTACGGCCGCGGCGCCAGAATCCATTCATGAGAGGACAGCGATGATCGAGACTGCAGGAATGGCGGGCGAGTTCGAGATCTGGGACGAGCGCTTTCGCTTCTGCATCGTCGGCAACGCCTGGGTCGAGAAGCTGCATGGCGGCATGCGCTGGACCGAAGGGCCGGTCTACTTCGGTGACGGGGAGTATCTGTTGTGGAGCGACATCCCGAACAACCGCATTATGCGCTGGGTCGAAGGCGGCGGTGTCACGGTGTTCCGACATCCATCCAACAACAGCAACGGCAACACGCGCGATCGCCAGGGGCGGCTCGTGACTTGTGAGCACGGGGCACGGCGTGTGACGCGTACGGAGGTCGACGGCAAGGTCACCGTGCTGGCGGACCAGTTCAACGGCAAGCGTCTCAACTCGCCCAACGATGTCGTTGTGAGGTCGGACGACACGGTCTGGTTCACCGATCCGCCGTACGGCATCCTCTCCGACTACGAG
>Ga0105241_10004460_pt1 | contig 10354 bp, 11 predicted proteins | sample KBSC64metaG_FD_80422 | JGI IMG/M metagenome (GOLD analysis project Ga0105241, IMG submission 80422) | Corn rhizosphere microbial communities from Kellogg Biological Station, Michigan, USA - KBS C6-4 metaG | ecosystem: Host-associated > Plants > Roots > Rhizosphere > Soil | place: Michigan, USA...
TAAAAGAAGCTAAAGCAATGAACATTTCTAAAAAAGACAAGCGGCAGCTGGCGTATTTTCTTATCCATACTATCTTATTGTAATATGACATTCCCCAGCCAACAGGCTCTGGATATTTGTGTAAATTTGTCATAAATATCAATTGTCATGAGGATAGCTATTAACGGATTTGGACGTATAGGGAGAATATTCCTTCGTAGTGTGCTTACTAAGCCTGGTATCGAGGTGGTTGCAATAAATGACCTGACTGATACCGAAACATTAGCGCACCTATTCAAATACGATTCTGTTCACCGTACATTCAATGGGACTGTAAAATGTGATTCGGGCAATTTGTATATCGATCATAAACAGATAAAAGTTCTGTCTGAAAAAGATCCGGCGAATCTTCCATGGAAAGAATTGAATATTGATCTGGTAATCGAATCGACCGGCAAATTCACTTCTAAACATGGTGCAGGTCAGCATTTACTGGCTGGAGCGAAACAGGTGATTATTTCGGCCCCATCTTCTGATAAAAGCATTCCGACTGTAGTTATCGGTGTGAATGATATTGATTTTGACCTGTCTGCCCCGATTATTTCCAACGCATCGTGTACAACCAATAATGTTGCTGCAATGGTGAAGATATTGGAAGATAACTGGGGAATTGTTGATGGTTATATTACTACGGTACATTCCATGACCGGCGACCAGAGCCTGCATGATGCACCACACAAGGATCTTCGACGGGCGAGAGCTGCATCAGCCTCTATCATTCCAACTACTACCGGTGCCGCAAAGGCTATCACTAATATATTCCCGCACCTGGAAGGGAAATTAGGCGGCGCAGGTATTCGCGTACCGGTATTGAATGGCTCGTTGACCGACTTTACCTGTAGCCTCAAAAAGCAAACTACAGTTGAAGAGATCAATAAAGCATTTAAAGCTGCTGCTGAAGGGCCGATGAAAAACGTGCTGGAATACACCGAGGACCCAATAGTTTCTACCGATATATTAGATAACCCGCATAGCTGCATTTTTGATGCAAAGCTAACCTCCATTGTTGGTGGGCTGGTGAAGGTAGTGGGCTGGTATGATAATGAAATGGGGTACTCGAGCCGCCTGGCCGATTTGGTAGCCAAAATAAGTGTAGTAAAGCATGATCAGGTTTATTCAGGCTGATGATGTACTGGCCATCCGTAATGAGGTATTGCGCGAGGGGCGATTAACACCGGATGAATGCCGCTTTCTGAATGATGATGCCGCAGACTCTTTTCACCTGGGCTATTTTGATGGCGATCACTTAGTTTGTATCGCATCGTTTCATCCGCAGAATTATAAAGAATTTGCCGGTAAAGCATATCAACTACGCGGCATGGCTACGTTGGAGAGCCATCGTGGTAAGGGCTTCGGCAACCAGTTAGTTAATTTCGCTATAGTATATATGCGCGGGCAAAAGGTTAATTACGTTTGGTGTAACGCGCGCAAAAAAGCCGTCCTTTTCTATAAAAACCTTGGTTTCGAGATTATATCTGATGAGTTTGAAGTCCCCACAATAGGGCCGCATTATGTGCTCTATTTAAAAATTCAGTAGCCGCAAACACCTTTTTCATTTTTGCGTTCAGAATTTAGAATTAAATGCTGAATTTGGCGGTCCGTAAAACAACGCCTCTAAAACGACATGAAAACAGTAGATCAAATAAACTTTTTGGGGAAAAAGGCCCTGATCAGGGTTGATTTTAACGTCCCGCTTGATAAGGACTATAATATTACAGACGATAACCGGATGACGGCCGCTCTACCAACCATCAAAAAGATATTGAAAGATGGGGGCGAAGTGATCCTGATGTCGCACCTGGGAAGACCAAAAGAAGGTCCGACTGAAAAATATTCACTGAAGCATTTGGTTCCGCATTTGTCTGATCTGCTAGGTCAGCAGGTAGAGTTTGCTGATGATTGCATCGGCCCGGAAGCTGTTGAAAAAGCGAAAGATTTGGCAAAAGGCCAGGTATTGCTGCTGGAAAATCTTCGTTTTTATAAAGAAGAGGAAAAAGGCGACGTAGCGTTTGCAAAAAAACTTGCTGCTTTGGGTGATGTATATGTAAACGATGCTTTTGGCACGGCACACCGTGCGCACGCATCTACAGCGGTTATTGCACAATTCTTCCCTGAGGCGAAATGCTTTGGTTACCTGATGGCTGCTGAATTAGCCAACGCTGAGAAAGTATTGAACGGTGCCGAAAAACCTTTTACCGCTATTATGGGTGGCGCTAAGGTATCAGACAAGATCGAACTGATAGAGCGCCTGATGGACAAGGTAGATAACCTGATCATCGGCGGTGGTATGGCTTACACTTTTGCAAAAGCGCAGGGCGGTCATATCGGTAAATCATTGGTTGAAGAGGATAAATTAGAACTGGCGAACAGTCTGATTGAAAAAGCAAAAGCAAAAGGCGTAAACCTGTTATTGCCGACTGACTCGATCATTGCAGATAATTTCTCAAATGACGCCAATACAGATGCGGCTAATAACGATAATATAAAAGACGGCTGGATGGGTTTGGATATCGGTCCGGCATCAATAAAAGCATTCAGCAAAGTGGTTGAAGGCTCAAAAACTATTTTGTGGAACGGCCCGATGGGTGTTTTCGAAATGGAGAAATTTGAGCAGGGTACCAAAGCCGTTGCAGAGGCAGTAGTTAAAGCAACTGAAAACGGTGCTTTCTCCCTGATCGGCGGTGGTGACTCAGCCGCTGCAGTTGCTAAGTTTAACTTTACAAACGAAGTAAGCTATGTTTCAACAGGCGGCGGCGCATTGCTGGAATACATGGAAGGAAAAGAACTACCAGGCGTGAAGGCCATCAATGAATAAGCCTTAATAGGTAACGTTTTTGTGACAGCCCCGAAATTCGGGGCTTTTGTTTTTATATTACCTTTGGGCCTCTAACTCTCAATAATTAATGAAAAAATATTTGTTCCTGGCTTTAAGCTTTCTGCTTTTAGCCATCTGTTCTCATGCTCAGCAAAATATTTCAGATGCTGATTATGTGAAAGCCAATTACCAGAAATACGAATATCAAATACCGATGCGCGATGGTAAAAAGTTGTTTACCTCGGTATATGTGCCAAAAGATCAGTCCAAAAAATATCCGATCATGATGGACAGGACGCCATACAGCGTTGCGCCTTATGGTACTGATACCTATAAAGGTTCGCTCGGCCCGTCTTCATTGTTTTTGCATGACGGCTTCATCTTCGTTTACCAGGACGTACGCGGCCGCTGGATGAGCGAGGGCATTTTTGAAGAAATGACGCCCGAAAAAGAAGTCCACAAGACTAAAAATGACGTGGATGAAGGTACTGATACCTATGATACGATCGAATGGCTCATTAAAAACTTACCGAACAACAATGGCAAGGTAGGCGTTTGGGGAATATCCTATCCCGGCTTTTTTACTACTGCTTCTTTATTGAGCCGGCACCCTGCTTTGGCTGCGGCCTCACCACAAGCGCCCATGGCTGATCTGTATCGTGACGACGCTTTTCACAATGGGGCATTTATGCTGGTAGCCAACTTTGGTTTTTATCCCGGCTTTACCAATCGCCAGGATGATAAACCGACCCAGCGTCGTGGTGGCAGATTAAATTATGGTACTGCCGACGGGTATGCTTTTTACCTGAGAATGGGTTCGGTAAAAAACTCGAACGACAAATACTATAAAGATACCATCCGTTTATGGAACGAAATGCTGGATCACCCGAATTATGATCAGCACTGGAAAGACCGCAATGTATTGTATCACCTGCACGACATTAAGACCCCGACTTTGGTTACAGGTGGTTGGTATGATGCCGAAGATTTGTATGGTGCTATAAATACCTATAAAACTTTGGTTAAAGCAAACCCTAACACACCGGTTTACTTTACAATGGGCCCTTGGGTGCATGGCGGCTGGTCGCATGGAGATGGTGATCATTTGGGGGATGTATCCTTCGGTGGTCCGACCGGCCCATTTTACCGTGAGAAAATAGAGTTTGCATTCTTTAGCCATTATCTGAAAGGCGCGGATATGGATATTCCCAAAATAGCTGCTTTTGAGACAGGAGTGAACGAGTGGAAGAAATACAATGTGTGGCCGCCAAAAGAGGCTGAAGAGAAAAACCTTTATCTGCTGCAAGGTGGTAGATTGTCATTTGAAGCGCCAACCTCGGCAGATAGCTTTGATGAGTTTACATCAGACCCAAGCAAACCTGTGCCTTTCTATAATGGCATAACGATGGATATGCAGCGCGAATACATGACCGGCGATCAGCGCTTTGCTTCGCGCAGGCCCGACGTACTGACTTACCAGACCGATGTATTGGATCATGATGTAACACTTGCAGGAAACATTTGGGCCGACCTGAAAGTAGCCATCACTGGAACGGACGCCGACTGGGTAGTTAAGGTAGTAGATGTATATCCTGATTCAGCCAGGAACAATCAATTTACTGCGAAAGGTACGTACATGTCAAACTACGAACAAATGGTACGCAGTGAAGCCATGCGTGGTAAATTCCGTAATGGATTTGATAAGCCGGAAGCTTTCGTTCCCGGAAAAGTAACCCCGGTAAATTTTGAACTGCAGGATGTGCTGCACACCTTTAAAAAAGGCCACCGCATAATGGTGCAGGTGCAAAGTACCTGGTTCCCGCTGATAGACCGCAATACACAGCAGTTCCAGGACATAATGAAAGCGAAAGATACCGACTTTAAGAAGGGAACACATAAGGTGTATACCTCAAAAAAGCATCCGAGCTTTTTGAAGGTAAGGGTGATGAATTGATATATGAAACTAAGCCCTGAACAGAAAAAGCTTTATAACGATATTGATGAGATACTTTGGAATGATTGGGACCCAATCGGTGCAAAAGGTTTTGGCAACTGGCCGAAGGATGAATATGAGACGTACGTTTCGACAATCTTTAGTTTGAAAATCAACGGAGAGAGTATAGAAATTATAGCAGAAAAGCTGTTTGAAATTCAAGCTAATAGAATGGAGGTTGATCGCGGATATGAAAATTGTAAACGTGTAGCTGAAAAGATATTTAATCTGAAGTGATTTTATAGCAATAGCGGTGGCTTCAAACCCATCGCTATTGTTATAAATGTCTGATTAACCAATCACCAGTTAACCGATCAATCACTCCGCAAACTCTTCACCGGATTCGCCAATGCAGCTTTTATCGCCTGGAAACTTACAGTCAGCAAGGCTATGACAATAGACAATATCCCCGCAATAGCGAACATCCACCAGCTCACCGGCACCTTGTAAGCAAAGCTTTGTAACCATTTATGCATGGCCCACCAGGCAAATGGCGTGGCCAGTACAAAGGCTATACCTACCAACCAAATAAACTCGCGCGAAAGCAAACCGACAACGCCTGCAACGCTTGCGCCCAGTACCTTGCGGATACCGATCTCTTTTTGACGCTGCTCGGCGCTGAAGGCTGCCAGGCCAAACAACCCGAGGCACGAGATCAAGATGGCCATTATTGTGAATGAGTTAATAATATTTGAAAGGCTAATTTCTTCCTCGTATTGTTTTTGCACCTCCTGGTCGAGGAACGCATAGACAAATGGTACGCCTGGCAGATTCTTTCGCCAGGTCGTTTCCATTTTACTCAGAAGAGATTTGTAATCGGTACTCGTTACCGAAATCGTCATATAGGAGAAATAGTTGCCCGGATTACCGTTGTGAAATATCATAAACGGTTTCACTTCTCCATGAAGGGACTCATAATTAAAGTCTTTCATCACGCCGACGATCTCGTAGTAGTGGACCGATCCGTCGAAGAATTTGCTAAAAACTCTCGAGCCCGGCGCTTTGTCGACCTTGAGGCCAAGTCGTTTGCATAAAGTCTCATTGATCAGTGTTCTCGAGGTATCTTTCACGTCAAAATCTCGTCCGGCGATGATCTTAATGCCGTTGGTTTTTATAAATTTTTCATCTGCAGCCATATTTTCGGCGTCAACCGAGGCCGATTGGTTGCCGCCCTCCGGAATTACCGGGAAGTCATTGCCCGTATGATGGGTCAGGTAATTATCGCTCACGCTTGCATATTTTACTTCGGACAATTGTTGCAGATCTGTCGCCAGCACTGCCATCTTATTCCGTGCGTCGCCCGTATAAAAGCTGAAGACGAGTTTTTGACTTTTATCGAATCCGAGGTCTTTATTCTTTATATAGTTAAGCTGGCTGTATATAATGATAATCGATGTTATCAGCACAATAGATAAAAAGAACTGGAACACCACCAACGAACGACGTATGCCTGACGTCGATATGTGGTTGGTGAAATTGCCCTTCATTACTTTGATGGCCTCAAAAGCCGACAAGTAGAACGCCGGATAACTGCCCGCAACGACCCCGGTTACCAGTACGATCATTATTAGTAACATCCAGATGCTAAAATGACTGAGGAATGTAAGCTGTATATTGGTTTGTGTAACCTGGTTTAGATAAGGCAAAGCCATAGATAAGAGCGGTAGCGACAGTAATACGCCGATCAGTGTTAATAAGAACGATTCACCCAGGAACTGTTTTATCAAATCACCGCGTTCGGCCCCAACTACTTTGCGTACGCCAACTTCCTTAGCCCGTTTTGAAGCACGTGCCGTGGACAGGTTCATGAAATTGATACACGCGATCAACTGGATCATAACAGCTATGCCTGCCAATATATATAATAGAGTGGGGCTAATGGTACTGCCTATCTCAAACTCAAGGCCGGGCGTAGTATGCATAGATTCAATGGGTTGCAGGTGGAGCGTTTTAGTCATTCCGATCGCTTTGAGATCTTGCGCGCCGTATTTATTCAGGATCATGGGGAGTTTGCCTTCCAATGTCGCAGGGTCGACCCCTGGTCGAAGTTTAATAAACGAACACGCTATATTATTTCCGGCCCATTGATGGTTATTGTACATGAACTGACCAAAACCTGTACTGCGTAACGTTATAAAAATGTTAGCCTTGATGTGCGATTTGCCGAGGCTTTCATCCACCACGCCGTTTACTTTGAAATCGTGTTTACCATAGGCGTTATCAATGGTGATCACCTTACCTACCGGGTCATCTTTGCCAAACAATTTGATTGATGTCGATTTAGATATCACAATTGAATATGGTTCGGCCAATAGGTCATGAGTGTTTTTACCATAGGCAAAATGATAGGTCAAAACGTCAAAAAAGGTGGAATCAACAAATACCAAACCTGATTCATAAAAGGTTCTGTCTTTATATTTCAGCATGCTATTGTTGTTGCCAATAAGATCAGACGAAAACAGTCGCGTGTATTGTACAACCTCGGGAAAATCACGTTTTATAGCAGGCGCAATTGGTGGCGACGAGCATGCAGACTTGTGCTTATCCCCCGTTAGTTCCAAAGAACTGGTAACACGGTAAATGTTTTGTTCGTCTTTGTGATGTTTATCATAGCTATACTGATCTTGCACAAATAAAAGGATGTACAGGCAACACATGGTGCCAATGGCAAGACCGACGATATTGATGAAACTGAAAGTCTTGTTCTTAAGCAGAAAGCGGATAGCGGTTTTGAGGTAGCTTTTGATCATGGTGATAAAATGTGCGGGCTAGTTCACACGGTGTACCCAATCTATTAGAATGCCAAAATTGTATCTGATTGTAAAAGAGATATTTGTATTGGTTTTATATTAAAGTGCTGTACGGTTTTGATACATGGGGTGTGCGTATTTGATAAGCTAAAATAAATTCGGCAAGACGTTCTTTTAATTTTTGGACATTCATAGTTTTGTTATTAAATCACTATCATGAAAAAATTAATCGGTCTATTGTTGTCTTTATACTCATCAATCGCCTTCTCCCAAACCACCCAACCCTACATCCTCGAGCACGAAAATGACATTGCCAAAAACGAAGCAGGTACACACAGCGGTGGGGGCAGCACGGTAGGATATAGCTTCTTCTCTAAAGCTGACGGATTAAAAATGGTATTTCGCAAACGGGTATTGCATCCGGGTTCGGCAATCGGGTATCATTTGCAAAATGAAGATGAGATATACTACATTATTAGTGGCACAGGCGAAATGCAGATGAATGGCAAAAGCTTTCCTGTAAAAGAAGGTGATGCCATTCTGACCAGGCCCGGCAGTTCACATGGGCTAAAACAAACCGGTAAGGATGATTTGGTGATCATTATTAATTATCAAAATCATCAATGAAAGAGATCGATCTTTATTACCTGGAAAAAGAGGAGCCAATTAAAGGCTGCCTGCTGTTTTTACGGCAGCATATACTCGACTCTGATAAAAATATCACTGAAGCCTGGAAATACCGCATGCCTTTCTTCTGCTATAAAGGTAAAATGTTCTGCTATCTGTGGACACACAAAAAGAATGGCCTACCTTATATAGGTATAGTGGAAGGCAGGAAGATGGATCATCCTGATCTGATTCAGGAAGATCGTGCGCGAATGAAAATACTATTGATCGATCCCAATGCTGATTTACCGATAGATACGATCAATACTATTCTCAAAACAGCGCTATCTTTCTACAACTAATTATCTTCTTATGTAGCAAACAGTTTATTCTGGCCGTAATATAGAATAAACACAACCCCATGTATAAGAGCCTTATTATCCTTTTTGCCATAGCTGCAACACTTGCATCATGTAAAAAAAACACAGCAAAAACCCCCTGTGGACCACAGATATGTACCGATCTTTTTGCTACTGTAGGTATCCATTATGCTGATAACACCGGTAAACTTATAGCGGTTGATAACTTTAAAGTGTTTAACGTTACTTCAAATAAGCAACTTTCTCCCGGAGTGCCAAATTGGAATCTTGTATTGGGATATTACGTAACCGCAAGTGACAATAATAAAATGGATTATTCAACCGATGGCGACATCATAAGGGCGTCAGCAACTGATCCCGCGACTAATCAAACCAAAACTGTTAACCTTAAAATTTCAGGTGGCTGCAACTGTCACGTTGCCAAACTATCCGGGCCGGATACAGTTAAGTTTGATTAATATGTTCACGCTCACGTCGCGGTGAACGCTCGTGAACACAAGTGCAAAAAACTGTTCATCAGTCTATTCCAATACTACCGTTTTGTTTTTATAGATAAATACCCGGTCGTCAAATACCGCTTTTAGGGCTTTGGCCAGCACTGCGGTTTCTATTTCTTTACCTGCTTTCATCATGTCGGCGGCAGTTAGAGAATGATCTGCAGATATGATCTGCTGGGCAATAATTGGTCCTTCGTCCAACTCATCGGTTACAAAATGAGCCGTGGCCCCGACCAGTTTCACACCGCGTTCATAAGCCTGTTTGTATGGATTAGCCCCCACAAATGCAGGTAAAAAGGAGTGGTGTATATTTATGATTTTCTTCGGGAAACGCCTCACAAAACCAGGCGATAAAATGCGCATAAATTTGGCCAGCACGATATAATCGTATTCGTACTGATCGATAATGTTTATTACGCGCTGCTCCGATTCAGGGTGTGGCCCTTCGTAGGGTACATGAAGGAATGGCACATCAAACCGATCGCAGATATCTTCCAAATTAGTATAATTGCCAATAACGCATTGCACGCTGGCTCCCAGTGTTTTAAAGTAATTGCGAATCAATATATCAGCGAGGCAATGGTACTCTTTGGTTACCATCACGATCACTTTTTTTACGGCATCAGGGTTTACTTTGATAAGCGCTCCTTCGGGCAGCAGGCTACGTAGTTTCTCTTCTAATATTGATGCTTCTGATTGCTTGTTTACCTCCAGTCGCATAAAAAACAAGTTCTCTGCTTTGTCCACATGCTCATGCATTGACAAGATATTATAGCTCTCATCAGCAAGCAGGCCAGAAATTTTGGCCACCAGTCCCACCTGGTCAGTACACTGTATAACGATAACCATATTCATATTAAAAGCCACAATAATAGGTAATTGCAGGTAATATTTATGCCTGTTTGAAGCTAATATTCAATTCGTCGATACATATAAGGCATTAACCGACACATCCTTCGTTTCCCAGGACATTTGTTGCAATTTTATACTACCAAATATCATCATATATGACATCACAAACCGAAGATAAAAGGCTACTGGTTGTCCATAGCAATAGCGGTATGTCTTCTGTTGTAGATGAGATCCTATTTTGTGATGATGTTGCTAGTCTCAAAGCAAACCAGGTATCGATCACAGGTACGGGAAAGCCAAATCTGATCCTTCAGGACTGCAAAATGGTAAGAGGCAATTGTCTTCTAATCTGCCGCGGTGTAGATGAAGGACAAATATTCAAAGGTGTCCCTGTCGTTGTAGCAACGTTCCGAAATAGTGTA
>Ga0105241_10004462_pt1 | contig 10354 bp, 10 predicted proteins | sample KBSC64metaG_FD_80422 | JGI IMG/M metagenome (GOLD analysis project Ga0105241, IMG submission 80422) | Corn rhizosphere microbial communities from Kellogg Biological Station, Michigan, USA - KBS C6-4 metaG | ecosystem: Host-associated > Plants > Roots > Rhizosphere > Soil | place: Michigan, USA...
ACGGATCGCTCACCACCATCCACTCGAATTCGCCGATCGAAGCCGTCGGTCGTCTCGAGACGCTGTGTTTGATGGCGGGGTTGGATCTGCCGATCAAGGCCATTCGCGAGCAAATCGCGAGCAGTGTGAACCTGTTCGTGCAGCAAAGCCGTTATCAAGACGGCAGCCGTCGCATCAGTGAAGTGTCCGAGGTTTGCGGTATCGACTCCAAGGGCACGATCATTCAACGATCGATCTTCAAGTTCGACCAGTCCGGGATCAACGCCGAGGGTAAGGTCGTCGGTGAGTTCAACGCTACCGGTTACCTGCCGAGCTTCCTCGACGAGTTCATCGTGAAGGGCATGATCGGCGAGGGAGAGCCGTACCTATGATCTCGTGGATCGCGCTCAAGGCGGGGGCACTAGCCACGGGCGCCGTTTGCTCGAGCGCTTTGACGCTTCGCTACGCGTACGCGCCGGACTCACCGCTGCGGGTGCGCTGGCTCCGCTACGAGCGTGATCTCGATACCTCGCTCAGCATCCTCGGCTCCAAAGTCACCGGTGACAAGGTCGGTAAGATCCAGCTGGCTTTGTTCCCGATGGCGTTGATGTACATCGTGCATGTGGGCATGCCGCCGGTGCGTGCGGCGATGCTGATGTTGGCCATCGTGTTCGCGCCGAAATGGTGGGTTGGCCGCGCGATGACCAAGCGCGCCGAGCGCATCGAGCAAGACATCGTCGGCTTCTTGGTTGCCCTCGCCAATAGCCTCAAGGCGAGCCCGAGCTTGGGCAAAGCTTTCGCGCGCGTCGAGCAGGTGATGAGCGGGCCACTCGCGCTCGAACTCGGCACGGTGTCGCGGGATATTCGTCTGGGCGCCACCATCGAGCAGGCGCTGCTCGCGCTGGGCGCGCGCGTGCGCAGCCCCACGATGGGCGCCGCGCTGACCGGCATTTTGATCGGTCGCCAAGTCGGCGGCAATTTGCCCGAGATTCTAGAGACCACCGCCAACACTTTGCGCGACATGGAGCGCCTGAACGGCATCATTCGTGCAAAGACCGCGGAGGGCAAAGCGCAGATGTACGTGATCGCGCTCGCGCCGCCGGTGATCTTCTACGCCTTCGATTCGCTCAACCATCACTACTTCGATCCGCTCACCAGCGACCCGCTAGGCATCGGTCTGCTCATCTTCTCCTGCCTGGCTTGGATTGGTGCCGTGATCATGGCGAGGAAAATCCTCGCGGTGGATATCTAAAATGGCCGACGCATTCCTGTTCCGTGTGGGTTCGCTCGCTTGTCTGTTCATCTCGGTAGTCGTGATGATCATGTTCATTGCTTCGCGCGACGCGCGGCCGATTCAAGAGCTCGGCCTACGCGGCATGCGTCGCCGCCAAGCGATCGCCAAGGATGACACGTGGCGCATGTTCGAGCCGGGCGTGCGCTGGCTGGCGACCGCGCTCTCTCGCGCCATCCCCGAAGAGCGGCGCCTGAAGCTGGACGCTCAGCTCATTCGCGCGGGTGATCCTCTCGGGCTCGAACCCGAGGAGCTGTTCGTGCTCACGCTGCTGTGCGGCGTGGGGGGCTTCTTGGCCGGCATCATGTACGTCATTTTTTGGCACGGGACACCGGCGAGCATCGCCGTGTTCGCCGTCTTGGGCGCGATCGTTCCCACGGTGCGCGTCGACGCGCTCGGTCAAGAACGCTCGATTCGCATTCAGCGCGGGTTGCCCTCGGCGGTCGATCTGATGTGCCTCGGCCTATCTGCTGGTTTGGATTTCCCGGCTTCCGTACGCCAAATCGTGCAGAAGAGCGCACAGAACGGGGACGCATTGATCGACGAGCTGTCGCTCGTGCTGAGTGAACTGCAGCTCGGCAAGACTCGCCGCGAGGCGCTGGAGATGTTCGCCGAGAGGAACCCGCTCGACTCGGTGAAGGAGTTCGTCGGCTTCGTCGTTCAGTCCGAAGAAGAGGGTAACCCGCTGGCGGAGATCCTCAGCATTCAGGCAACGGTTGCTCGGCAACGCCGCGGCGTTCGCGCAGAAGAGATGGCCGGCAAGGCCACCCTCAAGATCATGGCCCCCATCGGGCTCGTGTTGATTTCGGTGCTGATCCTCATCGCCGGCCCACTCATGCTCTCACTCACGACGAACCTCAATGGACTTTGATAAAAGCCTCCGCGTCACCGTCACCGAGGCGGGTGCACGCACGATTCAAGTAGTCGTCGACTCCGGTTCGGCCTTGATTGGCTCGGGCGGTCATTGCGACATTCGCTTGGGCCCCGAGCTGGTAGCGGTCGAGCAGTTGTTCCTCGATGTGCAACCCGGTGGCTTGTTTGCCGAGGCTCGAGCCAGCTCTCCGCACGTCGTCGTCGACGGCGTGCCGTTCCAACGCGGCCGCGTGCTCGAAGGGCGCCCGTTTCGGATCGGCAAGCTCGAGGTGCTCGCCGAGCTCGTCGACTCACAGGGCAAAGGGCGCAAATCCAAAGAAGGCGTTCGGCCGGGCTTGCTCGTCGTGGCCGCGCTCGTGCTCGGCTTCGGCATGTACACCCTCGCCACTCGCCAGGGCGGGGGGGACAACACGGACTACTTCGATGCGCCGCCGTTGTTCGAATCGCAAGAGGTTCAATGCCCGCAGCTGACGCCAGCCGCGACCGAACTCGCGGTGGAAACCTGGACGCGTGACGCGGCCGGTCGCCACGAGCGTTCGCCGTTCAGTCCGCAAGATGGCGTCGAGGCGGTGGGCCTGTACCGTCGATCGGCCAGTTGCCTCAAGCGCTTGGATCGCCCGGCCCAAGCCGAGCAACTGACGACCGAGGCCGATAGCCTGGCGAGCCGGCTGGAGAAGGACTTCCACGTGCACCGCGTTCGGCTGTCTCGCGCGCTCAGCGAAAATGACAACGTCGCGGCACTTCACGAGGTCGTCCTGCTCCGTGGCTACCTCGTGCACCGTGGCACGGAATTCGCAAACTGGCTCGATTACCTGGACCGCAAGCTCGGCCTGCAGGGCAAGGAATAATTGGCCAATCTCAAAGTACTCCTCCACCTTTGCACCCTAACTGCATTGTGCGCCGCTGCGGCGTGCACGGGCACGCTCCCGCGAGGCTCCGAAGCCAAAACGGCCGAGACTCGTGAGCCGTCTGCGGCCGAAAACAAGGCCGCGGCAGTGGAATTGTTTCGGCGTGGCAAGGAGCAAGCGCGCAGCGGCGATTCGTTGCGGGCTCAGGAGTACTTTGCGAGCGCGCTCGACTCCGGCGGCGATGCGGACCTGATCTTGCCCGAGCTGATGCGCGCGGCGATCTCCGGCACGCGTTATCAGGCCGCGATTCGCTATTTCGAGGACTACGGGTCGTTGATGTCGCCCAAACATCGGGCGGAGCTGGGCGTGGTCGCGGGCGTGCTGTATCTCGGAGTGGAACAACCGGAACGCGCGCGCGCCACCCTGGAAGCCACGTTGCGGGTGCAACCAAAGAATGCACGCGCGCACTTCCTCCTCGGCCAAATCCTGCGCGACGAGTTTTCCGACTACGCGGGGTCGGACGTTCACTTCCGCGCCTACCTCGAAATCGAGCCCAATGGCGAGGGTGCAGTCGCTGCGCGCGCCGGCCTCTTGAAATCACCCGACGAGGGGCTGGCGGTCAGCCAACCCAAGCCCGTCCGCACGGACCTCTTGCCGGATTCGGTGGACCCGTGATCCCGCAGAAGATTTTCGAAGAAACGCTGCTGGAGTTTTTGTCACCAGTACGCCGTTTTTTGGCCGATCCGAGCGTTTCCGAGGTGATGATCAACGGGCCGAATCAGGTCTACATCGAGCGCGCGGGGCAGCTCGAGCTGACCGACGCGAAGTTCCCGAGCGAGGCCAGCATGGTGGCCGCGCTGCGCAACGCAGCACAGTTCGTGGGCAAGCACGTCGACGAACTGAACCCGATCCTCGAGGGACGTTTACCTGACGGCTCGCGTTTGCAGGGCCTGCTACGGCCCGTGGCAACGGGTGGCCCCTACATCGCGATCCGGCGGTTTTTCCAGTCGAAACTGTCACTCGATCACCTGGTGAAGAGCGGCTCGCTGAGCGCGCTCGCAGCCGAAACCATCGTCGTGATGGTGGAGAGCAAACTGAACGTGATGGTGGCCGGCGGCACCGGTACCGGCAAAACCTCGCTGCTCAATCTGTTGACGTCGTTCATTCCGCTCGGTGAGCGCGTGGGCGTAATCGAAGATTCCAGGGAAATTCAAGTCCAACACCCGCACGTGTTCCAACTCGAATCGCGGAAACCGGATGAAGAGGGGCGCGGCGAAGTCACGATTCGCGATCTGTTTCGCGCCAGCCTCCGTATGCGTCCGGACCGCATCATCATCGGTGAAATCCGCGGCGGCGAAGCGCTCGATATCATCCAGGCCATGGTCAGCGGTCACGGCGGTTGCATGGGCACACTCCATGCAAGCTACCCGCGTGACACCCTGACCCGCTTGGAAACCATGGCCATGATGAGCGATATCGAAATGCCACTGATGGCTTTACGACTGCAGATCGCGTCGGGCGTGAACGCGATCGTTCAGGTCGGTCGCGAGCCCACTGGGCGCCGCGTCGTCACGCACATCAGCGAAGTGCTGGGCTACAACTCCGACACCGGAAAATACGAGATTAACGACATCTTTCGCCGGCAATACAGCACGGATCCCAACGTGCCGAGCGAGCTTTTGCCGACCGGCATCGCGCCGCGTTTCGAAGAAGCCGTGATCGAGCATGGCTGCCAATTGCCCGAGGGGCTGCGTGACGCCATCGCTGCCAAGCGACGAGGAGAGCATGAAACCGCTCGCAATTAAGTGCTACCTGCCGGGTCGCAAGACTCAGTACGTGCTCTATCCGACCGAGGATATGAGCATCGAGCTCGGTGCGGGCGCAGACTTGTGTCCTCGTGGTTTCGACGAGGCCATTCGTGTGCAGTTTCGGCTGGTGAGCGGGCAATGGTTCGTCGCGCCGTTACTGGGCAAAATCTGCCGCGAAGACGGCAGCGTGATCGATTGCCAGACCGCGGTGAATCTACCCGCGATGGTGATCGCTGGTTCGGCGACGCTGGTGCTCGACTCGTCGGTCGACGCGCGCATGCCTGCCCGCGTGATCCAGCTCACCGGGGATTCAGCGCGCAGCATCCCCGTGGCTCCTGGGCCAGCCCCCGCGCTCTACTCCCCGCCGCGCAGCCCGGCTCGTGCGCGCACGGAGGGCCCAGCCTCGAGCCCGAGCCCCAGTCCGAGCCCCGGCGTGCGTGCCCGCGCTGCCAACTCGTCCGCAGCGGCGGCGTTGGCACCGCAACCGCGCGCAGCAACGTGGCAACCGCAGGTTGCAGGGGCGGGGCGCGCTCCGGCCCTCGAGCCCCGGGTCCAGCCCAGCGTCGTGGTTCGGCAGGCGGAAGAGCCGGCGGTTCGCGAGGTCAACGAGACGCGAATCCTCGATATGCACGGGATCATTGGCTTGACCCCCAGTGCAACCCAGCTCGGCGGTAACCCGAGCCGAGCTACCTCTGCGCCGGATGCGGTGGAGCAAACGGGCATTCGCCGAGTGCTGGCCCGCTTCAAGAGCAACCCGCGCATGGTGGCATACTCCGTGCTTGGGGTGGCGATGGTGGCCGCTCAACTAGGTATGCGTTTGCACGGACGTTCCGTGGCAGCAGCACAGGCCGCGGCTCAGCAGCAGGCCATCGCGGCAGCAGCAGCCGCGAGCGCCGAGAAGGTGCCAGTCGAGGCGCCGAAGAAAAAGCTCGACCCGACGCAGGTTCCACCGCTCGGCCCGGATGAAGAAGCGAATGCCACGCGCGCGGGCCAACTGTTCGCGCAGGGTGATTTCCCGAACGCACTCCGTCAGTACCGCGCGCTGAACGAGGCGCCGGGCGCAGATCCCGTCTTTGGCGTGATCGCGCACGCCATCGAACAACGTTTACGTCACCCGCAGGTCAAACGATGAACCACCTCCTCGAACCGAGTCCTGCCGCCCGAAAGTTTGTCGACGACAACCGCGGGGCCGTCGCTGTCTTGGGCATCATGATCGGCGCGGTGCTCGCGGCCGTGCTGTTCCACGTCATGAATTGCGGTTTCGGCATTCTCTGGCGGGAACACGCGCAGGACGCAGCGGACGCGACGGCCTACGAGGCCGCCGTGTGGAACGCGCGCGGCATGAACCTCGTCGTGGCGCTCAACATCATGATCGCGCTCGTCATGGCGGTGCTGATCTGTTGGCGCATCATCATCATTTTCACGATCGTCGCCGCGGCGCTGTGTTCCATCGCTTGCGCCGTGCCCGGCGGCGAGGATCTCTGCGAACTAGTGCCCTCGCTCGGTCGTGCCGTGGCTGACGAGTTCAAGCAGGATTCAAAGGTGGCCGGTCGCGTTTATCAGGTCATCAAGTTGCTTCACGACGGGCAAAAGGTGCTGGCTGCGGCCACGCCCATCATGGGCACGCTCGCCTCGATCGATGAAGCCACGAAGCGCCAAGCAAAGTTCGGCATTGGCTTCGGAACCTACCTGCTCCCCGTCATCAACCTGCCGAGCGGCAAGGGGCCCAACAAGAGCTGCGCCGCTGGCAAACTGAAGAAGGGCAATGCCAACGCAGGCGCGTGGGGCGATCAGCTCGGCAAACCCGTGAGCTTGCCCGTGGTCGACCGCGATGACGTCAACACCCTGTGCGGTGAAGCCGGGACGCAAATCGCCAACATCATCTTCGGCATCGCCGGGGACGTGCTCAAGAAAATGGGCATCAACATCAATCTGGGAAGTGGCGGAGGGGGCAGCTTCGGCTCGGCTTTCAATGCGCTCTTCAGCGCGCCCGGCGCAGCTCAATTCTTCTGCGGCCAGTGGGACGACGTGATCGACAAAGCCGTCGGTGACGTGAAATGCGATGGTGCGCCCGATAAAAAGAAGTGCGAACAGAGCAAGTCCGATACCGGGAAAGACGCGAAGAGCAAAAAGAGCACCAAGCTCGACAAAGATTCTCTGCACTGGGCAGATATCTGGACGCCCGCGGTGAACGGCAGCTTGTTCACGCAGAGCTGGGGCTTCGTGCTCACCGATCGCAGCTTCTACAAGGCGATCGATAAAGGGGTCGGCCTCGCAAACTTCGTCCCGGGCTCGGGCGCTGCCGGCGCGAAAACGCCGAACACGTACGATCTCGACGACACGGGTATCTCGATTGCCGAGGCCGAGGTGTTCTTCGACTGCAGCGGAACCTGGTCGGACGTGGGCTCACCCATCTGGCACGTGGGCGACAGCGGTTGCATGGGTCGCGCACCGTGGTCGATGGCCTGGCGAGCACGCCTGCGCCGCGTCCACGACCCGGTCGACTTCGTCGTCGACGCGCTCGGTACCACGCTCACCGGGGCGCTCTATGGCGCCATCGATTCCGGCTTCGTCGGCTCCGTCGCCCAGAAGTTCGGCCCAGTCAAAGATGCACTCGCCAATCAAGGTGGGCGCCTCGTTCAGCCCCGAATTTCCGCGCAACTCCAACAGGAGCGCTACACGCTCCGCAAGCAATTGGTCCCGGCGATCGCCAACCAACTGCCCGTGCGCAGCGCGGCCGCGTGGGTCGATGACGAGTACACGGCCGGCACCCAACAACTGATTCACTGAGGATTCAGCATGTCGAAAGCCGCAATCACTCGACCCTTCACCTGGCGCAAGCGCACAGGGCAACGTGGCGCCGTGGCCGTCGAAGCCTGCATCGTCATCGTGATGATGACGGGCATCGTCATGGGCACTTGGTACACGCGCATGGTGTTCTCGGCCAAGCTCGCCACCATCAACGCGGGCCGCGCGGATGCCTGGAAGGACGCGCTCAAAGGCTGCGATTCGACCGCATCACTCGGTGATGTGTACAAACACTTGCACGAGGAAAGCAAAGATACGTCCCAGCACGTTTGCCAAGATCCGAATGACTGCTCGACCGGCAACGGCAACGTCGATGGCCTGAGCAATGACGGATCGACCAAACCCGACTGGTTTCCAGCCTCGGCGGGCAACAGCAGCAACAAATCGATGAGCGTCGCGGTGGACTCTTTGTACACGACGACGGTGAGCACCACCGCCGCCTACGCCTGCAACCCGACCCCTCACAATGAACTCGATCTCGGCGCCGGCTTGGCCGACGCGATTGGCCAGATCCTGAAGATCCCGGACGAAGAAGTGACGGCCAGCGAGGTCGCCAAAAAGTGCCAAAAACACTGGGTCATCGGTGGTTGGAAGGACGTTTCTTGTGACGATTACCCGTTCAAGGGTCCTGGCTGTGGCGACAACACGTGCGATCCGCTGCATTGGTACAGCCGCAAAGTCGATATCACCCTGCCATGAAGTCTGACGCTGGAGAGCCGAACCGTGACGAGGCTTCGAAAGGTAGAACGCTGATGGAGAAGACGTTTTTTCGCCGAATGCTCGCCAAACCGTGGGTCCGCGTGCAGCTCTGCACTATGACCATGGGCAGCATCTTGCTCGCTGGCGGCGGCGCCTACGGCGCGCACCGCATCAAGACGTCCGCGGCCGATCTCGGCTCCGAGATCATGACCAACGTGGCCCCGTTGAAGGGCGCCGAGTCGATCTCGTTCAATGGCGCGCATTTCTACTTCGCCAACCAGGTCGTCGATGCTCCGCTCGAAACCGTGCTTGCGGGTGCTCAGTCGCTTTGCTCGAAGGATGGCGCGGATATCAAGCGGGACCTGGGCGCCACGTTGAACGGCGTCCCAGCCAGTGTTCTGGCGCCCTCGTTGCTCGCTCAAGCTGACTTCAGCACGCTGCTCACGACGGTTCGAAAGACGGAAAAAGGCGGAGAAGTGGCCTGCTGGGTGCGCCGAGAGCACAGCGCCAACCGCACGGTGATGGAGCGCATCAGCGCCTTCGCGCAATCGTTCGATATGTCGGAATTCGGGTCGCTGCAATTCATGCATGCCGATGCGATGGGTCCGAACAAGACCATGGTGCGCATGGTGTGGAGTCAGGGCAAGCTCGCCATGCGCGAGATGTTCCCCGAGAATCAAGACACGCCCGGCTACGATCTCGCGCTCTTGCCGCGCCCGCCGGGTTCGTTTCGCGTGGTCTCCGCCCACGTCGAAGGCGCCAAACACGATCTAGTGAGTTACCAGAGCGCGCAGACGCCCGAGCAGCTCGACGCGTTCTACGCGACCGAGATGAAAAAGCTCGGCTGGGAAGAGGCGGATCTGGGCGAGCGCACGGAGAGCGAGCGCCAGGAGTACTCCCAGCACGCGTATCGACGCGCGGGGCGTACCGCCGTGTTGGCCCTGACGCCAGGCGACGAATTTACCGACGCGACCTTCATCGAGCTGCCGCAGGACTGAGTCCTCGCGCAGGCGCAACCGCGCGTTGGCATGCAACGGTTGCGGGCGCGCGTTCTCGGGCGCTTTTTCCTCCCTTCGTGAACAGGCACCGCTGGCACGGTGCTTGAAAGGCATGGCTGCATGTTCGCCGCGCGTTCGTCTCATCTGTCAGCATTCTTTGTCCTCAGCGTCGTCGTGACTGCCGCCGGGTGCTCGAAGAAGCAGCCACCCCCTGACGAGCAGCCAGTGGGCGTCGCGTCGCTCACGCCGTTGACTGCGCCCGAGGAAGGGGATGGGCCCTCTGCGAGGAATCTGCTGCCGCTCCAAGTGGGCAATCGTTGGACCTACCAGGTGACCGGCACGAGCGCGACGTGCACCCCAGGCGAGCACACACGCTCCATCCTCCGTGAGGTGGAGATCGGTGGCCGTCAGGCTTTCGTGTCCACCGGCTTCTGCGGTGCGGACGCCGAATCGGCGCTGTCCCCCGAGGGGTCTCAAATCCTCGAACTCGCCGAGGGCGAATGGCGCACGACGTTGGCCAGCTCACTGGTCGAAGGCCGCACCTGGGATTTCACGGCGGATCAGACCTACCATTGGCACAAGATCGGTTGGGTGCGCGTCGCCGCCGGCCTGTTCCCGGATTGTTGGGAGCGGCTGCCGAAGGATAACTATTCCTCTGAGACGTTCTGCGACGGCGTCGGTATGGTCGCGATGTCGGGCAGCGATCTGTTGGTCGAGCTCAAGTCATTCAGTTTGAACGATGGCGCGCGCGTCTCCGAAGCCGCTGCGGGCGGTGGCGGCGGCCGAGATCCCGGCTGAAATTCCGCCAAAACGTGAGCCACCGTCCTCGTTCGAGCAGTGACGGAGCTAATACTACTTGATCAGTTACAGGTGGCAGATCTCGATCGGCGCGAGTCGCGATAAGCCACGAGACGAAAAACCGGCGAGTCCGGCGCCCGGCTACCTCGCCTCGAGCGAGGGTCGACTCTACCTTGCTGCGCGCCTGCCCCGGAAAATGTCTCTGCGCAGCCGAAACGCTTCGGGTCGGACACAAGTGACTAAGTAGTACTA
>Ga0105241_10004467_pt1 | contig 10345 bp, 8 predicted proteins | sample KBSC64metaG_FD_80422 | JGI IMG/M metagenome (GOLD analysis project Ga0105241, IMG submission 80422) | Corn rhizosphere microbial communities from Kellogg Biological Station, Michigan, USA - KBS C6-4 metaG | ecosystem: Host-associated > Plants > Roots > Rhizosphere > Soil | place: Michigan, USA...
GAAAACCATCCGGTCTATGCGACATATCTGAACAATCGCGCCGCTCTCTACGCCTCCATGGGCAATGTAGAGGTGGCGGAAACCGATTACCGCAGAGCACTTGAACTAAAGAAAAAGATTTTCGGGCCGGACGCGCTCACAATTGGCGCTTCTTTGCGCAACCTTGCGCGGCTGCTTTCGCACAAAGATCCTGCGGAAAGCGAAAAACTTTTCAAGGAAGCCGTCGACTTGTACGGCCGTAACAAGAAAGCTCAGCCGTACGATTATGCAAGTGCCCTGCTTGGACTCGCCGAGGTGGAGAGAACTCGCGATGAACTGGACTCGGCGCAGCAGAGACTGCAGCAAGCATCCGACATCGTCTCGAAGGGACTTGGCAACGAGCATCCACTCTATGCTGCAATCCTGCGGGATCAGGCACTCGTTCACCAGTCCAAGCATGAATACGCCGAAGCCGAGCGTGGCCTGCAACAAGCCGCAGACGTGATCGAGCGCACGGCAGGAGAGCAGCACCCCGACCTTGCAGCGTACCTGTTCAAACTTGCCAACATTTATGCCGATAGCGGTGACTACGGCTCTGCTGCTCCGCTCTACCGCCGTAGCCTGGAGATTTCCGATCGCGCGCTGAGCGATATTCTCAGTATTGGATCGGAGAATTCGAAGAATGCCGCAATCGCAAACTTGGACGATCCTGTGCCTGCTCTGGTCGCTTTCCAAATCAAGGCTGCGGACAAAGTGGCGGATGCTCGCGTCCTCGCTTTCGAAGGCGTCGCGCGGCGCAAAGGACGGGTGCTCGATCAAGTTCACGACTGGACTGCAAGGCTAGCTCAAAATGCCGATCCGTCCATTCAAGAGCACATCCGTCAGCGCCAGGCCCTGCTGGAGTGCGAGGCATCGTTGAGTACCGCGCTTGCATATCGCGAAATAAAACCTGCAGTCGTAGGCACATGCTCTCTCCCAGGCACAGATCTGGCTGGCCGCTATGAGCGTTTGCTCCACGACCTCCGCGCGAATTGGACACCAGCCTTGCGACAGCAAGACGCTCAGGCATTGCAGGTTCTGAAACAGCGCATCGACAGCATTGAAGCCGACCTCAGCCGCGACGTTCCACAATTCGCAACTTCCATTCGGCCGGTGCAAGTGCGCGATATTGTTGCCCAACTTCAATCGGGCGAACTGCTGATCGAGATCGTCGCCTACCCGCACCAAGGAACTGGACAGTCGGACCGTTACGGCGCCTTTCTGCTCGATCATGAGGGGCGCTTGAATTGGCTGGACTTGGGGTCCAAGCAGGCTTCCGATAGAGCCGTACGTGATCTTTTTGCGGCGGCGGACGACTGGGCCAGCGCGGCTTCTGCGCATGAAAGACGCAATGAGGAGATAGCCGAGGACACCGCGAATGATTCGCTTAGAACGCTTTCGCAAAACCTGAGTCCCCTCCTGTCGGAACTGGACCAGAGGAAAGATGTTCGACGCCTGAGAATCGTGCCTGATGGAATGCTCAACCTGGTTCCCTTTGCTGCTCTGACCGACAAGGGCGGGCATCCGCTCGTCGAGCGTTTCAGTAGCAGCTATCTCTCCTCCAGTCGGGACCTGGTCAGCTTTTCCACATCGGCCCACCGCAGTGAAGCCCGCGAAAGTCTCATCATTGCCGTGAGTCCTGGCGGCGGAAAGGCAGGCTTGCGCAGTGTCGCGTCTGCGGCGTTCCGATCGGAAACGCTGGAACGTCTGACCGGCGCGCAGGCCGAAGCTCATGCAGTTAAGCGATGGATTCCTCGCGCACAAGTTTTCGGGGAAGGACAGGCGACCGAAGAAGGCATCAAACGACTTCATCATCCTGCGCTGCTTCACATCGTCGGACACGGAGTAGTGAAAGGCAACGAGAACTGTGAGACTGATCCCGCAGCCGCCGGGTGCAAACTGAGCACCAACCCCGCCGAGCGAGTGATGAGCCTCTCAGCAATCGTGCTCGAGGAGGCCTACGGTCGAGGGCAACGCTCTTCACAGGATGGCCTGCTCACCGCGCTAGAACTTCAGACATTGGACCTCCAGGGTTCCGAGATGCTGGTGCTTTCGCAGTGCCGCATGGCCGATGGTGTCCCATCCACCGCGGATGGGGTATTCGGCATGCGCCGAGCTGCCGCGATTGCGGGAGTTAAAACGTTCGTTGCCCCGCTCTGGAAGATTGGCGATGGGCCGCAGCAGATACTAATGAATCGCTTTTACAAGGAATTGAGTCTCGGCACTGCCCGTGATGTGGCTTTACAAAGGGCCGAACTGCAGCTCCTCCATGCTCAGTCAACCGGTTCCTTTCTCACGTGGGCTCCCGTAATTCTCTCGGGCGATCCCGACCCTGCACCAAGCGAGTGGTTCCGTACGTCACCTGCAAAATAGACTTTGCCTGATCTAGGGCAGAGGCCAAGCTGTGCAACGATCTTGCCTTGCCGAGAAGATGAAACGAATCGCAACCAAGGAGCTGGCCCTGGTCGGGAGAGACGGTCCACAATTAGGAGCAAAGAAGATTCATGAGAGCCATCGAGGCATAGAAAACCCACGCCTTCGCGCCTTTTGTGCCTGAAATCCGCCTGAGTGCTTTGAAAGGAATGGCGGGGACGACGGGACTCGAACCCGCGGCCTCTGCCGTGACAGGGCAGCGTTCTAACCAACTGAACTACGTCCCCACTCGCCAAACTAGAATTGTTGTTGGCAGATCTGCCAGAGCGGCAAATCTGTGTGCAAACAACTTATCTATCCTAACAGCTTATTGTGGAACGCGAAACCAATAGCGGACTCTTCTGTTTTCGAAATTCCATTGCGAGACGGAGATCTATAAACAATCGCAAGTCAACGCTAAAGCCGAAACTGGCTCTGCCAGCATGGCATGTTCGCAAGGACATCAATGCGCATCGTGCGTGACGCGCGCTCTTACGGCGCGTGGTACGGCTTAAATCCGGCGCGCTCCATGCCGCGCTGCGCTTCAGGATTTTGCATGAACACTTCCCAAATGTAGCCGGTGCGTGCATTTTCCGCCATGATCAACGTGATGCCGCAATCAATACCGACAACGTCGGTGTCGTACCAGCCTTTCAGCGGATTGAAGGCGTCCACGAAACCGTAGCAGCTCATCGCGGATTGATAGCGGTTGTGAATGGTTCGCATGACCCGCATGGTTTCTTGGGGTAGAAACGGCAAAGAACCGCCCGCAGCCGCAGGCGCGACCGTGCCATCGATGGGTCCGACTGCCGGCGGTCCGCCCCATATCACATAGCCTTTCTCTGAGTCCGATGCCGTTATCCCCCACAAGTCCTGGCTGTAATCAGGGAAACGCCGGCCTAACTCAATGCAAAAGCGGCGGTGCACTTCGGTGGCGATCACAGAGTTTTGGAAATAATCCGCATAGCGGTCGCGTTTGCCGCGGAAGTCGAACCAGGCTTGCGAATACTGATGCACAAATAGTGGCGCGAACGACCCGATATAGCGCAGCCCTTCGTATTCGAACATCGTCCGCTTCCACGCATCCCAAGCCTCGGGACGCAACGGGTAGGTGGGCGATCCCAGGCCCAGCAGGTACATCATCATCATTTCGTTGTAGTAGTCCCAGCGGTAAGGCAAGAAGCCGTTCTCTGGAAGCCAGCCGTGCGGCAGCAGGGATGTGTCTTCTGATAACCAACTCCACTCCACGCGATTGGTAATACTATGTGCCAGCAGCGTGATGTCGGTGTCGCGAAAATGAGTGCGGCAGGTCAGGATGCCGCAGAGCAGAATGGCAGTGTCGATCGACGACACCTCGGAATCCCATACCCGGTCTCCGGTGTTAATGTCCGCCCAGTGATAGAAGAAGCCGCGGTGATGAATGAGTTTACGAGAAAGAAATTCCAGGGTGGTGATGACTCGCTGGCGAGCGTCGGAATGCGGAATGAAGCCGCGCTTGTCACCGATGCAGATTGCAGTTAACCCAAAACCAGTGGCTGCAATGCTCCCCACTGTTGTGCTGTCGGTGGCTGCCTTGCGGGCGTTGCAGCGGTCTTTCACCAAGCCGGTTTGCGGACCTGCCTGCTCCCAGAAATAGCAGCAGCTGGCACGCTCCAGGTCATCAAGCAACTGGTCGTCTTCCGGGCTGAATGTGGGTTGGGGCTTGGTTGGCGTTGACGCCGCTGACAATGCGGCGATTGCACCGGAGAATGGAATAGCGGCCGCAGTTCCCGCCAGACTTCTCAGAAACTGCCGTCGCGCAGAAGTCGCCTTCACATTCCGATGTTAAACGATGTTTAATGTTGGAATCTGTCGGGTAATCAGCAGAGGAACTAAGCTCTGACCCCACCTCTGCCTGGCAGGACAGCCATAAGCGTGCAATCGCACGACCGTAACTCGATAAAAGCTTTTCATTTGCTCAGAGAGAATGTCCCAGCGCAAAGTTTATTCTTGCGATAACTGCGAATACGCATCAGTGTCAGGGAAAGTTGCACAGATTGTATATTGGGAACATGAGCACGGGAAGAAAAGTCCTATTGATCGTTCTTCTCGCGGGGATGATCGGTTCCCTGCTCTGGGTACGGCACATCCAACGCCAGACCATCCGCCTGCTCGGTGTGGTCATTACACGCGACACCGATCCGAGAAAAGAGCTGCCGATTGCAGGCGTTCAGATCACTGCGGCTGACGGCACGACGTTGATCCGTGATGTGTCGGATTCATCAGGCGCCTTCACCATAGTGCTGCACCGGCGCTTGTTACAGGGACGGCGCGTCGTGCTGCTGCACTTCCGTCACTCCGATTATCAACCTCTCGATCTCACAGTCGAAGTCTCCGGCAACATTACGGTCGCGGCTTTAAGTCCAGTCGAGCGGCCTAAACCAGCGCAAGACAATCTTCCGGCACACACCATCGGCAATGTTGTAATCAGGTACTCAATCAAGACTAATACCGAAGTGGACGTAGGCAGTACGGTCAGGTCATTTGAAGTCGAAAACAAAGGCAACGTCCGTTGTGGAGAGGGGCCCCTCTGCTCGCCGGATGGAAAATGGAAGGCGGCATCCGGAAGCATTACGCTCGATGCCGGCCCGAACAACGTGTTCCGCAACGGCCGAGCCTCCTGCATAGCAGGCCCGTGCCCATTCACCAGGATTAACACTGCGGCGCTCGAACACCCAGGGCGCGCAGTAGTGGTTTCCGCCACCGTGTGGTCCGATACGGCTACTTTTCTGGTTGAAGCCGAGGTCGTTCACCCGATGATTAGCGATGTGGTGAGAAATTCGTATCCGGTAATTTTCGGAAACGCTCTTAACTTTACTCTCCCGCCCTCCGCTGAAGGCGTGAGTATTCAGGCAGAGGCAGATGGCCAAAATATTTTCTTCCCGTTGGGACCCAATCTCTTGCTCAGTTGGGCCAATTGCAATGCACGCTCAAATTCCGACCAGACCCATGTGTATCGCTGTGAGCTCAAGCCTGGATATCGCTGGCTGAAGTCCGCCGGCTAAAGCTCGCACACTGATCACTGGCCGAGCGTCACACTCAATCCGGTGGTTAGAATGATGTCGTTCTGCTTCTTGCCTAGCGGCGGGTTGGTCACATAGATATCGGAGAACGAGTTCTGCCATCCCAGCCACTTGTTCATTTTGGTCACTGTGCCGAAAACGAAGTTGCCACGGTACTCTCCCAAATCACTCAAATCCGGAAAAAACGTAAGGCTTTCATTCAGCGCCGTGCTCTTTCCCAGCTTGTGCATCAACTCCTCCCCGATGGTAAGCGCGGCAAAGTTTCGCGTGAGGCCAGTGTATGACTCGTGGGTATAGTTCAGGCCGGCAAGCAAATCCAAGGTTGTGTTGTCATTCTTGATCGCATGATAGCCGCCACCACCGCCGAACACTGAACGGATGTTCAAGCCCTGTAATGCATCGGAGAAGAAATCGGCGGCTCCGAACGCGAATACCCGGTCACGAAGATCATGGTCGTAGCGCAGACCGCCGCCCGCGGTGTTCGCGGTCGTAGAAGGAACAGCGCCGGCCGCGTCGTTACTTGCATACACCGAGTTCTCGTACAGGCCCAGCTTGTCGTGCACAGTCTGGCGCGTCGCCAGGAATCCAATGGACAAATTCTTGGTCTCGCTATTACCGCGGGTCAAGGCAAATCCAGCATTTAGCCCGGTCTTCCATTCTTGGAACAATCCGGGATGAAGGGACTTCTCATAGGCTTTTTCTTCAGCGTCATTGCGCAATGTTTTGACGTTCGCCACGGCAGCTTCGACCGGAGCAGCCCCCGAAGTTGCGACCTGGATTTTGTCATCCGAAGTGGAAACCGCACCTACAGCTTTTCGCCCATCCTGAAACTCGACATGCAACGGCTCAGCCGACTGAATGCCTTGCACGGCGTCCCATTTGAGGGTCAAGTCACCCGCATAGTCGGTATGCAGGACCAGTGTTTTTCCATCGGACTTGATCACAGTGCCGCTAAGATGGTCCCCATTCTTGAGCGAAACCTGGTCAGTGGCGGACGAAAAGATACCTATGGAAACAACAAATGCAATCAGCAAAACGAGCTTGCGCACAAGACCTCCAGAGAAGGTGATCGCAAGTAGTGTCTATCGCGGGAATGACCGTTTGCAAGTCGGTCAGGCGGGAATACAAGTGCGATCAACGCGGCCAAGGTGAGATAGCATCAGCGAGTGTTCGTCATCGCACTCAAGCGCGCTCAGGTCACTCGTTGTGACGTATGGGTTCTCCGATGTACAACGAATTGCTCTCTCGATTAAACCCCGCTTGGACGCAACCCCCACTTCCATCTGACATCAAAGGTACCCGGGAGCCGGGATTGTGGCGAGACATTAGCTCACTGCTTTTGCCCATTGCCTACTTGGCTCCCATTAGCATTCTCCAGCCTTTTTAGTCTTTCCTGTTTTTCGTCCAGAAGCTGAGTGATCTCCTGCACCAGTGACATAAGCTTCTCCGGATCTTGTTCCTGTGCAGCCTTTTCACACAAGCTCATCCAGCGTTCCTTTTTTTCGCCTTGCATAGAATGGATTCCCCTCTTTGGCAGACGTTGATAGCAGGTATTTAGCATGCGCCTCAACCGGGTTCAGTCCTATATCGAACAGTACCTGCGGCGGCGGTTTCAATCAGAAACGGGGAAGGTCCCCCGGCCGATTGCCTTCGCGAGAGATGAGAATTCGTCCGCGCCCCCGAGTTCCAGCCGGAGTTATCGAGGAAAATAAGAGTCGATATGCTCCATGATAGAACGCAAATTGTTCATTCGCGTGGTCAGTGAGTTGTAGTCGGTCAATGCGTTAGTGCGGTCCGAATCAGTTACCCTGAGGTCCGGATTTTGCATGAAAGAAATCACCGCGTTCCCTGAACAGCCCTCGAGCATTTTTCGTGTCGCATCCACCCAGTCATGGACAGCGCGCTTCCATTTTCCGATGCTGGCCGCATCTCCATCTAACAGATCCGGCGCAAGCGCCTTCAGTTCTTGGCCATCTGCAAGGGCATAGAAGAGTATCGAGAGCTTCTTATCTAACTTCCGTTTATGACTGATTCTGCTGAATTGCTGATAGGCGAGCATTAACAGCACGAGAACTTGAACTCCCAAAATTGCGAGATCAATGGTCTGTGAATGAGCAAGAACACGGAACAGCGCGCTCATATGGACTCCGGCATGAGTGCCGAACCACAGCATAGGCGCTCAGTTGCTGAAGGGCTGGCACTCGGAATACTGGTTAGGATTGCAGGCTGACGTCAGCAGCCAACTCCGGGGGTTGTGAGCGCCGCGGGCGGAGCACGGCCGAGAAAATCCCGCAGCAGCGGAGAGGGCCGAAGAAGCGTCTCGGAAATCTCACTGATCAGCCACCATTGGCGATGTCCTGTAGCAAGAAGGATCGGCGAGCTGATGATTGCTAACCAAATTAGTGGAACAGCGCCGGCAAATGATTTGGCCCCGGCTATATGTCTGGCTAAACGCGAGTCTTCGACAATAAATGGTTCGCTGTGAATGTCATCGCTGACCGAGATGGAAGGAAACAAGATTAGCGCGGCGCAAAGCAGAGCGCCCAAATGCAATAACTGCTTCGGTTCGAATCGACGCTGGCGATGCTCCAGCAGCCTGGCAATTACCAAGCCGGAGATAATCGCCCATACGGCATTTAGAAGTAGTTCCATCGTTTAGTTCGGATGATCAAGGGATCACCAGTATGTTCTGGCGATGCTCGCTCCTTGATTGAGAGTCACAGACTCTATCAACTACTTGCATTTAGATGCAAAAAGGTAGGCTTCAGTCCGTGAAAAAGGCGCCTCTCCGCGCCCTTTTCACCCAAATTCAGAGCTGTTGGCCTTACGTGAGTAGGAAATTCAGCGTGCCTTTTCCTCGGTACCGAACCCCGCTTCTGCCTGAAACTGCTCGCCTATATTTTTCACTACGGCATTTAATCCAGCAGCGATCCGCTGGCGGCAGCGCTCAATCGAAGAATGAGTAAGCTGATCCAGTGAGCGTTCGCATTCTTGCAGAGTCTCTGCCGTTTGCGCCTTCAGCGATTCCGAAAGGGACGCGACAATTCCCTTCTGGATAATCCTCATATTTCCGGCAGCTTCGTCCAGTTGGTTGTCGATGGTTTGCGCACCCCGATTTTGCAGCTCCTGCAGAATGCTATTGGCAGCGGCTTCGATTTCGTTGCGCGCGTTGCTCAGAGTCTCGGTGGCCATCTGAGCGAGGCGTCCGTCGAGGCCCGATTCCCACGAGTGCAATGAGTCGTTCAGCGCGCCTACACGATTGTCCAGTTGCTCAATCTGCTCGTGCAGACGCAACGATTCCCCCGCAACCTCGACGCGTAGCTGCTCCAGGTCCTCGCGCCGGGTGTTGTGTTCGTCGCTGAGACTGGTTTGGAGAGATACAAAAAGCTCTTCACTAGTCCGCTTAAGCTGGTTGCGCCCATCTGTCAGTTTGCGCTGCAAATCGCCGACGCCGTCCCGCAACTGTTCGCGAATGGTCTCAACGATCTGGGTTGAAATCTGACCAGCCCGCTCCTCAACGACTGCAAGCTCTGCTTTCGACCTGCGCTGAAACTCGTCCTGGACTTCGGCCACCATCTTTTCGATTGTCGTCTTGGCTGCCGACAATGTATGTGAAGCCTGTTCGCGCGCTTCGTTAACAACTTTCGGGCTGAGGTCCTGTCGCAACCGTTGCTCGATCTGCTGTTCGAGTTCTGCAGGGATGCTGGCCAGCGACACGTCAAAGCGGCTGCGGTTCGCGTCGGCGCGCGCCAGCTTTTCTTTCATGCCAGCAATTTCGGCATGAAGCGGACGCACCAGCTCCAAAATTACTTTTTTCACGTCCTCTTCCGACAGTTTGGGCCCGGACCCGGAGCGTTCGATCGGGGCACTCATCACCTCGACTGAGCTTTGCGAGGCCGCGGTCAATTGCGGTACTTTCGGCAGTGGGGCGGCGGGCAGCGTAAGAGGCCAATCTTTGGGGAAGCTCTGCAGCCCCCAGAAATTCCCCGGATACTCGAGTTGTGCACCGAGTCTCCAACTCTGGCTGTCCAATCGTTGACACGAAACCACCTGCGCAGTCGTCCCGCGGCCATCCTTGCTGTGGAAGTGAAGTGAAACGCCAGGATCAAGTTTCGCGCGCGAGCGGATCGCGCAACCATGCGCATTGACCACCAGAGTTTCGCAGACCTCAGAATAGTGAGCGCCGTTCAAGCTGGTTACCAGAATTGGCATTGCGACCGGAATTCTGGAGCTGCGTCGAGGCGAAGCGAGGATATCTTCACTGTTCATATATAAGCCTTGTGGATCGAGAAATGGACTTCATTTGTGCCAAAACGGGCGGAGTGCCACCTTGGTTTCACCATACCTCTAAACGTGACTGGTTGGGGGCACTCGAAGGTATCGGGCGACAGTGTCTGATGGCAAGTGTGTCACTGCCTTTTCGTAACCGGGGACGAGGGCGCTATAGGCTACGAGTCTTTGCGGTAAAGCAGGTCGCGTATGGCTTTCCGGCGCTCCTGATCGAGTTCCCGGTTGCTGACGCGTTGGGCGGCACTCGAGTTAGCCGAAGCTTCTTCCTCGCTGCATGAAGGGCAACGATTGGCAAAGCCCGGCTTGCCGGGCTTCAGTTCAAACTCCTCTGAGCAGATGCTGCAAACTTTGATCGGGAACGCCATGGGACCTCCACTCACCTGACATTGAAATAATAAATGCTGTCGGCAGGTGACGATGCCAGGGGCTTACTCGTTCAAGCAGAACCTTGTTTATTACAAGTTCACGTCACACCTACGACTTTGGTGTAGGTTCATTCGGTAAAAAGCGTCCATAATTGCGATGTTCGATCTCTTCGCTCTACGGAGACAATTCTCTATGAA
>Ga0105241_10004469_pt1 | contig 10344 bp, 5 predicted proteins | sample KBSC64metaG_FD_80422 | JGI IMG/M metagenome (GOLD analysis project Ga0105241, IMG submission 80422) | Corn rhizosphere microbial communities from Kellogg Biological Station, Michigan, USA - KBS C6-4 metaG | ecosystem: Host-associated > Plants > Roots > Rhizosphere > Soil | place: Michigan, USA...
ACAGGGTACAACAGATAGGTAGGCCCGTCAGATGGTTTATACTGCCAAAGCACATTGAATACGCCAAAGCGGATAAGATCTGTTCTTCTTACACTTTCCCAGTATAACTCCCTTCCTCTTTCTGCCAGTAATGTAGTCGGATCATCCACGTTCGTTGAATTAACCAACGGCATCGACGTAACAATAGAGGCACCTCTGGCTGTTCTCAGCCCGTTAATCAGCAACAAGGCTGCGGTATTATCTGGAGAAGCTTCTCTCATATAAGCCTCAGCCACCATGAGTACTACATCGGGATAGCGCAGCAGCATCATCCAGTTTCCGGAGTTGGAGGAGTACCATTTACCGGTGGGATCGGAAAAATCGGGAACGTATTTAAATACCCGGATCCCTGTAACTTCCAGGTTAGCGCCTGTTTCAATCATATTGTCAGCAATAACCGGATCAAATGACAGAGGGGCACCCTTTCTGTCTTTCAGTGCTACCCCATTCTGATCATACTGCTGACCTACCAGGAATCCGGGCCGGATTCCTGACGCTTGAGTTGTTTGCGGCCAGGAGGAAATCCTACGGCCAAGTCTTGTATCCAACTGCGTATCTTTCAGCGAATAATCAGTTGCTGCCGGAAGACCAAAACTCTTATAGAAATCTCCCATAGTAGAAAACCCATTCCAACCCGCATTTGGTGCCTGCGCAGTAAATTCATTATAGTGAGCACCCATCATCCAGCGTGCATCTACCCCAGGATTATTCGCAGCAACCCCCGAACTGGCAGGATAAGCAAAGATGCCTTCGGTGGAATTACCATTCGTCACACTGAAGTTTCCAAAGTAATTAGACATATAGGAATACTTATGGCTATTTATAATCCCGTTCCCAAGCGTGATTACCTGTTGCATGTCGGCGTCATCAAAAGTCGGATTTGCCCTGTTATTAAAAGCGCCCCTGTTCAGATACAATCGCATCAGCATCATTTTGGCGGCGTCCGGATTGGCCTTGGTCATTGGATTTGCAGGATCCAGATCCGGTAAAATCGTATTCAGTTCATCAATAAGGAAAGTAACTGCGCTATCCCCAGTATAAACTTTCGGAGGCAACAAGAGATTATCTCCAGGATTTCTGAATGGATATTGACCGTAGAGATCAAGTAAATGATACAACGCAAATACACGAAGGAACCGGGCTTCCGCAGCTTGCTTTGCAGAGGGATTAAACTGCAATACGTTGGTTGCATCAAAGTTCAGTTTGTTCAGACCATTATAAACGGACAATACCTGGCCGTGATCAGCATTCCAGGTATGATTGTGAATTACCCTCCACACACCATTATCATCCCAGTCGCCGCCTCTGGTTGGAACCAAGGATTCATCGGTCGAATTTTCTTCCAGGGAAAATACCTGGTCCTGATTGACAAATGGAGCGGGTATATCATTATAGGCTGCGGTAAGTAACAACCCTGGAAATCCGGGTCCGAGCGAGCTAACCGCCTGATTCTGCGGAACAGTTGCAGAATATTTTTCTTCCAGTTTTGTACAACCCATCGCCCCTACCAGAAGGAATGCGAAGATTATTTTCAAATATTTTAACTGTAGCATATGATAGCTTTTAATTTTTTTAGAGTGAGAAGTTTATGCCAACCTGCAAACTGCGGGGGGTTGGATACGGAATATATTCAATTGATCTGGAAGGATACCCTCCATTTTGTTTATCAATATTAACTTCCGGATCAAATCCGCTGAATTTGGTTATGATAAAGAGATTCGAACCACTCACATAAACATTTAAATTTTTAACGCTTCCCACATTCCCTATGTTATAGGTTATACTGGCATTCCTCAACTTAAAGAAATTCCCGCTTTCCAGAAACCGTTGGGAAGCCCCCACTCCGCTGCTGGGTTTTTCAGCAGATGCCACTGCATTCTTATCAACATTCCTTCCCTGTATAATACCTGAAAGGTTGGTCACTGATGTTGCAGTATTGTTATAAATCAAATATCCTCCGGATCCTCCTCCGTTAATATTCAATATGAATTTTTTATACCGGACGGTTGTTGAACCACCAAAAAGGGTCGATGGATTTGGATTCCCCGCAAAAACCGGGTTCGCTGCAATAATCTGATTGCCATTCTGATCGTATCCACCGAAAGGTTTCAGGAAGAATTCATCAACCGGCTGATTATTGGTAATTACCTGGCCCAATGTTCCGGATACACCCTGGCCATTGATCTGTCCGGTGTTGATAGTCAACACATTTTTACCACCCGGGGCATAAAAGTCTTTCAGCATGTTTTTATTATTAGCTATGTTGAAAGTTAAATCCCAGGAAAAATCCTTGCTTTCAACGATGGTGGCGCCAATCGTAAATTCAATTCCTTTATTGATGAGGTGGCCTGGAAGATTGATATACTCATTAGCCGGAGGACCTGGTTGTATAACCGTTGTCTGGAAAAGGATCTGTGTCTTATCCTTATTGTAGTAATCTATCGTTCCATGAATTCTGTTATTCAATAAAGCGAACTCAAGACCAAAATCATATTGGTTTGTTTGCTCCCATTTAAAACTCGGATTACCCACGTTGCTTTGGACAATACTGTTATAGGTCCCAAAACTGAACTGGTGAATAGCAGACCCGGCGGGAAACTCCTGACTTCCCGTGATTCCCCAGGTTGCCCGCAGACCCAAATTGCTGATCACCCTGCTATCTTTCAGGAAATCTTCATTCGAAATTGTCCATTTGGCGCCAACAGAAGGAAAATAACCATATTTGTTGTTAGCTCCGAATTTACTGGAACCGTCTGCCCGGAATGTACCAGTCAGGTAATATTTATCCTTTAAATTGAAGTCAACTCTTGCAAAATAGGATTGCAATTCAGTCGTAATATCTTTAAACACTGACGGAACTCCCTGAGAAAGGCCGTTTTGCATAATGTCCGTATACTGTGCATTGGTTATATTAAACTGATCCAGGTTGATATTAAAACCAAGCGCATTAAAACTGTTATTGGAGAAGTTGGTTTTAATATATTCGAATCCACCCAGCGCGGTTAAGTGAAGATCCGCACTCAGATCATGATTAAAGGTAAGTGTATGGTCAATAACCTGAGACGTGAGGGAAGCTCCGGAAATAACACCAAAACCCTGACCCGTGATCGGAGCAATAACCGGTACAAAGCCATCTATATTCGTATTTCGGGTACCATCACTCTGATTAATAGAATATAAAAATTTGTATTCCAGGCCCGGCAGGATCTTGTAAGACGCCCCGATGTTGCCCAGATAGGTATTTACATAAGCCATGTCATTGTACCCTGCTATCAATGCCAGGGGATTGATTACTCCGTTTCCCGGATCATAATATCGGCCATTGGCGTCCGTAAAAGCCGCCGTCGGATTCCATTGTAAAGCGGCACTCATCAGGTTACCTGCAGAACCTGCAGTATTGGACACGAGCACGATACTTTCATTTGTGTGTGCTGCGATCAGGCTGAAATCAACACTCAGCTTTTTATCGAGAAATTTATAATTCCCCGAAAAGGTTCCGATGTATTTATCCAGCTGATTATTTTTAATGAACCCGGGCGTTTTAGAAGCCAGAAAAGAGGCTCTGAATTTTCCATTGTCATTGCCGCCGCTAAGTGCAAGGCTGTAGTTTTGAATAGCTGAATGCTGAGTGATCGCATCCTGTCCATCCACTGCGCTTTTCTTGTCTAATGGGTTTACGGTAATTGTGTCAAGATTATATTTCTTTAATGCGGCCCGATATTCGCCGGTATTCAGCACATCAAATTTCTTCATATAACCGACATTCGATCCTATAGAAACACCAGCCTCCAACTTGACGGGTCCGGAACTTCCCTTTTTTGTGGTTATCACGATAACACCATTCGCTCCCCGGGATCCATAGATCGCTGTTGAAGAAGCATCTTTCAGAATCGTAATATCCTGTATATCGTAAGGATTGATATACAGCAGGGGATTTGCATCCGGCGTTGCACCGAAGCCACCAGTCCCCAAAGTCACAGAAGGTCTGGCATTCCGTCCATCCAACTGTACACCGTCCACAACATATAATGGATTACCAGAGCCAATTACGGAACTGTTCCCCCTGATTTTAATTGTTGTAGCGGAACCCGGCTGTCCGCTGTTGTTCACAATTTCCAAACCGGAAACTTTGTTTTGCAACAACTGATCGGGTGAGGTAATCACCCCCTGGTTGAATTCCTTGGCAGAAACGGTAGTCAGCGAACCGGTCGCATCCTTTCTTTTAACCGTTCCGTAGCCAATTACAATTACATCATTTAAAGACTGTGATGATGAAACAAGGGCAACGCTTACCGTTAAGCTGTTGGTAATGTTCGCCTCCTGCTCATTAAATCCGACTGAACTGATCACCAGGGTTTTGGCTGATTCAGGTACATTCAGACTAAAAGCTCCCGTCGCATCGGTAGTGGTGCCGGTTGAAGCACCTTTTACGGTTACAGATGCTCCCTGCACGGGAGCGCCCTTGTCGTCTGTAACTGTACCGGTAACTGTTTTTGTCTGGGAGAATGCTAACTGTGTAAATGATACACATAAAAAGAGGAAAGAGAGCCTCTTAAGCAATCGCGTAATGGTCATAATCAATGGTTTAAAGCAATTAAGTGCTAAAAATATACAAATTTTGCGAATTTTAACATTTTCAGGGAAAATATTTCCCATCGGTTAACGAGTTCGCAAAATATTGCTATGTGTTAACGGATTAAGACAACCCTGGTGGGGGAAATGCTGCTTTGGCCCCCGGATGGCAGATGGTGGATGGTAAATGGGAGGCGGGCAATCCACCCTAAAAATCTATCCCCATAAATTTCCTGCGCTCCTTCTTCCGGTACTTCTCGTAATTGAACTTATACAATTTTCCAGGCCGGTGCGGTACGTCGAATTCATATTCATTGGTATCTTCCAGCAGATCCATGGAAAAAAACTTCTTCCGGAAATTGCGACGGTCCAGCTTGACTTCCAGAATGGACTCGTATAAATTCTGCAATTCCCGGAGTGAAAACTTCTGGGGAAGCAGGCGGAAGCCCAGGGGATGTTCCTGCACCCGCTTCTGAAGCCATTCATGACAGGTATTCAATATCTGCTGGTGATCAAAAGCCATGTCCACCCCCAGCCCGATGTTATGCCACTGAAGCTCATTGTCCTGTTTTTCCAGCTTATGCTGCCGGATATTAATGAGTGAACAATAAGCAATGGTCACCACCCGCGCCGCCGGATGCCTTCCTACCTGACCGAATGCCCTGACCTGTTCCAGGTAAACATCGTGCATACCCGTTCTCTCCTTCAGTACCCGGTAGGCCGCTTCGTCCAGGTTCTCATTCCGGTGAACGAGATCGCCCAGCAGGGACCACTTCCCTTCAAATTTCTCCATATCCGATTTGATCATCAGTACCTTCAGCTCGTTTTCATCAAAACCAAAAATGACACAGTCCACCGAGATCCCGATCACCCCGTCACTTTCCAGTTGTTGCAATACCGCTTTGATATCTTTCCTTTCCTGAAGTTTACTTGTCTGCATTGCGCGTATTTTTGTATTTCACCGATTTCCCCGGTACACAATATAATCAGGAATCGGCGAAATTTTTGAATACCTGTTGATCTGACATGTCCGTTGCCTGTATTATTTTTCAGCAGTAAATCGCTTCTATGTATTCTTCAGAACAAACCCGCCAGCTGCAGGATCTCACCCAATCCCTGCTCCGGCGGGCCGATGCCAAAACGATTGCGGACAAAGAACTCCGGTCCCTGCGCCAGGCGCTGGTTTTTCATGAATACCGCTATTATATTCTGAACGATCCCCTGATCACCGATCCGGAATACGACAGCCTCTACAAATGGCTGGAGAGAGCCGAGGCCGCCGATCCGTCCCGGATTACCCCCGACTCGCCTACCCAGCGGGTTGCCAAAGGACTTACCAAAAATTTTCCGGTCATCCATCACCTGGTTCCCATGTTGTCGCTGGAGAATTCTTATAATTCGGATGACCTGCTGGACTGGGACCGGAAAGCCCGGGAACTGACCGGACTTTCCACGATCGAATATTGTGTTGAGCCCAAGTTCGACGGCGCCAGCATTTCGCTCATCTATGAAAACGATCTGCTGGTTCGCGGGGCCACCCGCGGCGATGGCGTGGAAGGCGATGATATCACCACAAATATTAAACAGATCCGCTCGGTTCCGCTTTCCGCGGCTTTTTCCAGCTATGGAATAGAACAGGTGGAGATCCGCGGCGAAGTCCTGATGAATAAAGAAAGCTTTAAGAAATTCAATGCCGGGCTGGCTGAGCAGCAGCTCCCGCCCCTGGCCAATCCGCGCAATGCCGCTTCCGGTTCGCTGCACATGAAGGATCCGGCGGAAGTCGGCCGCCGGAACCTGGAGGCTTTCCTGTATCATATCAGCTATTTTTCCGACAAGGAAAATCTGGATGTGGACCGGGGTGAAATGACCGGCACAGAAAATGCCCACACCGCCAAATCAAAGAAGACCCCGCTCACGCACAGCGCTTCCCTCGATATGCTGTGGAATCTCGGTTTCCGCAGTCCGCAGAAAGAAAAGAAAGTTTTCAAACATATCCGGGAAGTGATTGATTATTGCCTCGACTTTGAAACCAAACGCGATCAGCTTCCTTATGAAATAGATGGCATGGTGGTCAAGGTAAATGACTTTACCCTGCAGGATAAAATGGGCATGACCACCCACCATCCCCGCTGGGCCATTGCCTTTAAATTCAAAGCCCGGCAGGCAACCAGCAAACTGCTGAAAGTGGAATTCCAGGTGGGTCGCACCGGCAGCATTACGCCGGTTGCCAAAATCGAACCGGTTCCGATCGGCGGGGTCACCGTGGGTTCGGTTTCGCTTTTTAATGAAGATGTGGTCCGCTCCAAGGACCTGCGGCTGGGCGATACCGTCCTGGTGGAACGAGCCGGAGATGTGATCCCCTATATTGTAAAATCGATGCCGGAACTGCGCACGGGCAAAGAAAAGAAAATTGTTTTCCCGACCCATTGCCCGGCCTGCGGCGACGAACTCGTGAAAACCGAAGATGAAGCCGTGCTGCGCTGCATCAATATCAACTGTCCCGCCCAGGTGGTGGAACGCATCATTCATTACGTGAGCAAGGATGCCATGGACATCCGGAGTTTTGGCGCCGCCAACGTGATGAAATTCTATGAACTGGGATTTTTGAAAGATGTACCCGGCATATACAGGCTCCCATTCGACAAAATTGCGGAACTCGAAGGTTTCGGAGAAAAAAGCATCGACAATCTGCGGACCGCCATAGAAGCTTCAAAAAAACAACCGCTCCACCGGCTCATTTTCGGACTGGGTATCCGGTATGTGGGAGAAACCACGGCAAAAACCCTGGCGAAAGCCGTAAGCTATCTCCCGGATTTTAAGGATTTCAGCCAGGAACAATTGCTCGAACTGGAAGACATCGGTCCGAAGGTCGCGGGCAGCATCGTCCAGTTCTTCGAAAACCCCGACAACCGGAAAATGCTGGCCCGGCTGGAGGAACTGGGGATAAACCTGCGCAGTTCAAGATCAGATAAAACCGAAACGGGCAGCCTGGCCGGCCTCAGCTTCCTGTTTACCGGAACCCTCAATGAATTAAAAAGAAGCGACGCGGAGGCCCTGGTGGAAAAGCAGGGCGGAAAGATCCTGGGCGGGGTCAGCAGCAAACTGAACTACCTGGTGGTGGGTGAGGACGCGGGGAGTAAACTCGAAAAGGCCAAGAAGATCGCTTCTATTAAGATATTGACGGAAAAGGAGTTTTTGAAGTTTATGGGAAATTAGGGAATCGTGGATGGTATATAGTAGATGGTGGATGGTACTCGTTGCGGGAAAAGACCCGGCGAATCTCCAATGGACGTGACACGAACGTCCATCCACCATCCACTATATACCATCCACGATTTCCCTCCGGTTTTTCATTCCATGCGTTTCCCAATAGATTTTCTTCACCACGTTTCGGTTTTTTGTAACTTTAAGAAAACCGGAGGCCATGATAAAAAAAATTCCTGGCGAAACCTGGAAACCATTGGTGTTTCCCGGATGGAAACAACTTCGCAAAAAATACGCACTCTCTTCATCCGGCCGCGTGGCCAGTTATTATGAAGACGTTCATGACGATGGCAAGCTCCTGAATGGTTCCGTTACCACCGGATACAAAACATTAAACCTGCACCGGCCGGGGAATAAAGGAACGCTTTACCTGCACCGGGAAATTGCCCGGATGTTTGTAAAAAAGCCTTCTCCGAAAAATAAATACGTCATTCACCTCAATCATAACAAAACGGATAATGCCAGCAAAAATCTCAAATGGGTATCCCTGGAGGAAATGATCGAACACCAGCAAAGCAGCCCGGCCAAACGGGCCTATAAAAAAGTTCAGGCAACCCGCTCCGTGGGATTAAAACTCACCGTTGACCAGGTGAAATCCATTAAGAAAACACTCTCCAGCCAGAACCGCCAGCTGACCATAAAAAAACTTGCTGATAAATTCGGTGTCAGTGAAATGACGTTGTACCGGATTAAGAGCGGGGAGAATTGGAGTCGGGTGTAGGGAGTTGACGGTTGACAGTTGACAGTTGACGGACTTTATGGGGATCATAAAGATCCAATACAGTCTTGTTTCAACACCGAAAGTCTGTCAACCGTCAACTGTCAACCGTCAACCCCCCTTCAAAGTAACTTTTTCTCCACCAGATATTCCGCAATCTGCACTGCATTCGTCGCTGCCCCCTTGCGGAGATTATCACTCACTACCCACATATTTAAGGTATTCGGCTGGGTTTCATCACGTCTTAACCGGCCGACAAACACTTCATCACGATTGTGCGAATCCCGCGGCATGGGGTATTGCTGGGCAGCAGGATCGTCTACCACCACAACGCCCGGCGCTTCGGCCAGTAGTTTCTTTACTTCGGCCAGGTCAAAATCCTTTTCAAATTCCACGTTCACCGCTTCGCTGTGGCCACCCACGACCGGAATCCGCACCGTGGTGGCGGTTACGCGGATCGAATCGTCCCGCATGATCTTGCGGGTCTCATTCAGCATTTTCATTTCTTCTTTTGTATACCCGTTGTCCAGAAAAACATCGATCTGCGGAATCGCATTCATATCGATCGGATATTTATAGGCCATCTCACCGCTGACCCCTTTGCGCTCGTTCAACAACTGATTCACCGCTTTCACCCCCGTACCGGTTACACTCTGATAGGTACTGACCACGATTCTCCTGACCTTATATTTTTTATGCAGTGGATTTAATGCCACCACCATCTGAATGGTGGAACAATTCGGATTGGCAATTATTTTATCCTCTCTGCCCAGCACATCGGCATTGAGTTCCGGAACCACCAGCTTTTTGGCCGGGTCCATCCGCCAGGCAGAGGAATTGTCGATCACCGTAATGCCGGCGGCCGCAAATTTCGGCGCCCATTCCAGGGAGGTGGCGCCACCCGCAGAAAACAAAGCCAGGGCCGGTTTAGCGGCAATGGCATCAGCGGCACTCACTACAGAATAATCCTTTCCCTTAAAGCGGACTTTCTTCCCGACAGATTTTTCTGATGCCACGGGAAGGAGTTCGCTTACCGGAAAATTCCTTTCTTCCAGGATCTGCAACATTTTGGTTCCTACCAGGCCGGTAGCGCCGACAACTGCAACTTTCATTGGTTTTGTTTTGATGTATTTTAATGTTTATAAATCAAAAAGCCTCCCCGATCCGGGAAGGCTTCATTATCTTGAAATACAAAACAATCAGGCAGCTTCCCCGCTCCGGGACATCTTTATGCTGTGTTTTGTATTGGTGTAAATCACGTTCATTTTCACCGTAAAAATAACCTCCAATCGGCTGGCCGCCAAATTATTTTTACAAAATGAACCAGTCAATATGTTTTCGATGCTTTCTCCTGCTATTATCCGGGTTTTGCTCCGCCCTTTCCTGCTCTGCACAAAATGCACGTTATAATGTGCTAATAGATGAATTCCTCGCAGATCCTTCGCCATCCATCGGTTTGCCATCCTCCTCTTTTATAGAACTGAAGAATGTTTCGGGAAAAACAGTGAACCTCCACAACTGGAAAATCAGCAACGGCAACACAACAGCATCCATTAAAAAGGATTACCAGCTGGCAGCAGACAGCTTTCTGGTTCTTTGTCCTGCGGCTGCAGAAGATGCTTACCATGCATTTGGCCCGGCGCTCGGGATCACCGGGTTCCCATCCCTGAATCACGAGACCGGCGAAATCATTTTGATGGCGGAGGACGGGAATGTGGTTCATGCCCTTCAGTACGATAAAAACTGGTTTC
>Ga0105241_10004479_pt1 | contig 10328 bp, 8 predicted proteins | sample KBSC64metaG_FD_80422 | JGI IMG/M metagenome (GOLD analysis project Ga0105241, IMG submission 80422) | Corn rhizosphere microbial communities from Kellogg Biological Station, Michigan, USA - KBS C6-4 metaG | ecosystem: Host-associated > Plants > Roots > Rhizosphere > Soil | place: Michigan, USA...
AGCAGACGCTCGGCTGCGCCAACGCCCCCGGCCTCGACTGGCATTACGACATCCAGCACGTCGCCGCCCAGGTGCGCCGCCTTCGCGAGCTCGATCGCGCGCACAACATCGTCCTCGCCGTCACTCAGGCACCCGGCCTCTCCTGGCCCGCCTTTCGGCAAGCCCACGCCGACGCGGGAGACATCATCCAATCGGTCGTGAACGAAGCCTGCATCCTGCCCGGCAAGCCGCCTCAAGTCGTCCTCACCGGCCACAGCGGTGGCGGCTCCTTCATCTTCGGCTACCTCAACGCCTTCGACGCCGTCCCCGCCAACGTTTCGCGCATCGCCTTCCTCGACGCCAATTACGCCTACGACGACCAAGCCAAACACGGCGAAAAGCTCCTCGCCTGGCTCAAGGGCGACCGCCACCGCCACCTCGTCGTCATCGCCTACGACGACCGCGAGATCACCTTCGAAGGGAAGAAAGTCGTCGGCCCCACCGGCGGCACCTTCCGCGCCACCGCCCGGATGCTCGCTTACTTCAAAAAACACTTCGACGTCACCGAAACCGACGCCAGTCCGTTCACCCACTACGCCGCCCTCGACGGCCAACTCCAATTCTTCGTCCACCGTAACCCCGATAACAAGATCCTCCACACCGCCCTCGTCGGCGAGATGAACGGCTTCCTGCAAGCCATGACCCTCGGCGCCGACGAACAAAACGACTGGGGCGCCTTCGGCGGACCGCGCGCCTACGAAAAGTGGATCAGCCCCAAACCCGCCACCCCCACCACAACGCCCCAAGGGGATGACGATTGAACGATCTCCTCGGCGCCGAATCGTTCCGGTTAAAAATCCCGCCGCTGCCGCGCCGTGGGAATGTTGAGGATCTTGCGGTATTTCGCGACCGTCCGCCGCGCCAGGTCGATCCCCTGATCCTTCAGCTTCAGCACGATCTCGTCGTCGTTAAGCGGATTCTTTTTATCTTCCTCGTCGATGATGATCTTCAGCTTTTCCTTCACCGCGTCCCAGCTCATGTCTTCCCCTTCGGCGTTGGTCGTGCCGCCGGAAAAGAACCGCCTCAGCGGGTAGACGCCGCGCGGGGTCTGGATCCACTTTTCGCTCACCGCGCGCGACACCGTGGCCACGTGGATGCCGAGCTGGTCGGCGACCTGGATCATCGGCAGCGGCTTCAAAAACTCCGGCCCCTTCTCGAAAAAATCCCGCTGCGCGTCCACCACCACCCGGATCACCCGCGCGATCGTGCTCTTTCGCTGTTCGATGCTCTCGAGCAGCCAGCGGGCGTTGCGGACATTATTCGTCAGGAACTCCTTGGTCTTCTTGTCCAGCGCCTTTTCCTTCAGCATCTTGCGCCACTTGCCGCCGATGTAGAGGTTCTCCGACGGATCGTTCGACATCTTGATCTCCAGACGGTTGGTCTCCTCGTCCAGGAAGATGAACGCGTCGGGCGTGATCGGCGGCGCGTCGTCATGGCCGATCTGCTTGCCCGGGTGCGGGTGCAGTCGCGCCAACCGGCGGACGGCGGCCTTCAGCTCGTCGATCGACCGCCCGACCCGCTTGCTGATCTGCGGATAGCGGTTCATCTCCAGGTCCTTCAGATGGTCCGTCACCAGCTTTCGCTCTAAGGCGAAGTCGTGATCCTCGTTCTCGGGATCGTCTTCCAGGGCGTTGATCTGGAGCAGGAGGCACTCGCCGATGTCGCGCGCCCCCACCCCCGCCGGCTCGAGACCCTGGATCAGCTTAAGGGCGGCCCGAAGGTCTTCGATCGTCAGCGGCGCCTTCGACTCGGCCCGGATCGTCTCCAAATCCGTCCGCAGGTATCCTTGGTCGTCGATGTAATTGATGATCGCCCGCCCGGCCGCACAAACCCCCGGCGAGCACTCGACGAACGCCCACTGCCCCAGCAAATGGTCCGTCAGATTCCCGTGACGATCCGGTGAATTGTTCAGCGCGTCGAGCTTCTTGTCACGTTCGCCGTCATAACTGGAAACTCGGTGAGTAAACGACGAATTGGTCGCGAACTCTTCATTCTCCAGATACTCACTAATGCGCTCCAAACGCTCGAAATCTTCCTGGCTGTCATTCCCCTGCTCCTGGACGACCAGGGCCTCCTCACCCTCGTTGCGGGGCTCACGCACCTCGGGCCCTTCGGCGGGGGTCTCGGTAACGGCGTTGACGTCGGTTTCCCCCTCCCGCACCTCCAGGACGGGATTCGAGACCAGTTCCTGTTCGATCCGTTCCTCCAACGCCATCAGCGGCAGTTGGAGGATCTCCATCGATTGGATCATGCGCGGCGTGAGACGCTGGGTCTGCTCCATCCGCATCGAGGCTGTCTGCGATAACTGCATAATTCACAACCGCTTAAATGCCATGCTTGGTTATGGGCATGGCTTTTGCTTGCCACAGTATATAGCATGCCAGTGGCGGGAGGGTAGACGGAAAAAAATTGGCCGCGGACTCACCCGCGCGGGAGATGTCGGAATGCGGTTGCTATCGGTGTTGCTGATTTGCGCAGTGGCCGCCATCGCGGGATGCGATTCACGCTCGGGAACGCCGACTCCCGCGCCGACGGCATCGCGGCAGATCGAGGTCCTGGCGACCGTCTACCCGCTGGCGGAGATCGTGCAGCAGATCGGGGGCGACCACGTCAACGTGCAATGGCTTTGCGAGGGGGGCCAGCGCCCCGAAGATCTGGAAATCAACGCCGCCCTCAAGCAGCGCGCCAACAAGGTGGCGCTGGTGATGACCAGCGGGCCGTGGGACGACTGGACCGGGTCCGAGCTGGGGGCCGAGGCGCGGGCGGCGCGGTTGGTAGAACCGGGGCGCATGCCCGCGGCGGCGGCGGGGGCGGACCTGAAGGCTTATTTGTGGCTCGACCCGCCGGTGGTTCGGGAGATGGCCGACGCGGCGCGACTGCGACTGACGGTGGTCGATACCGGTCACGAGCGCGACTTCCGCGAGGGCGCGGCGCGGGTGACGGCGGAGATCGATCAGGTCGATCGGGCGTTTCGCGACGACCTGGCGCGGTTCGCCGGCAAGACGGTGCTGGCGGTGCGCCCGTCGTGGGCGGCGATGTGTGCGCGGTACCGCCTCAAGCTGATCACGCCGGTGGACCTGATCGAAACAAAGCTGACGGCGGAGGACTTTCGGACGCTGTCGCGCGCCGCCAGGGCCCAGAACGTCAAGACGATCTTCGTGGACGAGTCGACGCCGGCGGCCGTGCGGCAGCAGATCGCCGAGCGAACCGGCCTGACACCGCTCACGCTCGACGCGCTGGGAACCAGCGCGCCGGACGGCCGGAGCACGTGGGCGAAGGTCATGCGGTACGACCTGGAGCAGTTGAAGAAGGGCCTGGAGTAGCCCCCTAGGCGGGATCCGTTTGCGTTTTCGACGCAGTTGGCTGGGTTGCTTCAGCAACCTTGCGGTAGTCCGCGCGCCTCAAGAGTGATAGGATTAGATCCGTGTCCTCGATCGTCGACATCTCCCATCTCGATTTCGCCTACGGTTCGCAACTCGTGCTCAAGCACGTGAACCTGCAAATCGAGGCGGGCAGCACGTTGGGCCTGATCGGCCCCAACGGCGGCGGCAAGACCACGCTGATGCGCCTGATGCTCGGCCTGCACCGCCCGACGCGCGGCTCGGTCACGGTCGGCGGCATGAAGCCCGCCGCCGCCGTCCGCGCCGGTAACGTCATTGGCTACCTCCCCCAGAAAGCGCATTTCCCCCACAATTTCCCCTTGAGCGTCCGTCACGCCGTCCACCTGGGCCTGTCCGGAAAGACCGGCATGCTCCGCGGCTACGCCCGCGACGACCTCGCCTTCGCCGACGACCTGATCGGCCGCATCGGCCTCGCCGACGTCGCCGACCATCCCGTCGGACAACTCTCCGGCGGACAGGCGCAACGCGCCTTCATCGCCCGCGCCCTGGCGCCGCGCCCCAAGATCCTGCTCCTCGACGAACCCACCACCGGCATCGACCGCAGCGGTCAGCAGAAGTTCATCGAACAGGTGCTGAAACTGAAAGAAGAACTGGGCCTGACGATCGTCTTCTGCAGCCACGATCTCCGCGCCGTCTCCAGCATCTCCGACCGCATCGCCTGCCTGAACCTCACCCTCCACTACCACGACGTGCCCCATCGCATGCCCGAGCGCCTGGCGGTCGAGATGTTCGCCTGCGACTTGGAGGCCATGGGCGTGACGCCGGGCGTGGAACCGGCGTGCGCTTGTGGCCACGAGCACGGCGACGCGGAAGACCCGATCCCCTCCATTCCCAAAGTTTAGCCGGCCCGCTTGCGGGCCGCGTTTCGTGGCCCGACCAGTCACCGCCGACTACCGGGAACCTCCCCCGCCGCGTAGACTCCGCCGCACGATTCGCGCGAAGGAGCTCCGCTGAGAGAACTGTTCACCAGTCCGGTCTACCGCAACGCCCTCGTCGCGGCGTGCGCCATGGGCGTCTCCTGCGCCATGCTCAGCGTGCTCGTCGTCCTGCGACGCTGGGCGTTTATCGGCGAAGGCATCAGCCACGCCGGCTTCGGCGGCGTCGGCACCGCTTGGCTGCTCAGCCTCGCCCTACCCGTCCTCGCCGACGAACGCGCCGCTTACTTCGTCGCCATCGCCTTCTGCATGGCCATGGCCCTCACGATCGGCTGGGTCAGCCGCCGCGACCGCCTCAATGCCGACGCCGCCATCGGCATCGTCCTGGTCGGATCGCTCGCCTGGGGCTTCGTCACGCTGGCGATCTACCAGCACGCCCGCCGCGCCGGCGCGCCGCCGGCGAGCGGGTGGGAGTTTTACCTTCTCGGCAAGGTGCAGAATTTCTCGCGCCAGGCGATGTGGGCGAGCGTCTGCGTCTCCGCCGCCGTCGTCCTCACCCTCATCCTCCTCGGCAAGGAAATCCTCTTCTACTGCATGGACCCGGACCTCGCCGAGGTCAGCGGCGTGCGGGCGCGACTCGTGCATTACCTGTTGATGATCATGCTCGCGCTGATGATCGTCGTCGGCATGCGGCTGGCGGGTTACCTCCTCGTCACCGCATTGCTCGTGCTTCCCGGGGCCACTGCCCTGGTCGTGTCACAACGAATCGGCGTCGTCCTGGCGACGTCCGTCGTCGTCAGTTTGATCGGAATCTTGTGTGGACTGGCACTCCAGGCGACCTACGCCTTCCTCGACAGCGGCCCCCCGATGGTGCTCGCCCTCGTCGCCCAGTTCGCCGCGGCCTACTTGTGGGGAATGTTCCGCCGGCGTCGCGTCGCCTGACGACGATCAGCTATTCTCAAACGCCTCGCGCTCGAACGGATTATCGTGATACGCATCCCGCCCGCGCAACTTCAGCAACGCCGCCATCCCCAGGTACGCCGGGATGAAGAAAACGCCCCACCGTTCGCACTGCCGAACGTGAATTCGTTCGTGGGCCCGCGTCCGCGTGTGCGCCGCCGCGTCCCGCGCGATTACGACGTGCCCCAACGTCATCGCGCTCGCCCCACCGGGCAGTGGCACCAGCCTCGACAGGAGGACGTTACTGAACCCTCCGTACACCTCGAGCACCCCGCTGTGCCACCGCGCACGGCCGCGCGTCAGCACGGTCAGGACGGCGGCCAGCAACCCGACCAATGTCGTCGGCAACGCCCACAAATAGATCAGCGGTTTAAGCCATTTCATCGGCAATTAAACACCCGGTTTGGACCCCGCGTGGATAAGCTGGTCCGACCTGGCGCAAGTCCGATAAGTTTACCCGCCCCAGACGACAGCCGCACGACCCGATCGGCCGGCCCCTGCCGCAAGCCCCCGGCGCTCAGGAAAATCCGCACCAATTCCACCAACATGTTGTCCACACGGAATGTCCAATAATATCAATCGTAACCCGAGTAAGGAATTAGTGATAGGATTCTCATCCCAGACTTATCCACAATGCGCCAGGCACCACCATCACTACTACGATCTAGAGTCTTTTGATAATGAAGTAATGCCGGTACAGTAGGCGACCCCCTTTTGGGTAGCCCAGAAATGGCTTGCGAAGGAAAGGCAAAACGACATGAAAGTGATCTGTAACCGAGGGGCCTTGCTCGAGGCCCTTTCCGTAGCCAGCACGGTGGTCGCCTCGCGGACACCCAAGCCGTCGCTCCAGTGCGTCAAACTCTCGGCGCCGGAGAAATCGCTGACGGTCATGGCAACAGATCTCGAAGTCGCCATCCGGTATATCGACCATCAGGTTCAAATTGATGAACCGGGCGAAACATTGGTCCCCGCGGATAAGATGCGCGACATCGTCCGCGAGAGCGTCGACGACACGCTGTCGATCGAAACCACCGGCGACAACGCGATCATCAAGGGCCAGGATTCAAATTTTAAAATCTTTACGCAGAACGTTTCCGAGTTCCCCCCGGTGCCGGATTTCGAAGGTGAGCCGCAGTTCGAAGTGGCCGGCGGCTCTTTGAAGCAGCTCATCGGCCAAACGCTCTTCGCCGCCGCCAAGGAAAGCTCGCGTTACGCCTTCAACGGCGTGCTGGTGAACGTGAAGGGGAAGAAGATCAGCCTGGTCGCCACCGACGGCCGCCGCCTCGCCATGGCCAAGGGTGACCTCGTCAGCGACAACTCCGGCAAGGACGGGGTCAAGGCCATCATCCCCGCCAAGGCGCTGACGCTGATCGAAAAGCTGGTGGACGATCCGTCCGAATCGGTCGGCTTCCAGATCAAGGAAAACCAGATCCTCGTCCACACGTCCAGCGCGACGCTGACCAGCAGCCTGGTCGAAGGGCAGTTCCCCCCGTTCGAAGACGTCATCCCGAAAGACTGCGACAAGAAGATGACCGCCTCCACCGCCGACTTCCTCGCCAAGATCAAGCTGGCGTCGCTGCTGACGACCGAGGAGAGCAAAGGCGTGCGCCTGAACTTCTCGAAGAAGGGCCTGGTGCTGTCCAGCCGCTCCCCCGAAAGCGGCGAAGCCACGGTCAACTTCCCGTGCAAGTACGAGGGCACCGACGTCGAGATCGGCTTCAACCCGACCTTCCTGATCGAAGCCCTGCGCGTCGTGGACAGCGACGACATCTCCCTCGAGCTGACCGCGGCCAATCGCCCGGGCCTGCTCAAGGGCGGCGCGAACTTCCTCTACGTCATCATGCCGGTGAATTTGCAGTAACCCCGTATCACGGGCGCCCCGCGCCCGTGCTGGACATGTAGGGCTCGCTTTACAACAATGCGCATTAACAGTCTGCCGTCGGAACGTAAGTAACTGTCATGTTGAGCGCAGCGAAACATCCGGCTTGGGAGTTCGGAGCCAGATCCTTCGCAAGCTCAGGATGACGGTTTTCGTTGTCTGACAGCGATTTACGAGGCGAGGGACATTCCTTGATGCGCAAGGTTGTTTAGCGAGCGGATTCTTCCCATGCCGCTCCCCCAGCCGAACTACGAATTCCTCAAGCTCCAGCGGCTGCAAAAGGTGAAGCAGTCCTCCCCGAAGCCGGCCGAAAAGCTCGGCGGCGAGATGGTCAGCTTCTTCAAAGATTGCGTCGCCAAGCGGCAGACCAAGCTCGGCAAGATCGCCGAGGCGTGGGGAACGCTGGTGCCGCTCAGCCTCAGTGAACATTGCTCGCTGGAATCGCTCAGCCGCGGCACGCTGGTCGTCGTGGTCGATTCGTCGTCGCACCTCTACGAGCTCAAACAACTATTGCTCGCGGGCATCGAGCAGCAGTTAAAACTCGCCTGCAAATCCGCCGGATTGAAGAAGATCACCCTCAAGCCCGGCCGCTGGTACGACGGCGACAACCCCGCCGCGCGCAAGCTCAGCTTCCCGTAACGATCATCGGAATCGCCGCTTGCGGCTTCGCGCGGCTTGCCCCAACCAAGTGCGCGCCCCGTCAGTGAAACGCGAACATCATCCCCACGTAATACTCCACGCCGTCGTACGACGGATTCTTTTCCGACCCGTGCGCCTTACCGTTGGAAAGGTGAAAATACCGCGCCCCGCCCATCAGGTACGTGTCCTCCTTCAACCGGTACGCAAGCCCAAGCCCCGCACGGGCGTTGAAGTTGTACGTCGTCCCGCCGATCGGCACCGCCGCGTTCGCCCACGAGTACCCCCCGCCGCCGTCGACGTAGAACGCGAACTTCTCAGCGTCGTAGAGGATCGACCGCCCGAGCACGAACACCGCCCCCGCCTCGGTGCTCTCGCCAAACGCCTGGCTGACGTGAAACCCCTGCGCGAGCAGCGTCACACTATGATTGTCGAAGACGTAATACCCGACGTCGTTTGATCTTGTTGCGAAGTCCTCCACCGAGAAGCGAATGGGCGTGGTATACGAGGCTTCGAACTCCAGCGTCTTGGTCCCCTGCGCGAACGGCTTGGCGGGTGCTTTCACCGCCGCAGTGGTCGGCACGACGTCCAGGCGAAAACGATCGGCGTCCACGTCGTCCGCCCGGCCCGGCGGCGCGTTAGCAACCAGCATGACGCCCAACAACCCAAAGCGCAAGATGTTCGTCATCATGTCCGCCGCACTATAATCCCCCGGATGAAGTCAGCGAATGGTCATTCCGGTGGGGCAGACATTCTGGTCCGCCTTTCCGCGTCTTTCGTCTTTCTACCTGCGTCCGAATTCTGAACTCACGAACATGTGTGGATTCGCCGGCATCGTGGCGTGGGACGACCGGTACCGCGTAGACCGCGCGGTGCTCGGCCAAATGTCCGCGCGCATCGCCCACCGGGGGCCGGACGGGGAAGGCGTGTGGATCAACCACGAGGGAGAAGCCAGCGCGACACGTCCACAAGTCGGCCTCGCCCACCGCCGCCTCGCCATCATCGACCTCGACGAACGCGCCAACCAACCCTTCACCGACGGCCAAGGCCGCTGGCTCGTCTTCAACGGCGAGATCTACAATTATCGCGAATTACGCAAGGAACTCGAATCGCTCCTGCCGGATTACCCGTGGCGGACGCAAAGCGACACGGAGGTATTGCTGGCCGGCTACGCGGCGTGGGGCGGGACGTGCGTCGACCACCTGAACGGGATGTTCGCGTTCGCGATCTGGGATGAGAACAAGTGCGAACTCTTCCTCGCGCGGGATCGGATGGGGCAGAAGCCGCTGTACGTGGCGGCCAGTCGTCCGGCATTTGATCTCCACGAGCACTTAACCCCATTCGTCGCATTCGCCAGCGAACTTGGCGCTTTGCGCGAGGCCCCGTGGTTTGATGACGCCCTCGATTCCGCCGCTCTGGGAACCTATCTCTCCCTCGGCTATATCCCCGACGGCACCATCAACAAGGGCGCGTCAAAGCTCCCCCAGGCGACAACGCTGACGATTGCGGCCGCGGGCTGCCGATCACACAATTACTTCAAGGCCTATTCCAATTACGGCGATCCCACCCCGCTCTACGCACGACCGGCGGACGATTCAAGGCGATTGTTGGAACAAGCGGTCCGGCGTCAGCTCGTAAGTGATGTACCGCTGGGATGCTTTCTATCGGGCGGCGTGGACAGCTCAATTGTGGCCTCGGCGATGAGACGCGCCGTGCCACGCGACCAGGACGTCATAACCTTTTCAATCCGCTTCGACGACCCCCGGTACGACGAATCCGCGTACGCGCTGCAGGTCGCCCGGCACCTGGGAACCCGCCACCATGAATTCAAAGTCGAACCGAACGCGGCGGAGGATCTACCGAAACTGGCCGCGGTTTTCGGCGAGCCGTTCGGTGACTCGTCGGCATTGCCGGTGCATTACCTGTCGCGAGCGACCAGGAGTCACGTCAAGGTCGCGCTAAGCGGCGACGGTGGCGATGAACTCTTTTGCGGATACGATCGCTACCGAGCCATGCAATTGACCCAGTGGCTGGCCGCCTTTCCTTCGTTCATGCGATGGGCCATCGCCGGCACGCTCACCCGACTCCTTCCAGGCGCGCATCCAAAATCGCGAGGCGCGCGACTCAAGCGCTTGCTCGCTTCGGCCCACCTTCCCCCGGGTAAGCGCTATGCCGCTTATATGCGCTTATTCCAGCCCGAACAACTGCGGGAAATGGTTTGGCCCCAAGCGGACCCCGGGCTCGAATTCGACAACCTTGCGAACCTGTTTGAAGTGGGGTTCAACGCCCGACCGCTCGTCCCCAACGCGCTGGCCGTTGATCGAGTTTCCTACCTCCCCGACGACCTCCTCACCAAAGTCGACCGCGCCACCATGCTCCACAGCCTCGAAGTCCGCTCCCCCTTCATGGACCACGACCTCGTCCGCTTCGCCTCCACCCTCACCACGCCCCAGCTCCTGAAGGGCGGCCCCAAGCGCATGCTCCGCGAGGCCTTCGCCGCCGATCTCCCCGCCTGGGTCTTCAAACGAAAAAAAATGG
>Ga0105241_10004480_pt1 | contig 10328 bp, 11 predicted proteins | sample KBSC64metaG_FD_80422 | JGI IMG/M metagenome (GOLD analysis project Ga0105241, IMG submission 80422) | Corn rhizosphere microbial communities from Kellogg Biological Station, Michigan, USA - KBS C6-4 metaG | ecosystem: Host-associated > Plants > Roots > Rhizosphere > Soil | place: Michigan, USA...
AGCGGGGGGACCGCGAAGACGCTCGCCCACGCGATGAAGGCGAGCATGCCGAAGGGCGCCTGCCGGTCGGCCGACGCTTTCTTGCCCGTGACGTTCGCGGCCGCCCACGCGAGGCCCGCGCCCAGGACCATCACGATGCCCGCCGGGGTCGCGGAGCCGTCGAGGTGGGAAGCGATCACGGCGAGGCCCGCGACGGCGATCACGACGCCCCCCAGGGCGAGCGCGCCCACCCGCTCGCGGAAGATCCACACCGAGAGCGCGATGGTGAAGATCGCCTGGCTCTGGATCACGAGCGACGCGAGTCCGGGCGAGATGTCGTCGCGCATCGCGTAGTAGAGGGGCCCGAACTGCCCCGCGCCGATGAGCGCGCCGTAGAGCACGATCCAGCGCCAGGGCGTCCGCGGGCGCGGCAGGAAGAGCACGAAGGGCACCGCCGAGAAGAGGAAGCGCAGCAGCGCGAAGAGGAAGGGCGGCAGGTCGCGCAGGCCCGCCTTGATCACCACGAAGTTGGTGCCCCACACCGCCACCACGAGGAAGGCGAGTACCACGTCGCGAAGGCTCACGCGGCGGTGGTCTCCGCGAAGACGGCGTCCAGGATCTCGTCCGAGAGCGCGCGGTCGTCCACCGCGCGCGCGAGCACCATCGCGCCCACCCAGCTCGCGTAGGCCGCGATCGCCCGCCGCCGGCGCGCGGCCGGGCCGCGCCCCGGGACCATGTCCGCGATCTCGGCGAAGGCCGTCCGGAGCCAGCCGGTGATCGACCGGCGCACGCCCGGGCCGTGGCGCGCCGCGTCCGGGCCCAGCGCGGCGATGATGCAGCCCGCGCCCGGGTTGTCGCGGTGCTTCGTCGAGAGGTAGCCCCTGGCGAGCGCCGCGAGCGGCTTCCCGTGCGCGCTCTCCAGGCGCCGGCGCCATCGCGCGCGCGACTCGTCGAAGGCCTTGTCGCACGCGCGCGCCATGAGATCTTCCTTGGACTCGAAGTGGCCGTAGAAGCCGCCGTGCGTGAGGCCCGCCTCGCCCATCAGGTCCGCCACGCCGATGCCCTCGAAGCCCCGCTCGCGGAAGAGCCGCGCGGCGGTCTCGATGATCCGCTCGCGGTTGCGTGCCGCCTGCTCCCTGGTCACTCTCATGTCGCGCCCTCCATCGCTTGACATGATAAATGATGGTCATCCTATAATGCAATCCTGGCGGGGAGGTGGCCCCGGGGGAGCGCGCGTGGGAAAGGACGGGCAGAACCGCACGGCATGGATCGTGACGCTCTCGGCGGCGGCGATCCTCATGGTGACCATGGGCGCCCGGCAGTCGCTGGGCCTCTTCGTCTCCCCGCTCAACACGGCGACCGGCCTCGGCATCACCACCATCAGCTTCGCCTACGCCGTGGCGCAGCTCATGTGGGGCGCGGTCCAGCCGGTCGCGGGGGCGGTCGCGGACCGCTACGGCCCGGGCAAGGTCCTGGTCGTGGGCCTCCTCATGATGGCGGCAGGCACGGCGTTGACCCCCTTCATGGGAACGGGCCTGGGGCTCGTCTTCTCGCTGGGCATCCTCTCGGCATGCGGCGCCGGGGCGGGGAGCTTCTCCGTGCTGATCGGCGCGGCCGCGCAGCACCTGACGCCGCAGGGACGCGGCAAGGCCGCCGGCATCATCAACGCGGGCGGCTCGTTCGGGCAGTTCGTGTTCGCGCCCGTCGCGCAGGCGTTGATCCAGGCGGTGGGCTGGATGGGTGCCATGTGGTCGCTCGCGGCGCTCTCCCTCGCATCCCTCCCCCTCGTGCGCCCGGTGGGCACGAAGGCCGCGATGCCGGCGGGCACTGCGGCGCACGTGTCCTCGAAGCCGTGGGCTGCGGTGCGCGACGCGATGGGCGACCGGAGCTACCTCCTCCTCCACGCCGGGTTCTTCACCTGCGGCTTCCACATCGCGTTCCTCGTGACGCACCTCCCCGGCGAGGTGAGCCTCTGCGGCCTTCCAGCATCCGTCGCGAGCGTGTCGCTCGCCCTGATCGGGCTTTCGAACATCGCGGGAAGCCTCCTCGCCGGCGCCGGCACCGCGCGCTTCCGGAGCAAACATATCCTCGCGCTGATGTACGGATCGCGGGCGGTGCTGATCGGCCTCTACGTGATGGCGCCCAAGACGCAGTGGACGTTCTACATCTTCGCGGTGGGCCTGGGCCTCACGTGGCTCGCCACCGTGCCTCCGACGGCCGCCATCGTGGGAAAGCTCTTCGGCGTGCGCTACCTCGCCACGCTCTTCGGCCTCACGCTCCTCTCGCACCAGGTGGGCGGCTTCTTCGGCGCGTACCTGGGGGGCGTCGCGATCGCGCGCACCGGCAGCTACGACTGGATGTGGTACGCGGACATGGCGCTCGCCGCGATGGCCGCCCTCGTGAACCTGCCCATCCGCGAGGCGCGGATCGAGCCCGCGGCGGTCCCGGCCTGATCGGCGCACTGCCTCCATCGGCGCATCCGCGCGGTCCCCGCGGGCCGAACTTCGGTTCGGGGGCGGCTTCCTACCTGCATGCCCCATTTCCGCAGGAGGTTGCCATGACACGATTCCAGCGCATTTCCGGTGCCGCGCTCGCCGCGGCCCTGGGCGTAGCCGCCGCTCCCGCGCTCGCCGCGGAGGTGGTCGAGCTCTCGACCGCGACGTCCACGCCGGGCTACTACGCCCCGGGCTATTACGCGCCCGCCGAGCCGGTCTACTACACGGCGCCCGCGACGACGTACTACACGGCCCCCGCGACCACCTACTACTACCAGGCCCCGTCGGGCGACGCGTATTACGCGGCGCCGGTGACGGACCATTCCACGGTGGTCGGGGACACGTACTACGACGAGTCGCCGATCATCGTGACCGCGCCCCGCGCGGGCGACGACGTGCTCATCACCGACGACGTGGTCGACCGCATCGCCTCGGACCCGCGCGTCTCGGGGAACATCGGCGTGGACACGTTCCGCGGCGACGTGACGCTCACCGGGCGCACGGGCGGCACCGTGCAGAAGGACTTCGCCGAGCAGGACGCGAAGAGCGTCGACGGCGTGAACAACGTCGAGAACTACATCCGCCCGCGCGTGGGCGGGATGTGAGCGGCGCCGGGGGCGGCCCTCAGCGCGTGAGCCACCCCCGCGCCCGCACGGTGAGCACGGAGTACGGGAAGATCCAGCTCAGCGCGAAGAACGAGTAGTAGCCGTAGAGGATCCCGTAGAGGAAATCCCACGAGCGCTCGCTTCGCAGGTAATAGAGCATGTAGAAAGTCGACACGGCGCCGATCGCGACCATCATCCTGAGGAGCGTCGCCGGGTCGGCCACGGCCTGCGAGAGCCAGAACGCGATCGAGACGTAGGCCACGGGATAGCGCAGGTTCGTGACCGTGGTGTCGATGAGCGCCAAGAGGCCCTTCCCCGCCGGGCGCTTCCACACGAGGCGCGCGAAGCGCACCTCCTCCCGCACGTAGCTCCGGTTCCAGCGCAGGTACATCCTGCAGAGCTTGGAGTAGGTTTCCGGCACGACGGTGTGCACGACGGCGGTGCCCTGGTACACGGCGTCGTAGCCGCGCTCGAACATGAGGTTGGTGAGGGCGCGGTCCTCCCCGTAGGTGCAGGGGACGCCCAGGAAGCGCTGGCCCTCCCAGCGCTCGAGCACCTCGCGGAAAGCCTGCGTCCGGTATGCGCTCAACGCCCCCGGGCAGCAATACACCGTGCCGAAGGTGGATTGCACGCTGCGCAGGAAATCGAAGGAGAGGATGAACCGCACGTGGAGCATCCGCGCGAGGATGCTCTCCGCGCGGTTGTACACCGCCACCTTGCCCGCCACCGCGCCGATGCGCGGCTCGCGGAAGGGCGCCGCGATCGCAAGGAGGCTTCCCGGCTCGATCACGCTGTCCGAATCGATCGTCACGAGGATCTCGCCCCGCGCCGCGCGGCATCCCGCCGCGAGCGCCGCGCGCTTGCCTGCGTTCACGGGCATCCGCGTCGCGCGCACGACCTCGGGATGCCGCGCCGCGGCGCGGGCGATGTGCTCCCACGTGTCGTCGGTGCTGCCGTCGTCGATCACGAGGACCTCGAGCTTGTCGCGCGGGTAGCGGGCGGCCACGACGGACTCGATCGAGCTCTCGACCATGCGGCCCTCGTTGTACGCCGGGATCACCACCGTGATCGCCGGCGCCTCGTCGTCCGCGAGCGACGGCCACGGGCGATAGCGCGTCCACATCGCGGTGCGCACGGCGAGGAGGAACGTGCCCATCGCGACCCATGCCACGGTCGGCCGCACCAGGAAGGTGCCCCACCGGCCGGCGCGCGCCGCGGAGGTGAGCGGATCCATGAGCGGCGTCGCGACCGCGAGCCAGAGGAGGAAAAGGAGACCCACGCTGATCAGCACGAGGATGAGCGTGTCCCATCCGCCGGCGGCGGGACGGGAAAGGGCGGGAACGGGATGCGTCGAGAGGGTCACGGGGAGCGGGGGCGAGGGGAAGCGGCGGGGGCGGAGCGCCATGATAGCCCCGCGCACCTTCGGCAACCTTGCCCCGATCGTTGCAAGACGTTTCGGGGAAGCAAGAGGCGCGCCGTGCCGGCGGCGGCCCGGGCCCCTAGCGCGCCCTGCCGCCGCCTTTCACGAAATCGATCGAGGCCTGGAAGAGCTCCAGGTCCTTCTCGTAGTCGGCCGCGTCCGCGCGATCGATCTGGATCCACTCGCGCGCGGCCGGCATGCCCGCCGGCTGGAACGGGACCACGTTCTCGCGCGCGAACTGCAGCTCGGTCGCGACGGCGGCCGGGAGCCGCAGCCCCACGCCGCCGCCGCTGATGCACGCGAACATCCGGTCGCTCACGAAATAGGCGTCGAGGCCATTGATCTTCTTCCCGGTCACGCCGGGAAGCTTCAGGAGGAGCGCGTCGATCCGCGCCTTGCGGGGATTGGTCTCGGCCTTGGTCACGACCCCATTTTCGCCGATTCCGCCCCTTCCGGGTTTTTCCGCGCCGGGAGCGGCACCAGCATGCGCACCTGCGCCCGGTACGCGCGGTAGCGGTCGCCGAACTGCGCGACGAGGTCGCGCTCCTCGAACCAGATGCCGATGAGGATGTATCCGGTGCAGGCGGCCGAGAAGAGGAGGTGCCCGGCGGTCATCACGGGCGCCGCCCAGAAGGCGAGGAGGAACCCCACGTAGATGGGATGGCGCACGTAGCGGTAGAAGAGCGGCGTCCGGAATTCGGGCGCGGGGATCTCGCGCCCGGTGAGCTGCGCGTACACCTGCTGGAGCCCGAAGAGCTCGAAATGGTTGATGAGGAACGTGCTGAGGAGAAGCACCACCCAGCCCAGCCAGAAGAGCGCCTGCAGGAGGACGGCCGCGGCGCCATGGCCCACGTCCCACACGACGGGCTGCGCGATCGGACGCCACTGCCAGTCGAGGAGCGCCAGCACGAGCGTCGCGGCGAGGACGAACGTGCTCCGCTCGACGGCGGGCGGGATGATCCGCGTCCACCAGCGCTTGAACGCGCGGCGCGCCATCACGCTGTGCTGGACCGCGAAGAGTCCCAGCAGGAGGACGTCCACCACGACCGCCGGCACGAGCGGGCCGGCGGGGCCGCTGTCGATCGTCTTCGGCACCCCCACGCCGCCCACGAAGCCGATCGTGTAGACGAAAGTCGCCAGGAAGAAGACATAGGCCACGAGACCATACGCGAAAGAGAAGAACGCACCCATCGGAACCTCCTTGGAAATGAGCCGCGACCGCGGCTTCAGCGCCGGACCCACCAGCGGTTGTCGAGCACTTCGGCGATGCGGCGGGCGGCGCGCGCGGCGCCGTCCGTCTCCACCGGCTTGTAGCGCACCGGCGCGTGCATCGCCTCGAGCGCCATCCCCGCGAGCTTCTCCGGGGAAAGGCCCGTGTAGGGGACGGAGCGGTCCGCGCCGTAGTTCGCGAGGCGCTTGCGCACGTGCACGGACTGCTCGAAGTGCCCGCGCAGCGGAAAGCTCAGGAAGGGACGCGCCGTGGCGACCAGCTCCATGCACGTCGTGAGGCCGCCCTGCACGAGCGCGAGGTCGCAGCACGCGAGGTGCTCGAAGAGGTTGTGCACGTAGGAGCGCACCTCGAGGCCCTCCATGCGCGGGAACGCGTCCGGCGCGATGCGCGGACCGGCGACGAGGACCATGCGCAGCTCCGGCACCTCGCGCTTCATGCGCGGGAAGGCCTCCGCGATGCGCGCGAGGAGCGGAGCGCCCACGCCCGTGCCGCCCACCGCGGCGATCGCGACCTTCTCCCCGCTCGCGTAACCCAGCCGTGCGCGCAGCCGCTCGGTATCCGCGTATGCCGCGGGATCGAACGGCAGCGCGTACCCGGCGTAGGAGAAGTTGCGGTCCGTCCAGGCGCGGATCGCGGGCATGCCGGGCCCGAACGGGTCCTCGGTCACGTCCTCCGGATTCCCCACGAAGATGGCCGCGTCCCGGACGTACGGGAAGCGCTCGACGTGCTCGATGTCGTCGGCGTTGCGGTCCGCGCAGAGGTGCGCCTCGCGGGCGTCGCCCTCGTGCACCGGCACGCAGCCCACGAAGTCCGTGAGGAAGACGAAGGGCTGCCGCTTGAGCTCCGGGTTCTCGTGGTAGTAGTAATCGACCTCCCACGACTCGTCGCCGATCACGAGGTCGTAGCGCTCCTCGTCCATGAGGTCCGAGAAGGTCATGAAGTTGTTCGCCATGATCTCGTCCATCGTGCGGAGCGCGAAGAACGCATGGAGGTCGTGCTCCCCCGCCACGCCCTCGAAGTGCCGGCTCTCGTTCGCGAGGCGCTTCGTGATCGGGTGCACGCGCTCGCCCTCGCGCTCGAGGTACGCCGCGGCGGGATCGACGGTGAACCAGTCGATCGCGAGGTCGGGATGGAGCTTCCGGAGCTCGCGCGCGATCGCGAGGTCGCGCTGGACGTGCCCCAGGCCGATGGGGCTCGAGATGAAGAGGGCCTTCCGCTTCCTCGCCATCCCGCGCACCCACGTCCCGCCCCGCGGCGCCCCGCCCACGAAGTCGCGCACGGCGCGGTTGAAGGCGACGGGATCGCGCGCCGCGGTGAGGTGGCCGCCCCCGCCGATCGTGAGCATGCGCGAGCCGGGGATGGCGCGGTGGATGGCCTCGCCGAACGCGAAGGGCACGCGCTTGTCCCCGTCGCCGTGGATCACGAGCGTGGGAGCGCGCACGGCGCGCGCGAGCTCGGTGAGGTCCTGCCCCACCCATCCATGGCGCGACCAGTTCACGACCTGTCCCGTGGTGGCCCAGCCGTACCGCACGCCGTCCTCGTACGCCTTCGTGGAATGCGGCTCCGTGAAGCAGATCGAGAAGAACTTCTCGAGGTATCCGGGCCAGTCCGCGACCATGCGGTCCGTGTCGGCCTTCAGGCGCGCCGCATCCTCCGCGCTCCGGTGCCTCGATTCCATGTACCCGCCCGCGACGATGAGGTGCGTCGTCCGGTCCGCGTGCTCGGCCGCGAAGCGGATCGCGATCATGGTCGCGGCGGAGATCCCCACGACCGCGAGACGCTCCGCGCCCGCCGCCTCGACCACCGCCACGAAGTCCCGGTAGTAATGCTCGAAGGCGTAGGCCTCCTGGCCCTGCGGGCGGTCCGAGCGGCCGTTCCCGCGCGAATCCATGACCACGACGCGGAAGTGCCGCGAGAGATAAGGCACGACCGCCTTCAGCATCTGGCTGTGCGCGATCTGGTAGATCGGCGCGAACGCGACCCACGGGCCGCTCTCGCCCCACACCGAGTACCAGAGCTTCACGCCGTCGCGCTCGACGGTGCCCTGGCGTGCGGGCGTCACGGTCTCGAAGATGGGCGATGCCGGATCCGGCGCGCGCCCGCCTTCGCCGAGGTCTCCCACGACCCTCCCGAAGGCGTCCGAAAGCTTCCCGCTCACGCGCGCGCCCTTCTTGCGCGCGGGCGCTTCGCCTTCGCGCGGGGCCGCCCACCGCCCGCCGCCACGCGCGCGTCCAGGCTCTCGAGGAGCGCCTGCATCGCGTCTAGCGCCGCCCGGTGCTGCGTCTGCTCCGCACGGGCCCCCAGGAGGTCCGCGAACTCCATGCCGAGCCAGAATTCCGAGATCCAAGTGGCGACCACTTCCGGCGTGAACGGCTCCGGGAGCGCGACGCCGCAGGACTCGAGCGCGGCGCAGGCCTCCTTCACGCCGAGGAGGACGACTTTCTTCCACGCGAGGAGGCGCGGCAGGAACTTCTCGCGCAGCTCCGGGTTGGAGAGGCTCGCGGCCCAGAGCTCGGCCTGCACGCGGACGAACCCGGAGGCCAGGTCGGCGCGGTAGAAGGCGCGCGCCTGCGCCCACTTCTTCGCGAACTCGCCCGGCTCGCGGTACATCCGCTCCTGGCGCTCGAGGAGCCGCCGGTTCGCCTCGTCCAGCACCGCGATCACGAGCTGGTCCTTGGTGCGGAAGTGGTAGTTGATGAGCGCATGGTTCACGCCCGCGTCGCGGCCGATCTCGCGCATGCTCAACGCCGCGTACCCCTCCCGCGCGAGCCTGCGGTAGGCGGCCTCCAGGATGCGCGCCTTGGTGTCGGCGGCCCCCTCCCTCCCGGGGACCTCCGCGGGGCGGCGCCCGTCGAACATCGCCATGGGTCTATTGACCGATCGGTTTAACCATGTGTTCAATATGGGCGCGCGCGGCCCCGCTGTCAACCCCGCTTGCCGCGGGCCGGATTCGCGCGGACAATGCCGCCGCCCACATCCCGAGAAGGAGAACACCATGCGAAACGCAACGATGCTGCGCGCCGCCCTCGGCGCGACGCTCTTCGCCGCGACCGCGGCCTGGGCCGCGGATGCGATCTACATGAATCCGTCCGAAGTGAAATGGGGCGCGGCGCCGCCGGTGCTCCCGAAGGGCGCGAAGATGGCCGTGCTGGAAGGCGACCCGGGCAAGGAGGGGCCGTTCGTCGCGCGCCTGATGATGCCGGCCAACTACAGGATCGCGCCGCACTGGCACTCGAAGGACGAGGACCTCACGGTGATCTCCGGCACGTTCTACCTCGCGGAAGGCGACAAGCTCGAGAAGAAGCATGCGCACGCGATCAAGGCGGGCGGCTTCCACCACCTGCCCGCGCAGACGCACCATTTCGCCTTCTCGAAGGGTCCAGCGGTCGTGCAGATCAACGGGCAGGGCCCGTTCGACATCACCTACATCGACCCTTCGGACGATCCGTCGAAGGCGCCCGCGAAGAAGTAGCGGCGGCCATGGCCCGGCCCTGCACCCACCTCGACCACGCCATCACGGACACGCCGAGGACGCCGCGAGGCTGCGAGGAATGCCTCGCGACGGGCGGGACATGGGTGCAGCTGCGCCTTTGCCGCACGTGCGGCCACGTGGGCTGCTGCGACAGCTCGCCCGGCAGGCACGCGACGAAGCATTTCGAATCGAGCGGGCACCCGATCATCACCACGATGCAGCCCGGCGACACGTGGAGCTGGTGCTACGTCGACGAGGCGATGCTCGAGCTCTGAAGCGCCGCGTGCGACGTCGCCGTGCGGCGACGCATGCGGTGGTTCTTTTGGCGCATCGCGCGAGGAACTTCGCCTTCGCGCGCGCTTTCCTAGGAGAACGCCCCATTCCTCCGAGGAGACCTCGATGACCCCACGCACCAAGCTCTCTGCAGCGCTCTTCCTCTCGCTCACCGCCGTCGCCGCGACGGGCTTCGCGTACAAGCCGGAGATGGCCTCGCCGCAGGCCGCGCCGTACGTGACGCCGGCAGTGACGACCTCCGCGGCCGTGCCGATCGCGGAGGCGCCCGCCGCGCCGGCCGCGAGCGACGACACCATCCCCGCCGCCGCGCCCGAGCGCACCGCGATGGAGCACTACTCGCTTCCTCCCGTCACCGTGACCGCGCCGCGCCCGAGCGACGACGAGCTCCTGCGCAACGCCGTCCTCGATCGCCTCGCGAGCGATGCGCGGCTCTCGGGCCAGATCGGCGTCGAGGCGTATCGCCACACGGTGTCCCTCACGGGCCGCGTCGCGAACACGATGCAGGTCGACCGCGCGGAGACGATCGTGCGCGGCGTGGACGGCGTGTGGGACGTGAACAACTACCTCAACGCGCGGGTGGGACGCAGCTGACGCCATCGCCGATCCGCGAGCTGCACGAGGGGCCGGCCCGATGCGGGGCCGGCCCTTTTCACGTCCGGGCCGCCCTCGCGAGTCCGGCGGCGACGTGGTCGCCGAAGGCCTGCACCTTCGCCGCGTGCCGGCGGTGCGGAGGGCTCACGAGGTGCATGGGCAGCGGCTGCGTGCGCCAGCCCGGCATGAGGACCTGCACCTCGCCGCTCGCGATCTCCTCGTCGAAGAGCCAGGTGGGCGA
>Ga0105241_10004484_pt1 | contig 10324 bp, 8 predicted proteins | sample KBSC64metaG_FD_80422 | JGI IMG/M metagenome (GOLD analysis project Ga0105241, IMG submission 80422) | Corn rhizosphere microbial communities from Kellogg Biological Station, Michigan, USA - KBS C6-4 metaG | ecosystem: Host-associated > Plants > Roots > Rhizosphere > Soil | place: Michigan, USA...
ACGGTACCGTGTCTTGGCTGTGTAGACCCACTCGGCGCGCGGTGCCTGGCCAGAGATCCAGCTCGGATCGACGGCTTCGAGCCGCTCCTTGAACAATGCAGGATGACTGTGGCCTTGCGTGACCAGCAGGCGGTTGCGTTCCAGGTCTTTCTCGACGACGTACCAAGGCTCGCCCTGACCGCCGATGCCCAGCCCGTGCCGCTGGCCGATCGTGTAGTACATCAGCCCCTGGTGGGTTCCGACCAGCCTGCCGTCGAGCGTTTCCATGGGTCCCGGCGAGGTCGGCAAATAACGCATCAGGAACTCGCGGAACGGGCGCTCGCCGATGAAGCAGATGCCCGTGCTGTCGCGCTTGGCGTGGTTGGGCAGCTCGAGCTTGCGCGCGAGTGCGCGCACGTCGCGCTTGAGCCAGTCCCCGAGCGGGAACAGCGTCTTCGACAACTGCGCCTGGTTCAGCCGGTACAGGAAGTAGCTTTGGTCCTTCGTGACGTCCGCCGCCTTCAGCAGTTGGTGTGCCGCGCCATCCCTGCGCACCTTGGCATAGTGGCCGGTGGCGATCCAGTCGGCACCCAGACCGATGGCATGATCGAGAAACGCCTTGAACTTGATCTCGGCGTTGCAGAGCACGTCGGGATTCGGTGTGCGGCCCGCCCGATACTCGGACAGGAAGTTGTTGAAGACGCGGTCGCGATACTCCGCCGAGAAGTTGACCGCCTCGATGTCGATGCCGATGCGGTCGGCCACCGAGACGGCGTCGATCAGATCCTCGCGCGACGTGCAGTATTCATCGGTGTCGTCGTCTTCCCAGTTCTTCATGAACAGGCCGATCACCTCGAAGCCCTGTTCCTTCAGAAGCCAGGCCGCGACCGAAGAGTCGACGCCACCGGACATGCCGATGATTACGCGGTCCATGCGTCAGCCATAGTGAACCAGCAGGTCGAGCGGATAGCGGCGTCCAGCCAGGTAGTCTTCCACGCAGCGCAGGACCAGCGGGCTGCGATGCGCAGGAGCGCACGCGCGCAATTCCTCCGGCGTGAGCCATAGCGCGCGCAGGATTCCATGATCGAGCTCGCGCTGCGCGTCGTGCGCACCCAGCTCGCCGCAGAAAGCGAATCGCACGTAAGTCACATCGCGGTGCGGGTGCTTCCAGCGATAGATGCCGACCAACGCGGTCGGCGAAAAGCCATAGGCGGTCTCTTCCAGCGTCTCGCGGATGGCACCGTCGACGATGGACTCGTCCGCTTCCAGATGGCCGGCGGGCTGATTGATGCGCACGCCGTCATCGGTTTCCTCCTCGACGAGGAGGAAGCGTCCGTCGTGCTGAATCACCGCCGCTACTGTTGCGCTGACTTTCGCCATTGAGGGTTGCTGCGAGCTGCGTGCAAAGGTGTCGTCGCGCGATATGCGTGTGTGCGCTAACAAAGACTAAGGGCAGGGGAATATCCCTGCCCTCGTCGTGGGCTGGCGCCCGTCAAGCGGCGAGCGCGGGCTGGAGCCTGCGCTCAGTGCTTGCCGTCCTTGCGCTTCTCCTTGAATCCAGTGCCAAGCCCTGGAGCCCGGTGCATAATTCGGGTGTTCGCCCACAGGGGCCGCTAGCATAAGCGGTGGCGCAAAGAATCGTCAACCCTGGCCGGTGCCCTGAATCTGCACGCAGTTTCCAAGCGTATGGATTCCTGCAGCGCTGTTTCCACCGGGTGAGCTCGAAAAGTGAGGAAACGATGAATCGCTTGCTGAGCGTTGCGTTGCTCTGGATCGCGCTGAGCGGGGCGGCTCTCGCCGAGGGGATGAAAGCCAGCGAGGTCGCACCGTGCCGTCCGAATATGCCCGAGCGCATGGTCTCCTTGAAAGGCATGTTCACCGTCCACGTGGTGTGCGACCACGTGCTCTGGGAGATTCCGCTCAAGATGCTCGGGCGGGACATGCTGGTGAATACCGAATTTGCGGCTCTCTCGACCGGCAGCGACTACGTGGCCCCGGGCTCGGTGGTGGACAGTCGCGTCGTGCGTTGGGTGCGGCGCGGCAACAAGGTCTATCTCGAGAACGTGCGCTACGAAATGTGGGCGCCGAACATGGCCAACCTGCAGCGGGGTGTCGAAGAGGCTTCGCTGCGCACAGTGGTGCGGGCGTTCGACGCGGTCGCGGAGGGCGCAGACGGCGCTCCGATCATCGACGTCACCGGGCTGTTCGCGACTGACGTACCGGAGGGGTTCGGCCGCGAGTACAAGCAGCACTTCCGCATGACGGCCGTCGATCCCAAGCGCTCCTATATCCAGAGCGTGAAGGCGTTTCCGCGCAACATCGAGATCCGCTTCTATCAGACCTGGATTCCCGACGCTAGAGAGTTCCTGCGTTCGACCGAGGACGACCCGATTCCGTCGGCTCTCGGGTTCATCTTTCACACGAGCATGCTGCTGCTGCCCGATGAGCCCATGGTCGGACGCTACTATGACGAACGCGTCGGCTACTTCGCCACGCCGTTCGACGACTACGGCACCTCGGAGCACAGCAAGGTCCGCCGCGCGTTCATCAATCGCTACCGGCTCGAGAAGAAATTTCCGCTGGAGGCGGTCTCCGAGCCGATTACGCCGATCGTCTTTTATCTGAGCCGCGAGGTCCCCGACCAGTGGCGCCCGTATCTGAAGAAAGCCGTCGAGGACTGGCAGGCCGTGTTCGAAGCGGCAGGCTTCAGGAACGCGATCATCGCGCGCGACGCTCCGACCGAGGAGGAGGACCCGGAATGGGATCCAGAAGACGTGCGCTACAACGTGATCCGCTGGACGCCGAGCGGCCGCCAGAATGCGATGGGCCCGGCCGTAGTCGATCCGCGCAGCGGCGAGGTCATCTCCTCGCACGCCATCTTCTGGCACGACGTGCTGAAGCTGACCGAGACCTGGTACTTCACGCAGGTTGGCCCGTTGGATCCGCGCGCGCAGAAGTTGCCTCTTCCCAACGATCTGATCGGTGAGCTGCTGCGCTACGTGGCTGCGCACGAAGTCGGCCATGCGCTCGGATTGCGCCACAATTTCAAGGCGCACTCTGCCTATACCGTGCAGCAACTGCGCAGCCCCGAATGGACCCGCAAGTGGGGTACGTCGGCATCCATCATGTCGTATGCGCGCTTCAACTACGTCGCGCAGCCGGGCGACGATGCCAATCTGATTCCCAAGTTCGGCCCTTACGACTACTTCGCGATCGACTGGGGGTATCGGCAGTTCACCCCGGGCTTGAGCGCCGACGAGGAGTGGCCGCAGCTCGATCGCATGGCGGCGCGCCAGATCGAGGATCCGATGGTTCGCTTCGGCGGAGAAGATGCCGTCGCCTCGCTCGACCCCACGGTGAACACGCAGGTGCTCGGTTCCGACCCCATGCAGGCGGCTGAGCTCGGCCTCAAGAACGTCGACCGCGTCATGGCGATGCTGTTGCCGGCCACGATGCAACGCGGCCAGGACTACACCAAGCTCGCGGATATGTATCAGGCGTTACTGGTGAAGCGCAACAACGAGCTCGCGGCAGTCGGTAAGCTGGTCGGCGGCGTCGAAGAGACGCGCTATCAGGGCGGGCGAGGCACTGCGCCGTATGCCCCGGTGCCGGCGGAGCGTCAGCGCCAGGCCGTCAAATTCCTGCTGGATAATGCCTTCGTCAAGCCGAAGGCACTGCTCGATCCCGAGGTGCTGATGCGCATCACGCCGACCGGCGGCGCCGATCCGTTACAAGGCTCGAACGTGAAGTTGCTGTCGCAGCTGCTGAGGCCAAGTGTCTTCCTGCGCATGGCGGAGGCCAAATCGCTGACCTCGGGCAGACCCAGCTACAGCGGCATCGATATGCTGAAGGACCTCAATCAGGGCCTGTTCTCGGAGCTCAAAGACGGGCAGCCTGCCATCGATTTCTACCGGCGCACATTGCAGCGGAACTATGTCACGCTGCTGCTGGTTTCGTCGGGCGCTGTCGACGATCCGCAGGACGCTTCTGCGAGCATCGATGAAGGCCAAGTCGAGCAGAGCACGGTCCGGAAGCGACGCACCAGCGTGTCGCGCGACCTCGCCTACTTGTCGTCGCCGCTGGCGGACACGGCTCAGCAGTACAAGACTGCCAAGGGACGGCCGAGCGAGTTTCGCATGGCGTTGCGCCGAGGTGTGAACGACCTGATCTCGAGGATCGACGCGGCCGCTGGCAAAGTGCGCGATCCGGACACGGCAGCGCATTTGAAAGATCTGCGAGCTGAGCTGGAGCGCGCGTTATAGAGCGCAGAAATCGGCAAGGAGAGGCGACAAAAAAGGCAGGGTGCGAACCCTGCCTTTTTCATGGCCAGCGTCTGCTGCCGGCTGGGAGATTACTGAGCGTCCTTCTTTTTCTTCTTCTTGCTCTTGGTCGCGGGCTTCTTCTCTTCGTCGGCGGCACGTCCGGGCTTGGCCATGTCACCGCCTGACTTCACGGTGCCTTTTCCTTCGTCGATGGCGCGGCCGGGCTTGGAGAGGTCACTGCCGGATTTGACTTTGTCATCGGCGAGCACGGTGAAGGTCACGGCGGCGAACAGACCGGCGACCAGAGCAGCGATCAGCTTCTTCATCTACTTCCTCCATTACAGGGTTGTCAGAGCGGGACAAGACAACCGTCCCGGCCGGTTAACGCGCCTATGACGGCCGCGTTGACACGGACCGATGTTCACCGGGGCGCAGCCCGTCGAGGGTCCATGCGCCCACCTGCGCACGGATGAGGCGCAGCGTCGGAAATCCGGCCGCGGCCGTCATGCGCCGGACTTGGCGGTTCTTGCCTTCACGCAGAGTGATCTGGAGCCATGAGGTCGGGATGGCCTTGCGGAAACGAATCGGTGGATCGCGCGGCCATAGGCCGGCGGGTTCGTCGATGCGGCGAACCTCGGCTGGACGTGCGACGAAGTCCCCTAGATCGATTCCGGCCCGAAGCGACCGAAGGACCGGCTCATCGGGTACGCCTTCTATCTGCACCCAGTACGTCTTCGGCAGCTTGGCGCTCGGGTCCGCGATCCGGTGCTGCAGGCCGCCGTCGCTCGTCAGCACCAGCAGCCCTTCGCTGTCCCAGTCGAGCCGGCCGGCCGGATAGACGCCAGGCTGGTCGATATAGTCCTTCAGGGTAGGGCGACTCGGATGCGGCGAGAACTGGCACACCACGCCATAGGGCTTGTTGAACAGCAGGACCAGCGCCGCTCCTCAACGATGCTCGTGCGACGTGATGTAGTCGTACGCAGGCAGCGTCAGGAAGTCGACGAAATTTTCGTCCAGCGTGAGTTGCTCGAACATGGACGCGGCCTCCTGGTACTTGCCGGCGCCATACTGCTGCTCGCCGAGAATCTGCCGCACCTTCTCGAGCTCCTGCGGGACCAGCTGCTGGAACAGCTCGCGCGTCACTTTGCGGCCGTCGTCAAGCACGCCGAGGGGGCTGCGGATCCAGTGCCAGATCTGTGCACGTGAAATCTCGGCGGTGGCGGCATCCTCCATCAGATTGAAGATCGGCACACAGCCTGTCCCGGCCAGCCATGCGCCCAGGTACTGAATGCCGATGTTGATGTTGATGCGTAGCCCATTCTCGGTGATCGGCGCTTGCGGCTGGAAGTCGAGCAGGTCGGCGGCCTTGACGCTCACGTCCTCGCGCTGGCGGTTGATCTGGTTGGGCGTCTTCATGACCTTGTCGAAGGCTTCCTTGGCGAGCGCCACGAGACCGGGATGCGCCACCCAGGTGCCGTCGTGGCCGTCATTGGCCTCGCGTTCCTTGTCGGCACGCACTTTGGCGAGGGCCTGCTCGTTGGCCACCGGGTCGTTCTTGATCGGAATCTGCGCAGCCATGCCGCCCATCGCGAACGCCCCGCGCCGGTGGCAGGTCTTGATCAGCAGCAGCGAATAGGCCCGCATGAATGGCGATGTCATCGTCACCAGAGCGCGGTCGGCCAGAATGAAGCCGAGCCGTGCGCGGAATTTCTTGATGCAGCTGAAGATGTAATCCCAGCGCCCGCAATTGAGGCCGGCCGAGTGCTCGCGCAGCTCGTACAGGATCTCGTCCATCTCGAAGCTGGCTAGAATCGTCTCGATCAGCACGGTCGCCTTGACGGAGCCTTGCGGCACACCGACTTCGTTCTGCGCGAGCACGAAGGCGTCGTTCCATAAACGCGCCTCGAGGTGCGATTCCATTTTGGGCAGGTACAGGTAAATGCCCGACTTCCTCGCCACGCGCTCCTTCGCGTTGTGGAAGAAATACAGGCCGAAGTCGAACAGCGATCCCGACATCGGTTCGCCGTCCACCAGCACATGCTTCTCGGGCAGGTGCCACCCGCGCGGCCGCACCAGCAGCGTAGCGATCTTGTCGTTCAGCTTGTATTGCTTGCCCTCCGGGCTGGTGAACGCGATCGTGCCGCGCACCGCGTCGCGCATATTGATCTGGCCCTGCAGCTGGTTGTCCCAGGTCGGCGTGCTCGAATCCTCGAAGTCCGCCATGAACATGTTGGCCCCCGAGTTGAGCGCGTTGATCACCATTTTGCGATCGGTCGGACCGGTGATCTCGACTCGGCGATCCTGCAAATCGGCCGGTACCGGCGCGACCTTCCAGTCGGCTTCGCGCACCGAGCGTGTCTCCGGCAGAAACCCGGGCAGCTTGCCGGCATCGAGATCCTTCTGACGTGCAACTCGCCGGTCGAGCAATTCGCGCCTGCGCGCTTCGAAGCTGCGATGCAGCCTGGCCAGGAAGCTCAGCGCCTCGAAGGTCAGAATCTCGGCATACTCCGGCGTGATCTGGCCGGTGATCTGTACTCCTTCGGGCGTGCCTTGCTCGCGCTTCATTGCGTATCCTCGTTGGTCCGTCATTGGCAAAAAGGCGAAAATTGTCGCACAAAAGAAAGCGCGACGACCGGCATGTGAAAGCGCGAATCGCCTGCGCGGGCGGTCAACTCGGTGCGAAGACGGCGTTCCCGGGCATGGATTCGAGACGGCGCGTGCTGGAAAGGCCCGGATGGCGCGACGCAGCAGGCGTGGCGACCGGCGGGTGATCGAGCAGTGACACTGCGGATGAAAGGGTCGACGCAGGAAGCGGGCTCGCCCTTTTGCGGTGCAAGAAAGTCAAGTTAGAATGACGCCTCAAGCACTCGTGCGCCAAGCCGATGGGTAGGCCGAGAGCGACTTTTTCAAAGCCGTAGGGTAGGCCAAGCCGGGCGCCCGGTGGATGGCGCGACAAGCCAGCGAACGACGAGGAACCATGTACAAGCATATTCGGGTGCCGAGCCAAGGCAAGAAGATCACCGTCAACCAGGATTTTTCCCTCAAGGTGCCGGATCAGCCGATCCTGCCGTACATCGAGGGCGACGGCACCGGGGTCGACATTACGCCGGTCATGAAGAAGGTTGTCGATGCGGCTGTGGATTCAGCCTATGGCGGCAAGCGAAAGATCTCGTGGATGGAGATGTTCGCCGGAGAGAAGTCCTGCAAGGTGTATGGCGAGAACGTCTGGCTGCCCGACGAGACGCTGCAGGCTTCCAAGGAATTCGTGGTTTCGATCAAAGGTCCGCTGACGACCCCGGTGGGCGGGGGCATCCGCTCCATCAATGTGGCGTTGCGCCAAGAACTCGATCTTTACGTGTGCCTGCGTCCGGTCCGTTATTTCAAGGGCGTCCCGAGTCCGCTGAAGCAGCCCGAGAAGACCGACATGGTGATCTTCCGCGAGAACTCGGAGGACATCTATGCGGGCATCGAGTGGCAGGCGGAGACCGACAACGCCAAGAAAGTCGTCAAATTCCTGATCGAGGACATGGGGGTCAAGAAGATCCGCTTTCCCCAGACGTCCGGCATCGGCATCAAGCCGGTCTCGCGCGAGGGCACCGAGCGTCTCGTGCGCAAAGCAATCCAGTATGCGATTGCGAACAAGCGCAAATCGGTCACGCTCGTGCACAAGGGTAACATCATGAAGTTTACCGAAGGTGCCTTCCGCGATTGGGGCTACGCGCTGGCGCAGAAGGAGTTCGGCGGCCAGCTCCTGGACGGCGGTCCGTGGATGAAGCTGCCGGGCGGCATCGTCGTCAAGGATGTGATCGCGGACGCGTTCCTGCAGCAGATCCTGCTGCGTCCCGACGAGTACGACGTGATCGCGACGCTCAACCTGAACGGCGACTATATCTCCGACGCGCTGGCGGCTCAGGTCGGCGGGATCGGCATCGCACCGGGCGCGAACATGAGCGACTCGGTGGCGATGTTCGAGGCCACCCATGGCACGGCGCCGAAGTACGCCGGCAAGGACTATGTGAATCCCGGCTCGCTGATCCTGTCGGCCGAGATGATGCTGCGGCACATGGGATGGGTGGAAGCTGCCGACCTCATCATCAGCTCGATGGAAAAGACCATCCTCGACAAGGTGGTGACCTACGATTTCGCGCGTTTGATGCAAGGTGCCACGCAGGTGTCATGCTCGGGCTTCGGCAACGCGATGATCGAGCGCATGAAGAAGGCGTAGGCGCGGCTTGGGAATCGACAACCGCTCCGGCCAAACAAAAACCCGCCTTATGGGCGGGTTCGGATTATTCTTTTTTGGCGTAGTGGGTTGCTGCGCCGGCAAATCCTACTTAAACGGTTCCTCGCTACCCCCTGACTTGAGAACTCCTGGCGGAAGATCGAACGGTCGGGATGTTCGCTTTAGGCGGCTTGAATGTTCGAGGCTTGCTTGCCCTTCGGGCCTTGCGTCACTTCGAACGATACCTTCTGACCTTCTTTGAGTGTCTTGAAGCCGCTCATGTTAATGGCAGAAAAATGGGCGAAAAGGTCTTCACCGCCGTCGTCCGGCGTGATGAAGCCGTAGCCCTTGGAGTCGTTGAACCACTTCACTGTACCAGTTGCCATACATCCTTTCCTTGTAAAAGACACGGGCCGGAAACCCGCCGACTGTTTGCGTTCCGAGACCGCTCGCGGTACACCCGATACAACCCACTGCATACCCGAAACAGGCTTGAAAACAAACGCCGATCCTCTTTTTAGGCTATTGTTGTGCCGAAGTCAAGGAATTGGCCGAGGGCCTCCGGGATCGGTACGCAAAATGCTTTCAAGCGTACTTGTAAATTTCCCGTTTGCGCGCAAAATTAGCGGAACAGGGGTCATCTGTCCGGCGTGGTGTTTCGAAAGTGTCCATGGCTAGTGGAAATCGCGACGGCGTTCTTCTCGAGACGCAGAAGAGCAAGGTCAAAACGCCGCCCATGTACAAAGTGGTGCTGCTCAATGACGATTACACTCCGATGGATTTCGTCGTCTCGGTGCTGCAGACCTTCTTCTCCATGACCCGCGAGCAGGCAACGCAGGTCATGCTCAAGGTGCACCGTGAAGGCATGGGCGTGTGCGGCGTGTATCCTAAGGATATCGCCGCGAGCAAAGTGGAACAGGTGATCGCGTTTGCACGCAAGCACGAGCACCCGCTACAGTGTGTGATGGAGGAAACGTGAGTCGCCCGGAAAAAGGAATCGTATGATCGCGCAGGAGCTGGAAGTCAGCCTGCACATGGCTTTCATGGACGCCAGGCAGAAGCGCCACGAGTTCATCACCGTGGAGCACCTGCTGCTCGCGTTGCTGGACAACCCGTCGGCATCCGAGGTGCTGCGCGCTTGCGCGGCGAACATCGAGGAGTTGCGCAAGCTCCTCACCGATTTCATCAACGAGCACACGCCGATCGTCACGGGCGACGAGGTGGACACGCAGCCCACGCTCGGCTTCCAGCGCGTGATCCAGCGCGCGATTCTGCACGTGCAGTCTTCGGGCAAGAAGGAAGTGACCGGCGCCAACGTGCTGGTCGCCATCTTCGGCGAAAAAGATTCGCATGCGGTGTACTTCCTGCACCAGAAGGGCGTCACGCGCCTCGACGTGGTGAACTACATCTCGCACGGCATCAGCAAGGTACCGCAAACCGGGCCGTCCAAGCAGCAGGATAGCGAGTCCGAGGGCGAGCAGGAGCAGGCCCAGGGCGGCGCGCTCGAGACTTACACGATGAACCTGAACGCGCTGGCGCTCTCCGGCAAGATCGATCCGCTGATCGGCCGCGAGCGCGAGCTCGAGCGCGTGGTGCAAACGCTGTGCCGCCGTCGCAAGAACAACCCGTTGCTGGTCGGCGAGGCCGGTGTAGGCAAGACCGCGATCGCCGAAGGGCTCGCGCGCCGGATCATCGAGGGAAGCGTGCCGGACATTCTCGCGCGCTGCCAGGTGTACGCGCTCGATATGGGCGCATTGCTCGCCGGCACCAAATACCGCGGCGACTTCGAGCAGCGCCTGAAGGCGGTGCTCAAGCAGTTGCTGGATAACCCCAACGCCATTCTGTTCATCGACGAGATCCA
>Ga0105241_10004487_pt1 | contig 10321 bp, 10 predicted proteins | sample KBSC64metaG_FD_80422 | JGI IMG/M metagenome (GOLD analysis project Ga0105241, IMG submission 80422) | Corn rhizosphere microbial communities from Kellogg Biological Station, Michigan, USA - KBS C6-4 metaG | ecosystem: Host-associated > Plants > Roots > Rhizosphere > Soil | place: Michigan, USA...
GCTCACCACAATTGCCTGAACGGCTCGATTCGGTTAAGATCAAATCCTGGCTGCAGTACGCTATCGGTCGGCAGGCTAGAGGCGATTTCGTACTTCAAGGGAAGCTATGCCCACCCAACGTTTAACGGGACTCGAACTCCACTTGCGCCAGCTCACGACAGGCCATGATATCCCGGGCTAGCATAAGGGCTACCAGGAAGGTTAGCCGCGTCGCTCAACCGCCGGCCGCGACCGTTTCCGTAGGAGGCTCGTTTTTGTGGGTATGGTTGTTTGCCGCTGGGATGATCATCGCCAACATCGCTTATTCGCCGGCCCTCAACGGACCATTCCTCTTCGACGATTATCACCTTCCATTCAGCAACCCAAACGCGGGTCACATGCCGATGGCGTTCTGGATCGGCGGTGTGCGCCCGGTTTTGATGGCCTCCTATTGGTTAAATTACCAAGTCTCTGGAACCCACGCCCCGTCGTATCGTTTCTCCAATCTAATCATCCATGCGGCCACCACGGTGGTCGTATTCTTCTTGCTGCAACGCCTGCTCGAACTCGCCCGCATTCCGCGGAACACGTTTCTGATTTCGCTGTTCGGCGCCGCACTGTTTCTGCTGCACCCCCTGCAAACTGAATCGGTCGCTTATGTTGCCGGCCGGTCTGAGCTGGTTTCGGGCTTTTTTTTATTGAGCGCCTGGTTGGTCTTCGTTAAACATATTGAGAATGAAACCAAGCTGGCGACCGCCCTGATAATTCTGCTGCTTGCGGCCGCCGCCGTTCTGGGCAAAGAGAGCGCCATCAGCCTGCCGGCTGTACTGCTTCTCACGGATTGGTATTGGAACCCGGCGGGTCTCCGGGAGCAGATTCGAAGGCGGTGGAAACTGTATCTGCCGATACTGATCGGGGGGCTAGTCGCGGGCATCGCGATCATCCACTCGCTCAGTAGAAGCAACGCGGCCCTATCCGTGAAGGGCGTGACGCCGTTTCGATATGCGATTACGGAATGTCACGTAATTCTGACTTACCTTAGACTTTTCCTGATTCCCATCGGCCAGAATGGCGACTGGCAAGTGCCGTTCTATCGCTCTTTAGCCGACCATGGCGCCTGGTTGTACATACTCGGCATACTGATTCTTCTTTGTGGAATCGTATTAAGCTACCGGCGAGCGCCCCTCCTTTCGTTCGGCTTGGCGGTATTTCTCGTATTACTCATGCCAACGTCATCGATCGTGCCGATTAACGATGCGCTTGCCGAAAGGAGGATGTACGTTCCAATCGTTGGCCTCATTCTGGCTGGGGTGGCGATTGCACAGTGCTTTCACCTGGATTCCGCAAGATCGCGCGCCGCTGCAACCGTGGTGTTAGTCGTGGCTGCAACCCTTACTTTTCAGAGAAGTCGCGTCTGGGGATCTGACGTCGCTTTTTGGGAGAATGTCATCCAGGAAACTCCTGGAAATAGCCGTGCTCACCTGGGCCTTGGAGACAGTTATCTATTCCGCAGACGATTCGCGGATGCTCTCAAGGAATTCGAAGCGGTCGAGAAGCTCGATGGCGCGAGCGAAAAGACGATATTGAATCGCGTTTTGGTTTACGAGTACAACCGTAGGTACGATTTGGCGCTGGACGCGCTGCATAAAGTTGCGGCGATGCACCCGACAGCCTATGTCTACACGCATATCGGCTATGCCGAAGCATCCTTCGGGCATGTCAAAGAATCGCTTGCGGCGTTCAATTTAGCGGTCGATTTGGACCCGAAGTATGTGCCGGCATTCGTGGAACGAGGAAACCTTTACGCTACGATCGGCGATAACGGTCGAGCAACAGTCGATTTCCAAACCGCACTGAGTTTACAGCCACACAGCCAGGCAGCGATAGCCGGCCTTGCCAGAGTGGCAGGGAAGCACTAATTCTCCAAATCGCCGCATGAAAAGCAAAAACAATGCCTTCTGTGTCGCGAGGGCGGCATAATTTGCGACTCATGTAACGGAAAGCAGTGTTTCCAGTGTCTTGTTGGCGGTGCTCTCCCAGGTGAACGAGCGCGCACGCTGCGGGCCCGCCCGAGTTAGTGTTTGTCGCAGAGGTTCGTCCCCGGTTATGCGATCCAGGGCGGCCGCGATGGCGTCTTCATCCAGCGGATCAAAGAACAAAGCAGCTTCACCCGCGCTTTCCCGCAGCGCCGGAATGTCCGAACAGGCCGTGGGAATGCCCGCCGCAAGTGCTTCGAGCACGGGCATGCCAAAACCCTCGAACGTTGACGGAACGACACAGGCGGACGCTTGCGCATATAGCCGGTATAGCTCTTCGCGCGGAATCCATCCTGTGAGACGCACAGAATCACCCACATTCAGCTCCGCGATCAGGGCCCGCACTGCGTTTGCGTGAAGTCCCAGTAATCCGGCGAAAACCAGCTGCTCGGGGCGAGGCCGCTGCGCGTATGCGCGAAGTAACCTCTCGTGATTCTTGTGCGGATGCAGAGTGGCGACGTACAACAAGTACGGTTTGGTCGAAGACCGGTCGAGCGTAAAGAACCTGGGACCCACCCCGTGGGGTATCACCGTGACGACTTTGCCGGGGATCCGGTAACAACGCTGCAGATCCGCGCGTGTCGCTTCAGAAATCGCTATCAGCGCTCGCGAACGATGCGCGGCCATCCATAAAAGCAATCGCCAGAAGGGTAAATCCCAACGCCGAAAATGCTCGGGATGCCGCTTGTGCTGCAAGTCATGAAAGACCGTGGCCGATGGACAACATGCCAAGAGTGGCGACGTGAAACCTGGATTAAACAGCACGTCCAAACGATATCGCGCCACTTCGAACGGCAACACGGTCTGTTCCCACAGAATGCGGGCCGAACGAAAACTGGCGCGCACCCTCTGCTTTATTTGATGGAAGTTGGCTTGGCATGGAACCAGGCCGGTGGGGGTGTCCAGGTTGGTAAATATGAAGTACTGATTAACAGTATCGATGCGAGCTAAAGCTTGCAATAACTCGCGAAGGTAGATCTCGGTTCCGCCCACGCGGCCGGGAATCAAATACAGTGCGTTGATGCCGATGCGCGCCGCGGTTTGCCGAAGATCAGGTCTCGGGACTGCCGGCTTCATCGGGCAACCCCTTTCATCCAGCGGCACGTCTCATCTGATCGACGGGCCTGTTTTGAAGGGCGCGCCGGCACTGGAACGCAGAGTGCCTTCGATCACCGGAACGGTTTGCTTGCCGTGGGCGGCTGCCGCCTCCGCCCGCGCCGGCGGGTTGCCGAGCGCAGTTTGCTCGGCGAGGCTTTCCAGCCGAAACTCGAGAATCGCCACGCGTTGGGCCAGCGTGATGCCTGAGTCCTTGAGTTCGGAAATGCGCAATGAAAACGCGAATAATACCGCCACAAACACCACGCCGCAAACCGTGAGAAGCGTGATTGCCAATCCGGGGACTCCCAAGGCGACCGCAATCCTTTCGCCCAGATTTCTCCACAGGGAAAGCACCAGTAAGGCCAGGCCCGCGACCAGCCAGCTCACGGAATATTCCACGCGAATATGCTGGCGGCGAACCGAAATCAGAACTAATGCGATCAACAGCAGACTCGCCACCGTCATCACGTTGAGCAAACGGTCCATATTGTCTATTTTCTCCCAATCCGCCAAATTCGGCTGCCCGGAAACAAAAGGACGTTTACGAACACGCCCAAGAGCACATGGATCGGAAAGTAGAATGCCTTGATCGCGCTGATGGAACTCTTCCCGGAACGCCGCTTTCGGATTTGGCAGGGCACTTCCACAAAACGGAAGCGCCTGCGCTGCAACACTACTAGTGCCTCGATTTCAGGGTACTCCAAGGGGAACGCGCGGGAAAAGAGATGGAGGGCCGTGCGATTCACCCCGACAAAGCCCGATGTTGGATCGTTCACGGACCGTCCAAGGATGGGACGCAGGATGGACCGGAAGAGAGCAATGCCCGCGGCACGCAACCAGCCGGACTCCAAAGTACTGTTTTGCGAACCATTCGGCGATCCATTGCGATTGAGGAACCGCGAGCCGATCACCATTTCGCAGCCCTCCTGCTGGAGCGCCGCCAGGATCGCCGGGATATCGCTGGGATCGTGCTGACCATCGCCGTCGACACGAATCACATAGTCGAAATCCAATTCGAACGCCAGGCGATAGCCGGCTTGCACACAACCGCCGAGCCCAAGGTGATGCGGCAAAGGCAAGACAGACGCGCCGCTCCGCCGCGCTTCCCGGATGGTGTTGTCCTCGGAACAATCATCCACCACTAAAATGGCCGCGTCTGGAACCACCGCCCGCACTTCCTCAACCACACTTGCCACCGCTCCTTGCTCGTTATAGGCGGGAATCAGGACCATGAGCTTGTTCACAACCAGGCCACCTGACGGACGGAGATGGTGTGCTTCTCGATCAGGCGAATGAATTCGTTCGAATCGATCTGGCGCGAGGCTCGGATGCGGCGGCGTTCGGCCAGCAGGTCGGGTAAGCGGAAAAGCGTAGCGGCGTATGCGCGCAGCACCAGGAACGGAAGTAATATGGCGGAGTACCCGGAGCGGCGAAACTCCGCCCCTTTTCCCTTCCCGGCAAGCAGGGCGATCATATGCCAGAAGTAACGCAAAGCGGAGGTGAAAGGAACTCGCCATAGCAAGCGGGACGGGAAATTTTTGAGTACTGTATAGAGGCGATTGCGCTCGATATAGTACGCCTTGAGCGGAGTCGCGCGGCCGGCGGAGCGAGAGTAGAAGTGCTCTACGACAGCACCGGATACGTAGCGGCAATCCCATCCAGCCCAGCGCGCGCGCAGCCCGAGGTCGGTATCCTCGCAGTATAGAAAAAACGTTTCGTCAAAAAGACCAATTTGATCGAGCATACTTCTGCGATAAAGAGCGGCGGAACCGCTCGGGAAAAGAGCATCCGACGAAGCCGTAAAGCCAACCGCAGGCTGCTCGTGACCGCGCTGCTTGGCGGAGCCATCGGCGGCGATCAACATCCCGGCGGAATCCAGAAGCAAGGTTCCCATCAACCGCACCTCGCAGGCGAACATCCCCGCTCGGGGATGCGATTCGGCGCAAGCGATCAGGGTTTCGAGCCACCGCCGGTCGGCAATCGCGTCGTCGTTCAAAGTCGCGACGTAAACGGCACGAGAACTGCGAATCCCCTGGTTTACCGCGCCGGCAAATCCCTGGTTGCACTGATTCACGATCACTCGCGTACGGCTGCCCGAAGCGCGGGCGCGCCCCACACCGCTGTTGTCGACCACCACGACTTCAAAGAGATCGATGGTCTGCAGTTCCAGTGCGTTCAGACATTTCTCCAAAGCATCGCCCACAGCCAGTGTGGGAACAACAACGGTAACCATTGGATCCGGCAATATACAATCCTAACCTTTTGAACTCCGGGAAAGGCTTCCCAAAGCGTTCTCGAAAAAGGCCCATGACTTGGACGCGCAGTCCTCCCAGCGATATCGCTCGGCCTGCATCTTTGCTTTGAGGGCCAGGCTTTCCCGCAGAGACGGAGACACCAGTAACCGGGTCATCGCGGCACGAAGTTCCTCAGCGCTTTTGGGATCGATCAATAACGCGCCATCGCCGGCGATCTCGGGCATGGACGACACACCGGAAGTGATTGTCGGAACACCGGCCGCCATCGCCTGCGCCAAAGGGAGTCCGAATCCCTCGTATAGGGACGGATAGGCAAACACGGTGGCGCCGCGGGTCAGGCCAGGCAGATCTTTTTCTTCCACGTAACCCAGGTAACGCAGGTTCTTTCCGCTGCATCTCAGCCGCTCCACGGTAGACTCGGAAGCCCACCCGGCCATGCCTGCCACCACCAGTTCGAAGGTTTCCAGTAGAGACGGGGCCAATAACGCGTATGCGTCTAACAGCACATCCAGATTTTTTCGCGGTTCAATCGTGGCGCAGAAAAGAATATAGGGACGCTCCAGCTTGTGCTTCCGCGCAACCCCTGCCGCCTCTTCGGGGCTGGCATCGAAGTAAGCATTCGGCACACCATGATGAATCACGTCGATTTTGTCACCGGGGATTCGCAGGACTTCGATCGCGTCCTGCCGGGTACTCTCGGACACGGCAATCAAACGAGCCGCCTTGCTGAGTATTCTTTCGGCGAAGGCTTCGTCCGCCGCTATGTTTCCACGCGTATGCATCTCGGGCATGGTCCACGCAGTCAGATCATGCAGAGTGGCGGTGGTCACCGTCGCGTTTCGGGGAAGGCTCCGCACGAAGTTGGACGCATGGAACACATCGTTGGGCTTTCCCGCGGGCAACCATCGCCGGCTGCGATTCAGAACCCCCAGAGCCGCAAGATGAAATGCGGTTGGCAACAGGGGCTTGACCGAGTGTTCGTGATCCAGTGTATGGAGTGGGCCAATCCTCGGAAAGACTGTCACATGGTGCTTGGCGCTCGAAGCCTGCAAACTCCGCAGCCAGTGGTAGAGATACGTCTTGACTCCCGCGGATCGCACTAACAGGGGAGTGCCGTCGATGCATATTCGCATGCCGGATTGGCTCTCACTTAAGGCCTTGGGCGCGTGCCAAGGGGGCTCCTGAATCCTGGTAAGCCTGGATGACTTCGCGCACCGGCCCGACTCTAACCACCCGGCCGTGATCCAGCCAAAGGGCCCGGTCGCAGAGAGTCTGCAGCGTCTCGAGCGAATGCGAAACGCACAGCAGCGTCTTGCCGGCATGGCGAAAGTTCATAATACTTTCCATGGATTTTGTGTAGAACTTCTGGTCGCCAACGCCTAACATTTCATCGACGATCAGTATGTCGGGATCCACGTTGATCGCGATGGCAAACGCCAGGCGCAAGATCATCCCTGAAGAATAAGTGCGCAGCGGCTCGTTGATGAAGTCGCCCACCCCGGAGAATTCCACCATGCGATCGAAAGATTCGCGGGCTTCGCGGCGAGTCAATCCGAGCACGGCCGCGTTGATATGTAAGTTCTCTGCCCCGGTCAGGTCCGAGTGAAAGCCAGCGCCCAATTCGAGAAGCGCTGCGACGCGGCCTTCGAAGGCCACTTTCCCCTGGCTGGGGGCGCATACTTGAGTAACGATGTTAAGCAGGGTGCTCTTTCCTGCGCCATTGTGGCCGATGATCGCCAAGCTTTCGCCCGTTTCTACCGCGAACGAGACGTCCGTCAAAGCGTAAAAACGTTCTTCGGGAGACCGGCGCAGCAGATGCAGCAGCCGGTCACGCAGCAGCATCCTTCCGGAATGCTGGTAGAAATATTTGGAAACACCGGTGAAGCTTACGGCTGGCATGGAAATCAAATATGATCGTAAAACGATCGCTTACCTTGGCGGAAAACCAAGAGCCCCACGGCGAACATGGCGCAGGAGACGCCGGCCAATCTTAGGAGCGTCGAGTTGGGCGGCGCGGTCGCTGTGAGCAGGATGTTCCGCAGGCACAAGACCAGGGCCGCCACCGGATTCAGCTGGTAAATACTCGCGAAACGAGCCGGGATTCTGTCGAACGAATAGAAAATAGGCACTAACCAAAATGATATCGTGTTAATCGCCTCCACAATGTAGCGCGTGTCCCGGACATACACATTGATGGTGGAGGTCACCAGCGCTAGCCCGCAAACAAAGATAATCTCCAGCCCCCACACCAAAGGCAGCCAGAACCATTGGATATTAGGCCCGCGCCCAAATAACAGCGCACTCCCCAAAAGCAGGAGGATTTGAATGATCAGGTGAACGGCAATAGAGAGTACCGAGGCCAAAGGCACAATCTCCTTCGGCAATGGTATGCGTTTCAGTAAACCGGAATTGTCCACAATCGAGGTGGTTCCGTTGAGCCAGGCGAGGGTGAAGAAATTATAGGGAACCAACCCGCACAGCACAAAAACCGGAAAGTTTTTGACATTGGGACTGGGGAAAATCCTCGTAAAAACGAACGTCAACGCGCCCATCATAATCAGTGGATTTAAGAGCGACCACAGGACCCCTAACGACATGTTCCGGTAGCGGACGCGGAAATCCCGGAACACCAAATTTTGCAGCAGAAATAGGATGTCACCGTGCCACATGGTTGCCATCTCCCAGGCGGAGGAATCGAGGAACCAGCCTCGTCATCTCAGATCCGCTGTTTCGTAGCGGTGCAGGCGCGGCTTGTCGCCAGAGGGCCACATCGTGCTCACCGAACCGGGGCGATAGAACGTGACCGTCATGCTGCGCCGCGAAGGCACCGAAGGGTTGACTACGCGAGAGACGGCGTGCCAGGAATTATCCGATCGGACGAGGACGGACGAGTAGCCTGCGATCGGCAAGATCTCGGCCGCCACATCCGCCAAGTCGGCCGAACGCAAAATGCTCAAGCAGCCGCCATCCTCCCGGTTCCACGAACGGTTGAAATACAGCACGTGAGTTACGATCTTCTCCGGCAGATCTTTATGCGCATCCAGGGAGCCACCCGGGCCGTAATGACAAACGTTTGCTTCTAACGGCATTTTTGTCAGATCGAGCCCGGTCAAGGTCGACATGGCTTCCCGGTACTCCCGCGAAAGTAAGTCGTTGGCCAACGCTCGCCAGGCGTCACTCAATTCTTTTGGATAGGAGACCACGTTTGCGCCCATTCCAATCAGTGAGCGTGCCTCATACAAGTATTCTCGTTCGCCGCCGTATGCGGACACGAGTTTGAAATGATCGCAGGGAAAGGTCGAGGCCAGCCTCTCGGCGTCATCTGGGGTGTACAGATCCGTGATGGCCGTCCACTGGTAAGGATCGGTCTCCAGGTGGTGATTCTTGATGCGCTCCAGATTAATCAATTGCATTCTCCGAGCTTCCGCTAGCGATTCGGCGTAAAGCCGCAAGCGGTTGGCATACCGTCCAGTCTAACCTGTCACTCTCCCTTCGCCGCAAGCACAGAGTCACTGCGATAATGGCCGGATAAATGGTTAAACACAGCGGAGACCGGAGATATGTCCGTCTTTTGTGCAGTTGTGACCGTTATAACTATGGGGATTTGCTTTTCCCGATCGTCACCCGCGCGGCGCTAACGTCGATCTTCGGATCGGATGACCGGTATGATTTTGCTCAGTACGGATTGGCGCGTAGCGATCTGAGCGTATATGGGGCGCTGCCGTCGAGGGGCATCCGGGATCTCTACCGGGATGCCAAAAACGGCGACGTGGTGTTGCTTGCCGGCGGCGAAAATCTTGCACAGACGTGGTTTGCCATGCATCTCACGCTGCTCAGTACGGAGACGGCAGAGAGGTGGAGAAAGTATCCGATGTGGCTGAGCGCCGCGCTGGTGGAAAGGCTTTCCCGGTGGCAATACCGCGGCCGTCAGCAATTCCCCTACATATTGTCCACGGATCAATTCGCTTCAGGCGTGCGCGTCATGTACAACTCCATGGGCGGCTGGCCCTTGAGGTTGTATCCACCGCGAAGCCAGCAGGCGATCGCCGCATCTCTGAGTAAGGCCTCCTTTATCTCGGTTCGCGACCTGGAATCCGCTTCCATGCTGCGGGAGCTCGATCCCTCCTTACTCATTCACACGGCTCCGGATTGCGTTTTTCTGGCGGCAGACCTTTTGCCCCGAGCCAGGCTTACTGAGTTAATTTCCCCGGAGGTGCGAGAACTGCTTCAGGGCGCCGATGAGTTTTTGTGCTTTCAATGCAATCCTCCTTATGGACAAGCGAATCGCGTTGAATTGAAGCGGCAGCTGTTGACCCTCAGCGCCCAAAGCGGGCTGAGTATTTTGCTGACTCCGATTGGACGGATCTACGCGTTTGAAGATGACGTCTTTTTAGCCTCGCTGGGGGCCGAAATGGGAGACCGCGTCCGCGTGCTTCCAGCTTCGGCAACGATATACGACATTCTTTACACGCTGGCCTCGGCGCGCCTGTTCTGCGGGACCAGCCTCCACGGCGTGGTTACCGCGCTGACTTACGGCGTTCCATTCGTTCCCTTACTGACTGAGGATCCAAAGCTTGGAAACAACCTCAAGAGCTGGGAAGTCAGTGGCCTCTTTCCTCCAACGCTGGCCGCGGGGCTTACCGCGCAAGCTCTTCGTTCACTGGAATCAAGTGGTCCAGTGGTAGACGGGTATGCTGCGCGGCTCCGCGCTGCCGCCCAGGCCAACATGCAGCGCCTGGCCGAGTGTATTTTGGCCGGCTGATCTCAGCGATGGGCGAGGCGCACTTCCTCGTTTCGCTCGAATGCCTGCGGGTAGTAGGGATCGCTTGCGACGAGCAAGGCTCCCCAGCGCTCGCGAAAGTGTTGCCTCTCCTCGAGTGTCGTCCCGCCGCGGCGAGTTCCACCTTCGAGATGAGTCAGCTCTATGCGGGGGTCCACTATGACCTGGTAACC